>Ga0307472_100000297_pt1 | contig 16329 bp, 15 predicted proteins | sample atmos_gasesAM5C__2_FD_204582 | JGI IMG/M metagenome (GOLD analysis project Ga0307472, IMG submission 204582) | Hardwood forest soil microbial communities from Morgan-Monroe State Forest, Indiana, United States - atmos_gasesAM5C_05 | ecosystem: Environmental > Terrestrial > Soil > Temperate...
CGTGCAGCAGTACTTCACCGAGCGGCGGGTGCGCAATTTCTACTCCGTGTCGATCTCCGGCTATCACATCGCCGAGGCCGGCGCCAACCCGATCTCGCAGCTCGCCTTCACGCTCGCCAACGGCTTCACCATCGCCGAGTACTACCTGGCGCGCGGCATGAAGATCGATGACTTCGCGCCCAACCTCTCGTTCTTCTTCTCCAACGGGATGGATCCGGAATACGTGGTGATCGGGCGCGTGGCGCGCCGCATCTGGGCGCGCGCGATGCGCGAGCGCTATCACGCCGGCCCGCGCAGCCAGATGCTCAAGTATCACGTGCAGACTTCGGGCCGAAGCCTGCACGCGCGCGAGATCTCCTTCAACGACATCCGCACGACGCTGCAGGCGCTCTACGCGCTGTTCGACAACTGCAACAGCCTGCACACCAACGCCTACGACGAGGCGCTCACCACTCCGACCGAGGAGAGTGTGCGGCGCGCGGTCGCCATCCAGCTCGTTATCAATCGCGAGCTCGGCCTCAACAAGATCCAGAATCCCTGGCAGGGCTCGTTCGCCATCGATTACCTCACCGACCTGGTCGAGGAGGCGGTGTACAAGGAGTTCGAGGCGCTCTCCGAGCGCGGCGGTGTGCTCGGGGCCATGGAGACGATGTACCAGCGCGGCAAGATCCAGGAGGAGTCGCTCTACTACGAAACGCGCAAGCACGACGGCTCGTTGCCGATCGTTGGCGTCAATACCTACCTCTCGGGCGCCGACGCCTCCGAGGAGCACAAGGGAACCGAGCTGATCCGCTCGACGGAAGAGGAGAAGCAGGATCAGGTCGCCGCGGTGCGGGCCTTCCAGGCGCGCAACGCCGGCCGCTCGGGCGCGGCCCTGGAGGCGCTGCAGCGGGTCGCCGCCGGCGGCGGCAACGTGTTCGCGGAGCTCATGGAGAGCGTCAAGATCTGCTCGCTCGGACAGATCTCACGGGCGCTGTATCAGGTGGGCGGGCAGTATCGTCGGAACATGTGAGGTCCGGCTCCCCGAGCGCGGCGAGGATGGCCGCGCGCGCCGCGTCGCGCAGCACCGGCACCGCCTCGTCCGCGGCGCCGGCTCGCGGCGCGATCGGCGGGAGGATCTCGAGCTCGATCGGCCCTGGCCGCGGCAGCGACCCGCCCGGCCAGAACGCCCGCCGCGTGCCGCGCAGCACCGCCGGCACGAGCGGGCAGCCGGCGCGCACGGCGCTCGCGAACGCTCCGGCGTGAAACTTGTGCACGCCCGGGCGGGGGTCGAACGTGCCCTCGGGGAAGAACACCAGCGAATTGCCGCGGGAGGCATTGCGCAGCAGCCGCCGGGCATCGGCGGAGGGCTGTGTGCGGTTACGCTCGACGAAGACCGACCCCAGGCGCCGCAGCACGATGGCGGCGAGCGGAACGGCGGCCATCTCGCGCTTGATCACGAACGCGAAACGCGGCGGCAGCGCCGCCGTCATCACCGGTCCGTCGAGGTAGCTCGCGTGGTTGCAGACCACGACGCACTGGCCCTCGGGGAGGCGCTCCTCGTGCTTCACCGTGAGCGGCATGGCGGCGAGCCACAGGAAGATGCGCGCGGCGCGCCGGCCCGCCGCGCGCCGCCGCGGCATGCCGGGCACCAGCAGCATCAACGCGAGCGCCGACACGCCGATCGCGAGGAAGGCCAGCGCCACCCACAGCGCATACGCGAGCCTGAGCGGGGCAAGGAGCAACGTGCGCAGCCTGAGGGGCCGCCGCGGGGGCTGTGCGGTCATGGGATAGGGCGCTGCGCCAAATTTGGGTGTGAACTGGTTCTCTTTATGTTAATGCCGGAAGACAGATGTGAAGGTCATCACGTCGGTGCCTCAGTCGCGCTCACCATACTGTGCTCACCACCTTACCCGGAAGTCGGGGCTCTTACACGGCGAGTCGGGCCGCGTACCGCCCTGAGGACCAGCGAGACACGACTTGTCAAACCAGGCTGCGGCTCTATCCATGACTACCAGCGCCGATTCTGCGGACCCGGCGGTTTCCCGCTTCCTGGATGCGGTCTGGATGGAGCGCGGCCTCTCGCCGAATACGCTCGCCGCCTACCGCGCCGATCTTACCGCGCTCGCCCGCTGGCTCGCCGAGCGCACCGTTCCCATCATGCGCACCTCGCGCCTCGACCTGCAGGAGTTCATCGCCTCGCGGGTGCGTGGCGGGGCGCGGCCGCGCTCGACCGCGCGGCAGCTGTCGAGCTTCCGGCGCTTCTTCCGCTATTACATGCGCGAGGGCGTGATCCGCGAGGACCCCACCGCGCAGATCGCCATGCCCAAGATCGGGCGCTCGCTGCCGCGCTCGCTCACCGAGGAGGAGGTCGAGTCACTGCTCGCCGCCCCGGTGGTGAGTGACCCGCTCGGCAACCGCGACCGCACCATGCTCGAAGTGCTCTACGCGACGGGCCTGCGGGTGTCGGAGCTGGTGAACCTGCGCCAGGGGCAGATCAACCTCAACCAGGGCGTCATCCGCATCCTCGGCAAGGGCGACCGCGAGCGGCTCATTCCGCTCGGCGAGGAGGCGATGCGTGCGCTGAAGGAATTCGCGCGCGGCCCGCGCGGCGAGATCCTGCTCGAGCGCCAGACCGACTACCTGTTCCCGACGCGGCGCGGCGACCGCATGACGCGCCAGGCCTTCTGGCACATCATCAAGCGCTACGCGCGCAAGGCCGGCATCAGCAAGGACCTCTCGCCCCACACGCTGCGCCACGCCTTCGCGACCCATCTGCTGAATCACGGCGCAGATCTGCGCGTCGTGCAGCTGCTGCTCGGACACAGCGATCTGTCGACGACTCAGATCTACACGCACGTCGCGCGCGAGCGCATGAAAGAGCTGCACTCGCATCACCACCCGCGCGGCTGACGCGCGCCGCGCACCTCGAGCCACGGTGTCCCGCCAGTCCGCGTCTGCTAGACTGCCGCGGACGGTCGTCGTCGAAGCGCGCCTGGCACGCGAACCACGGCCCACCACGCGGGTCGAAGATCCCATCCTGATCGCGTCACGGAAGTTTGCCATGCCCCCGAAGAAGCTGCTGTTGCTGCTCGTCCTGCTGGGCGCGGCGCCCTGGAGCCCGCTGTCGGCGCAACCGGCACAGCCCAAGCCCGCCGATCCGCGCGAGGAGATCGCCAGGAAGATTGCCGGCGCGAACGCCCGCGCCGACGAGCTGCGCGCCACCCCGGTGCCCGGAATCTGGGAATTCAGCCGCGACGGCGATATCGCCTACGTGACCGCGGACGGCCGCTACGCCTTCAGCGGCGACCTGGTAGAGCTCGGCACGAACGTCAATCTCACCGAGCTGCATCGGCGCGAGCTGCGTACGCGCGAGCTGGCGGCCGTTCCCGAGAGCCAGATGCTGATCTTCGCGCCCAAGGATCCGAAGTACACGGTGAGCGTGTTCACCGACGTCGACTGCCCGTATTGCCGCAAGCTCCACGCGCAGATCGGCGAGTACAACCGCTTAGGGATACGAGTGCGCTACCTGCTCTACCCGCGCACCGGACCGAACACAGCCTCCTGGGCCAGGGCCGAGCAGGTGTGGTGCTCCTCGAACCGCAACGAATCGCTCACCAAGGCGAAGCTGGGCCAGGATCTCAAGGGCAAGGCCTGCACCGACACGCCGTTGCCGCGTTTCTGGGAGCTCGGCCGGAAGTTCAACATTCAGGGGACGCCGGCCATCGTGCTGGCGGATGGCGAGATGCTCCCGGGTTATCTGCCCCCCGACGCGCTGCTCAAGCACCTGCAGGAAGAGCAGAAGCGTTAATTCTTTGATTGGCGCGCCGCTCCTGCGGACCGGCGCGCAGGCCAACCTCTCGACAGGTTCGCGCCCGCGCGCAAAAGGCGTGGCTTTTGCGCGCTAACCAGAGGGCGGTCTTGCGTTAACGCTCGAGCAACTTCAGCTTGTCGGGCTTGCCTTCCCACTCTTTGGCGTCGGCGGGCGCGGCTTTCTTCTCGGTGATCACCGGCCACTGCTTCGAGAGCTCGGCATTCAGCTGCCTGAAGTGCTCCTGACCCTTCGGCAGCTCCTCCTCGGAGAAGATCGCCTCGACCGGGCACTCCGGCTCACACAGCGTGCAATCGATGCATTCCTCCGGATCGATGGCGAGGAAGTTCGGTCCTTCGTGGAAACAGTCGACGGGACAGACCTCGACGCAGTCCATGTACTTGCACTTGATACAGTTCTCGGTGACGACGAAAGTCATTCAGGTTCCTCGAGGCCGTGGACGCCGCCGGCTGCGGACAGGGGAGCCGCGCGGCCGCATATTGTGCCACGCCGCCCGCCGCGGGTGAGGGCCGCCTGGCTCTGAGCGCCGCAGCCTCGGTTATGTGGGGCTCGCTCCCGGCTTCGGTAACCGCCGGTCGAAAGTCGTGAAATGGTGCGGCTCACGCCCGGCGTCACGGTCCTCGAGGTAGTGGCGCAGCGCGAACTCGGTGCTGGGAAAAGCCAGCTCGTCCCACGGGATGTCGGCGGTCGAGACCAGGGCGACCTCGAGGCTCTCGGCGCCCGCTCCATGCTCGGCGCTGCGCAGCACGCCGCGGAAAAAGACGTGGACCTGCCGGGCGTGCAGCACGTTGACCACTGCGAGGAGTGAGCCGATCTCGACGTGGGCGAGCGCCTCTTCGTGCGTTTCACGCGCCGCGCCCTGCTCGAGCGTCTCCCCGTTCTCCATGAAGCCGGCCGGGACCGTCCAGTAGCCGCGCCGCGGCTCGATCGCGCGGCGGCAGAGCAGGATCCGCCCCTCGTACTCGGGGACGCAGCCGACGACCAGGCGGGGATTCTGGTAGTGGATCGTGCCACAGGCGTCGCACACGTGGCGCGGCAGGTGATCGCCCGGCGGAATGCGCAGCGCGACCGGCGCGCCGCACTGACTGCAGTAGTTCATGGTGTGCCTGGAGAATACGGGCGCCGGCCCGGCCTTGTCGATAAGGCACTCAGAGCAGGCCGAACACCGCCACGCCGTTGGTGGTGCCGACGAACACCTTGCCGTCGGCGATCGTCGGCGTGATGAACTTGTTGCCGGCTCCAATGGAGTCGCGCCCGCCTGCCTGGTTGCTGTTGTACAGCTCGGTGGCGAGATTGCCCGCATCGTAGGCATGCAGGACTGCCGCTGCGCTGTTCTCGTGGGCCCAGACGATGCCGTTGCCGCTGCCGTTGGCGGAGATCGCCGCCGCCGTGCCGGGGTAGGGGAAGCTGAGCAGTGTCTGCGAGGACGGCGGGCTCACGAGCAGTGCATTGCTGACCTTGAAGGCACGCAGCGGCGAGTCGACGGACCCGTAATACACGGCGCCGTTGTACCAGGCGGGCGTCGACCAGATGCCGCCGGGGAGCGCACCGGGCAGCTCCTGCCAGATCTGATTGTTATTCATCTGGTTGTTGATTCCCGGGTTGTACTTGCCCATCGAGTCGCGGTTGACGACGTAGAGGTTGCTGTCCTTGCCGGCTCCGACAGCGAGGTGGCGGGTCGTGCCGCCGGAGTCGACGACATCCGGCAGCAGCATGATGCCGCCCGAGCCGAGGTCGACATCGCCGTTCGATTCGGACACCTCGTTGTACATCGTGAAGTAGTCGGCGACGGTGAGAGTGCCGCCGCCGGGAGCGATCTTTACGAACGAGTTGCCGTAGTCGCCGAGGCTCGGGAAGCCGTTCGTGAGAGTCGTATCGAAGTCACCATTGGCGGTCAGCAGGTAGACGTTGCCGGCCGAGTCCGCGGCCGGGCCGCCGCCCGCCATCCAGATCGCCGGGCCGCCGCCGGCGTTGTGCGCCGCGACGTTGAGCACGCCCGTCTGCGTCAGGGTGCTCGAGTTGTAGGCGATCACCCAGCCGGTGTAGGGCGAGAAGTCGCAATGCGACGTCCAGGTGGTGTAGATGACGCCGTTGAGGAGCAGCAGTGCCGCGCGCTCCTCATAGTTGCCCGGGGCGAACGTATTCGAGCCACCGCCGCTCGCCGGAAAGACCGCGGTGATCTCCACGGGTGCGCCGGACAGCTCCGTGCCCGTCGTGACGTCGAGCGCATGCAGGCGCTGATGATAGGTCCCCGACGCATCGCGCGACATGGCGACGAGATAGATGATGCCATGCGCGCCGGCGCTCCGATCGATCACCGGCGTGGAAGTGACCCCGATAGTCGGCGTTACCTGGCCGCAGCCGCGGTCGTCGCTCGGCGTCTCTCCGGAGCCGAGGAGCGTCTTCTGCCACACGACTGCGCCGCTGTCGGAGTCGAAGGCGTAGACGGTGTCGTTCTCGGTGGCTACGAACGCCACGTTGTGGGCGCTGTTTCCCACCATGAGCGCAGACAGGTAGAGCGGCTGCGCGTCGACCAGGCCGTCGGTGGCGAGGAAGCGCAGCTTGCCGAACGTCGCGCTCTTGACGTTGGCGAGAGTCAGCGCCGTCTCCGTCAGGTTCTGCCCGCTGCGCGCGAGGTCGTTTTTGTACGTCGTGACGTCGGTGTGGTTGCCCGGTGGTGGCGGCGGGGGAGGTGGCGGCGGCGAGGAATGACCGCCTCCACCGCAGGAGGCCAGCGCCGCAACCACTGGCAACAGCACGGCGGCTGCCGCGCGAGTGCGGGGCGCCGCGGTACGCGGGACGTCGGTCATTGGCACGGCTCGCTCACGGGCTTGTCGTCACGATGACAGCGCCGCGCACCCCAGGCAAACCGTCGGTGGCGGGAGACGATTCGGCAATTATGGTGCCCGAGGTCGGAGTCGAACCGACACGCTTTTAAAGGCGGCGGATTTTCCTGCCACTTCGGCTTTCGCCGCCCCGAATTGACTTCCTCCGGGTTCGTGGTCTGGAGCACGCCATCACCCTGGCCGTCTAGGCTTTAGGTGCCCGCCGTCTGCTCTCTACACCTTCTCCCGCGTCGCGGGAGCTTGGCTCGGCGTGAGCTCGAAGCGCGAGGACTTCAGGGCCTTCACCGAGTTTGACGGGCTTCACCTGCCGGGATTTCTCCCAGAGGGCTCAAGTTGTTACGTCTGAGTCCGCTGCGTCTACCAATTCCGCCACTCGGGCATGCGTTTCAGTATACGGAACCGAACCCTGCCGCTGCGACCTTTTTCCGGTCTGGTGCATCTAAGACTTCCGTGACCAGGCTGGTGGAAATCGCCGTGCCGGACGAGGTGCGGGAACGGGCGTGTGCGGGGGAGGAGGGCGCGCGGCAGTTGATCTATGCCGAGGTGGCGCCGGCGACCTTCGCGCTCATCCGCCGCCTCGTCGGCAACCGCAGCGCGGCCGAGGACGTGTTCCAGGACACCATGATGATTCTCTTCGAGCGCCTGAGGGAGTTTCGCCAGGAGGCGCCGCTCGGCGCCTGGCTGCGGCAGATCGCGATCTCGCGCTGCCTCATGTACCTGCGCTCGCCCTGGCGGCGCGTGCTGGTGTGCCTCGAGGGTGGCGACGAGATCGGAGCGCTTGCGCTCGCGCGGCCCACGACGGCGGCGCCGGCGCCGGAGGCCATCGACCTGGAGCGCGCGCTGGCGACACTGGCGCCGACCGCCCGCACCGTGCTCTGGATGTACGAGGTCGAGGGCTACTCGCACGCCGAGATCGCGGCGACCTTCGGCCGTTCCGTCAGCTTTTCCAAATCGCAGCTCGCGCGCGCACACCTGAAGCTGCGCGCCTGGTTCGAGCCGCAGGGGAACCCACCCACATGCACACTGAGCTAGAGCACCAGCAGGCCCTCGCGCGGCTGCTGCGGGAGCTGCCCGACGACGCGGCGCGACCGTACGACTGGCGCGAGTTCCAGCGCCGCGCACAGGCCGCGCCCGCCGCCGCGGCGCGCGTGGCGGGCCTGCGGGCGCTCGCTGCTGTAATCGTGATCACGCTCGCGGTCCTCGCGACTGCGATCCGCCTCGGTGCCGGACCGCGGCCGCCCCACCCGCCGGCCGCGCCGGTAGCGGCGGACAACGCAGTGGTGACGGCTGCCGGCGGCGACGCCTCGCGGGCGGAGCGCGAGGATACCGCCGCCCGGTACTGGCTCGAGAGATTGCCGCGGGAGCCGGCGCTGGTGCACGTGGGAACGCGCTCGGCCGTCGAGACGCTCGAGGATCACATCGCGCAGGTCGACGACCTCCTCACCACCGAGCGCGCCGGCAGCGCGCCCACCGAAAGAGTACGCGTGCTGCAGCAGGAACGCGCCCAACTCGTCAGTTCACTGGTGCAGGTCCGCTACGCCGAGACGCTCGCGGATGCCTCGCGCTGAGAACCCAAGGAGCCCAAACATGAGCCGTTGTCCCATCATTCTTACCTGGAGTCTGGTGCTGATGGCGGGAGCCGCGGCCGCGAGCTGCCGGCCGACGATCGCGCTGGCCGATCCGCCGGCACCGACGGCCGACAGCGCCAGGTCACGTGCCGACAGTGGCAAGGCCTACGCCGACAAGGCCTACGCTGACAAGGAGGCCGATGAGGCGAAGCTCGAGGAGCAGCTCGAGGCGGCGCGCAAGCAGCTCGACGCGGCCGCGCACCAGGTGGCGGAGCTCACCGCGCAGCTCAGCCGCCCCGTGATCGAGAGCTTCATCGACATGGATATGGACATGGATGGGCACCACGCGATCATCGGAGTCCAGCTCGAGCCGGCCGGAAGCGGACCGGGCGCGCGGGTACGCGAGGTGAGCCCTGGGGGGCCTGCGGCGGAAGCCGGCATCCGCGCAGGCGACGTGATCGTCGCAGTGAACGGTACCGAGGTGAAGGGCGAGAACCCCGCGCGCCAGGTCATGAGGCTGATGCACTCGGTGAAGCCCGACGGCAAGGTGAGCGTGCGCGTGCTGCGCGACGGCTCCTCGCGCGACTTCACGCTCGTCGCGCGGGCGGCTCCGGCGTACTTCTACGCGGAGTTTCCCAACTTCCCGCCCGAAGCGCTGGCGGGCCCGCGCGGACCGCTGCTGCTGCACGGCCCGGTCACTGACATGGAGCTCGCGACTCTGACGCCGCAGCTCGGCCGCTACTTCGGCAGCGACAAGGGCGTGCTGGTGGTGCGGGCGCCGGCCGGCGGCGCCCTGAAGCTCGAGGACGGCGACGTGATTCTCGCCATCGACGGCCGGGAGCCCTCGAGCGGCTCGCATGCGACGCGCATCCTCGCCTCGTATCAGCCGGGGGAAAAAGTGACGCTCCGCATCGTGAGGATGCGCAAGACGATGGACCTCGATGCGACGCTCCCCGAGCGGCCCGCACACAGGCACGTCGCGACCGGTGAGAGCCACACGCACCGCTTGGTACCGATGCCGCCGGCACAGCAGCTGGCGCCGGTGCCCCCTGCAGCGCCGCTGCCGCCGGCCCCGCCCGGCGACAAGGTGATGGTGATGCGCGAGCCGGCGGAGACCTGAAGTCGCAGTGAGCTGCGCGGCTCGCTGAGGGCGGGTGGCGCGGAGCGGGCGTGTAACATGCGCGCGTGCACCGTCAGGACTTCTCCTATCACCTGCCCCCCGAGCTGATCGCGCAGACGCCGCTCACCGAGCGCTCGGCGAGCCGCATGCTGGTGCTGGATGGCCGGAGCGGCGCTCTCACGGACGCCGCCGTTGCGGAGCTGCCGGCGTATCTCGCGGCGGGCGATCTGCTCGTCTTCAACGACACGCGGGTCGTCGCCGCGCGGCTGGTGGGTGCCAAGCCCACCGGTGGCCGGGTCGAGATCTTCCTCGAGCGCGCGCTCGCCGGCCACGAGGCGCTCGCCCAGCTCTCCGCCAGCAAGGGCGTGCGCGAGGGACTCGACATCACCACCGCCGGCGGCGAGGTGCGCGTGCTCGAGCGCCGCGCGGACCTGTGGCGCGTCGCGCTGCCCGGCGACGCGCTCGATTTCTTCGAGCGCTGGGGAGAGGTCCCCCTGCCGCCTTACATCGACCGCGCGCCGCTCCCGAGCGACCGCGAGCGCTATCAGAGCATCTTCGCGCGCGAGCGCGGCGCGGTGGCAGCGCCCACCGCGAGCCTGCACTTCGACGCGACGCTGATCGCGGCGCTCGAGGCGCGCGGCGTCGGGCGTGCCTTCGTCACGCTGCACGTCGGCGCCGGGACCTTCCAGCCGGTGCGGGTGGACGATCTTGACGCACACCGCATGCACGCCGAGCAGGTGACGGTGAGCCCTGCGACCTGTGAGGCGGTGGCGCGCGCGCGCTCGCGCGGCGGCCGGGTGGTGGCGGTCGGCACCACCGTGATTCGCGCGCTCGAGGCGGCGGCGCTCGCCGCCCCGGATGGGACGCTCGCGCCCTGGAGAGGGGAGACGGAGCTGTTCATCACGCCGGGCTTTCCCTTCCGGGTGAGTGACGCGCTGCTCACCAATTTCCACCTGCCGGAGTCGACGCTCCTCATGCTGGTGTGCGCCTTCGCCGGGCGCGAGGCGGTGCTCGGCGCCTATCGTCACGCGATTGCGGCGCGCTACCGCTTCTTCAGCTACGGTGACGCGATGCTGCTGACCGCGAGCTCCAGGTGAGACCGACTTTCACCCTGACGGCGAGCGCGGGCGCCGCGCGCTCAGGTCTGCTCACGACCGCCCACGGGGTGATCGAGACCCCGGCATTCATGCCGGTGGGCACCTACGGGACGGTCAAGGCGATGACCCCCGAGGAGCTCGTGGGGCTCGGCGCGCAGATCGTGCTCGGCAACACCTTTCACCTGATGCTGCGCCCGGGAGCCGCGGTGATCGCGGCGCACGGCGGCTTGCACCGCTTCATGCACTGGGAGCGCCCGATTCTCACCGACTCGGGCGGCTTCCAGGTATTCAGCCTCGAGAGCCTGCGGCGCATCAGCGAGGAAGGCGTGCGCTTTCGCTCGCCCATCGACGGGCGCGAGGTGCGGCTCACGCCCGAGGACTCGATGGACGTCCAGCGCGCGCTGCGCTCCGACATCGCCATGGCGCTCGACGACTGCACGGCTCATCCGGCCTCGGAAGCCGCGGCCCGCGAGTCGATGGAGCGCTCGATGCGCTGGGCGGCGCGCAGCCACGCCCACTACCACCGTGCGCAAGCGGATGCTCCCCCCGGCGGACTCTTCGGGATCGTCCAGGGCGGCATGCACGTGCCGCTGCGCCTCGCCTCGCTCGAGATGCTGCTGCGCCTCGATTGGCCCGGCCTCGCGGTCGGCGGCCTCGCGGTCGGGGAGTCGGAGGAGGAGCGGCTGCGGATCCTAGAGGGCCTCGTCCCCCACATGCCGGCCGACCGGCCCCGTTACCTGATGGGCGTCGGCCGGCCGGAAGACATCGTCGCCGCCGTGCTGCGCGGCGTCGACCTCTTTGATTGCGTCATCCCGACGCGCCATGCGCGCAACGGCCACCTGTTCACCGCGAGCGGAGTCATCAACATCCGCAACAGCGTCTACCAGGACGACCTCGCGCCGATCGATGCCGCCTGCACCTGCTACACCTGCCGCAACTACACGCGCTCGTACCTGCGCCACCTCGACCGCTGCAACGAGATACTCGGCTCGCGACTCAACACCCTGCATAACCTGCACTTCTACCTGGGATTGATGCGCGAGCTGCGCGCCGCCCTGGCTGCGGGGCAGCTCGAGTCCTGGGCGCGGGGGTTCCTCAGCGGACGGCGGACGGATGCGGACGCTGTGGCATAATGCCGCCCTTTTCGCTTCCGGGACTTAACCACATGAACCTGATCTCCGACGCCTGGGCGCAGGCCGCGCCCGGCCCCACCAGCCAGTTCGCGCCCCTGCTGATGATGGTGCTGTTCGTCGGCGTGTTTTATTTCCTCCTGATCCGGCCGCAGCAGAAGAAGGCGCGTGAGCACCAGGCGCTGGTGTCCAAGCTCGCGGCCGGTGACGAAGTGGTTACCAACGGCGGCATGCTGGGCAAGGTGACCGAGGTCGGAGACACCTTCGTCACTCTCGAGGTCGCCGAGGGCGTGCGCGTCAAGGTGCAGCGCTTTCAGATCTCGCAGCTCATGCCCAAGGGCACCTTGAAGAGCGCTTAAAGATGCTGGAGTACGCCCGCTGGAAGTACCTGCTGGTCGCGGCGGTGCTGCTGCTCGCGCTGGTATTGGCGTTGCCCAACGTCTTCGGCGAGGACCCGGCGCTGCAGGTGGCGCGCAAGGATCACGGCGCGGTCACGCCGGATGCCGAGCAGCAGGTCGAGTCGTTTCTCAAGACGCACGGCGTGCGCTTCGAGAAGGGCTACATCGACCAGGAGCGCCTGATGGTGCGCTTCGCGGCCGTGCCCGATCAGCTGGCGGCGCGCGACGCGGTCAACGGCAACGAGGATTTCAAGAACACCTACATCACCGCCGTGTCCTTTGCACCGCGCACGCCCGAGGTGCTGCGCGCGCTGGGCCTCAAGCCCATGCCGCTCGGACTCGACCTGCGCGGCGGGCTGTACCTGCTGTACCAGGTGGACGTGAACTCCGCGATCAGCCAGGCGCTGGAGGGCTACGCGACCGATGTGCGCCGGGTGCTGACCAGCGCCAACGTTCCCTTCAGGGACGTGGCCGCCGGCGCCGGCGGCCAGGCCGATGCGATCCGCGTCCAGCTCGCCCCCGGGGCGGACGTGAGCGCGGCCCGCAGTGCGCTCAATCAGCCGCTGCAGGGTCTCGCCATCACCACCTCGAGCGACGGCGCCGGCCCCGTGATCGAGGCGGTGATGACGACCGCCCAGATCCGCGAGCGCCAGGACTATGCGATTCAGCAGAACATCACGACGCTCCGCAACCGCGTGAACGAGCTCGGCGTGTCAGAGCCCATCGTGCAGCGCCAGGGCGTGGATCGCATCAACGTGCAGCTGCCCGGAGTGCAGAACTCCGCCGAGGTCAAGGACATCCTCGGGCGGGTGGCGACGCTCGAGTTCCGCCTCGAGGACATGCAGAACAGCGCCGTCGAGGCCGAGCAGCTCGGCCGTGCGCCGCTCGGCTCGAAGCTCTATACCCACACCCGCATCGGACGGCCGATACTGCTCAAGCGCGAGGTCATCGCCACCGGCGATCAGCTCACCAACGCGACCAGCGGGCAGTCGCAGGAGGGTCCCGCGGTCAACGTGCGCCTCGATGCGCGCGCCGGCGACAACATGCTGCGCACCACGCGCGCCAATCTCAACAAGCGCATGGCGGTGGTGCTGATCGAGAAGCGCCCCGAGACCGTCGAGATCGACGGCAAGCAGGTGACCCGCGAGGTGACCGACGAGGACGTCATCAACGACGCCACGATCCGCGGGGTATTCAGCAACAACTTTCAGATCACCGGACTTCAGGCCGGCGAGGCGCGCGAGCTGGCACTGCTGTTGCGCTCCGGGTCGCTGGCGACCCCGCTCATTCTGATTGAAGAGCGCGCGGTGGGGCCGAGCCTCGGGCGCGAGAACATCGCCAAGGGCGTCACCGCGCTCATCGTCGGCATGGCCGGGGTGTTCCTCTTCATGGCGCTCTATTATCAGACGTTCGGCCTGGTCGCCGACCTCGTGCTGCTCGCCAACGTGGTGCTGCTCGCGGCGCTGCTGTCGCTATGGCACCAGGTGCTGTCGCTCCCCGGCATCGCCGGCATCCTGCTGACGGTCGGCATGGCGGTGGACGCCAACGTGCTCATCTACGAGCGCATCCGCGAGGAGATCCGCAAGGGGGTCTCGCCGCAGGCGGCGATTCGCGCCGGCTTCGAGAAGGCGTTCTCGGCGATCGCCGACTCCAACATCACGACCCTGATCGCCGGCGTGGTGCTCTGGGTCCTCGGCACCGGCCCGATCCGCGGCTTCGCCGTGGTGCTCACCCTCGGCATCGCCACCTCGATGTTCACCTCCCTCATGGGGAGCCGTGCGCTCCTCACGCTCATGTACGGCGGACGGCGCAAGCTCGTGAGCCTCGCGATCGGATAAGGACCAACAGTGGAATTCTTCAGCCATCAGACCAGCTACCCGTTCATGGCCACCCGCAAGGTGTGGTACACGCTGTCGGCGCTGCTCATGATCGTGTCGCTCGGCTCGTTCTTCGCGCGCGGCGTGAACCTGGCCATCGACTTCACCGGCGGCGTGAGCGCGCAGGCTACCTTTGCGCAGATTCCCGATCTCGATCAGGTGCGCACGCGGCTGGTCGCTGCGGGCTTTCGCGAACCGTCGGTGCAGGTGTTCGGCTCCGCGCGCGACATCGCGATCCGCCTGCCGCCCGATCCGAAGCAGACCGCGGGCGGTATCCGCACCGAGCTCGAGACCGCCGTGCGAGCCATCGACCCCGGCGCGCAGGTGATGCAGCTCGACGTCGTCGGGCCGCAGGTGGGGAACGAGCTCAAGGTGAGCGCCATCGAAGCACTCGGCTTCACGCTCCTCGGGATCTTCCTCTATATCGCCTTCCGCTTTCACACCTGGAGGCTGTCGCTCGGCGCGATCCTCGCGGTGCTGCACGATCCGATCCTGGTGCTCGGGTTCTTTGCGGTCTCGCAGATGTCGTTCGACCTGGCGGCGGTGGCGGCGATCCTGGCCGTCATCGGCTACTCGCTCAACGACACCGTCGTGGTGTTCGACCGCATCCGCGAGCGCTTCGAGGGGAACCGCCGCTCGCCACCCGACGTGGTGCTCGATCAGTCGATCAACCAGACGCTGTCGCGCACCATCATGACCAAGGTCGTCACCTCGATCGTGGTGGTCGCGCTGCTGTTCCTCGGAGGGCCGGTGCTCAAGGGTTTCTCCGCGGCGCTGCTCATCGGCATCATCGCCGGCACCTACTCCTCGATCTACATCTCGAGCGCCATCGCCCTCGACTGCGGCCTGACTGCCGAGCACGTGTTCCCGACGGTCAAGAAGGCGGCCCTCGATCATCTACCCTAGCGGAGCTGAGCCTACGCTGATCGCCGACCCCAACGCGTGGGTTGCCTTCATAACGCTCTCGGCGCTCGAGATCGTACTCGGCATCGATAACCTGATTTTCCTCGCGGTGCTGGTGGGAAGGCTGCCGCCGTCGCAGCAGGCCGCGGCGCGCCTCGGCGGCCTTGCCGCCGCGATGGCGACCCGGATCGCGCTGCTGTTCTCGATCGTGTGGCTCACGCACCTCACGCAGCCGTGGCTCGAGCTCGCCGGCCGCACGTTCTCGGCGCGCGACCTGGTGCTGTTCATCGGGGGACTGTTCCTGCTCGGCAAGAGCGTCCTCGAGATCCACCACTCGCTCGAGGGCGCGGCGGCGGGCGTGCCGGCGCCGCGGCCGCGCGCCGGGGTCGCGCTGACGATCGTGCAGATCGGCGTCATCGACATCGTGTTCTCGCTGGATTCGGTGTTCACGGCGGTGGGGCTCGCGAAGGACTTCGCCGTCATGGCGGCCGCCATCGTGGTGGCGATCCTCGTCATGATGTGGGTGGCGCGGCCGATCGGCGCCTTCATCGAGCGCCACCCGACGATCAAGATGCTGGCGCTGGCGTTCCTGCTGCTGATCGGCGCGGCGCTGGTGGCCGAAGCGCTGCACTTCGAGATTCCGAAGGGCTATCTCTACTTCGCGATGGCCTTCGCGGTGGGCGTGGAGCTCATCAACATGCGGTTGCGGCGGCGCTAGCGGCCGCCGGCCTCACGCGCGCAGCACGGCCGCCGGCGTCAGCGGGAGGTTACGGGAGCCGCGGCGCCGCCGTTGCCCTCGGCGCGCACCCTGCTGTGGCTGTAGCCGTAGAACACGTAAATCAGCACGCCGATGATGGTCCAGACGATGAGCCGCATCCAGGTGGCGGTCCCGAGCCCCACCATCATCGCGAAGCACACCACCGCTCCGGCGATGCAGGTGAACCACGGCCACGGCGCCTTGAACGGACGCGGCAGGTCGGGCCGCGTATAGCGCAGCACCAGAACGCCGATGCACACCGTGACGAAGGCCGAGAGAGTGCCGATCGACACCATCTCGCCGAGCAGCTTCACGGGGAACAACCCGCCGATGACCGCCGCTGTGATGGCCGTGACGGCGGTACCGACGGACGGAGTCTTGAAGCTCGGATGCACGCGGCCGAAGAAGGGCGGCAGCAGCCCGTCGCGCGCCATGGCGAAGAAGATGCGCGCCTGCGCGATGGTCATGACCAGCATAACCGAGGTGATGCCGCATACCGCGCCGAACTTCACCGGAAATCGGAGCCAGTGCAGCCCCGCGTGCGTGTCGACCGCGAGCGCCACCGGGGCGGCGACGTCGAGCTCCTTGTAGCTCACCATGCCGGTCAGTACGGCCGAGGTGATCACGTAGAGGACGGTGCAGATGACGAGGCTCGCCAGCATGCCGATCGGCATATCGCGCTGCGGGTTGACGGTCTCCTGCGCCGCGGTCGACACAGCATCGAAGCCGATGTAGGCGAAGAAGATCACGCCGGCGGCGCCCAGGATACCGCTCCAGCCGAACACGCCGAATTGCCCGGTGTTCGGCGGGATGAACGGATGC
>Ga0307472_100000298_pt1 | contig 16327 bp, 10 predicted proteins | sample atmos_gasesAM5C__2_FD_204582 | JGI IMG/M metagenome (GOLD analysis project Ga0307472, IMG submission 204582) | Hardwood forest soil microbial communities from Morgan-Monroe State Forest, Indiana, United States - atmos_gasesAM5C_05 | ecosystem: Environmental > Terrestrial > Soil > Temperate...
TTCGGCGCACGCCATATTCTGTCATGCTGCTCGACGAAATCGAGAAGGCGCACCCGGACGTCTACAACATCCTGCTGCAAGTCTTCGAAGACGGGCAATTGACCGACGGGCTCGGAAATACAGTGGACTTCCGCAACACAATCATTATTATGACTTCGAACATCGGAGCGCGGCAGCTGCAAAAACAAGCGGGACTTGGATTTCAGTCCCCAGATGATCTGGCCGCTGCGAAAAGCCAGGACGACTTGGTGATGGGCGAGGTCAAGCGGGTCTTTAATCCTGAGTTCTTGAATCGATTGGACGAAGTAATCCTGTTCAATTCGCTCACGGATGACGATCTGCTGCGGATCATCGATTTGCTCGTCGGCCAGATCAACGAGACGCTGGTGCATCGCCAGGTGCAGATTGCCCTGACGCCGGAAGCGCGCCAGTGGATTCTCGAGAAGACTTGCGGCGATCGAAATTATGGCGCGCGGCCGCTCCGGCGCGCGTTGCAGAAGTACGTCGAAGACCCACTGTCGGAAGCTCTCATTCAGGGCGGACTGCAGCGGCCGGCAACGCTCGAGATTTATCTCTCAAGCGACGGTCTCTTGTTCCGTCCCGTCGTGGAAGCAACCCCGGTGGCCCACTAGGAATCCTACACGCGCAAGCTGGACGGAGCGGTCCGGCGGGGGAGCCAAATATCTTGGGCGGGGAAGTGCGGCCTTGACCAGAACCATGGCCGCAGGCAGGAAAATATCTCTGCGCCTATTTCAATTTCCCGTCGTTGTGTACCTCTTGTGCCTTTCGATCGTGCAGCCTGTTTGGGCTCAGCGATCGCAACCGCCCTCCGGCCCTCAGTACACCATCGCACGCATTGATTTCGTCGGTAATCGCCGCATTCAACGCGACACACTTCTCGCTCGCATTTTTTCCCGTCCCGGCGATCCGTACACGGAAGAAGGCATTCATCGCGATTTTCAGGCGCTCTGGAATACGCAATTTTTCGAAGACATTCGTCTCGAAGTCGAAGATAGTCCCACCGATCCCAACGCCAAAATTCTCGTCTATTACGTGACGGAGCGTCCGATCATCCGCAGGATCGAGTACAAGGGAAACAAATCCATCACCGAATCCGACATTCTCGATCGCTTCAAGGAACGCAAAGTCGGCCTTTCGGTCGAGAGTCAATTCGATCCTACGAAGATTAAACGGGCTGAAGTGGTCCTAAAGGAGCTGCTTGCCGAGCACGGGCGGCAGTTTGCGACGGTGAAGCCGACCTACGAGAGAATCGCGGCTACGAACGCCGTGAAGCTTGTATTTAATATTGATGAAGGCCCGAAAGTGAAAGTGGGCGAAATTAAGTTCGACGGAAATAAAGCATTTTCGGACCGAAAGCTGATCCGCGCGATGAAGCACGATCGCCCGTACTCGATTCCCCTGGGCTTTACCGAAATTCCTGTGTTGAGCAAGACGTACGACCGGCAGAAACTCGATGAAGACCTCGAAATTGGCGTCCGGGGACTCTATCAGAACAATGGCTACTTCAAAGTGCTAGTAAAGGATCCGATTCTGAAGATCGTCGACGAAGATCGCAATGGAATACCGGGACCTTGGCCACTCGTCGGTGCGAAACACGGGAAAGCGACAAATATCACGATCCCGATCGAAGAAGGGGAGCAGTACAAAATGGGAGCAGTTAAGTTCCGGAGCAGTGACCCCGAACAAGGTCTCGTTTTCAAGCCGGACGCCCTTGCCAAGAGCTTCCCGCTCAAAGATGGCGAGATATTTTCGACGGATAAGGTGAGAAAAGCGCTTGACGACTACAAGAAGCTCTATGGCAATTACGGCTACATCAACTTCGTGGCCACGCCCATCACCGAAGTAAACGACGCGAAAAAACTGGTCAATATCACGATGGAGTTCGACCAGGGAAAGCCGTTCTATGTGCGCCGAATTGAATTCTCGGGGAACACGACCACGCGCGATAAGGTCATTCGGCGGCAGCTTCTGATCGATGAAGGCCAGGTGTTCAATAATCGGTATTGGGAGTTAAGCCTTTTACGTTTGAATCAGCTGAATTATTTTGATCCGATCAAGCCGGAGAATGCGGAGCTGAAGAAAAATGAAAAAGCCGGCACGGTGGATATCAAGCTCAAAGTAAAAGAGAAGGGCAAGCAATCGATCAGCTTCTCGGGCGGTGTAAGCGGAATTGCGGGCACCTTCATCAGCCTCTCCTATCAGACGAATAATTTTCTGGGATTAGGCGAGACGCTTACAATCTCAGGACAACTCGGCAATTTGCAGCAAGGCGCAACATTCGGATTCACGGAGCCGTACTTGTTCGACCGGCCGATCTCCACTGGATTCACGGTTTTTTACAGCAAGTTCAACTACAATCAAGCAAAGCAGGAAGGCCTGCTGCTCGGGCAGCAGATCGCCATCGATCCTGCGCTTCAACAGAACTACACAACCGATTCTCACGGGTTCACCATTTTCGCCAGCTATCCCTTGCGGAAATATCGTTTTACGCGGATCGGCGTCACCTACGGCTTTTCTACGACGAATATCACCGCCTTCAGCCAATCCGCGCAATTGCTGTTCGAGTTCACTCAGTTCCGCAGTCTGGCAGGACCATCGGCCTTGAACGGAATTCAGTCCAGCAAAATTACTCCCACGATTTCCTACAATACCGTTGATAATCCGCAGAATCCCACGCGCGGCAAGAGCTTTTATTACGGACTCGGATGGGAGGGCGGGCCGTTAGGCGGCAACACCAACACCTTTACCAATACGTTCACGATGACGTATTTTCGTCCTCACCACAAAAAACGCAACGTGATCGGCGTTCGGGTTTTGACCAGCATGATTACTGGATACAACGGAACGGACGTTCCTCCGTTCAGTCGTTTCTATCTGGGCGGAGAGAACGACGTGCGCGGATTCGATTTCTATACGATTTCTCCATTCGTAGCGATCCCGAGCGCCGCGACTACCACGGTCACCTACTTCGATCCCACGAGGCTGGGTCCCGGCGGCGCCCCCACGCAGGTAGCCCTCAATGTTCCGGTCGTGACGTTTCTCCCCACGCGTCCTGGAGGTGATTTTCAAGGAGTGGGCAATTTCGAATACCGGATTCCAATCGCCGGGCCGGTAAGTATGAGCTTGTTCAACGACATCGGCTTCGACGGAATCATTCGCCAGTCGCAGTTAAGTTTGAATCCGGGAGCGCTTAGCACGTTGCAGCAGCAATACCCCAACCCGGATTTCCCCAATCTGACGATTCCCAAAAATCTCTCGGTGCTGCCCGGCACGAATTTCAAACCCCACACATCGGCCGGAATTGAATTCGTGGTTCAATTGCCGATCGTCAATGCTCCTTTTCGATTCTATTACGCTTATAACTATCTGCGTCTGAATCAGACGCTCGCCGGACCGCGAGGAGGATTTTTCCTGTCGGATGCGCAGAAAGCCGCATTGCCTCCGGACGTGTTTGAAACCCAGATTGCGCCACAACTGAATACATTTTTGGATTCCCAGGTGCAACGGATTCCCGCCGGATTGATCGAACCCAAACAGACTTTCCGCTTTACTATAAGCCGGACATTCTAAATTGATGCCGATCGGGGAAGAGTTTGTGATGCTGATGATTTTGGAAATCGAAGCCTCAGCGGAGATGCGATGCTCGGAGGAAGGGCGATGAAATTGGGGAGATTGAGCGTCGCAGCATTGCTCGCTGCCTGTCTGGTGGGATGTGGCGGCAACTCAACGACGATTGGCGTCACCATCAGTCCCACCACGGCCACCGTCGTCGAGCGAGGAACGCAGCAATTCAGCGCGGTCGGATCCGGCTCGACCACGACGACCGTGAACTGGCAAATTTGTCTTCCCCCGCCGACCGCCGGAAATCAGCCAACGAATTGTACCCCGCTGCCAGGCCAGCCCGGAACCGGGCCCACCGGTGTGGGAACAATCACGCAGGCATCGTCCACTCAAGCGGGAGGGCTTTACACGGCGCCAGCAGCCGTACCTTCCACGAATCCGATACTCGTTGTGGCTACCAGCACCATTAATTCAACAGCCTTTGCAACTTCCACTGTCACAATCACGTCGGGAATTACCGTGCAAATTACCCCCACTACTGCAACGATTGCGCCGCAGGATAGATTTACGTTCACCGCCACCGTCAGCGGTCCGACGAACGATCGTGGCGTCACCTGGTCAGTGAATGGCGCCGCCGGAGGCGATTCGGTTAACGGTTTCGTCTGCCCGAACCCTGCCGTTCCAACGCCTCCCGCTTGCCCGGCGGGAACATACGTGGCGCCGGCACAAGTACCTGGCGCGATTACTGTGACTGCGACTTCATCCGCCGATCCTACTCAATCAGCTTCTGCTTCTGTAACGGTCGTGGCGGCGTCAGGGAGTCCCGCGATTTCCAGTATCGATCCCACTAATGCGGCCCAAGGTTCCGTGCAGCAGGATGTCTATATAAATGGCAGCGCCGTCAGCGGCACCGATTTCTTTTCGACCTCCGTGGTGCTCGTGGACGGAGTGCCGATCGTGCCGACGTTCATCAGCCCAACTTTGTTGCGCGTAACGATTCCATCGGTAGCGCTGCAGCAAGCAAAGACCGTGAACATTCAGGTGCAGAGAAGCAATGGGGATACTTCACCGGCAGCGTCGCTCACTGTCGCGCCGGTGCGGCCGGCAGTGATTGCAGTAACGCCCGACAGCCTGTCGCCGATGAATTCGAGTGCTAACGTTACTCTCACCGGGGGTTTCTTCTTCCCGCCCCAAGCTCCTTCGGGGGGCACGACGGCGACATTCAACGGCATAAGTGTGGCGCCGACGGTGATCAGTAGCCGTCAGCTGATGGTGCCGACTCCTCCGAACGGTGTGGCGACTCCTGGCCTCTACCCAATCGTCGTCCAAAATCCCGGCATCGCTCCGACTCTGCCGTCCGTTTCTGCCGTCAATCTGGCCGTCACGCCGAGTCCTCCGATTACCACCGCCCCGAGTGCCAATATTGCCGTGGGCACAAGTCCCTCTGCAATTGCGGTCGATTCGGTATTGAATCTCGCCGCTGTGGCCAATACGGGAGACGGAAGCGTTTCCTTAATCAACCTGGCGACAAACTCTGTCGTAACGATTCCCAATGTTGGAAATAAGCCGACCGGAATTGCGATCGATGATCAGTTGCCGGATCACATCGCTCTCGTCGTCAACAGCGGCGATAACACCGTCTCAACAGTAGACCTCGCCACGCAATCTGTGGTGGGCACGCCTCTCTCCGTACAAATCGGCGCCCCGCCGCCACCCATTGCTGGCCCCGTGTCGATTGCGATTGGCGTCAATTCACTCACGCATCGCGCGATCGTTGCGTATCAATCCACGAATCTCGCAACAGTTCTGGACACTTCCACAGGCGTTCCTCTCTTTGTGGCGCAGATTGGCGGCAGCCTGACGCCGTACAGCACCGGTGTAAGCCCAGAGATCGGTATCGATCCGACGCTGAACTGGGCCGTCGTCACTCCGGGCGGCGCTGGCACCATCAATCTCGTAGACCTGGGCCGCGCGCCCATAGCGGGAGACGGGGGACGGCCTCCCCAAGTGATCGGGAGCTTGTCGCTCTCAACGAGCGTTCAGGGCGTAGGTATCAACACAGAGACGCACCAAGTGCTTTTCACCGATCCCAACGGCGCGACGCTCAGGACCTTCAGCCTCCTTGATAATTCGCTGAGCTCGATTTCCTTTACGGTCGCACAGCTGGGATATGCGGCGGCAGCGGTGAATCCGCTGATCAATGTGGGGATCGCAGTGAACTCCCAGACCTCGACGGCGGCAATAGTCGATCTGGGAACCGGCGTGATACTACAGCCTATGGTTTCGGGTCTCGGGACCATGCCTCAAGCTGTTGCGGTGGACCCGGCGCTGAACGAGGCGCTCGTAGTAAATCAAACCAGCGGCACCGTTTCGGTTGTCTCGCTCGGCAATTCCTTCCGGAATTTGCAACTTACGGCGCTAAATCCCGCCGTTGCGTTTGCTCCCGCTGCAACGAATCTCACCCTCACAATCAACGGTTTTGGTTTCGTGCAAGGCACCTCGCAGGTATTTCTCGACACTACCGCGCTGCCGGCCGTAAACGTCACGGTTTCGAATGGCGGCAGGCAAATCGTTGCGACCGTTCCCGCAAGCATGCTGCAGGCGGCGCGGCGCTATATCGTCACCGTTCAAAACTTGGCATCGAATGTTTCAAACACCACAGAACTGACGGTTGTGCAACCCGTGGTTGTCGGAAATCTGCCCTCCAGCGTTGCTGTAGATCCGGACCGCGACGTAGCTATCGTGACAAACAATGGCGGCGCAACCGTGTCTCTGGTTGATCTCACGACCGGAACGACGCTTCCGCAAAGCCCCTTGTCGGTTGGGCAAGGCCCGATTGGCGTCACCGTTTTGCCGCGGCTGGGATTGGCAGTCGTTGCGAACAATACCAGCAGCGATGTAACCGTAGTCGATGAGAACGGCATCAACAGTCCGCAAACAGTGCAGTTGTGCGTCGGATGCACTGGCCCGACTGGCGTCGGCATCAACCAGGATACCGGCAGTGCGATTGTCGCCGCGTCGGGACCGGACGTGAACTGCTCAACGGTCACCACCGGGTGCAACGTCAGCTTTGTCAATGTCACGCCGACTGGGTCGTCTCCCGGAACGAATATTGGGGTGAATCAAAATCCGGTTTCGGTTGCCGTCGATCCGAATGGCGACGGCTTTGTGGCAGTGGGCACAGCCTCGCAGGCGGGTAGCATCGATATCATCGACCTCTTGATGTCCAGAGTGAGTTGCCGCATAAGCGGCGTGCAGGTCCCGAGCGGTGTTGTATTCGATCCCGTCAACCACGTTTTTGTCGCAGCGAACAGCCTGCAGAACAACATTGTTATCGTGGATCCGGTAACTTGTATTCCGACGACAGTGAAAGTGGGTATCAATCCGACCTCGCTGGATTATGACTTCCAGACGAGCACCCTCGTGACGGTGAATTCGGCCAGCAACACGATGTCGTTTCTCGATTATTCGTGTCCTCCCGCGGCAGGCTCTCCTGTAACTTGCACGGCTCCCCAAACGCGCGCGATCTTTGGGCTGCCCAGCTCGGCGCAGTTCTCGCAGAACCAGCAGTTTTCGGTGGCGATTGACGCGAAGCTGAATCTGGCCGTAGTTGTGGACACGAATAACAGCCGCGTATTGCTAATCCCGCTTCCGCATTGAGGATACGTCGATTTGAGGCGGGCCAACCATCGAGTCTCGCTGCGCATCCGAGAAGGCCGGGCGGGTTGAATCCGATTGACCGTGTTCTCGGGGCGCGGCTATAATCGCGAGTTTGCGTTTGACGGAATTTACGAATAAGGAGTCAGAATGAGGATTCGATTGGCAGCATTGGCCCTTGCGGCGTCATTAGCAGGACCCGCAGTGTGGGGGCAGTCGGGCGGCGCAGCTGCCCCGACTGTCACGAAAGTGGGCGTGATCAACGTGCAAGTGGCGATCACCAGCACGTCGGAAGGAAAGCAAGCCGCGGCGGAATTGCAGTCGCAGTTCGCACCGCGGCAATCAGATCTCGATGGGCTTCGCCGGCAGATTGAAGACATCCAGACGCGGCTGCGCACGGGCGCAAGTACTCTGAGCGATGACGAGAAGGCGCGCCTTTCGCGCGAGGGCGACCAGTTGAGCCGCCAGTTCCAGCGCAAACAGCAGGATTCTCAGGACGATTTCAACGAAGCGCAGCGCGAAGTAGTCGATCGCATCGGCCGGAAAATGATCGACGTGCTGGACAAGTATTCGAAGGAGAACGGATACGGCGTGATTTTCGACACCTCTGCACAGAACACGCCCGTGGTTTACGCCGCGAACCAGATCGACGTGACGCAGGAAATTATCCGCCTCTACGATCAGAACTATCCGGTGAAGGCGGGCGCGGCGAAGTCGTCGGCGCCTCCGAAGGCCGCAGCTCCGAAACCAGCAACGCCTGCACAGCCCAAGCAGTAGTTGGCGCTCCATTTCGGATTTGCATTGCGAAAGGCCTCTCAGTTTCTGAGAGGCCTTTTTGCTTTTGCACGCATTCGCCTCGAAAATCGGTCAACGAATAGTACTTGACATCATAGATAATTGCGTGCCCGAACCAATAACCCATTACAGTCATTAACCAGAAAAACCTATAACCATACAGCGTTTTTTTAGGTTTTGTAATAAGGGTACTTCCACCGACCGCACTCCGGGCGGTGGATACGTCGGTAAGAGTGTGTCAGTTCTGTTTGTTTCGGCCTGTTGTTGAGCTTGTAGGTTAAGTCTCTTGTTCGGAGGCCGGTCATGTCCTACCACGTGCGTATCGTCTCTTTTTTGTCCGTGCTGCTCTTTCTGGCTATGGCGGGGATTACACCGGTCTTTGGGGGTGAAGCAGCGTTCGAACAACCAATCCAAAGCGTTCCTGGAACGAAGCCTGCGGCAGTCGATCAAATTATGTCGGTGGGGCTATGGCGCATTGATGGAACCTTCCAATCGACAATCCGGGTATACAACAGGCACATCATCCAGCATCGAGCTGTCATGCCGGTGTTGTATATGGCGGACGGAACCGAGTATGACTTGCCTACCCAAGATGTCGCCCCGAATGGGATGGTCGTAATTAGCGTGAACAACGCGGTGGCAAATGCGCCTGCACAGGTGCGCTCACACGTCTCTTTGTATGGCAGCGCCAGCATCCACTTCCTGGCACCAAGCACCGACAGTGTGGCCGCAGGGATGCTAATCCTGGATGCGGTCAACAGTCTCAGTTTCCACTATTCATTCGATCCACCAGATCGCATGGAAGCATCCCAGCACACATTTGATGGCTTGTGGTGGCGGCGCGATTCCGGCATAACGGGTTTCGTGGGGCTGTCCAATAATACGGCGAATCCAATCGAGATTTCCCTGCAAGCGGTGGGCGCGGCTGGGACGAGCACTCCGCCGCAAATGGTTACACTCGCGGGCAACAACACGCGGCTTCTTTCTTTGGATGAAATTTTGGAGGACTTACCAGCAAACCAGAAATTGATGGGTGGTTTGCGTATCACGTTTACGGGCAAGGACTCGGACGTGATGATTACAGGCGGACTGGTGAATCAAACGGAAGGATATTCCGCATTGATCCCGTTCTACCCGCACGACGCAGGCGCATCCACTCGCGGGCCGATGACACTTGCCAGCACGGGAATCATGGTAGGACAGCCAGACCCGAGGATGGGCTTTCCCGATGGGACGGCATTCTTTCCGTATGCCTACCTTCGCAACGCTTCATCGTCTCCGATGAAAGTGGACCGCGCGATATTCTACACATTGGCGGGAGGAGGAGGGCAGCGGGTAAGCCTCCCTGGGTTGACGCTCGGTCCTGGGTATGCCGCCCAAGTCTCCTTAGATTTGGGGTCAGTAGGACTCGGCGGTTACAGTGGTGAGATCACGGAGACGTTTTCAGCTACGATAAATCCGGGCGACTTAATCGTGGCCACCGGGAGTACGGATCAGACTGCCAATTACGTTTTTGAAGTGCTCCCCCAAGCTGTAGCAACCACCCGGTCAAAGCAAGACTGCTTCTGGATGGTGGGCCGCGGATGGGACACCATGAGCACACTCTGGAATTCGGGAAGCGCGCCGGAAGACCTGATTGTAACTATCGGCTTTAATGGAGGAGACGGCCACTACAAATTGCCTGTCCATTTGGAACCCGGCGCAGGGAAAGTGATCGATCTGGCGGAGGTTATTCGTGCAGCGAAGCCCGATGCCGACGGCCATTTGATTCCCCGCAATGTGGAAGGAGGCGGGATGATTATATCTGGTTCATCCGGCCTGCCGGAGAAAATCAATGTTGTCGTGAGCGGAGGTGTTTTTAGCGTGTTTGGGGCGACGTGCTTCCCTCCCTGCGTCACTTGCGGCCCGCCACCAACGGTGCTTGCGCTTACCCCGGCCTCGCTAAGTGTCCCCGTCGGTGGGTCCCAACAAATGACCTCAACTATCCAGTACTCGAACGGCCAGTCCTTCAGTGACACGAATACGACGTGGACGAGCAAGAACACCTCAGTTGCGACGGTAAGCAGCAGCGGAATGATGAACGCGGTGGCTGCGGGCAGCACCGATATCAATGGTCAAGACGACTTTCCCAGATCGGATCGAATCTGCTCCTGGACCGGGCCTTACATCTGTCCAATTGTAATCTTGGTCGGTTCTGCTCCGACCACCGTACAGGTGCCGACGATGGTCGAGCCAATTGCTACAATAAGCCAGGGAGGCGTCGTGTGCTCAAAGGGCCAGGGCTGGTTTAGAACTGTAACGAATCAGCTCCAGGACCAGAACGGGAAAGGAATCCCTCAGTCAGGAATCCTGATGGCGGACGCCTTGACGTTTACGAGCACCAACCAGCTTGGGCTCACGCCGGACACTGGTTCGGCGACAACAGATGCTAACGGGAGCTGGTCTGATTTTTATGGCGACTGCGGATCAGCATGCCCCAGCTCAGGTGAAAGTGACGCCATTCAATCCTGGACCTGGAACGGAGTTGGGCTGCCGCATACCAATCTGGTTATCTACAAGTGTAGTTCAATTACGATAGATGGTCGTTGAGATGAAGGGTGTGGCGCACATCGGGGTGGCGGCTTTCCTTCTGATGTCCTGCGGAGTCCAGGCGTCTGATAAGACTCAGTGTGACGCGTCGGCTGACATGTCCGCCCCTATAGCTGAATTTGATGCTAAACAGGTGTCCCCGCTTGATGCCTTGCTTAGGTTTGGCGCTGAGCACCACCTGTGTTTCGGAATCGAGTACGTCGACCAGGACCTCTTGACGCGGCCGGCCGACTTCCAGCTTCGAAATACCACGGTTAAAGCAGCAGTGCTACGTATCCTTGACTCTGCCCCGGCCCTAACAATCGAGCAGCACTTTGGCGTGATTGAGATTCGCCGACGAATGGCGGACCCTCCGGAAACCAGTGTCTTCGACCACGTGATACCGAAATGGGAAGCACCCCGTGGCTTCGTCCAATTGGTGAGTTGGCTGCTCTACGTCCAACTTTCTACGGACCTGAATCCAGACGCCAAAGGTTTCGCAGTCCACGCTCGCGCTGGCGACCCCCGCGACGAGGTGGGACCATTTACCGAAAGCAATTTGCCGGTCAGATATCTGCTCGATAAGATCGTCGCCCAATCGAAAGGGGGAGCTTGGATCGCGCAAGTGTCATGGAAACAGATAGGTGATCTTGCCCTGGTGAAAAGTCGGCGTATATGGACGATTGTCGAGTACGGGGGGGCAGATGCGGATTACACGGCGTTGCTTCGTACCGTTGCGGGAGAACTCGGTGCTGTCTCGGAGGCCGCAAACCCTCGCTGAGACTGGCGGTATATTGCTGACGGTTACGGACAACGGAATCGCAGTGCATCTTTGTAGCACTTGCGGATGGCAGTTGACTGGCGCGAGGGCCACGCCGACGGCGATTTTCTATTGACGTCTAACGTCAAGCCCTTTGAAATAGAGTTTTGGTCGTCGTCGCTAAGGCCTCAAGAGTGTCGGGAAAGTAGTCGTGCATATGTTCAGTTCATCCACCAAGGAGCAAATCAAAGGCCACACCCGCCGAGAGTTCCTTAACCGCTTGGGCGCGGTGTCGGCTTTGGGCGTGGCGAAGGTTGCGAGTGAACCAGCCTCGTTTGCGAGCGCTGAGAACTCACCGGGGGCGGAGCTAACTTCGAAGAGTCGCGCGAAAGAATCATTCGAGATCAGGAAGGGATGTGCCGCCGAACAACTGCATGCAGGCGCTCCCTTGCAGACCGCAAATGGTGACGAGGAACGGTATCGGAGCTTCATCGGAAACCAATCGAAAGGCCTCCCGCACAATTCGATTGGCGAGGTAGACTCAAACGCATATCAAGTCTTTCTCGAAGCGGTGAATGCCGGAACGGTCGACGCATTCGAAAAAGTACCGCTTGGAGGAACGGCTAAGCTGGTAAACCCGCTGGCGGGCCTGGCTTTCGATTTGGAAGGCGCGGATTCTCACCAATTCGCCATCGCGCCAGCGCCATCCCTGGCCAGCCAGGCGCGGGCAGGCGAAATGGTCGAGTTGTACTGGATGGCGCTGTGCCGGGACGTTAATTTTTCAGAATTTGCCTCAAATCCCACAGCCTTGGCAGCAGCGGCAGAGCTAACTTCTGTCACCGAATTAGAGGGACCGAGATCTGGAAATTCAGTGACCTCGCAAACCTTGTTTCGAGGCTACACGAAAGACGATAGCGTTGGCCCCTACGTTTCGCAACTCTTCCAGATACCATTCAACTATGGGCAGTTTTTTCTGTCGGGACAGGCCAGCACTTACTTCCCGGAGACTGACTACCTGACCACGCACGCCAAATGGCTTGAATGCCAGAATGGCGCGGGTCAATTCTCGCCGAATCCGATTGATCCGCAACCTCGCTACTATCGAAACGGCCGAGATTTGGCTGCGTACGTTCACTTCGATCAAATCTGCGAAGTCTTTTACAACGCCGCGCTTCGGTTGTTTGAAGCCGGAGCGCCTCCGAATCCTCGAAATCCATATTGGGGGCTTCACAAGCAAGCAGCGTTCGCCACGTTTGGAGAGCCGCACTTTCTTACGATGCACGGCGAGTTCGCACTGCGCGCCCTGAAGGCCGTGTGGTATTCAAAATGGTTCGTTCATCGCACTCTCAGGCCGGAGGCTTATGGCGGGCTGGTTCAAATGACGAAGACCCGGCAGGCAAATTTTCCGATTCAGGAGGACGTTCTAAACTCACGAGCACTCGATCAGACAAGGGCGAAGTACGGTTCGTACTTTTTGTCGTCGGCTTATCCGGAAGGTTGCCCGCTGCATCCGTCGTATCCGCAAGCGCATGCCGCCGTCGCAGGGGCTTGTGCCACTTTCCTGAAAGCAGCTTTTGACGGCAGCGTGCAATTCAATACCCTCCGCCCAATCCAAATCGCGAGCGAGGACGGACTTTCTCTCATCCCATACACCGAGTCGGACGGCAATCAGATCACGGTGAACGGAGAAATCAACAAGCTGGCTTCCAACATCGGAATGGCCAGGAACTTCGCGGGCGTCCACTGGAGGTCTGACTATTCCGAGGCGCTGAAGCTTGGAGAGGCGGTCGCCATCAGCATCCTTCGGGACCAGAAGCCTTTGTATCGTCGGGAGAATTTTTCTGGATTCGCATTCACAAATTTCGACGGACAAACTATCGCCCTATAACCAGCCTTCACATAGAGGACGAGACGAAACCATTCTTACGCGAAGGTTCCGCTTGCGTTCCACTTGGTAAGTCCCTAAGATATTTTGCGGGGCAAAATGCTAAACCGTGGCGGCGAGACGGCTGCCACCGGGGCGGAAGTCGTCGCTCGATGCGAGTGGCAGAAATAGTTGTTGCGAGAGCATTTCTAATCTACGGTAGCGCGATTAGAAATCGAATTAACAGGCGTATTTACAATAACATACAAATTTCTAATCGGCGGTAAAAGGGGTTCCTTCGATTTTGCGTTGCGCAGAGAAAAATTGAAGATCAGCTGTGCTTCCTCGGTTTCTGCGTTCCTTGCTTCCTCAATCCTGCTCAAGGTTTTGCGACGTATAGGTTTGGAAACTGTTGCTCAAGGTTCTTCAACTTGGGAAGATCGCAGATCATGATGTACGGATTTTCCGGATGATGCTCGGCATAGTCCTGATGATAGCTTTCGGCCGTGTAGAAGCCGTTCAGCGGAACGATCTGCGTCACAATCGGCTGTGAAAATATCTTTGCCTGATTGAGCTGATCGATATAGGCCTGCGCGATCCGCTGCTGTTCTCCATTGCCGTAGAAAATCGCCGAGCGGTACTGCGTTCCGGTGTCCGGGCCTTGGCGATTCAGCTGCGTAGGATCGTGCACCACAGAGAAAAACACCTTGAGCAGCTGGCCCAAAGTGATAATTGAGGGATCGTAAACGATCTCGACCGATTCCGCGTGTCCCGTTGTTCCTGTGCTGACGTCCTCGTAGCCGGGGTTTTTCATCGTGCCGCCCGAATATCCCGCTGTGGATCGAGTTACGCCTTTCACGTGCTTAAACACGGCTTGCACGCCCCAGAAGCAACCTCCAGCCACGATGAGCGTCTCCTGGCCTGGACGAGCGGCGAGTTTTTCGTCAACCGCAGGATCGGGAATTGCGGCGGCATTGGCCGCCGATGTGGTTGCCGCGTTGCGGCGTGTGGTGGCAAACATAACGAACGCTCCTACGCAAAGAATTAAGACAACGATCACGATTCGATTCATCTGCGTCTCCCCATTCGCGGCCCAGAGAAAATAGCCACTAGAAGTACGCAAGAATCGCCACTTCTGGATGCACCGGCAAAAGTCCTCGCGCTCACTGCCCTGCACTATCGCTGCGGCTTTGCTCTCTGCGAACTACTTCAGTGAAGACATGTCGATGACGAAGCGATACTTCACGTCGCCCTTGGCCAGCCGCTCGTAAGCGTCGTTAATCTGCTGAATCCGGACCATCTCGACGTCCGATGTAATCCCTTTGTCCGCACAGAAATCGAGCATCTCTTGCGTTTCGCGGATGCCGCCGATTCCCGAGCCGGCAAGGCTGTGGCGCCCAAACAACAGACTGAAAGCTGCTACCGGCAAAGGCTTCGGGGGCGCGCCAACCAAAGTAAGCGTGCCATCGAGCTTCAGAAGGGTCAGGTAAGAGTTAATGTCGTGTTGCGCTGATGCCGTGTCCAAAATAAAGTTGAACGTGCCAGCGTGTTTTTGCATTTGCGTTGCATCTTTCGAAACCACTACTTCGTCTGCGCCCAGGCGCCGCGCGTCCTCGGCCTTGTTCGCGGAAGTCGTGAAGAGCACTACGTTCGCGCCAAGCGCTTTGGCGAATTTCACGCCCATGTGCCCCAGTCCGCCGAGACCGACCACTCCCACTTTTTGCCCTTTGCCAACTTTCCAGTGGCGCATCGGCGAGTACGTGGTGATTCCGGCGCAGAGAAGGGGCGCTGTGCCGGCAAGATCCGACTTGTCCGATACGCGCAGCACGAACGCTTCATCCACCACAATGCTTTCCGAATAGCCTCCGTAGGTGACGCCGCCCAGAATCGGATCCGGCGAGTTGTATGTGAAGGTGGGAATCTTCAAGCAGTACTGCTCTTCGCCGGCCCGGCAGTTCTCGCAGACGCGATCGGAATCGACCATGCAACCGACGGCAGCGATATCGCCTTCCTTGAATTTCTTAACGGCACTTCCGGCCTTGACCACGCGGCCAACTATTTCGTGGCCGGGAACGCACGGGTAGACCGTCGCCAAAAAGTCCACCCACTCGTTCTTCACCTGATGCAGATCAGAATGGCAGACGCCGCAAAACAGAATTTCGATCTGGACGTCCTGCGGCCTCGGCTCGCGCCGTTGTAAAGTGAACGGCGCCATTCCGGAAGTTGGGCTTTGTGCTGCGAATGCCTTCGCTGTGTACGTTTGCGGTTTCTGATTTACCTTGGCTGTCTGTTGCGCTGTCTCGGTCATCGGGATCGTCCCCTCGATATGTAATTGGGTCCTTTAGATGAAATCAACCACCCGGGCGGCTTCGCTTTTAGAAACACGAAAGACATTCTATCTCATCTGTTACCCCCCAAAGCAATTCCAGCCGCCTTGCGTTTTCTGACTAACCGAGCTTATACTTAATTGCTTCTAATAGGTCGCTCGCCAAGTGGGCCGCAAGCCCACTTTTTTGTTGGGCGCAGAATCGGCGCGGGGGTCGAGGTATCGGCGGAAGGTGAGGGCCAGATAAATGCCGCGCCTAGAACAGAATGGACCTGGAAAAGATACGTGAGGCGGCGGACCGGGTGGCACGCTCGGAGGGCCTCGAGGTTTTCGACGTAGAATGGAAGATAGGCAAGCAGCGGTTGCTGCGCGTCTATCTCGACCGGCTACCCGGCCCGGCAAACCCAGACAATCTGGGAGTGAGCCACGCAGATTGCCAGCGCGTGAGCGAGCAGTTGAGCGTGATTCTGGACGTGGAAGATCTGGTCCCGGGCCCCAGCTACATTCTGGAGTTGAGCTCGCCGGGCATGGATCGAAAGTTGATCAAGCCGGCCGACTACGAGCGATTTGTCGGCAGATTGGCGAAGATTTGGCTTGAGACGCCCATCGAGAATCAGAAGTATTTTGAGGCGCGATTGGCCGGGTATGCGGACGGCACGGTGAAGTTGAAGTGGAAAGACCGCGAAATTGAAATTCCGTACGCCGGGATTCGAAAAGCGAACCTGGTGGTAGAACTCTAGGGAGAACTTAGATGGCGAGTCTGCTGTACCAGACA
>Ga0307472_100000299_pt1 | contig 16327 bp, 15 predicted proteins | sample atmos_gasesAM5C__2_FD_204582 | JGI IMG/M metagenome (GOLD analysis project Ga0307472, IMG submission 204582) | Hardwood forest soil microbial communities from Morgan-Monroe State Forest, Indiana, United States - atmos_gasesAM5C_05 | ecosystem: Environmental > Terrestrial > Soil > Temperate...
GGCGGGGTGGGATGCTGCTGGAGGAGATCAACGGAGCGTCCGCGCAGGAACACCCCCTGGCCCTCCACCTGGTCGAGGTGGGCTTCGCTCCCTCGCCGCTGGGATTCAGCCTCCGGCGAAGCGCGCTTCCGGTCACCACGCCCCATGCCTGAGGGCGACACCCTCTTCCGCACCGCGCGGACCCTGGACCGCGCACTGCGCGGCAAGCAGCTGGTCCGCTTCCAGACCGCGCTCGCCCAGCTCTCGCAGGTGGACGACGACGCGCCCATCGCCGGCCGCACCGTGGAGGCGGTGCGCAGCGTGGGGAAGCACCTCCTCGTCGAGCTGTCCGGCGACCTCGTCCTGCGCACCCACATGCGGATGCAGGGGAGCTGGCACATCTACCGTCCCGGCGAGCGATGGCGCCGTCCGCGCGCCTCGATGCGGGTGGTGCTGGAGACGGCCGACTTCCAGGCGGTCGCCTTCGACGTCCCGGTGGCCGAGTTTCGCAGTGGACGCGCCCTGGCGCGGGACCCGGCGCTGTCCATGCTGGGGCCAGATCTCCTGTCCGACGCCTTCGACGTGGAGGCCGCGGTGCGCCGGCTGCGGGAGCGGGGCCCGCTCGGCATCGGCGAGGCGCTGCTCGACCAGCGGGCGCTGGCCGGCATCGGCAACGTCTACAAGAACGAGGTCTGCTTCGTGGAAGGGGTGCATCCCTTCCGGACCGTGGCCTCGCTCGACGAGGCGATGCTGCGCCGGCTGGTGCTGAGCGCGCGGCAGCTGCTCGCCCGGGGAGCGGGGGCCGACCAGCAGTTCGCCGACGGGGCCCTGCGGCGCACCGTCCCCGGTGGCGCTCCGGGCGGCCGGCTCTGGGTCTACCGCCGCGGCGGCGCGCCCTGCCGGCGGTGCGGCACGGCCATCGTTCGCGAGGTCCGCGGGCTCGAGGGCCGGAGCACCTACTTCTGCCCGTCCTGCCAGCCGATGCCCGACGACGGGGGGAGCGGGCCGCGGTGACGGCGGAGGTCGACGTCCTTCACGACGACCGGCGGCCGCTCTCTCAGGGGCTGGCGACCGACGCGGTGGCGGGCTCGAAGAGGGCCTTGCGCTTGGCGACGATCGCCCCTCGCATGCCCTCGCTCCGCTGTGCGTCGGGGAGCGATTCCACCAGCTTCTCGGCGTGGGCCAGCGTCACCCGCGCGGCGTGTGAATCCCCGCTGCGGGCCTCCGCCTCGGCCTTGGTGAGCAGGACCCGGAGCTTCCGCGGGCCGTAGACCAGCTTCTCCGCCCGGCGCGCCGCCTCCAGGGCCCGGGCGGGCTCCCGCATCGCCAGGAGCGCCACCGCCAGGCGGGCCGGCGGGTTGTAGTCCTCGGGGAATTCCTGCTCGCTCTGCTCCAGCATCGGGAGCGCTCGCTCCGGCACGCCGAGCGCGAGGTAGGCCGCGAGCCGGTGAGAGTCGAACACCGCCCTTTCCTGAGGGGTGACGGCCCGCGCCGCCTGTCCTTCCAGGAACTCGCTCCAGGCCTCGGCGGTGGTGTGCGCGCCGGCCAGGTCTCCCCGGGCCTTCCGTGCCTCCACCACCGTCTCGTAGAGGCTGCTCCGGTCGTCGGCGAGGAGGACGATCGAGGGGTCCCGGGCGAGCCGGGCCACCCGGTCCTCGAAGGGCTGCAGTGCCGCCACGCGGCCCGGGTCTCCCTCCGGCAGCTTCAGCGCGCAGGCGTGGCCGGTGGCGACCAGGGTGGCCAGGGCGGTGCCGGGCGCGACCCGGGTGACCTCCTCCCGGGCGAGGTAGACGCACTCCGACCACTGGCCATCTTGATGCAGCCGGAGGACGAGCGCCTCCGCCGCCTGCCCATGGTCGAGCGAGCCGGGGCGGGTGGTCACCAGCGCCTCCCGGAGGGCCTCGGTCGCCGCGGCGTGGTCTCCCGAGGCCTCGGCGGCACTGGCCCGGGCGAGGGCCTCCTGACCGGGCGTCCCCGGCGCGCCGGGGGTGAGGGCCAGGGCGGCGGCACGGAGCCGGGCCGCCAGCTCGACCACGGTGGCGCTCCCCAGCCAGCGTCGGACGGGCTGTCCGCTCTGGCTGTCCACCACCATCATCATCGGCAAGGCCTCGGCCGGGAACCGCTCCACGAAGGCGCGGTTCTCGGACCTCTCGGTGTTGATCTCCAGCCAGACGTACTTCCCCGCCAGGGGAGAGAGGCCGGGGTCGGAGAAGACGTAGGCCTTCATGCTCACGCAGCTGTGGCACCACGGTGCCCAGGCGTCGACGAAGAGCGGTTTGCCCTCGGCCTTGGCCCTGGCCAGGGCGCCCTCCCAGTCATCGGAGATGAAGCGCACCACCCCCTGCCCCTCGGGCGCCGATGGACGATGGGCGCAGGAGAGGAGAAGGAGCGCTCCGCACGCCACCACCGCGGCCCTCGCCAGGAGGGGGCGGTGCAGCGAGGGAAGCGGCGCCAGGGCGGAGAGTCCCCGACGCGCGTCCGTCACCGGTGGCCTTCCTCGCCGGTGTGGCTTCCGGTCGGGGCAGGCATGCCGGGCGGCATACCACTGGGTACCAGCTTCTGGTCCACCTGGGGCATGGGCGGGATGCGGGAGTTGGAGAGCGGGAAGCGAGTGGCGATGTCGGCGAGCACGAAGAAGAGCAGCACGATGACGAAGAAGAAGGAAACCACGAAGACGATACGGTTGCTGCCCTCCGCATGCCAGAGGTGCATGAAGAACAGCACCACCAGAACCACCTTGAGACAGGCGATGAAGATCGCCGCCGGCAGGTGAAGGTGCCCGATGGGCAGCTGGGACACCCCGAAGGTCGTGGCGGTCAGGGCGAGGAGCGCCAGCCACACCAGGATGAGTCGCCCGGCTCCGCCCCCGTGGGGGTGGGGTGCGTCTGGGGCGTGCGAGGCAGAGGTCGAGGCCATCGGGTCAGACCAGATAGAGCAGCGGGTAGAGGAAGATCCACACCAGATCGACCAGGTGCCAGTAGAGGCCGGCGTTCTCCAGCGGAGCGTAGTAGGTGGGCGAGAACTCCTTGCGCCAGGCGCGCACCGCCACCCAGGTGAGGAGGCTCATCCCCACGATGACGTGGAGCGCGTGGAGGCCGGTGGCGAAGAAGTAGACCACGTAGAAGACCGGGCCGCCGGGGGCGGTGATCTCCGCGAAGTTGAAGAACTTCCCGGGGAGGGCGTGCTCCACGAACTTCTCGTGGTACTCGATGCCCTTGATCACCAGGAAGCCGCCGCCCATCAGCACCGAGACCACCAGGAGCCAGAAGGCGTTGTGGTTCTTCCCCCGCTCGGCGTTGTGGTGAGCCAGGGCCACGGTGAGGCTGGAGGTCAGCAGGAGGAAGGTGTTCAGCGTGCCGAGGAACAGGCTGAGGTGCCGCGCCGCCTGGTCGAACGCCTCCGGGAAGTAGGCCCGGAAGGTGAAGTACCCGGTGAACACCCCGGCGAAGAGGAGCACCTCGGTGCCGAGGAACAGCCACATCCCGAACCGCACCGCGTTGGCGTGCGAGACGCGGTCGTCGTAGTGGTGCGGCAGCGGCGGCGGCGGAAGCCACCCCTCCGGGGTCAGCTGCTGCGCCGCAGCGCTATGTTGCATGGCTCACCGTGGCGACGTCCTCCGTATCCGTGTAGTCGTGCGGTATCCGGGTGTGATCCACCGGATGGTCGAAGTTCTCGGTGGGCGGCGGCGAGGGGGTGTCCCACTCGTAGCCGCGGCTCCCCCACGGATTCCGCCCCGCCACCTCGCCGTTGAAGAGGGCGATGGCGAGGTAGATGGCGATGATGATGAACCCGAAGGCCAGCAGCGAGGCGCCGGCGGTGGAGGCCACGTTCAGCGCGGCAAAGCGCTCCGGGTACTCGTAGTACCGGCGGGGCATCCCCGCGTTCCCGAGGAGGAACTGGGGGATGAAGGTGGCGTTGAAGCCGAGGACGATCAGCCCCGCTGCGAGCAGCCCCCAGTTCTCGGGATACTTCCGCCCGAACATCTTCGGGAACCAGTAGTGCAGGGCGGTGAGGAAGCCCATGATCACCGCTCCCACCATGATGAAGTGGAAGTGGGCCACCACGAAGTAGGTGTCCTGCCAGTGCACGTCGAGGGAGACGGTGGCCAGGGCGATGCCGGTCATCCCCCCGAAGACCAGGAAGAAGAGGAAGCCGCAGATGTAGGCGAAGGGAGCGGTGAAGCTGATCGCTCCCTTGTAGAGGGTGCCCACCCAGTTGAAGATCTTGATCGCGGTGAACACCCCCACCAGCATCGAGATCGCGGCGAAGGCCCCGGCGTCGAAGGCGCTCTGCCCGGAGGTGAAGAGGTGGTGGCCCCAGGCAAAGAAGCCCACGAAGGCGATGCCCAGTGAGCTCATGGCGATCATGCTGTAGCCGAAGATGTTCTTCCGGCTGAAGGCGCAGATCGCCTCGCTGATCACCCCCATCGCCGGGAGCACCATGATGTACACCGCGGGGTGGCTGTAGAACCAGAAGAGGTGCTGGAAGAGGATCGGGTCACCGCCGCGCGCGGGATCGAAGAACCCGAAGCCAAAGGTATGCTCCGCCGCCACCAGCAGGGTGGTCAGGCCGATCACCGGGGTCGCCAGCACCTGGATGATGCTGGTGCCGTAGATGGCCCAGACGAAGAGGGGCATCTTGAACCAGGTCACCCCCGGCGCCCTCAGGGTGTGGATGGTGACGATGAAGTTCAGCCCGGTGAGGATCGAGCTGAATCCGATGACGAAGACGCCCAGCATCACCGGGGCGATGTTGGTGGTCGTGGTGGTGCTGTACGGCGTGTAGAAGGTCCACCCGGTGTCCGCCCCGCCGGTGATCAACCCCCAGAGCATCAGCGCCGCTCCGGCCAGGTAGACGTAGTACGAGGTCAAGTTCCACTTGGGGAAGGCGACGTCCTTGGCTCCCAGCATGATCGGGAGGAAGAAGTTCCCGAACACGCCCGGGATGGCCGGGATCATGAACATGAAGATCATCACCAGCCCGTGGAGGGTGAACATCCGGTTGTAGGTCAGTGCCTCGATGATCGTCGGCCCGGGAGTGAGCAGCTCCAGCCGGAGCACCATGGCGAAGATGCCGCCCAGCAATAGGCCGAACGTCGTACCCACCAGGTACATGATCGCGATCCGCTTGTGGTCCACGGTGAGGAGCCACGAGCGAATGGTGGTGCCGTCGTTGAGATAGTGCTTCTTCGGAAGCTCGAGTTGCGCACCGGCCGGCGCGACGGCGACCTGGGCGGTGCTAGCGGACTGGCTCATAGAGGGGTCCCTTGACTGAAGCCTGCCGGATGCGGTCCGAGCGGAGGCTCTTGATGTACTCGACCAGGGCGGCGGTCTCCGGGCCGCTCAGCTTGCCCTGGTAACTGGGCATCACCGCGGTGTACCCGGCGACGATCTTGGCGTTGGGATCCATCATCGACTCGGTGAGGTACGCCTCGTCGGCGATGATCTCCGTCCCGTTGTCCAGCTTGGTAGGCCGCTGGTAGAGGTCGACCCAGGTCGGTCCGATGTGCTGCTCGGAGCCGTACACCGCATCGTTGACGCTGTGGCAGCGCAGGCACCCCTGGTCGATTGCCACCCGCTTCCCCATCTCCCGGAGATCGCCCTGGAGGTTGACCTGGTCCTCGTCGGCCAGCACGTCCTGGCGGGTGACCATCCCCCGCTGCTGATCCTTGATCCACTCGTCGAAGGCCTCGGGGGCCATCACCACGACCTCGCCCCACATCTTGCTGTGCTGGGCCCCGCAATACTCGGTGCAGAGCAGCTGGTAGCGGCCGGGGACGGTGGCGGTGAACCAGGTCTCGGTGTAGCGCCCCGGCTGGGCGTCCATCTTCACCCGGAAGGCGGGGATGAACACCGAGTGGATGACGTCGCGGGAGGTGATCAGCAACCGCACCGGGCGGTTGGCCGGGACGTGGAGCACCCCCACCGAGCTCGGGCCCTCGGGATAGGCGAACTTCCACATCCACTGCTTGCCCATCACGTAGACGTCCATCGCGTCGGGCGGCGGGCTGGAGAGCTTCACGAAGTCGCGGAAGCCGATGAAGAACCAGAGAAGGAAGATCGCCAGGGGGATGGTGATCACCGCCACCTCGAACCCAGCGGTGGGATTGACCATCGGGGTGGCCTGGTTCGGCCGCCGCTGGCGGTACTTCCAGAAGAAGGCGATCGCCACCAGGCCCACCGCGGCGCTGGCGAAGGTGGTGACGATGATCACGAAGTAGTGGAGGTGATCGACGTCCAGCGCGAAGGTGGAGGCCTGCTCGGGGAGGAACAGCATCTGGCGGAGGAGCTCGTTCATGCCGTGGCTCCCCGCCGCTTCCGAAGCTTCAAGTCGTGCCTCCAGAGCACCGTGAGTAGGACGACCAGCGAGGCGAACACCAGCAGGGCCCCGATCCGGATGAAGGCCAACACGTACGGAAGATAGCTGCGCTTCGCCGGGTCGTACTTGAAACAGGTCAGCAAGACGCGGTCGAAGGTGGTGCCCACCTTGCCCTTGCCCGCCTCGACCACCGCCAGCTTCATGTCCCGCGGGGCGATCTCGATCCCGTAGAGGTAGCGGGAGAGCCGGCCGTCGTCGGAGAGGACGAAGGTCACCGCGTTGTGGGCGAACTGCTTGGTCGCCGGGTCGTACTTGTAGAGGAAGCCGGTGGCCCGGGCGAGCTCCTGGATCTGCGGCTCCTCGGCGATGGCGAACCGCCAGTCGGCCGAGGTGGGGGAGACGCCCAGGGCCTGGAGGTGGCCCCGCTTCGACTCCTGGGCCTCGCGCACCGTCTCGCTCGGATCGATGCTCAGGGTCACCGCCCGGTAGTCGCGCCCCAGTTGCAACCCCGAGTCGCGCAGGCTGCGGGTCAGCCCGCTGAGCACCAGGCTGCAGAGCTGCGGACAGCGGTAATAGACCAGGGTGAAGACCACCGGCCTGCCCTGGTGGAGCAGGTCCCGGAGGTGGAAGGGCGTCCCCTCCGAGTCGATCAGCTGGCCGCCCTCGGGCACCCGGTCTCCGAGCTGCTCGATGACGTCCACCCCCTGCATCTGGGCAGGGACCTGCACCTGGGCCACCGCGAGCAGCGGTGCGAGCAAGCACCAGCTTGCCAGGGCGCGTCTCACTTCTTTCCTTGCTCCTCGACCAGCATCTTCATCGCCTCGCTGACCGGGATGTGGGCCACCCCGGCCTCCCGGTCCACCCAGCCGTAGCTGTCGAGTCGCTCCATCTGCCGGAGCCGCTTCTGGGCCGCCCGCTGGTCGAGGGCGAAGACCCGGAGGTTCACGATCCCCACCTCGTACTGGTTCACTTCCCGGGGGATGGGCGGCGGCCCGGCGGGCTGCATCTCCGCCCGGGTGACGTTGAGGATGTGGGTCGACCACAGCGTGGCCACCGCGAAGATGACCACCGAGGCCACCCCCACCCCGATGATCCACGGCCAGCTCATCTTCTGCTGGGCGATCTCCACCGCGTGGCTGTCGGCGGGCGCGCTCATGCCTGGGTGTACCTCAGCGAGTCGGCCAGGTAGGGGTCCTTGACCGGGATGGTGAAGTGGCCGCCGGCCCTCCAGCGGGCGAAGGCGATGGCCACGCCCCCCACCCCGAGCATCGAGGTGAGGTGCGTCCAGTGGAAGAAGAAGCCCTGGGGATGGAGGGCGGGCATCACCAGCCACTCCAGATCCACCCAGTGAACCACCAGGATCCACACCGCCATGAAGCCCAGCCCCTGCGGGTTGAACTTCAGCCCCCGGGAGAGGAGGGTGAAGAAGGGGATGATGAAGTGGGTGACGATCAGGAAGATCCCCACCGCCTGCCAGCCCCCCTTCATCCGCACCACGTACCAGGCCGCCTCCTCGGGGATGTTGGCGATCCAGATCAGCATGAACTGGCTGAAGGCGATGTAGGTCCAGAAGGCGGTGAAGGCCAGCATCAGCTTGCCCAGGTTGTGGGTGTGATGCCGGGTGACCAGCCCGCCGAAGAGCCGGGGATTGCTCCGGGTCCGGACGGTGATGACGGTGAGCAGGGCCATGGAAGCGAGGAAGCTTCCGGCGAAGTAGTACGCGCCGAAGATGGTGGAGAACCAGAAGGGGTCCACCGACATCAGCCAGTCGAACGCGGCGAAGGTGATGCTCAGTCCGAGGAAGGGAAGGGCCCCCGAGCCGATGCGCCGCATCTTCTGGGTGGGGACGGTTCCTCCGTCCACGTCCTGCCGCAACGACCAGCCGCGGAGCAGCTGATTCACCACCACCCAGATCAAGAAGTACAGCGCCGTCCGGAGGAGGAAGGCCGGGACGTTGAGCCACATCGCCTTGTGGTCGAGCAGGTGAAGCTGCTCGGCGCTCATCTTGTTCGAGGGATTCACCCAGGGGAACAGGGTGGACATCCCCAGGGCGATGGGGAGGAAGAGGAGGATGAAGATCGGCGCCGCCGCCGCCATGGTCTCGAGGATCCGGCGGAAGACGGTCATCCACCGCGCGGCGGCGGCGTGGAAGATGGCGTTCCAGATGCTCGAGGCCACCGCGATGCCCAGCCAGTAGGCGAAGGCAACCAGGTAGCCAGCGAGGATGATCGGGTGCTGTCCGGGATCGGTGACGTACCCCACCGCGGTGGCAATCAGCCCCAGCACCCCCACCGAGGCCGAGGCGGTGAGGAGGCGGCCGCTGGCCGGCAGGCGATCCTGGGTGATCGTCGTCGGGGCTACCTCTGCCATGACTCTCCCTCCCGGAGGCGCCGCTGCACGTCCGCGGGCAGCGTGCTCACCGGCGCGTTCTGACTCAGCTGCAGGGCCCGGATGTAGGCCACCACCGCCCAGCGCTCGGCGGTGGGGACCTCGCCGGCGAACGACGGCATCAGCCCGTAGCCCTCGGTGATCGCCTTGAAGAAGAAGCCCACCGGCCGGGGGCCGATCGCCACCAGCGAGGGTGGCAGCCGGGTGGCCATGTTGTCTGCCACCATGCTGTCCCCGTTGCCCACCAGCCCGTGGCAGGTGGCGCAGACCACGTCGAAGCGGTGCTTCCCGCGCGCCAGCAGCTCGGGGGTGACCGGGACGGGCAGCGTCTCCACCAGCTTGCCGTTGACCTCCCCGGTGTTGATCCCCGGCTTCCCCACCGGCCACTCCCGGGGAATGGTCCCCTCCGGCGGCACGCGGTTGGCCCGCCCGTCGGCGAAGAGGTCGGCCGAGCGGTAGGGGAGGAACTTCTCCTGGGTCTCCATCCGCTGGAGGATCTCCCCGGTGTGCCCGCCGCAGTTACAGCCACTCACGGTGGCGGCGAGGAAGAGGACGAGGAGCGGCCTCATGCCACGTCCTCCTTGACCACGCTCACGTCCTTGGCCCCCAGCTGGGAGAGGACGGAAGTGGCGTCCTTCCCGTCGCTCCCCGGGGGAAGGGCCACGCTCATCCAGAAGCCGTCGTTGACCGCGGAGCGAAAGGCGTCGTTCTCGAACACCGCGTGGTACGGCTGAGGCAGCCGCATCAGGGTGAGCAGGCCGAAGAAGATGCTCAGCGAGGAGAGGAGGACGGTGGTCTCGAAGGTGATGGGGATGAACGAGGGAGGAGCGTGCGGCGGCCGGCCGGCGACGTTGAGCGGCCAGTTGATGGCGTTCATGTAGACCATCATCAAATAGCCGCCGAACATCCCGGTCAGCCCGCCGGCGAGGGCGATGCGCGGCACCCGGCTCCGCCGCAGACCCAGCGCCTCGTCGCCGCCGTGCAGCGGGTACGGGGAGTGGGTGTCGATGGTCTCGAAGCCCTTCTCGCGGACCTTGTAGCAGGCATCGACCAGGGCCTCCCCGGTGGGGAACTGCCCCAGGACGTAGGTCCGACCAACGGGAGCGGCGTCGTGTTCCATCGGGTCAGGCTCCGGTCACGACGGTCACCGGCGGGGTGGGGTGCTGGAGCTCCTCGTTGAGCTCCTTCACCTCGCTCACCGCCACCGCGGGGATGAACTTGAGGAAGAGGAGGAACAGCGTGCTGAAGAACCCGATGGTGCCGAGGAAGAGCGTGATGTCCACCCAGGTCGGGTAGTACATGTCCCAGGCGGCGGGCAGGAAGTCACGGTGGAGCGAGGTGACGATGATCACGAACCGCTCGCACCACATCCCGATGTTCACCAGGATCGACACCACGAACATCAGGGGAATCGAGTTCCGCGCCCACTTGAACCAGAAGACCTGCGGGGTGAGCACGTTGCAGAACAGCATCAAGTAATACACGCCGCGGTACGGCCCGGTGGCCCGGTTGTAGAAGACGAACCACTCGAACTGGTTGCCCGAGTACCAGGCGATGAAGTGCTCCATGAGATAGCCGTAGGAGACCAGCATCCCGGTGGCGAGGATGATCTTGTTCATGTTCTCCAGATGCCGCTCGGTGATGACGTGCTTCAGCCCCAGGAAGTGCCGGGCGGGCACCATCCAGGACATCACCATCGCGAATCCGGAGAAGACGGCGCCGGCCACGAAGTAGGGGGGGAAGATGGTGGTGTGCCAGCCGGGGAGCACGCTCACCGCGAAGTCGAAGGAGACGATGGTGTGCACGCTCACCACCAGCGGGGTGGAGAGCCCGGCCAGCAAGAGATACCCGACCTTGTAGTTGTGCCAGTGCCGGCCCGACCCCCGCCAGCCGAGGGCGAAGATCCCGTAGATCTTCTGCTGGACCTTGCTCTTGCTCGCGTCGCGGAGCGCAGCCAGGTCGGGGATCAAGCCCAGGTACCAGAAGAGCAGCGAGACGGTGAAGTAGGTGGAGACCGCGAACACGTCCCAGATCAGCGGGCTCTTGAACTGCGGCCACATCTCCAGGGTGCTCGGGTAGGGGAACATGAAGTAGGCGAACCACGGCCGGCCCGTATGCAACAAAGGAAAGAGGCCGGCGCACATCACCGCGAAGATGGTCATCGCCTCGCTGAAGCGGTTGATCGCCGTCCGCCACCGCTGCTGGAAGAGGAAGAGGATGGCGCTGATCAGCGTCCCGGCGTGACCGATGCCGATCCACCACACGAAGTTGGTGATGTCGAAGGCCCAGCCGACCGGGATGTTGTTGCCCCACACCCCGATGCCGGTGGCGATGGTGACGGTGATCGCCAGCAGCAGCATCGCGCTGCCGAAGCCGGCGATGGTGAAGGCCAGCAGCCATCCCCGGGTGTCGGGCCGGGCCCAGACGTGGGCCAGGAGGTTCCCGGTGAGGGTGGTGTTGTCCTGCTTCCCCAGGAGAAGGGGAGGGCCATCGAGGGCGTCGGCCGTCGCCGCGCCAGCGTGCTCGGCAGCCATCAGGCCAGCTCCGGGTTGGGGTTCTTGATCTTGGTCAGGTACACGGTGCGGGGCTTGGTGTTCAGCTCGTGGAGGACGTCGAAGCGCCGGCCGTCAGCGTGGCGCAGGCTCACCTGGCTCTTCGGATCGTGCAGCGAGCCGAAGGTCAGGGCGCTGGTGGGGCAGACTTGCTGGCAGGCCGTCTTCAGCTCCGCCTCACCGATGGTCCGGTTCTCCAGCCGAGCGGTGATGCGCGTCCGCTCGATGCGCTGCACGCAGTAGGTGCACTTCTCCATCACCCCGCGGGCCCGGATGGTGACGTCGGGGTTCATCAGCATCCGCTCGACCTGGCTCTTGTCCTGCGCCCAGTGCAGGTAGTTGAAGTGCCGAACCTTGTAGGGGCAGTTGTTCGAGCAGTACCGGGTGCCGATGCACCGGTTGTAGACCATGTCGTTGAGGCCCTCGTCCGAGTGGACGGTGGCGTTCACCGGGCAGACGTACTCGCACGGCGCGGTCTCGCAGTGCTGGCAGAACATCGGCTGGCTGACCATCTCTGGAGTCGCCGGATCGCCGGTGTAGTAGCGATCGAGCCGGATCCAGAACATCTCCCGGCCCTTGCGAACCTGGGTCTTCCCCACCACCGGGATGTTGTTCTCCGCCTGGCAGGCGACGACGCAGGCGTTGCACCCGGTGCAGCGGCTCATGTCCACCGCCATCGCCCACTTGTACTGCTGGTCCTTGTACTCGATGAGCGGTTGCACCGAGGGCAAGGGATTGGTCTTCGGCCGGTACTCCGGCGCCTCGGGGTGCTGGCGGTACTCCTCCAGGTCCTGCATCAGCGCCACCGCCCGCCCGTCCTGGGTGTTGTGCACCTGGGTGTAGGAGAGCGTGTAGTCCTTCCCGGTCTTCTCGATCTTCAGCCCGGTGGCGAACCAGGGGTTGGCGGCGCTGCGCAGCGGGTAGACGTCATGGCCGACCATCGTCGGCTCGTCGGCCCAGATGACGCCCAGGGTCTCCTGCTTGCGTCCGTAGCCGATGGAGACGGTCACCGCCTCGTCGAGCTGCCCGGGCTGGACCCAGGCGGGGACGATGGCCGAGCGGTTGCCGACGGTGAGCTTGAGGAGGTCGCCCGACTCCACCTCCAGCTGCTTGGCCAGCCCCACCCCGATCTGGGCCACGTTGTCCCAGGTGAGCTTGGTGATCGGATCGGGCAGCTCCTGGAGCCAGCTGTTGAGAGCGTAGCGGCCGTCGATGAGCTTGTAGTCGGCGACCAGGTCCAGCTCCAGGCCGGGCTCGGGCGTGCGGAGCCGGGCCAGCGCGGTCTTCAGTGCGTCGCTCTGGACGAAGGGGACCACCGCGGCCAGGGTTCCACCGGGGACCACGCCCGCGGCGAGCCAGCTCTCCCACTCGGTGTCGAAGTCGCCGGTGGCCTTCGACCGGTGCAGCTCGCGCAGCCGGTCGTACGGCTTGCGCTCCTCGCCGTCGAGGAAGGACCCCAGCAGCTCCACCTCGGAGATGCCCCCGAAGAGCGGCTGGATGAGGGGCTGGACGATGGACACCGTGCCGTCGCGGCTCCGGGCATCGCCCCAGGTCTCGAAGGGGTGCGCGGCGGGGAGGAACCAGTTGACCACCGCCCCGGTCTCGTCGTCGTGGGGGCCGAGGTAGATGACGTTGGGGACCTTCTTCAGCACCGCTCCCAGCTCGATGTCCGCCGGCGCGGTGAAGACCGGGTTCCAGGCGGTCACCACCAGGGTGTCCACCTTCCCGGCGCGGAGGTCGTCGATCAGCGGCTGCCACCCGGCGCGCCCGGTGGCGGTGTCCAGCACCGCCGGCGGGGTGTAGGTGACGGTGTTGCCCACGTTCCCCAGCGCGGCGTTGATCGCGTGGACCATGGCGTGGGTGGCGGCGCTCTGCCGCTCCCCGGCCATCACCAGGCAGGCGCCCCGCTTGGCGGAGAGGTCCTTGGCCAGCGCGGCGATGAACTTGCTGCGCTCGGCGGACGGCGTTCCCACCGGTGTGCCGTAGCCGCCGAGGCCGGCCACCGTCTTCCCCAGCTCGGCGGCCAGGGCGAGGACGAATCCCTCCATGTCCGCGCTGCGGTGCTTGAGGCGGTGGTCGGCCATGGCCCCGGTGATGCTGAAGCGGGGCTCGACCACGTAGAGGCGGTTCATCCCTCCGCGGGCCTCGGGCACGCGGCGGCCGGCGAAGGCCTGGTTCTGATCGAGGGTGGTGGTGCGGGCCTCGAGGAAGTCGGCGTCGAGAGAGAGGATGACGTCGGCTTTCTCCACCGCGTACTGCGGCTCGAGCGTCTGGCCGAAGGCGAGCCGGGTGCCCTCGTAGACCGTGTCGCGGGGGGTGGCGCTCCAGCCGTGGAAGCGGGCCTGGGGAAAGCGCTGCTGGATCGCCGCCCGCATGCTTCCCAGGAGCGGAGAGCTGCTCGGCTCGCAGAGGAAGCGGAGCCGGGCGCCCCCGTCGGCCGCCCAGGCCGCGGCCCGCTGCCGCACCGACTCGCGGAAGCTGCGCCACGACCGGCCGGCGCCGCGCTCCTTCAGCACCCGGGCCCGGTAGGGGTTGTAGAGGGTCGCCAGCTCGGCCTGGTCCTGCGGTCCGGTGGACCCGCGGTTCAGGGGGTGGGTGGGGTTGCCCTCCACCTTCACCGGGCGGCCTTCCCAGGAAGTGACCAGCACGCCGATCGCCAGCCCATCGCGGGAGATGGCGGTGGCGTAGTGGAGCGGGTTGCCGGGGGTCACCCCGTTGGGGGTCTTGGTATAGGCGAGGATCCGCTCCACCGGCTTCTCGGTGCAGGCGGTGAGCCCGGCCAGCGCCACCGAGGCGCCCATCAGCTGCAGGAAGTCGCGGCGGGCGAATCCCTTGGGGACGTCGAAGGCGCCGAGGGGGAACTCCCGATCCCTGTCCGGGAGTGCGGCATCGCCGTGGAGCTGCTCCTCCACGCTGCGCCAGTAGGTGCGGTCGTAACCGTGCTCGCTCCCCACCACGCGGCCCGGGGCGAAGCTTGCCTCGTCGGGGAGATCGACCAGCGCGGGCGCGGAGGGCTCCGCCAGGGCCGCGGACGGCTCGCTTCCCAGCACGGGCAACGGGAACCGGGTGGGTGTCATCGGTGGCATGTGTCGCAGGCGACGCGGGTGTGGATGTTGTACTGCTTGGCCAGCTGGTTCCCCAGGGCGGTGCGATCCACGCCCGGGTCGGGTCTCCAGGTCATGCTGGTCATGAACTCCACCGGGCGGAGCTGAAGCTCGGGGTTGCGGTGACAGTCGACGCACCAGCCCATGCTCATCGGCGACTTCTGGTTCACCGCCGCCATCTCGTCGACCCGGCCATGGCAGGTCACGCAGCCCACGCCCTTGTTCACGTGGATCGAGTGGTTGAAGTAGACGTAGTCGGGCAGGTTGTGGACCGAGTTCCAGGGGATGGGTCGGTCCTTGAAGTAGTACTCGCGGACCATCGAGAGCAGCGGGCTCTTGTTCCACACCTGGGCGTGGCAGCTCATGCACACCGTGGTGGAGGGGAGTCCTGGGTACGGCGAGCGCTCCACCGAGAAGTGGCAGTAGCGGCAGTCGATCCCCTCGTCACTGACGTGGTGGCGGTGGTCGAACTCGATGGGCTGGATGACTTCGCGGTCCTGCTTGGTTCCCCACGGCGAGCGGACGACGATCATCAGGCTGGCGATCCCGATCGCGGGGAGGACCAGCAACAGCACCCCGGAGAGACGCGAGACCGTGTTCGTCCAACGTGGAAAGAGGGGCATCGAGCGTGGGCCCTGGGTAGCGGGAGAATGCCGGCGCGTTCTACGGAACCCATGGCCAACGTTCAACGTCTAAGTCACGGTGATCCCTAGTCTGACGTCATCGGCGCCTGAAGCCCGGGTTGGGCTGCGGGCTCACCGCGGAGGCACCAACCGGTCGGCATTTCCTGCCAGGATGGCCCGCTCGGCCCGCGGCGACAGGCCCAGCGAGCGGAGGTGACCCAGCACCTCCTCGATCCGCAGGCCGACGCTGGGGAGGTCGGTGCCGAAGAGGATGCGCTCCTCCAGGCCCTCCAGGTCGGCGGCGGTCACCGGCGTGGTCTGGATGACCACCGGGGTGAGGTCGGCCAGGAGCGAGGGGCAGCGGCGGAGGAGGGCCAGCCCCTCCGGGACCGCCGGGGCGCCGAGGTGGGCGAGGATGATCGGCGCGTGCGGCCAGGCCCGGGCCACTGTCTCCAGGGCCGGCAGCTCGTCGGCCTCGGTGTGGCCGGTGGGCGAATGCCCGAGGTGAACCACCACCGGGATCTGCCCCGCCGAGGCCCGGTCCCAGAGCGGCTCCAGCCGGGGGTCGCCCAGGGAGAACTCCCCCACCGCGCAGTGCACCTTGAACAGGCGGAGGCCCAGGGCGAGCGCCTCGTCGGCCACCCTACCCACGTCGTCGCCGGGGTGGACGGTGGCCCCGGGCTCCACCACCGGGTCCTGGCCCCAGCGCTCGGCCATCCACCGGTTGAGTCCCGAGGCGCTGCCCGGGCGGCGGACGTAGGGGAGGGACCAGCACCGGTCGACCCCTGCGGCCATCAGGGCGGCGCGACAGGCGTCGGCCTGGGGCGGATAGGGGAAGAAGTCGCCGGTGATGAACTGGACGAAGTACCCGCGGATCGCCTGCGCCAGCCGATCGGGCAGCAGATGGGTGTGGGCGTCGACCAGGCGGGGGCGCACGGGGCCTCGGGGAGGACTCTTTAAGAAGGTGGGCGCCGCGGCGCCGCCCGAGCCGAGCGGCGGAGGCCCCGGAGGATCGGTCGGGTCGGCATCCGCCGGATTCTGCCCGACCGAGGCGGTGACGGCGTGCGTCGCGAACGAGCTCGATGCGGCCGCCGCGGGCGGAAGCGACCGGATCGAGGTGTCGATCGAGGTGTCAGACATCTCGTATGCGTCGCGAGGGCGCCTGTCGCGGCGGCCGCGCCGCCAGTGGGATGAGCGAGGCGCCCCGGACCAGCTCGAGGTGTCCGGATCGAGGTATCAGACACTTCGTATCCCCCGGCGAGGGCGGCCGTCGGGTGACGGCGGCGTTTGCGGCGCGCGGGAGGCGGTCTGTACCCGTTCGCGTCGTCGGACGCTTCGTCCATCGTCCCGGACGTTGGGCCCG
>Ga0307472_100000300_pt1 | contig 16319 bp, 9 predicted proteins | sample atmos_gasesAM5C__2_FD_204582 | JGI IMG/M metagenome (GOLD analysis project Ga0307472, IMG submission 204582) | Hardwood forest soil microbial communities from Morgan-Monroe State Forest, Indiana, United States - atmos_gasesAM5C_05 | ecosystem: Environmental > Terrestrial > Soil > Temperate...
TCCCGCAAAAGCCTTCTCGTCTCCGTGGTCTCCGGAATCCTGATGGGCCTCTGGGCGCCGTTCGTCACGCACGCGATGACCCAGGGCCACACCCTTGGGCCGTATAGCGTAGCCGTGTTCTTCACCTTCGGGGCGCTTCTTTCCTGCTTCTTGTGGAACGTCTATTTCATGAAAAAGCCGCTGGTGGGCACTCCGGTCAATTTCAGCGACTTTTTCCGCGGGCCGGCTTCGGGCCACCTGCTTGGCCTGTTTGGAGGAATCATCTGGGGCACCGGAACAGTCTTTAATCTGGTCGCGGCAAACTTCACCGGCGTGGCGATTTCCTACGCCATCGGCCAGTCTGCTCCGATGGTTGCTGCGCTCTGGGGTGTTCTTGCCTGGAAGGAATTCGAGGGAGCCACTCGCCGCGCGAAAACATTTCTCGCCCTGATGTTTGTCTTCTACATTCTCGCGATTTTTCTGGTCGCCAGGGCCAATACCGCGAGTTGACACAGAATCTCTAGTTGCAGACTATCCTGCAAACACATTGCGCGCAATGAACCACAGGTTCGCCGGACGCTCCGCCAGCCGCCGCACGAACCACGGATACCAGAACGTCCCATAGGCTACCAGAACGATGGAAGTGCATCCCTCGGCAGCCAGCCGCTCCTGCTCGCCGCGCTGGATGCCGTACAGCATTTGCACCTCGAAATCGGCCTTCGAAAAGCCTTCCTCGATAGCCTGTTCCGAAAGTCCGCGGATCATCGCCACGTCGTGCGTTGCAAACGCCACTCGCAGGCAAGCGTTTTCCTTCTTGGCCTTAAGCAGCTCTTTGCCGAGCGCGAAGTAATTCGCATCCACGTCCGTCTTGCGCGGAAACGCAATTTCCGGCGGCTCCATGTAGGCGCCTTTGACCAGCCGGATCGACGGCCGCAGCGGCAGCAGGTTTCGAAGATCATCCTTGGTCCGGTGAAGATACGCCTGCAGGCATACGCCCACGTTGGGAAACTCGCCGAGCGCGCGGCGGTACAACTCGAGCGTCACGTCCACGTAGTTGCTCGCTTCCATATCGATCCAGACGATGGATTCCTTGGGCGCGTGCGCGATGATCGCTTGCAAATGACCAAAACACAGTTCGGAGGAAAGGTCCAGTCCCAGTTGCGTCAGCTTGACGGAGATCTCCGTTTTGAGCCCCTTTTGCCGGACGCGCTCGAGAACCTCCAGATAGTGATCCGCCACCTCCTGTGCTTCCGCCCGGTCACTGATGTTTTCTCCAAGGCGTGTAAAAACCGTTCCAATTTTCTTTCCGCGAAGCGTCTGCGCGGCGATGAGCGCATCATCGAGCGTCTCGCCGGGCATGAACCGCGCTACGCTTCTCCGTACGAACTTGTAGTGCGAAGCGTGATCGCGCAGCCAACGGTTTTGTGAAGCGGCCAGCAGGAACGAGCGCATCAGGCTCATAGGCTGTTGTTGATCTCCGTAGGTCGCATGCAAGCGTTCGCCGCGACGCCGCCTGTATTCCAGGGCAACCTAAATTCTAAACCACATGCTTCTTAAACGCCGAGCGCCCGCAGCAGCACACCTGCCAGCGCTCCTCCCACGAGCGGGCCCACCACCGGAACCGCCGCGTAGCCCCAGTCCGAGCCTGCTTTGCCGGCCACGGGGAAAATCGCGTGCACAATGCGCGGCCCCAGGTCCCGCGCGGGGTTGATCGCATAGCCGGTCGTGCCGCCGAGCGAAAGTCCGATGCCCCAAACCAGACTGCCCACGAGATAAGGCGCCAAGCCCGCCGCCGGTCCCGAAGCGGCCACGCTCTTCGAGAAAATCGCGCCCACAACAAAGACGAGCACGAACGTCGCGATTAATTCGCTCACCAAATTTGCCAGCATCTTGCGAATCGCCGGCGCCGTCGAGAAGCACAGGAGTTTCATCGCCGCGTCCGGCGTTTCTTTCCAATGCGGAAGGTAATGGAGCCATACCAGCGCCGCGCCGGCCATTGCTCCCAGCATCTGGGCGGCGAAATACGGCGCGAGTTTTGCAAAATTTCCGTCGCGCACGGCGAAGCCCAGTGTCACCGCGGGATTCAAATGCGCGTCGCTGCTTCCGCAAGCGATCGCCGTGAATACCCCGGCCATCACCGCGAACGCCCATCCTGCCGTAATCACCATCCAGCCGCCGCTCTCTGCTTTCGACCGTTTGAGCAGCACCGCCGCGACGACTCCGTCACCCAGCAAAATCAGAATCATCGTGCCAAGAAATTCACCGAGCCACGGTGAAGTCATAGATCGAGGCCTCCTACGAGAAGTTGGTTCAAAAAAAAAGCCTTTGATCGGAATCCCTCGAGCTTAAAACAGGCAAGCAGAAGCGACCGCCTCGGTCACGCTCATCGCTAGCGGGCCGGTTTTTTTCGACAAGCCGCTCAAGATTCCACCCAATCGAAAGAGAGCGTCACGGCCTTCTTCCATCGCACATAGAGCCGTTCGCGCTCCGCTTCCGCCAGGCACGGCTTCCACCTCCGGTCCACCGCCCACTTCGCGCGCAATTCTTCCAACCCGGAAAAGAATTTCACCGCCAGGCCCGCTGCATAGGCCGCCCCGAGCGCTGTCGTTTCCTGAATCACCGGGCGCACCACCTCGCGGTTCAAAATGTCCGCCTGAAACTGCATCAGAAGTTCGTTAACCACCATTCCGCCGTCCACGCGCAAACTTTCGAGCGAAATCCGCGAATCCTTTTCCATCGCCTCAATCACCTCGCGCGTCTGAAAGGCGCTGGCCTCCAGCACCGCGCGCGCCAGGTGTCCCTTATTGGCAAATCCCGTCAGGCCCGCAATCACACCACGCGCCGTCTCCTTCCAGTACGGCGCAAACAATCCCGAAAACGCCGGCACAAAGTACACACCGCCATTGTCGTTGACTGTTCGCGCCAGCACTTCCACGTCCGGACTCTTCGCGATGATCCCCAGATTGTCGCGCAGCCATTGCACCAGCGCTCCCGCAATCGCTACGCTCCCTTCCAGCGCGTAGTGTGCCGGCGCGTTGCCGAACTTGTACGCCAGCGTGGTGAGCAATCCAAAGCTCGATGGCACCATCCGCTCGCCCGTGTTCATCAGCAAAAAACATCCCGTGCCGTAGGTGTTCTTCACCTCGCCCGCTCGAAAACAAGCTTGCCCGACCAGCGCTGCCTGCTGATCTCCCAGTATTCCCGCCACCGGCACTCCCGCGATCGCCGCCAGCGAAGCTTCTCCATAGATTTCGCTGCTCGAGCGCACTTCGGGCAGCATGCCGCGCGGCACCTCGAAGGCCGCCAGCAACTTTTCGTCCCAATCCAGCGTTTCTATATTCAGGAGTTGCGTGCGGCTCGCATTGGTCACGTCTGTGGCATGCACGCCGCCCCGCGCTCCGCCGGTGAGGTTCCAGAGGAGAAACGTATCGACATTTCCGAAAAGCAGTTCGCCCGCTGCGGCTTTTGCTCGCCCTCCGGGCACGTTTTCGAGCAGCCAGCGCAGCTTCAGCCCACTGAAGTAGGTGCTGAGCGGGAGGCCGGTTTCCGGGCGGAAGCGGTCTTGCCCGCCCGTCGCGGAAAATCGCTTCACGTCATCGGCCACGCGCGTGTCTTGCCAAACGATGGCATGGGCAACCGGCTTTCCGGTTTTACGATCCCAAACCACGGTGGTTTCGCGCTGATTGGTAATTCCAATCGCCGCGAGGTCCGAAGCGTGCAAACCCCGTTGGCCAAGAGCATCGGCAATGACTTCCTCGGTGCGCCGCAGGATCTCCTGCGGATCGTGCTCCACCCATCCCGGTTTCGGGTAGATCTGTTCGTGTTCCTTCTGGGCCACCGCTACCGCGCGCCCGGCTTGGTCGAACACCATGAAGCGCGTGCTGGTGGTTCCCTGATCGATTGCCCCGACGTAGTTTTTCACGTTGGGCCGCCTCTTTTTGCCGCGTCGCAGCATACTACGCATCGCCAATTTTGGGAGCAGGGAAATCCCCGACCAAGCGGCCCGCGAGGTCCGTTTTGGTGCTTTCGAGGAAGCGAGTAGAGCGCCGCCGGGGTGGTAAACAGAACCGATAAGGCCCGACTCGGGCGCATGTTTCTTTGCAGTCCCGCGCCGCATCTAACTAATTAGGGAAAAAGGGAGAATGAACATGAACATGTTGAGACGCAGCTCTTTTCTGGTTTTTGTCGGACTGTCCGCTTTCTTGCTATCCGCGGCGGCCGACGCCGTTGCCGCGGAGCCGGGCACCGTCACCATGACGGTAACCGCGGTCAAGAAAGATGCCGAGCCACCCGCGGTCAAGAGGGAAGACGTGCAGCTTTACGTCAACAAAGACCGCATGCAGATCGCAGACTGGCAGCGCGGCGAGAAACTCTATCTGGCTGTCTTGATCGACGATTCTCTGGATAGCGACGTTGCCTCCCAGTGGAGCGTTTTGAAGGAGTTTTTCAAACAGCAGCCTTCCACCACTTACATTTCCGTGTCTTATGCTCGCAACGGTACAGCCATGGTAGCCCAGGATTTCACCAACGACCATGAACTGGCCGCCAACGCCTTGCGCTTGCCCATCGGTCCTGGCGCGTTCTCGAGTCCGTATTTCACGCTTCTCGATCTGATGAAGCGCTTGCCATCCGGGCCCACGGAGCGCCGCTCCATTCTGCTGATTTCTTCGGGCATCGATTATTTCCACGGCAATTTCCCGGAGAGTCCGGACCTGCAGTCCACCTACGAGCGCGCCCAGAAAGAAAACATCCAAATCTGGTCCATCTACTACCCCGATGCCGGGCACTTGGGCAGCCGCGGGTTTCGCGCTTTCCGCGGACAGAATGATTTGAGCCGGCTCGGCGAGTCTAGCGGAGCCGAATCCTATTATCTGGGCGTCAATGAAGCGGTGACTTTCAAACCTTACCTGGACGAACTGGCCATGCACCTCCGCAACCAGTATCTGTTGACCTTCAAGGGCAGTGGCGGAGGAAAAGGCCGCTTTGAACGCGTGAAGTTGGCCACCGAGCTTCCCAACGTGCAGTTTCTTCAGGCTCCCGAGGCCTTCCTGCCGCCGGAGAAATAATCCGGTGGGGCTCGAGAAGCTACGCGAAGGCCTTTTCTCCCCGGTAGGGGCGCCGCCCGACGCGCGATCCCAGCCAAAAGCCCGTCTCCGCATTTTGAGAGGCGGGCCTTTTTTCTGCGGGGGTTATCCTTCTGTCGCCGGTCCTCAGCCCATCGTCGCAGCTGCCGGCACCGCCTTCGTGGAGTCACGAATCACCAGCTCGGGGGGCATCTTATGCCGCGAGATGCTCCAATCGCGCTTCTCGAGCCCCGCCTTGATGCCCTCGACCACGGTACTCGCGGCCAGGTTTCCCATGGCCTCCAGAGGCTGACGCACGGTCGTCAAGGAAGGAGCCGCCAAAGCGGAAAGCGGCACGTCGTCGAAGCCGACCACCGAGCATTGTTCTGGCACTTTGATCCCGGCCTTGGTCAGCGCGCGGATCGTTCCGAGCGCCGTCAAGTCGTCAAAGGCCAGCACCGCCGTGAACTTCTTTTTGCGTTCCAGCAATTCTTCCGTGAATCGGTAGCCGCCCTCGAATCCTGAGTTGGCTTCCAATTCATCCGGCAACTGCGCCACCAGCGAGGGATCGAGTTCCAAGCTCACCGAGTGCGCGAATTTCTGGACGCCTTTCCATCGCGGCCCGCTGTCAATCAGCATTTTTGGTCCACGGATGACCGCGATCTTGCGGTGACCGAGGTGATAGAGATGCTCGAGGGCCAGCCGGCCTCCCGCTTCGTTGTCCACCATCACCGAGCTGACCGAGTCACCGGGCACCTCCCAGCCGATGGTGGCCGCGGTGATGTTTCGCTTGCTCAGATCCGCCAGGAGCTGAATGTCGACGAAGAGCCAGTTGGCCACCACGATCAACGCTTCCACGTGATGCTCCAGGAGCATTTCGAGATAGCGCTCGAATCGGCTTCTCTGGTTGTGCGCATCGGCAAAAATCGGCACGTAGGAGGACTGGTACAGCGCGTTCTCGATGCCGCGCAGAACCGGCGTGCAGAAAGGATCGGTGATGTCGAAGATCATCACGCCCACGGTCTGGCTTCGTCGGCTGCGCAGGAAGCGCGCCATCGCGTTCGGCCGGTAGCCCAGCTTCCTCGCCGCGTCTTCAATCCGCTTCTTCGTGGCCGGGGCGATGTACCGCGCGAGCGGCGCGTTGTTCAACACGATGGAAACCGTGGCCGGCGAGAAGCCGCTGGCCTGCGCTACGTCTCGCATGGTGACCATTTCGACTTTTCCGCTCATTCCGGCGGCACCTCAAACGAAAGCTGTTCCCGGAATCCGCGCGTCTTCCACACGCCGAAGGCTATCCCCGCAAGCATCCAGATCGAGCCCACAATTTTGGCCGGCTGGCTCAGATTCCACCACAATCCCAGGCAGATGAAAAAGCCTGCAGACGGCGAAACAAAGTTCATAACCTTCTTTTGCTCCGCCCTGACAAAATAGCGCACGAATGCGGAGGCGTTCACGCCCATAAACGCGATGAGCGCCCCAAAATTCAGCAGCTCGATTCCCCGCCCGTAGGTCAGGAAGAAAGAGCCAACCAGGACCATCGCGCCGATTAAGATTACATTATTTCGCGGGATATGGTGTTTCGGGTCCACTTGGCCAAAGAACGAGCTCGGCAGCGCGTTGCTCCTTCCCATGCCATACAGCAGCCGCGCCGCGCCGATCTGGGCGCCCATGCCCGACCCAAAGTTGGCCACCAGCAAAGTAAATCCGACGATGCTGAAAAGCGGCGCCCACGTTCGCGCCGCCGCATAAACGTACGCGGTATCCTCGTTTGGAAACGGCTGCGAGGCCGGCCAGACCAGTTGCGCGACGTAGACTTCCGCCGCCGACAGAAATCCGATGACCACGCAGGTCATCACCGTGGCCACCAGAATGTTCCGTTTGGGATTCTCCGCCTCTTCGGAAAGCGTGGAGATGGCGTCAAACCCAATGTAGGTCAGCACCGCCAGCGACGTGCAACCGAACAAATTGTCAAACGTGAAGGTCGTCGGGTCGTAAAACGGCCGCGTAAAGAAGCCCGGCTCGGCGTGAGGGTGGCCAAGGATATAGCGAATCGCCGTCACAAAGACGACCACCACCACCGCGCTCATCGCCGCGGCCAGCCCGGCATTCACGCGCGCCGAAGTTTTGATTCCCTGAAGATTCAGCAGCGTGAACACGACGGCAAAAAATACCTTCCAGCCCCAAACAGGGATGCCCGGCGCAAATTCGTGCGCCTGCCCAGCACACCAGATGGTGCAGATCAAGGGATTCACGATGTAATCCATGACCATGCTCCAACCGGTGATGTATCCGGCCGAAGAATGAATCTCCTGCGCCACATAGGTGAAAGCCGATCCGGCGCTCGGGTAAACGCTGGCCATCTTGCCGTAACTGAACGCGGTGCACAGCATCGCCACCATGGCGATCAGCACGGCGGTCACCACGTGCCCGCGGCCGCGGTTGCTCAGGGCTCCAAAAGCCGACATCGGCGCGACCGGCTGCAGCACAATCGCCCCATAGAGGATCAAATCCCACAGTGTCAGCGACCGCCTCAGTCGCGGTCCTGCGCTTAGGCCGCTTTCTCTTTCCAAGCTGTTCTCCTTTTGCCAAAGGGGTTTTGGATGAAACGGGGTTCCGTTGTTTGAATCGTTTCAAGGCAGATCATTCTGCGCAGTCTGGCCTTTCGCCGCAACAACTAAAATTTCCGTCCGCCTCACCTGGCGTCGCCCTGCCTCATGCTAGCGAATGTTTTACCTGTCCATTCGGACAGGTACCAAGATTCAGGGGCACGTATCGTTTGTCTCACTCCCTCCTTGATTTACCCGCAACAACCACCGGCGCTTTGTAGTCTAATTTAGTAGAGCATGGCAGCCCGGACAACCGGGTTCGAGCATCGCAAAAAGCTGAGACCGAAAGAGGCTATGGGCCAAACTTCGCTTTCGCACGCACGCACACGCACGACAATCTTCTTGTCGCACGTCGCGGCTTTTCTGCTTGTGATTCTTGGTGCGTATTGGCTGCGCACCTTGCCCGGGGCCACCGACAGCCTGCTTCAGGGCTATCTCCAAGTGATCAGCAGTTTGCTGGCCTTTGTTTTCGCCGCTGTGACTCTGGTTCGTTTCCAGGGCACCCAGGACCGCATTTCCCTGATTTTGGGCGCCGGTTTCTTTCTTTGCGGCGCGGTGCTGATCGCCACCAGCGTGCTCTTCTTTCAGTTCCTGCCGGAAACGTCTCTGCGTCTGCCCTCGGCGCCCATCGCGTGGTGGATTGGCCGCCTCATTCTGGCGGTCCTGGTGGTCGGCGCGCTCCTGGTCGAACACTTCATTCCCCGTTCGCGTCATCCGAAGCGGGAAATTGCCGGCGCGCTGGTGGCTGCCGTGGCCGTCACTTATAGCTTGGCCGCTGCGCTTCGCCACTTGCCGCCCCAAGTCTCGCCCCATCCGAGCGCGTTCTTTCCCAGTCCGCAACAGTTGCTGCCCGGCGCGATCTTCGTGGTGAGCTTGTTCTGGTACCGCCGCCGCTTGGTCGTGGAAGACTCCTCGTTTGACCGCACCATGTATGCGGCGGTCTGGTTGAACGTTGCCGCCCAGTTGGCCGCGGCGCAGTCCGCGCGCCTTATGGATGCTCCCTTCGTGTTTGCTCAGGGCCTCATGGTGTTGGGCTACACCGTCGCGCTTGGCGGCGCGCTTCTCGACAATGCCCGTCTCTTTGAGCGCGTCCGCCACATGGCGGTCAGCGATCCCCTCACGGGCCTTGCCAACTATCGCCGTTTGCTCGACGTTCTGGAAAACGAAACCGAGCGCACCGACCGTTCCGGCCGTCCTTTTGCCGTGCTGCTTCTGGACCTCGATGGTCTGAAGGCCATTAACGACAGTTACGGCCATCTTGTCGGCAGCCGCGCCATCTGCCGTGTCGCCGATATTCTGCGCATTCACTGCCGCGCCATTGACACCGCGGCACGCTACGGCGGAGACGAGTTTGCACTGGTCCTTCCAGAATCGCAGGAAGACGAAGCCCATCGTGTCGTCAACCGTATTCGCCAGGTGATGGCCAACGATGATGAGCCGCCGCGGCTTTCAGCGAGCATCGGCATGGCGGTGTACCGCGGGGACGGCGAGCGCATCGAAACGCTGCTGTCCGAGGCCGATCAACAGCTCTATGCCGAGAAAGCCAAGCGAGCCCAGCACACTCCCGCCATGCTGGATCTTCGCCGCCGCGGCCCCAGAGCCTAACGTTGCCGCCAACCTGCCTTGTCGTGCTCGGCGGGCCTCCGGCAGCCAGGCGCGAGCGAAGCATCCCGGCATAAGCGTTGGTCTCAAGCCGGTTTGGTTTGCAACCAGCGGCGTTAGTACACCGCGCGTTTTTCCGTGGTTTCCTTGGTTTTCAGCGAGAATCGCGGCTCCGGTTTTGCTCCGTCCAGAAGTTGCCCGGCGAGATAGGTGCCCACGGCCGGGCCATGCTTGAATCCGTGGCCCGAGCCGCCGCCCGCAAACCACACGTTCTCCATTTCCGGGTGCCGATCAATCAGGAAATCGCCGCTCGAGGTGTTTTCGTACTGGCAGACACGCGTTTCTACAATGGGCGCGTCGCCGAGCGCCGGAAACCGCCGCGCCACGTACGCCCGCACTGCTTTGGTCATTTCCGGCGAAACGATTCGGGATTGCGTGTCCGGATCCACACGTTCGCCGTGCTCGTCGAAGGCAATTTTCAGCCCGCGGCCCTCGATGTCCGGCATGCCGTACACCAGATCCTCCTGAAACAGCCACGTTGGCAACGCCGGCGGAGCAAACCGCGTTTCTCCCGCAGGTATCCCGAAAAAGAAAACTTCCTGCCGCGATGGAAAAATGCGCGCGCCCAGCACATCCGGGAAGACCTTGCCGAGCCAAGCGCCGCATGCAAAAACAAATTGCCCGGCCGCAATCCGTTCGCCCTGGTTCGTGGTGACATGCTCGATGCGCCCGGCTTCTCTCGGATTCGTCGCTTGCGCCGAGCGATAGGCAACGCCCCGCCGCAGGGCGTCCTCAACCACGGCGGCCACGGCCCGCCGCGCCAGGAGCACCCCGCTCTCGGGTTCGAAGATCCCCTTGTGAATCTCTTCGAACGCGATTTGCGGATACCTTTTCTCCAGGGACGCGCGGTCGTATTCCACAAAGTGTACCCCGCATCGCTTTAGCGTCGCGGACGTGTCACCTAGACGCGCGTCGCCTTTTCCGGCCATCCACAGCACGCCCGTTTCTAGAAAAAGCGGCTGCCTCACCGCCTGAAAAAAATCTCTCCACTCGATGAGCGATCGCTGCGACGAGCGCGTGTACAGCTCGTCCGCGCCGTATCCCATGCGAAGGATGCGCGTCTCGCCCCCCGAGCTGGCTCGCGAGTGCCCCGGGCCGTACGCTTCGAGAAGCGCCACGCGCTGCCCGCGTTTCGCGAGGTGCCACGCTGTCCACGCGCCAAAGACTCCGGCACCAATCACTGCCACGTCGTATGTTTTCTGCATCTTGGTGCAAACCCATCCCGCCCGAATCCTATCGCAACCTGTCGTTTCGCGCTGCACTTGAAGTTCGCGAGACGGCTTTATACCGTGTGCGGAAAAAAGGAAAAAACACACAATTATCCTCTGGGGCGCCGGACAGTTATCTTGATGAATCTTGATGCCCTGGCGCGGTTTGATGAAAATGCAAGTTTGGCATTGTCTTGGATTTCGCTGGCATTCCGAGGTTACCTGCCGAAAGCACCGGGAAAAAGCATTAAGGTGCAATGGCCCCCACGCATTGCCAGTGATAGTATCGAACGTTTCCATTTTGCATGGTTCGGAGGTGTGTGTGAATCGTGATCGCGTCCTAGCCCGCTTGCTGGCCTCTCTCGGGATGTTGCTGCTGACCGCTCTCGTTTCGAATGCGCAGCAGATTGATCCGAAAACCTATGGCGGGATGAAGTGGCGTCTTATTGGGCCGTTCCGTGGCGGCCGCGTGCTGGCGGTGACCGGGGTGCCGAGCCAGCCGAACACCTACTACTTTGGCGCGACCGGTGGAGGCGTCTGGAAAACCACCGATGGCGGCATCAGCTGGGATCCGCTCTTCGATAAGCAGCCCGTCTCTTCCATCGGCGCCGTCGCCGTGGCGGATTCTGATCCCAACGTCATCTATGTCGGCACCGGCGAAGCCTGCATCCGCGGCAACATCTCTTTCGGAGACGGTGTCTACAAATCCACCGACGCCGGGAAGACCTGGACTAACGTCGGCTTGAAAGACACCCGGCACATCGGTGCGATCATTGTTCATCCGGCGAATCCCGATATTGTATTTGTCGCCGCGCTCGGCCACGCCTACGGCCCCAACACGGATCGCGGGGTTTTTCGCACGCGCGACGGCGGCAAGACCTGGGAGAAGGTTCTCTATCTTGACGATCGCACCGGCGCCATCGACGTGGTCTTCGATCCGCAGAATCCGCACATTCTTTTTGCCGTGATGTGGGAAGGCTGGCGCACGCCCTGGACGCTCAACAGCGGCGGCGCGAAAGACGGCCTCTACCGTTCGAATGACGACGGCACGACGTGGAAGCGCCTGGAAGGCGAAGGGCTCCCTGAAGGCCCGCTCGGCCGCATCGGGGTGTCGGTTTCCGGGTCCGATGACAATGTCGTGTACGCGCTGATCGAAGCCCGGAAGGGCGGTTTGTATCGCAGCGATGACGGCGGTGCGAAGTGGTCGCTTGTCAATGACGACCACCGCTTCCGCCAGCGGGCGTGGTATTTCACCCACGTTTGGGCGGACCCGAAGGATTCGAACAAGGTGTACATCGCCAACACCGGGCTTTATCGGTCCATCGACGCTGGCAAGACTTTCGAGCGCCTCAACGCGCCGCACGGCGATCATCACGCTTTGTGGGTCGATCCTGAGAATCCCAATCGCCTGATCAACGGCAACGACGGCGGTGCCACCATCTCGGTTGACGGCGGCAGAAATTGGTCCACGCAAAACAACCAGCCGACCGCGCAGTTCTATCACGTCGCTGCGGACAACGATTTTCTCTATCGTGTTTACGGCTCGCAGCAGGACAACTCTTCTGTGGGCATCCAGACGCGCAGTGATCGCGGCTTTATTGACCGCGGCGACTGGGACGCCGTCGGCGGCGGGGAGAGCGGCTATATCGTTCCCGATCCGCGCGATTCGAATATCGTTTACGCCGACGACGAAGGCCCTATCTTCTCGCGCTTCGATCGCCGCACGAATCAGGCGCAAAGCATTCAAGAATGGCCGGAGGATCCCAACGGCTACCCGGCGGCCACGCAAAAATACCGCTACACGTGGACCATGCCGATTGTCATTTCCTCGCACAACCCGGACGTGATCTATCACTCTTCGCAATATGTTTTTCGTTCGAGCGATGGCGGGCGCACCTGGAGCACCATCAGCCCGGACCTCACGCGCAACGACAAATCCAAGCAGCAGGATTCCGGCGGGCCGCTCACCAAAGACCAGTACACCGTCGAGTACTACGACACGGTTTTCACGCTCGCGGAGTCGCCCCAACAGGAAGGCCTGCTCTGGGCGGGCACCGACGACGGCGTGATTCAATTGACGCGCGACGGCGGCAAAAACTGGGCCAACGTCACGCCCAAGGAAGTTCCCGAATGGGCGATGATCAGCCTCATCGAGGCTTCACCGTTCGACGCGGGAACCGCTTACGCCGCCGTGGACGCGCACAAGCTCGACAATTTCAAGCCGTATATTTTCAAGACCGCGGACTTCGGCAAAACGTGGGCAAAAATTATTGGCGGTCTGCCCGACAATTCTTACGTTCACGCGGTGCGCGAGGATCCCAAACGCAAGGGCCTGCTTTACGCCGGTACGGAAACAGGCGTCTGGGTTTCCTTCAACGATGGCGCGAATTGGCAGCCGCTCGAGCTCAATCTGCCGAGCACGCCGATTCACGACATGATTGTTCATGACGACGATCTCGTGGTGGCCACGCATGGCCGTTCGTTTTGGGTGCTCGATGATATCAGCCCGCTTCGGCAAGCCGCTGCCCCGATAGCCGCCGAAGAAGCGCATCTGTTCACGCCGCGCACGGCGTGGCGCACGAGAACCGGCCACTTCAATCCGCGCCGCAATCCGGTCGGTGAAAATCCGCCGAATGGCGCGATCTTGTACTACTACCTGAAAGAAGAGCAGAAACAGCCAGCCAAGCTCGAGATTCTTGACGCGCAGGGCAAAGTGATTCGCACGTTCACCAGCGAAGAAAAGAAAACGGAAGAAGCGCCCCAAGAATGGGAGCGGGATAATCCGGAAGAACACATTCCCGCAAAGGCGGGCCTGAATCTGTTCGCCTGGGATCTGCGCTACGAAGTTCCGACGAAAATCACGCGGGTCGTTTACGATGCGGGGGAACCGATTGCCCCGCTCGTTCTACCGGGAACGTACCAGGTGCGGCTGACCGTGGGCGGCAAAGCGCAAACCCGGTCGTTCGAAGTCAAGATGGATCCACGCGTGAAGACTTCCGCCGAGGACTTGCGCAAGCAGTTTGACCTGCTGCTCAAGATGCGCGACCGCCAGGATGAGATGAACAAAACCATCGTCGCGATTCGCGACCTGCGCGGTCAGCTTCAGGCACTCGAAAAGCGCCTCGGTCCGGCGCAAGCTTCGCAAGGCGATGCGAACGATCCGCCTAACCCGGTGGTGATGGCTTCGACGGATCTGCGCAAGAAAATCAGCGCGATCGAGGAAGAACTCATTCAGGTGAACGGCAAGTCCACCGAGGATTTTGCCAACTATCCCACGAAGCTCGAGAGTAAGCTGGCCTATCTGCAAAACGTCACCGACAGCGCGGACGCCGCACCGACCTCTGCCGAAGAAGCAGTCTTCGCAGAACTCGACCAGCGGCTCGAAGCGCAACTCGGGAAATGGCGGAACGTCTTAGCAAAAGATGTGCCCGCGCTCAACGACGCCATGCGCAAAAACAACATTGCATTCATCGCGCCGGCAGCAGCGCCCGCAAAATAATCGCGCGCTCATCCGTCCGCAGCAGCGCTGCGCCTTCTTGCGGCGACTTCAGGCCGCATCCTTGCGGAGCGACACGACGAATCGCTCTATCTTTGTTTCGGAAACGCCGCGGCAATGGTCTTGGCCCAGTGGGAAAGATGGTTCAATGATTCGGTGTGCGTGGGATCGAGGTGCAGCGGCGTGATCGAAACGGCGCTCGAGAAGATCGCGGCGTAGTCCGTGTCTGGCTCGACGTCCCTCTCGATGCGCTGTTCGAACAGCCAGAAATAGCTGCGACCGCGCGGATCTTTGCCTTCGCTCAACTGGTTGCGCGTGATTTTCTTGGACTGCCGCGTGAATTGTACACTACCGTTCCACGGTTCCGGCACGTTCACGTTGAGCAGCACCTGGTCCGGCAGGCCTTCCTTGAAAATCATTTCCGCGGTGGCCCGCGCTACACGCGCGGAATTTTCAAATTTCGCATTTTCTCTTTTCGCGCACAGCGAGACCGCCATCGATGGAATGTGGTGCAACGCGCCTTCCCGCGCCGCCCCCACGGTCCCCGAGTAGTACACGTTTTCACCGAGGTTCGCGCCGTGGTTGATTCCGGAAATCAGCAGGTCCGGCTTTTCAGGCAGAAGCTTGTGCAGCGCCACGATCACGCAGTCCGCGGGGGTGCCGTCAATGGCCCACTCGCGCTCCGCAATGCGGTTGCACACGATGGGCTGCCTGAGCGTCAGCGATTGCGCCGTGCCGCTCTGCTCGCCGCTAGGGGCAACAATGCTCAGTGTTACAACATCCGCAAGCTCCTCCGCGAGCGCCCGCAGCCCTTCCGCCTGATATCCATCGTCGTTTGTCAGAAGTACATGTCTCATATGTCGCTTGAGCACTTTGTCGCGCAGAACGCCTGGGTCACGCTAAGCGCTGGCAGCCACCTGTCTTATCAGGGATGAAGGACCGCCAGGCCTAGGTATTGTTCAAAGACGTCCAAATGGTGATCCCCATGCAAAAGTGTATGGGCATTGGCCAGGCAAAATGTCGCGATTAAGCAAATCGATCGTTTTGCGGACCGTGCGACCTCTCTCCCTGACGCGCCTAAAGTTTCGTGCGGCTGCGATTCCGAGTTGTTCTCCGCCGGTCTCGAATAGCTGAAACTTGAGACGCTCCGCGCGAACTCGGTTGAATTGGTGATCGCTCCTTATCCCTTCGAGGACCTCACATAAAATCAAATCGGTGAGTCCGAGTCTCTGTTGGTCCGCCTGGCGATCGAACCACTCGGTTTAAAGCCGCGCGTTTTCACCGCGTCGTTCAACAGTGGATCGCGGCGCACCATGCAAAGCTAGTATGACCAGGTCCCAGCCACCCGGTCAAACCGTTTCAAAAGAATCACAGAACTGCGGTAGACTTCACCGAAGCAGCGTACTCCGGGGCACTCGGCAGAAGGGCTTCGGACCGGAGGAAAACCATGGCCGCCCCCAAGCCTTTCGCGAGCTCTGAAACAGAGGCTCCGCGTGAATTCTTCAAAAAACAGCTGGCTGGGGAGGTCCCCGTTTCTTTTCCCACCGCCAAGCGCCTGTTCGAAAGGGCCGCCGAGCTGATGGCTATCAGGCCGTGGCAATTCCTCGAGGATCAAGACCTCATTCTCCTGAAAAGCCCGCTTTACGACGAAACTTGTTATTGCTCGGTGATGGGTGCGCTCGGACAGGTATTTTCGTTGCACGCCTACGTGGGAGGAGAAAGCTATCTTTACTTCAGGAAAATGGCAGCAGGGGAGCCCATCTCGATCGGGGAATTTTACGGTTCCCTTCGCGGCGTATACGTGGAATTCGTGGGGCTCTCGCAGTTGACTCCGCCGGACCGCGAACTGGCGCGGGTGTTCGGCCACCCTCTGAAAAGGGGCTTAAAGGCGCCCATCTTTCGAGCGATGCGGCCCGGATATCAGCCCTGGTATCTCACTGAGGACGAAGGGGACGTTCTTGCGGAATGCCTCGAGGCGGTAATCGCTCTTTGCGAAAGCATCGCTAGAAGCGGTGCGCCGGATTACTGGAACCAGCCTGACGTTTATCCCTTCTTGGCGCCAACCCAACGCGGCCAGGAGCGACTAGGATATGACATCGAGATGCGGAAAATCACAGCACCACTCGCCACGACTCCGGCGCCGGCCAGACTCGATCAAAACCGAATCGAGCAAATCCGCCGGAGAAACTATCCAATTCGGGGCGCGTTCGAGGCTGAGCACTTCTACGCTGGCGGAACAGTCGGGAAGAGAGACGAACGCAAAGCTATCGTCCGCCTGGCCCTGGTGGCCGATGCGGATTCCGGA
>Ga0307472_100000301_pt1 | contig 16260 bp, 16 predicted proteins | sample atmos_gasesAM5C__2_FD_204582 | JGI IMG/M metagenome (GOLD analysis project Ga0307472, IMG submission 204582) | Hardwood forest soil microbial communities from Morgan-Monroe State Forest, Indiana, United States - atmos_gasesAM5C_05 | ecosystem: Environmental > Terrestrial > Soil > Temperate...
TGTCGCATCGCCATGTGCCCGAGGTCATCGCCTGCGCACGCGCCGCGAGCGGGATCGAGGCGGAGTTCGCCTTCGTGCCGCATTCGGGGCCCTTCGCCCGTGGCATACACGTCACCGTACAGGCGGCAGCGCGCCGGCCGCTCGACAGCGCGGCGCTCCTCGCGACGCTGCGCGAGTTCTACGCCGGCGCGCCGTTCGTCCACGTGACCGAGCGGGCGCCGCACGTCAAGGAGGTCGCCACGAGCAATTACGCGCACCTGTCCGCCGCAGCGCGCGGCAGCACCGTGGCGGTGCTGTGCGCCATCGACAACCTCGTGAAGGGTGCAGCCGGGGGCGCCATCCAGTGGATGAATCGCATGCTGGATCTCCCGGAGACTGCGGGCCTCACGGCTCCCGCTGCGGGCTGGACCTGAGGGCGGGCACATGCAAACCGCCGCTTCGCTCGTGGCAGCCTCGACGCGCGATTTCCTCGCGCCGGTGTTCGCGCAGTACCCGCTCGAGGTGGCGTCCGCGCAGGGCGTGTGGCTCACCAACACCCGCGGGGAGCGCGTGCTGGATCTCTACGGCGGACACGCCGTGGTGGCCCTCGGCTACGGCCATCCCGCCTGGACTGCCGCTCTCGCGCGCCAGGCGCAGCTCTGCCAGTTCCAGTCGAACGCCGTGGCGCTCGAGATCCGCGCGCGCACCGCGGAGCGGCTCACGCGCTTCGCGCGGCTGCCGGACATGCGCGTGTTCTTCGTCAACAGCGGCGCCGAGGCCAACGAAAACGCTCTGCGGATCGCGCTGCGCATCACCGGGCGCGCGCACGTTGCCGCCATCGAAGGCGCCTTCCATGGCCGCACGGCCGCCGCGGGCGCGGTGACCTGGGGCGCGCGGGCGAAGTGGTACGGCTTCCCGCGTACGCCGTTCAACGTGGGTTTTCTCGCACGCGGCGACACCGCCGCCGTCCGCACCCGGGTGACCCGCCGGACCGCCGCCGTGATCGTCGAGCCGGTGCAGGGACTCGCCGGCGCCGTGGACCTGGGCAAGGAATTCCTCGGCGCGCTGCGCCGGCGCTGCGACGAGGTGGGCGCGCTCCTCATCTTCGACGAAGTGCAATGCGGTGTCGGCCGCATCGGCCAGCCTTTCGCCGCCAACCTCCACGACGTCGTTCCGGACCTCCTGACAACGGCCAAGGCGCTCGGCAACGGCTTCCCGTGTGCGGCGCTGCTCATCTCGGCGCAGCTCTCCCGGCAGCTTCCGGTCGAATCGCTCGGCACTACCTTTGGCGGCGGCCCGATGGCCTGTGCAGCGATCGAGGCGGTGCTGGAGGCGATCGAGTCGCAGCAGCTCCTCGAGCGCGTGTGTCATCTTGGCGCACTCATTCGTGAAAGCTGCCTCGTCGGGCCGGTGTGCGCTCACCAGGGCGCGGGACTGCTCGTGGGACTGCGTACCAGGCGCCCCGCGAAGGAGGTCCACGCGGAGCTCCTCGAGTGCGGCATCCTCGCCGGCACCTCGAGCGATCCACACGTGCTGCGCCTGCTGCCCCCCTTCATCCTCGAGGACGAGCACGTCGAGTTGTTGCGCGACACGCTGCGCGAGCTGCCGCCGTGAAGCGCTTCGTGGACCTCGCGGAATTCACGCGCGAGGAGGTGCTCGAGCTGCTCGAGCTCGCCCGGCGCCTCGAGCGCAGGTGCGAACCGCGGGCACTCGCGGGCAAGCTCCTGGGACTGCTGTTCTTCAACCCCTCGCTGCGCACGCTGGCCTCGTTCCAGGCCGCCATGGCGCGCCTCGGCGGCCAGTCGCTGGTGATCAATCCCGGCCAGGGCAGCTGGCAGATGAGACGCGCAGCGGCGTGATCATGGACGGCGCCGCGGCCGAGCACATCCGCGAGGGGATCCCGGTGCTCGCCTCCTACTGCGACGCACTCGGCATCCGCATGTTTGCCGAGGGGCGCGACCTCGCGAGCGATCTCGCCGAGACCACCTTCAGTGCCATCGCGAGCCTCACCGGCAAGCCTCTCGTCAATCTCGAGTCGGCGGTCAACCATCCCTGCCAGGCGCTCGCCGACTGGAAGACCCTCGATGAGCTCGCGGTACCGCGCGCCGGGCGCTTGGTGCTCTCCTGGGCGTATCACCCGCGCGCGCTGCCGCTCGCGGTGCCGGCGGCTGCACTGCACATGGCGGCGCTCCGCGGCATGGAAGTCATCGTGCTGCGACCCGAAGGCTTCGCGCTGCCGCAGGCGATCATGGAGCGTGCACGGCGCGCCGCCGCCGCTTCCGGCGGCTCGGTGCGCGAGACCAGCGAGCGAGCCGAGGCACTCGCGGGAGCCCACGTCCTCTATGTAAAGGAGTGGGGCGCGACCGACCGCTACGGGGACGCGGCGGCGGATGCGCAGCTGCGCAGCGCACTCCGCAGCTGGTGCGTACGCGACGACTGGTTCGCCGCCTCGCCCGATTGCCGCGTGATGCATTGCCTGCCGGTACGGCGCAACAGCGCCATCGCCGACGAGGTGCTCGACAGTGCGCGCAGCGTGGTGCAACGCGAGGCCTACAACCGCCTGCCGGTGCAGATGGCGGTGCTGCACCAGCTGCTCAGGTCCTGAAGATCGGAGAGGACGGATGCCAACATGATTGCCCACCGCAGCGACCCGGCGCTCGCCATTCGTGCCCTGCGCAGCGCCGCACCCTACATCCGCATGTACAAGGGCAAGACCTTCGTCGTGAAGGCAGGCGGTGGGGTGTTCGCCGAGATGGCGACGACGCGCGCGCTGGTCGAGCAGATCGGTATCCTGCATTACTTCGGCGTGCGCGTGGTGCTGGTCCACGGCGGCGGCCCGCAGCTCACCGAGCTCTCGGCAGCGCTCGGAGTCCCGACACGCATGGTCGAGGGGCGGCGCGTCACGGACGAGAAAGCGATCGACGTGACGACCATGGTGCTCAATGGGCTCATCAACACGCGGCTGCTCGGCATCTGCCGCGACTTCAACATCGATGCGGTCGGCATCAGCGGCGTCGACGCAGGCCTGGTGCGCGCCCACCGGCGGCCGCCGGTCGCGCTCGCCGCCAGCAGCGAGATGGTCGACTTCGGCTTCGTCGGCGACATCGACGCGATCGACACCACGGTGCTGCGCAAGCTGCTCGACAACGGGCTCATGCCCGTGGTGAGCCCGCTGTCGGCGGATGAGTCCGGGACGCTCCTCAACATCAACGCCGACACCGTCGCGGCGGCGCTCGGCGCCGCGCTCGGGGCGGAGAAGCTGGTGCTGTGCACCGGAGCGCCCGGCATCCTCGGCAGCGTGGACGACCCCGGCTCGCTCATCTCCTATACGGACCTGCGCGGGCTGCAACGGCTGCGCGCCGAGGGGCGGATCGCCGACGGCATGTTGCCCAAAGCCAAGGCCATCGAGGAGGCCCTGCGAGGTGGAGTGCGCCGGGTGCACGTGGTGTCGTATCGCTCGCCGGAAGGGATCCTCGGCGAGGTGTTCACCAACGAAGGCACCGGCACGCTCATCGTCGCCGACGTCGACGCGCTCAGCCCCGCCGAGCAGCAGAGCGCGCCGTGACACGCCTGTGGGACAAGGGGGCGCAGCTCGATGAGCGCGTGCTCGGCTACACCGCCGGCGAGGACCACACACTCGATGAGCGACTGGTGCCGTACGACGTGCGCGCCTCGATCGCCCACGCCGAGATGCTGCACGCGCAGCGGCTGTTGTCGGCCGAGGACCTCGCGGCCATCCGCGACACTCTCGCCGCGCTCGCCGCCGGGCACGCACGTGGCGAATGGCGCATCGAGCTCGCGGACGAAGACGGTCAGACGGCGCTCGAGCGGCTGCTGCGTGCACGGCTCGGCGCGGTCGGCGAGCGCATCCACCTCGGGCGCTCGCGCAACGACCAGGTGCTCACCGCGCTGCGACTGTATCTGCGCGAGAGCATCGCGCGCCTCAGCGCCGGCGCCGCGCAAGTCGCAGAGGCGCTGGACGCGCTCGCCGAGCGCGAACCCCGCACCGTGCTGCCGGGCTACACACACATGCAGCAGGCGATGCCGAGCTCGGTAGCGCTCTGGGCGCAGGGCTTCGCCGCCGAGATCCGTGACGATGCCGCCGGCCTGGAGACGGTATTGCGGCGCATCGACAAGAACCCGCTCGGCTCGGCGGCCGGTTACGGGACCCCGGGCGTGCCGCTCGATCGCGAAGGCACGCGCGCGCGGCTCGGCTTCGCGAGCGTGCACGAGCCGGTGACCGCGGTGCAGCTCTCGCGCGGCAAGGCGGAGGCGCAGCTGCTCTTCGAGCTCACGCTGCTGCTGCAGGACTGCGGCCGCTTCGCCGCCGACGTGCTGCTGTTCTCCACCCGCGAATTCGGCTTCATCGTGCTGCCGGAGGCATTCACCACCGGCTCCTCGATCATGCCGCAGAAGAAGAATCCGGACGTGTTCGAGCTCATCCGCGGGCGCTCGGCCACGGCGCAGGCCTGTCTGCTCGAGGCGCTCGCCGTGGTTGCCAAGCTCCCCTCGGGGTACCAGCGGGATCTGCAGCTGCTGAAGTTTCCGCTCTTCCGTGGCATCGATCTGGCGCTCGCGACGCTCGACATCCTGCCCCCGGCCATCGCTGCTCTCGAGTTCCGGCCGGGAGCGATAGAGCTCGATCCGGCGATTCACGCGGCCGAGGAAGCCAACCGCCTGGCGGTTGCCGAAGGCATTCCGTTCCGCGAGGCGTACCGGCGCGTGGCAGCCAAACTGCCGAAGTAGGGCGGTTGCAAGGCCGGGGTGTACGGGGCAGGCTGCAACATGCCATCGAGGGAGGGGCGATGACCAAGCTGCTGGGGATCTCCGGAAGCCTGCGCCGTGGCTCGTACAACAGCGCGCTGCTGCGTGCGGCGACCCGGCTCATGCCGCCGGAATCAACCCTCGAGGTCGCCAGCATCCGTGGCATCCCGCTGTACGACTACGACGTCGAGGTGCAGGGCTTGCCCGCCACCGTCACGCAGCTCAAGGACGCCATCGTCGCCGCCGATGGCATACTGCTCGTGACTCCGGAGTACAACAACGGTATCCCGGGAGTGTTCAAGAACGCCATCGACTGGCTGTCGCGGCCTTCCTCGGACATCAAGCGCGTGTTCGGGGGACGGCCGTTCGCGGTGATCGGCGCCTCACAGGGTGGCTCTGGCACGATCCTCAGTCAGACGGCCTGGCTGCCGGTGCTGCGTACACTCGGCACCCAGGCGTGGTCGGGCGGCCGCCTGATGGTGTCGCGCGCCGCAAGCGTGTTCGATGAATCCGGAGCGCTGAAGGATGCGGCGGTTCTCGAGCAGTTGCGGCAGTTCCTCGCTGGCTACGTGAGTTTCGTGCGGCGCCACGCCGGCGATGCGCCCGCCGCGTGAGTGGCGACAGCGACGCGCCGGCCGCCCCGGCCCCGGAGTTCACGGTCTCTTTTCACGCCAAGAACAGACTCATCGATAGCCTGCGACTCATCGATGGCCTGCAGCCCGTGCAGGCATTGGCAGCGCGCCGGCCCCTTCAGATCCTTCGCTGCGCCGGAGGCGGCGGCGTGTACTGATACAACCACGTCTCGGTGAGTGCCTGGCCCTCCACCGACAGGAACAGCCGCAGGTTCACCGGATCGACGATGTCGCTGGTGAGCGCGAGATCGAACGCGACGCGCCACTCGCTCGGGCGCGGCACGATGCGCCGCGCCGAGGACAGCTCGATGCGTCCGCGCGAGGCGGTAATGACCGGCGTCACGCGTGCGTGGTCACCGAGAGCGGCGAGATCGCCACCGGCGAAGTCGACGACGAAGCGCCAGGCGAAGTGAGTGCGCTTCGCGCCGACCACGCCGCCGATCCCGGCGCGCGTTGCGACCACGGTCGCGAGCTTCGGACCGTGTGGGTTCTCGCGGCACCAGTAGAGCCGATAGCCGTACAGGTATTCGGCCCCCGGCTGCGGCTTGTCCTCCGGGGTCCAGAAGGCGACGATATTGTCGTTCGTCTCATCCGGGGTCGGAATCTCGACCAGCATGACGGCACCCTTGTGCCAGCTGGACTTCGGCTCGATCCACACACTCGGTCGCTTCTCGTAGAAAACCCCATCGTCCTGGTACTGCGCGAACTGGCGCTCGCGCTGCATGAGCCCGAAACCGCGCGGCGCCTCGTCCAGGAAGCTGTTGACGCGCACGGCCGCGGGATTCACCAGCGGACGCCAGATCCACTCCCCGGCACCGTTGCAGATCTGCAGGCCGTCGGAGTCGTGGATCTCCGGCCGCCAGTCATCGGCGATGCGCCGGTCGTTCTTGCCGCACAGGAACATGCTGGTGGCCGGGGCGATGCCGATGCGCTCGATCTGACGCCGCGGATACAGGGCCGAGTCGATGTCCATCAACATGGTGTCGGCGACGTCGATCACGAAACGGTAAGCTCCGGCGACACTCGGCGAGTCGAGCAGGCCGTAGACGGTCAGGCGGCTGGAGTCCTTGGCCGGCCGCTCGAGGTAGTAGGCGATGAAGTCCGGGAACTCCTCGGGCTCGGTCATGCCGCAGTTCACCGCGAGGCCGCGCTGCGACATGCCGTATTGCATCTCGCCGGTGACGGCACGGAAGTAGGAGGCGCCCTGGAACGCCGCGCAGTCGCGCATCCAGTCGGTGTGGTGGAGGATGCGGAAGCCGCCGAATCCGAGGTTGGCGGGCACCGCCGCGGGACGGATCCCCGCCCGCGTGTAGTCGAACAACGTCGGATCGAAAGTGATCTCGCCGGCGGCGCCGTTCACGACCTCGTACATCCGCACGGGCTTGTCGAGCGTGTAGCCCGGGTGGGCAAAGCGCACCTGGAAGCGCAAGCCCTCCTCCGCCCACAGTGAGCGCTCGTCACGGAAACGGATCGCCTGCCAGTGATCCCAGTCGAGCCCCGCAATGGCGGGCGGGAGCCGCTTCGCCGGAGCGACGTAGGCTTGGGCCGCACGCGCACGGGCGAGGCCTTTGAGCCGCGCGTAGTCGAAGGGTGCCGGCGCGGCCTCGCTGGGGCCGCGCGAGGGAGCGGCGGCCCCGGTCAACAGCCAGTCGGCGCCAGCAACGGTGAGCAGCGCAGCGCCTGAGCGGAGAAAGCCTCTTCGCGACATGGTGGCTGCGCGTCAGCCCGGTGCAGCGTCCGGCTGCAGTGCGGGGGCCGCCTGCGCGAATGCCGGCAGACTCTCGAGGTGTGCACAGATCCCGCGCAACGTGGGATAGGGCGCGATATCGCAGTTGAATCGCCGGGCGTTGGCCATCTGCGGCACGATGCAGACGTCGGCGACCGTGACGCTGCTGCCGTACATGTGTTGGCCGTCGCCGCTCAGGCGCCGGGCGTCGAGCTCGAGCGCCGCCAGGCCCGCCGCGATCCAGTGCGCGTACCACGCGTTCACCGCACTTTCGTCCTGGGCGAGCTGCCTGCGCAGATACTCGAGCACGCGGGAATTGTTCAACGGATGGATGTCGCACGCCACCGCGAGGGCGAGCGCGCGCACCTCGGCGCGCTCTGCCGGCGAGCGCGGCAGGAGCGGCGGATGCGGATGCGTCTCGTCCAGGTACTCGATGATCGCGAGCGATTGCGTGAGCGTGCGCTCGCCATCGGCGAGCACCGGGACGAGCCCGTGCGGATTCAGCCTGCGGAATTCAGCCGTGTGCTGCGCGCTCACCGGCGCGCGCAGATCCACGGCCACCGTTTCCCAGGCCATGCCTTTCAGGCCGAGCGCAATGCGCACGCGGTAGGCGGCGGAGCTGCGGAAGTAGCCGTAGAGCTTCACGAGCCTCATGCGTGCGCCGGCGGCGCGATGGTGTTGCGCAGCACCTCGAGCCCCTCGATGCCGCCTTCGAGCGCATCGCCGGGCTTCACGGCACCGACACCCGCCGGGGTCCCGGTAAAGATGAGGTCGCCGGCGCGCAGCTCGTAGAGCTTCGAGAGCGCAGCGATGATCTGCGGCACGTCCCACAGCATGCGGCTGATATCCGACTCCTGACGCACCGTGCCGTTCACGCTCAGCCAGATGCGCCCGCGCTTCACGTGTCCGGCGCTCGCCGGACGGATGGCTGCGACCGGTGCCGAGCAGTCGAAGCCCTTGGACGTATCCCACGGCTCGCCGCGCTCCTTGGCGGCGCTCTGCAAATCGCGCCGCGTGAGATCGTTGCCCGCGGCGTAGCCGAACACCAGCCCGAGCGCATCCTGCGGAGCGATGTCGCGGCCGCCGCGCGCGAGCGCGACCACGAGCTCGATCTCGTAATGGAAGTTTCGGGTCGCGGGTGCATAGGGCACCGCCGCGCCGTTCGCCACCACGGCATCCGCCGGTTTCATGAAAAAGACAGGTGGGGCGCGCTCGGGGTCGCGGCCAAACTCGCGCACATGGTCGGCGTAGTTGAGTCCGATGCAATAGATGCGATGCACCGGGAAGCGCTCGGCGCTGCCCGCTACGGCAACGCTTGGCTGGGACGGCGGTGGAAAGACAAATGCGGACATGAGGGGCGCCTTCGGGTCTCGGGTGAGGCAGATTGCCACTGCGCAAACCGCTAGACTAGCCTCGATGGCCATCTGGCGCGTCAGCCCAACACCCGAGGAGCTCACCGCCCGCGGCAGCCGCAGCATGCCCGGGTTCCTCGGCATCCGCTTCACCGAGGTGGGGCCCGACTATCTGCGCGCCACCATGCCAGTCACCGAGCGCACCCATCAGCCCTTCGGACTGTTACATGGCGGCGCTTCGGTGACGCTCGCGGAGACCGTCGGCAGCGTCGCCTCGATGCTGTGCGTCGACCCCGAGCGCTACATGTGCGTCGGACAGGAGATCAACGCCAACCATCTGCGCGGGATGTCCTCGGGTACCGTCACTGCCACCGCGCGACCCTTTCATCTCGGCGGCCGCAGCCACGTGTGGCACATCGAGATCCGCGACGAGAGCGAGCGGCTCGTGTGCGTGTCGCGGCTCACCATGGCCATCGTCGAGCGCAGGACGAAGGATCAATAGCATGTCGACCCCCACCCCCACTCCCCCGATGAGCGCCGAAGCGCCCCATGTCGATCAGTCGCTGGTCACGTACACCCACGTCATCTACGCCTTGCATTCGCTCGCGGTGCTGATCGGCATCACCACGTTCCACACCATCGTGGGCAGCTTCGTGGGAGGGCTGCCATCGATCGTCGCGGTGATCATGAACTACGCACGCCGCTCGGCGACGCGCGGCACGTACCTCGAATCCCACTTCCGCTGGCAGATCCGTACCTTCTGGTACGCGCTGCTGTGGGCCGTGGTCTGCCTGATGGTAGCGCTCACCATCATCGGGATTTTGCCCGCCGTGCTCGGTTTTGCCGCGCTGGCAATCTGGATCATCTACCGCGTGGCTCGTGGCTGGCTGGCGCTCAAGGACGGCCGGCCCATGTACGTATGAAGTCCCTGCCGTGCGCGGCCGCGGCCCTCGCGACTCTTGCCGCGCTCGTGCTCGGCGGCTGCGGGCAGAAAGGACCCCTCTACCTGCCGGAGAAGCGCGGCACGGTCGTCACGACACCGGCCGGGACAGCGCCGACTGCGCCCGTGCCTGCCGGCCAACCGCCGCAACCCTCACCCGCGCCGCAACCCCAGAGCACCCCCGGGCCACCGCCCGCGGGCACAGCGCCGCCAGCGAAGAATTCCACGGAGGACGACGATCAGAAACCGAAGTAACGCGGCGGCGGCGTGTGCCTCAGGTGCGGACCAGTCCGCGCAGCGGTCTTGCCGCGAAGCTCTCGGGAAACACCTCCTGCTCGAGGGCAGGTGAGGGCACCGCCAGGTGCTCCGCGAGGATGCCCTTGAGCACCGAGCGCACATCGAGCGTCGGAGCGAGGTCGCGACCTTGATAGAGCGCTCGCGGGGACAAGCCCGGCCAGTCGGCAATCACGCGACCGCCCGCGACGGCACCGCCGAGGAGAAACGCCGCGGTCGCGGTGCCGTGGTCGGTGCCGCGGGTGCCGTTGATCGCCGCCGTGCGGCCGAACTCGGTGAGGAGCAGCACGGCGGTCTCCTGCCACGCGGGTCCAAGCTCCTGCCGTAGCGTCGCGAGCCCCGCATCGAGCTCACCCAGGCGACCGGCGAGTTGTCCCTGCGCCCCGCCCTCGTTGGCGTGCGTGTCCCAGCCGCTGGTATCGAACACGGCAACTTTCGGGCCGTCGTCGCGCCGCAGGAATCCGGCCGCCGCGCGCACCGTCTCCGCGTAGCGCGCCTTGCCCTTCGCCGCGGCCGGGGTTCCCTGCGGAATCATCGTCTCAGCACCAGCACCTTCGCCGCTGGCGATCGCATCGGCGGCGCGCGCATCCGCGAGCCGGCTCGCGAGCAGCGCATCGCCTGCGTAGAGATCGGTGATGCGGGTGAGCGTGTCGTCATCGAGCGCGACGAGCTTCGAGGGCGACCACGACGTCACCGACGCAGGACCACGCATCACGAGCGGCACATTCTGGCCGAGCGACACGCCCGCCTCGCGCGCAGCCGGTGCGCGCGAGGCGGCGAGAGCGCGGTTCAGCCAGCCGGTCTGCAGCGCGTGCGGCCGCGGGGTGCCGTTCTCGAGCACGTCCTGTCCATCGAAGTGCGAGCGCTCGCGATACGGGCTCGCGAGCGCGTGCAGCACCGTGAGCTCGCGCGCCGCGTAGCACTCGTGCAGGAAGGCGAGCGAAGGGTGCAGCCCGAAGAAGCCATCGAGCGGCAGTGCGCCGCCGGCCTCACCGGCGGCATGGAGTGCGAGCTCACGCCGCAGCCCGGCGTAGTCGCGGTCCGCGAGCGGCGGCACCGACGCGAGTCCATCGAGCGCTCCGCGCAGGATCACGAGCACGAAGCGCGAGCTGCGGGTGTCCGCGCGCGCGAACGCCACGCGCGCGGCGAGCAGCGCACCGCCCGCGAGGAGCGCCCCGCGTCTGAGAAAGTCACGTCGTTCCATTGCCATCTCCTGCGGCAGCTCAGCGCCGCATGAACTCCGGCGCGGCGAGCAGCAGCGTGAGCGCCTGCGCGGCGCTCGCCGCATGCGCCACCGCCTCGCGGGTCGCCGTGGTGAGGTTCGCGCCGAGCAGCTGCGGCGCGAGCAGCAGCGCATCGCGCCGGTTGCCCAGCCTTGCGCCCACCGCGTCGGCCCACTGGATGCGCTTCATCAGGCCCGAGGCGCCGTCCCAGTCGGCGCCGCGGTCCGGCCACCCCGCCGGTGATCCGGGCTGCCAGGTCCGCTGACCGAGGACCTCGAACGGTGCGAGCGGCGCGCGGTCCGCTTCGACCGGCACCGAAAGACCGCGGAAGCTCGACACCACGTAGTCGGCAGGCGTCTTGTACTTGGCGAGCGGCTCCAGCCAGGCTTCGTGCGCATCGATCAGGGCGCCGTAGACACTCGGCAGGTGTCCGCCGCTGCGCGCAAATGCATCCGCGAGCCGCGCCACCGCCTGTGGCGGGGGCTCGTCGGAGATGAAGTGGCGCGCGAGCTTGGTCGCGACGAAGTGTGCGGTGGCGTGCTCCCGTGCGAGATCGCGCAGCACCGCCACGCCCTGCCCGAAGCCCTCGTCCGCGTAGCGCCGGCCGAGCACGACCTTGGCGCCCGGCTCGTGCAGCTCGGGCCGGAACAGGAAGCGGCCCGGCTCGCCGGCGCCGAAGCGTGCGCCCTCGCCGCCGATCGACCAGCCGGTGATCACCTGCGCGAACGTGGTCACGTCCTTCTGTGTGTAGCCGCCGCCGACGCCGAGGGTGTGCAGCTCGAGGATCTCGCGCGCGAGATTCTCGTTGATGCCGATGCGCGGCTTCTCGCGCCGCGCGCGGCGCTGCGCCGCAGGCGAATTCGGGCCGACCGACAGGTAGTTATCGAGATAGAGCTGCATCGCCGGATGCGTCTCGACCGCGAGCAGCATGTCGCTGAAATTTCCGAGCACGTGCGGGCGGATGGCCTCGCGCTCGAAGCTGCCGGCGAGCCCGGCGAGAAACTGCTTGTCGACCGAGACGGCGAAGTGATTGGTCCAGAACTGCGTGAGCCGCTCGATGAATGGCCGCTCGGTCGAGACGGCATGCTGCAGGCGCGCCGTCACTTCGGCGACGTAGATCGGGCGCAGGAACTGCGGCAGTCGCAGCTTTGCGGAATCTTCCGGCGCGCCGGCGGCGCTCGCGACGGACTGCCGCCGCTGCGCCTGCGTCTCGCGGCGCAACTCCAGCGCCTGCGCCAGGATCTGCGCCGAGCTGCGCAGCGCCGGTGCGGCAAGCTCGGGCGGCGGCGCCCGCAGCTGTGCGCGCAGCCACTCGCGCGCATCGCCACCGATGAGCACGAGCTCACCCGGCCGGGCGCCCAGGCCGAAGCGGTTGGCAGCGATGGCGGAGGCAATGGACTCGGGCATGCGATGGAGTCGTGGCTCACCTGCCTCCACTTAGCGCGTTGCGCAGCCGTGGGTTGACCGGAGCCGGCGCTGCCACCTCCGTTATACTCGCGGCCCCCTTTCGATTTCACTTTGCATGGCGCGCAATCCCGACCTGGTTCTCGTCGACGGCTCCTCTTATGTCTACCGGGCGTTCCACGCAGCGCCCGCGGTGGCACGCCTCGCGACATCGCGCGGCGAGCCGACCGGTGCCGTGCTGGTCGTCATCCGCATGCTCAACAAGCTGATCAAGGACTTCCAGCCGCGGCAGGTCGCCGTGGTGTTCGATGCTCCCGGGAAGACCTTCCGCGACCAGCTGTTCGCGGACTACAAGGCGCAGCGCCCCGGCATGCCCGATGAGCTGCGCGCACAGGTGCCGCCGCTGCTCGCGATCATCGAGGCACAGGGATTGCCGCTGCTGCGCGAGCCGGGAGTCGAGGCGGACGATGTCATCGGGACACTCGCCTGCCGTGCGGCGCGCGCGGGACAGCAGGTGCTCATCTCCACCGGTGACAAGGACATGGCGCAGCTGGTGAGCGACTCCATCACGCTCATCAACACCATGACCGACACGCGCCTCGACCGCGAGTCGGTCAAGCTCAAATTCGACGTCTACCCCGAGCAGATCGTCGACTATCTCGCGCTGATCGGCGACAACATCGACAACATTCCCGGCATCGACAAGGTGGGGCCGAAGACTGCGGCGAAGCTGCTCGCGCAATACGGCAGCCTCGACGGACTCATCGCGCAGGTCGCCGAGGTGCCCGGCCGGGTCGGCGAGAACCTGCGCGCGGGCCTGCAAACACTCGAGCTGTCACGGCGTCTCGCCACCATCCGCACCGACCTCGATCTTGCGGTGACCCTGGAGGAGCTCACGCCGAAAGCCCCCGACGTCGCGCGGCTGCGCGAGCTCTACAACCGCCTCGAGCTGCGCGGTCTGTTGCGCGAGCTCGAAACCGGCGATGCGGATGTGGCGAAGGATGCCGCGGCAGCCGCAGAACCCGCCGCTCCCGCGGCCGTCGCGCCGGTGCCCGAAAGCCCGCCCATCGAGCGCCACTACGAGACCCTCAGCAGCTGGGAGGCGTTCGAGCGCTGGCTGACCCTGCTGCGGCAGGCCGAGCTCTTTGCGCTCGACATCGAGACCACGAGCCTCGACTACATGCGCGCCGAGATCGTCGGGGTCTCCTTCAGTATCGCGCCGGGCGTGGCGGCTTACGTGCCGCTCGCACACGCCTACCCCGGGGCCCCGGACCAGCTGTCGCGCGCGCAGGTGCTCGCGAAGCTCAAACCGCTGCTCGAGGATCCCTCGCGAGGCAAGGTCGGGCACGATCTCAAGTATGTGGCGCACGTGCTCGCGCATGCCGGCATCTCGCTCCAGGGCATGCGCTTCGACACCATGCTCGAGTCCTACGTGTGGAACAGCGTTGCGACCAACCACGAGATGGACTCGGACGCACAGCGCTATCTCGGCGTGCGCACCCTCAGTTACACCGAGCTCGCGGGAAAGGGTGCGAAGCAGATCGGCTTCGACCAGGTGCCGGTGGAGCGCGCCAGCGAGTACGCAGCCGAGCACACCGACGTGACGCTGCGGCTGCACCATGCGCTCTGGTCGCAGCTCCAGGACATGCCGGCGCTCGCGCAGCTCTATCGCGAGATCGAGCAACCGCTCGTGCCGGTGCTGCTCGCCATGGAGCAGCACGGCGTGCTCATCGACCGCGAGCAGCTGCGCCTGCAGAGCCGCGAGTTCTCGCGCCAGCTGCAGGAGCTGCTGCTGCAGGCGCACCGCGAGGCGGGCCACGAGTTCAACGTCGACTCGCCGCGCCAGCTGCAGCAGATCCTGTTCGAGCGGCTGCAGCTGCCGATACGCCGCCGCACGCCCACGGGACAGCCCTCGACCGCGGAGGACGTGCTCGAGGACCTCGCCACGAGCTACGCCCTGCCCCGCCTGGTGCTCGAGTACCGCGCGCTCGCCAAGCTCAAATCGACCTACACCGACAAGCTCCCGGAGCTGGTCCACGAGCGCACCGGGCGCATCCACACCAGCTATGCGCAGGCGGTGGCCGCGACCGGGCGGCTGTCATCGGTCGAGCCGAACCTGCAGAACATTCCGATCCGTCGCCCGGAAGGCCGCCGCATACGCAAGGCGTTCATCGCGCCGCCCGGCTCGGTGCTGCTGGCCGCCGACTACTCGCAGATCGAGCTGCGCATCATGGCGCACCTGTCGGGGGATGAGAGCCTGCGGGCAGCTTTTGCCGAGGACCGCGACGTGCACCAGGCGACCGCCGCCGAGGTGTTCGGTGTCGAGCTCGAGGCGGTCAGCGCCGATCAGCGCCGCACCGCGAAGGTGATCAACTTCGGCCTCATCTACGGCATGTCGGCTTTCGGTCTCGCGCGCAATCTCGGTATCGAGCGCGGCGCGGCGCAGCAGTACGTCGAACGTTATTTCGAGCGTTACCCCGGCGTGCGGCGCTTCATGAACGACACGCGTGTGCAGGCGCGCGAGCTCGGCTATGTCGAGACGGTGTTCGGCCGCCGTCTGTACCTGCCCGACATCCGCTCCGGCAACCCGCAGCTGCGCCAGTACGCCGAGCGCGCCGCCATCAATGCGCCGATGCAGGGCACGGCGGCGGACATCATCAAGCGCGCCATGATCGGCGTGCACCAATGGTGCCGAAGCTCAGGCGCGCCGGCGCGCCTCATCATGCAGGTACACGACGAGTTGGTGCTGGAGGTGCGCGCGGATGCGGTCGAGTCAGCCGCCGCGGCGGTGCACGATCACATGATGCAGGCGGCGACGCTCAGCGTGCCGCTGCGGGTCGAGGTCGGCAGCGGCGCGAACTGGGACGAGGCACACTGACCCTCGTTCTCGCAGCGCCGCTTCGCTCCCCGGAAGGCCGCCGTGTCAGCGCCGGCGCGGAGTCGGCGTTGTGGTGGTGTCAGCTCACAGCGGCGGCGCCAATGTACGCCGCGTCCGCTGCGTCGTCAGGCGGCGACGCAGCCGCGCCAGCGTCGCTGTGTTACGGTGCCCGGCAACCGGCGACCCCGCCGTGAGGGCCGCACATCCAGGGATGAGAGGACCATTCATGCGCAAGCTCATGCTGTCGATCGCGTTGCTGCTCGCGGCAACGGTTGCCCGGGCCGACAACGGTTTCTTCTATGTCGGCGCGGGTGTCGTCCGCAACTCGGTGAGCGACATCACCAGCCTCGGTGGACTCCCCGACATCAGCAACACCTCGTGGAAGGCCTACGTCGGAGTGCGTCCTCTCGATTGGCTCGCGGCGGAAGGTAACTACATCGATCTTGGCAGCGGCAGCTCGCCTTCCGGGCATGCCGACGCCAACGCGGTAGCCGTCTACGCCGTGGGCTTCCTGCCGATTCCGCTGCCGATCGTGGACATCTTCGGCAAGGCGGGCTTCGCTCACTGGAAGCTGGACGGCAACGTCAACTCGCTGGTGTCGCCTGGAAGCCTCTCCACGAACGGCTCGGAATTCGCCTGGGGCATTGGCGCCCAGGCGCACATCAGCATGGTGGGCGCGCGCCTCGAGTACGAGAACTTCAACATCCCGAACACGAGCGGCGCGCGCGTGGCATCGCTCTCGGTCTTTCTGAGCTTCTAGAGTCCCTACCACCCACGGGGACAACGCTTGCCGCCGGGGCGAGCGATCTGCCGTCCACGGTACAGTCGAAGCTCAAGTTTGTTGCGCAGAAGCTACAGCTTCTTAAGCAAACTTATGATTTGAAAAGATATTTTTTCTCGGGCTCGACGGAACTCCGACTGGCGGCGGTCGTCGAACCTAATCGAGTGCATAGCACTCCCCGCTTCCCTCCCTGAGCGGGTAGACCCGGTTCATGAGACCTGTGCCGGGTTAGTCTGCCCCGGCGGTTAACCCCGCCGGGGTTTTTTATTGCGCGCGCGTTTTCGATG
>Ga0307472_100000302_pt1 | contig 16259 bp, 21 predicted proteins | sample atmos_gasesAM5C__2_FD_204582 | JGI IMG/M metagenome (GOLD analysis project Ga0307472, IMG submission 204582) | Hardwood forest soil microbial communities from Morgan-Monroe State Forest, Indiana, United States - atmos_gasesAM5C_05 | ecosystem: Environmental > Terrestrial > Soil > Temperate...
CCGTGAACTTTCTCGCCGATACTGTGCCCGGTGCGGTGAAAGAAATACTTACCATATCCGGCTTTTTCGATGACGCTGCGGGCGGCCCTGTCCACCTGCCAGCCTTCCAGGGGTTTTGCTTTCGCGACGTACGTGCGAATTAAATCGACCGCTTTGTCGCGCGCCTCACGCGCCACCGCAAAGACCTTGGCATATTTTTCCGGCACTTTCGCACCCAGGTAGCCCATCCAAGTCACATCGTAATAAACGCTTCCCGGAGTTTTCTTCTTTCCCCACACGTCGAGCAGCAACAGATCGCCTTCCTGAATGCGTGCCGCGGATGCCGCGGTAGGGCCATAATGGGGGTCGCTCGCGTGCGCGTTCACGGCGATGTCCGGGCCTTCTTCCGCCCAAATTCCTGACGCTTCAAACTCTTTTAGAATCCACTGCTTCAAATCGTACTCCGTCAACGGCTTTTTCTCGCGTACGCATTTTGCCGCGTGCCCAAACGCGCCTCCTATGATGCGGTCGATAATCACTCCCGCGGAGAAATGGGACTCCTTCTGCTCGAGGCTCCAGCACGCCTCGTATTTCTGCACGAGATCCGCCGAACTCACTACTCTTGCGCCGGCGCCTCGCACCAGCTCAACGGTTCCCGCATCCACCATCGCCACGTAGGGGATCCCGTTCTTCGGCGAGTATTGCATCGCCACTTTTTTCGCGCGGCCCAGGATCTTCTTCAGATTTTTGTGCAGTTCGTCTTGCGCGGCGTAGTACACCGTGTCCCCCGGCAGTGCTGCCAGCGATTCCGACTCGATCTTGTGGACTAGTTTCTTGGGCTTGCCCTTGGCAGGCACGAAGTAATACCAACGCCGGGTGCGCATGGCGTTGGGCAGGTTTAGGATGTTTTGCGCGATGGGATCGCGTCCGCGAAAATCGCAAAACAGCCAGCCATCGAGCTTGGCGGCTCGCAAATCTGCTTGCATTCCTTGAAGGTTCGCAGTCATCTCAGGCTTCCACGGCAAGCAGCGCGCGGATCTGCTGCCCAGTCACGCCGCGAATTTCGATGCGTTTCGTGCGGCTTCGATCGCCGCTGAGAATTCTAACAGCCGACTTGGGCGTTTTCAAAAGTTGCGCCAGGAATTCGATGAGCGCTTCATTGGCGCGACTCTCCAGGGCCGGAGCCTGCAATCGCACCTTCAACGCCCCGCCCATTTCTCCGGCGACTTCGTCCTTGCTCGCCCGCGGCTGTACGCGCACCGGGAAGACGACTGCGCCATTTCTTTCTTGTATTTCCAGCACGGCCAAGCTACCAGGCGCGCTCGTACTGGATGGGCGGCTTGATTTTCCCGCCCAAGACTTGCGCCGCGCGGCGGGGCCAATAGGGATCTCGCAGCAGTTCGCGCGCCATGATCACCAGGTCCGCCTGACCCGCTTTCAGAATAGCATCGGCTTGCTCCGGCTCGGTAATCATGCCGACCGCACCGGTTGCGATCCCCGCCTGCTTTCGAATCTCTTCGGCGAATTTCACCTGGTAGCCCGGGCCGATGGGAATCTGTACTCCGGGCACGACTCCCCCGCTCGACACATCGATGAGGTCTACGCCGAGGGTCTTCAATCGTTTGCTCAGCTCGCTGGTTTGCTCGAGGTCCCAACCGCCTTCTTTCCAATCCGTGGCGGAAACGCGAACGAACAGAGGCAGGCTTGCGGGCCAAATTTGCCGCACCGCCTCTATGACTTGGAGAACGATGCGGATGCGATTCTCGAAGCTGCCGCCAAACTCATCCTGCCGAAAATTGCTGAGGGGAGAAAGGAACTCGTGCAGCAGATATCCATGGGCGGAGTGAATCTCCAGGACTTCGAATCCCGCCGCGCAAGCGCGCTCCGCCGCTCTTCGAAAAGCGTCCACGATTTCGCGAACCTCGCCGGCCGTGAGTGCACGGGGCCTGGGGAAGTCCTTATCAAAGGGTTCCGCGCTCGGGGCAACCGGCTCCCATCCTCCCTCTTCCGGCGGCACCTTCTTGCCGCCCAACCAAGGCGGTTTCGTGCTGCCTTTGCGGCCTGAATGCGCGAGCTGCATGCCAGCCACTGCCCCTTGTTTGCGCACAAATTCCGCGATGGGTCGCCATGCGTCTACATGAGAAGCAAGATACATGCCGGTGTCAGCAGGCGAGATCCTCCCCCGGGCTTCCACGGCCGTTGCTTCCGTGAAAACCAGTCCCGCGCCTCCCACAGCTCGGCTTCCCAGATGCACCAAATGCCATGGCTGCGGATGACCATCCACCGCCGAATACTCACACATCGGCGAAACGACTATCCTGTTTTTTAGTTCGACTTCGCACAATCGAAACGGTGTGAACAACCTGGCCATTGCAAGAACCTCTCAAAATCAACGCTTCACAGCGAGCGCCGTGCGGCCTCCGAAAAGTGCCGTTCCCACGCGCACCTCGGTGGCGCCCTCTTCGATGGCCGCTTCGAAATCGTGTGACATCCCCATAGACAAGACCGGCAGCGGCAGCCCGAGCTTGGCATGCAGCTCGTCGCGCAGCTCACGCAGGCGACGGAAATAAGGCCGCACCTGTGCCGTGTCCGGAAGATACGGAGGAATGCACATCAGGCCTGTGAGTTCTAACTGCGGCAGCGCGGCAATTTTTTCCGCCAACTCCGGAAGCGCAGCAATTTCCGCGCCGCTCTTGGTTTCCTCCTGGGCCACGCGAACTTCGATGAGCACGCGCAGTTTGGCGGGAAAGCCAACCCCCGTCCTTGACCGGTCGAGTTTTTGCGCAAGGGCTAAATCGTCCAGAGAATCAATGGTGTGAAATAGCTTGGCGGCTTTTGCGGCTTTGTTGCCTTGCAAATGCCCGATCAGGTGCCACGTTCCAGCCAAATTGTTCGTGCCAACGCGCTTTATTTCCCACTCCTGCACACGGTTCTCGCCAAAGTGCCGCACGCCCGCCTGGAAGGCTTCCTGGATGGCGATGGCCGGATGGGTCTTAGAGACGCCGATGAGAGTGATGTCTTCGGGGCGCCGCCCAACGCGATTTGCAGCGGCCGCGATTCTTTCCTGTATCCGAAGAAAATTTTCTTTAATGGACGGCTGCGCCATGGTTCACAGTCGACAGTTTACAGGTGACGGCAAGAAGGAGGAAAGCGGCGAATAACGAATGAACCTAGGTGGCGATGTCGCATGTTTCCCTTTGATCGGCGTTGTGGGAATCAAGTCGGTTTCCTCGCGCCGCCCGGAATGACACGGCGCTTAAGTCTCGCCCGCGCCGCATTGCAGCGCGGGCTCTCTCCAGTTAGACTGGCGTCCGGCGCTTCAGGATACACGGTCACGACATCATGCCGGTTCGCGGAAAACTCATCGCCATCGAAGGAATCGATGGCAGCGGTAAGCGCACGCAAGTCGAACTTCTGGCTACCGCGCTGCGCACGCAGGGCCATTCCGTCCATTCGACGGGCTTTCCGCAATACGTTTCCTGGTTCGGAAAAATGGTCGGGCAATTTCTGAACGGCGAGCTCGGCCCCCTCGAAAGCGTGGATCCGCACTTCACAGCGCTCCTTTATGCCGGCGACCGTTACGAGGCCAAGCCTAGACTGGAAACCGCGCTGAACAACGGCCAAATTGTTCTCGCCGACCGTTACATCGCGTCGAATCTGGCGCATCAAACCGCGCGGGTGACGCCTGAAAAGCGCGCCGCTTTCGTGGAGTGGATCGAACACCTGGAATACCGGATTTATGGCCTGCCGCCCGAAGACCTCGTCGTTTATCTCCGCGTGCCGCCCGTGCAGGCGCAGAGGCTGGTGGCTCAGAAATCTCAGCGCAGTTACACATCCGCGCAAAAAGATCTGCAGGAGGCAAGTCTGCGGCATCTCGAAGACGCCGCCGAAATGTACGATTTTCTTTCGAAACGAGGAAGCTGGACCACGATCGAGTGCTTCGATGCTAAACGCAAGCAGATGCGTGCTCCGGAAGACATTGCCAAAGAAGTTGCCGGGGCCGTTTTGCCGCTGCTCTCTCAGTTGGCGATGAAGGGCGGCAGCTGATGGGCTTCTCGGAATTTCTCGGCAACGAACGCATTGTGCTGGCGTTACGGGGCGCGCTGCGCAGCGGACGCGTGCCGCACGCCTTGCTCTTCACCGGGCTGCGCGGAGTCGGGAAATTCACGCTGGCGCGCATGTTTGCGCAAGCCGCCAACTGCGAACGGATGAAGGACGACTTCTGCGGCGAGTGCGCGACGTGCCAGCGCATTTCCCTGCTCGCGGACCCGCAAAAGCTCGTCGAGCAGGGCCTGGCCGAGCGTGGCGAGAGCTCCGACGCCGCCACCGTTGAGCGCGCTCCCCTAATCCTTCAGTCGCACCCCGACGTCTGGGCGCTCGTACCCGATCCCGTGCGTCTGAAAAACCCCGTGGCGCGGCCGGTGCTGCGGATTGGCCAATTGCGCGCCGTGCAGCGCGCGGCCTATTTCCAACCGATGAGGCGGCGCCGGGTTTTCATTCTTGACGGCGCGGAGACCATGCGCTGGGATGTGGCCAACGTTTTTCTGAAGATTCTCGAGGAGCCTCCCGGCCCAGCCACGCTCATCCTCACTGCTCCTTCGCCTTACGCGCTTCTGCCAACCATTGTCTCGCGCTGCCTGCAGTTTCATTTCGCGCCGCTCCCGCAAGCCGCCGTGGAGAAAATCCTGAAGGAGGAAACCGGGCGCAAGCCCGTGGACGTCAGGCTCGCCGCACAACTCGCCGAAGGCAGCCCGGGCCTGGCCATCGAAATGGACGTTGCCGCAGCCGCGCAAAGCCGCAAAAACGCCCTGCGCATCCTCGAGCGCGCGGCGCGCGGTCAAGGCTTCGCGCAACTCTTCGCTGACACGGCCGCCCTCGCCAAGGACCGCGAGTCTTCCTTTGAGGATCAGCTTGGGGTCTTTTACGGACTGCTCACCGACCTGCTCGAGCTCACGTCCAAAGTAAAGGAGCCCGTTCTCCGCAACGCCAACCTTGCTAAAGACCTGGAATTGTTGAGCCAAGCGGTCGATTCTGCATGGGTGATTCGCGCCATCGCCGGTTTTGACGAGCTTTACGCGGGCGCGCGCCGGAATCTGAATCGCCAGCTTGGCCTCGACGCCCTCGCGGCGTCGCTCGCACCAGCGTCTTCGGGCGATTCGAGGAGGCGGTTTTGATTTTTTGGGGGATTACTGCTGGCCTCTGCGGTCCTAATTCGATTACACTGAAACCAATCGCGTTGGCCGCGCATCTTACCAACAGTCACTCCACCCCTGAGGTCTAAAAGGAGCAGCCATGGTGAATCGTCGTATGTTTCGTCCGGGGTTTCCGGACGTGAAGGAGCCAAGCGCAGCCCGCCCTCCGCACAATGGCCCGGTGCCGAGCAAGAAGCCGGCCCCGCCGGAAATCACGCACGCCGAGAATTTCTACTGGGTCAAGCAGATGCAGTCTCACACGCCGATGGCCGTTGTCCTGGAAGACGGCGAGGTGCTGCGTGGCACAGTCGAATGGTACGACCGCGATTGCATTAAGTTGACACGGCAAGGCAGCCCGAACCTGCTCATCTTCAAGCGCGTCATCAAGTACGTATATAAGGACGGAGAGGAATCCGCGCAAGGCGGCGACGAGTAACTCGTCTATTCCTGGTGTTTGTGGATCGAGTGTCCGGCAGCTGCTCCGAAAGTGAGGAGCGCTTTTGCGGCTAGCGAATTGTCCTCATTCCAGATTTCGCATTCGGCGACCACAAAATTTCTTCCGGCGCGCAGCACGCGCGCGTCCGCTTTAATGCGTCCGCCGGGAACCGGCTCCAGGTAGTTGATCTTCAGCTCGACCGTGGCGATTTCCGTTCCTTTTGGCACGACACTGTACGCAGCGATGGCCGCAGTGGTGTCGGCTAGCGCCGCAAGAATTCCCCCATGGACCACTCCGTGAATTTGCTTATGGTGCTCCCGCACGTCCAACAGAAAAACGGCGCGCCCCTTCTCCACTTTCTCCACATCGAAGCCGAGATGCGTGATTACCTGGCTTTCTTTCATGCGCTCGCGCACCAGTTCGGTGGCCCAGCGCCCATCCACCGATTGTTTTGCCTTGGTTTTCATGGCCAATCGCTTTTTTCCAATTCTTCAGGCGGTAGGCCTCTCACCGATCTCAAAAGAAATCGACCCTTCGCCAAGTTCTCTCTTCCCTACTTAGGACCAACAACTGACAACTTAGAATGCCGTGAGTCCGCCATCGAGCGGAATCGCGGCACCGGTCAGCCACGAGGATTCCTCGGACGCCAGGTAAACGGCCAACTCCGCCACGTCCGCGGGTTTACCGAAGCGCCCCAGCGGAATGATCCCTTCCCGCGATTGCCGCAATCTCCGCCCTTGCTCGCTGTCGTTGAACAAGCTCTTCACCAATTCCGTCTCCACGATGGACGGGCAAACGCAATTCACGCGCACATTCTCGTGTGCGTGATCGAGCGCCATCGCTTTTGTCAGCAGCGTCACGCCTCCTTTAGACGCGCAATATGCCGCACGGTCTTTCATCGCCACCAGCCCCAGCACCGAGCCGATATTCACGATGGTCCCGCCGCCCGCCTTACGAAACTCTCTTAGCGCGGCGCGCGACATCAGAAACGGCCCTTTCAGGTTCACGGTGATCACGCGATCCCAGTCTTCTTCGCTGATGGTGTCCACAGTCGAAACACTCAGCGTTCCGGCGTTATTCACCAGCACGTTGACCTTGCCAAATTTCCTCACAGTTTCGGCAACCGCGTGGTCCGCTTCCTTGGCGCGCGTCACGTCGCAAACCAGCGGCAACGCTCGGATGCCCTGCTTGTCTATTTCAGCGGCAACGTCTTTCACTTTTTCCAAACGACGACCTGCTATGGCCACGCTCGCGCCTTCCCGCGCGAAGGCCACCGCGATGGCGCGGCCAATCCCCGTACCGCCGCCCGTGATCAGAGCCACTTTCCCTGCAAGTCGTGTCACAAATCGCCTCTTCCGAACGTCTAATAGGGCGTCCAATAGGACGCCCCGCATCGGGCCGCTGTCCCGCCCGGTGCGCGACTCTAGCACTCCGGCTGATAGACCCGCAAGCAGCGTCACTGTGAGCCTGTGAGCGGCGCACTTCGCGGTGGCACAAAGAAGAAAATGATGTATCGTACCTGCGCTCTGTGTGGCCATCCCGCCGGGAAAGACGTTTTGCTGGTTGGCTGGCGGTTTTTGCAAATTGTCGTTCTGCGTCCCGGTCAGGGCCGGGGCGAAGGAGCTCAAGCCGGGTGACGGAAATGCCTTTGGTTTTGCATTGCCTTAGAACTTAAGATTACAAACAAAAACGGCCTCCATGCGCATCGGCATCACTTGCTACCCCACTTACGGCGGCTCCGGCGTCGTCGCCACGGAGCTCGGCATCGAGCTCGCCGCGCGCGGCCACGAGGTCCACTTCATTAGCTATGCACCGCCGATCCGCCTGAGCCTCGACGGTGAGCGCCTCCACTTTCACGAAGTGGAGGTGGTTACCTACCCGCTTTTTGACCATCCTCCCTACACGCTGGCGCTTGCCACCAAAATGCTCGAAGTCTTTGAGTCTGAATCTCTCGACCTTCTCCACGTGCATTACGCCATTCCGCATTCGGTGAGCGCGCTGCTCGCGCGCTCGATGGCTGCGCCGCGCGGCCTCCCTTTTATTACCACGCTGCATGGCACGGACATCACGCTCGTCGGCAGCAACCGCAGCTATCTTCCCATCACCAAGTTTTCCATCGAGCAAAGCGACGGCGTTACCAGCATTTCCCGCTACTTGCTTGGCAAAACGCTGAAAGAGTTCGACATCAAACGCCCCATCGAAGTCATTCCTAACTTTGTGAACTGCGATCTGTACAGCCGCGCCGCCGACAAAGGCCTTGCCGCGCACTGGGCACCCAACGGCGAGCCGATTCTCATGCACCTTTCGAACTTCCGTCCCGTCAAGCGCCTCACCGATGCCGTCGAGATCTTTACGCTTGTTCGGGCGAAAATGCCCGCCAAGCTCGTGCTCATCGGCGACGGCCCCGACCGCGGCGCCGCCGAGTATCTTGTACGCAAGAACAAGCTCGAGAAAGACGTCTTCTTTCTCGGCAAGCAGGACGCCGTTTATCAAAAGCTGGCCGCCGCGGACCTTTTCTTACTTCCCTCGCAACTTGAATCCTTCGGCCTCGCGGCGCTCGAGGCCATGGCCTGCGAAGTTCCCGTCATTGGCACAAATGCCGGCGGCATGCCCGAAGTGGTCGAGCATGGCGTGGATGGATATTTGGTAGAACCAGGCGATGTTCAGGCGGCGGCACGCTACGCCATCCAAATTCTTTCACGCCCGGACCGCGGTCGCGAAATGGGCAAAGCGGCCCGCGTTGACGCCAAGAAAAAATTCTGCGCCAACGACGTCATCCCCGCCTACGAGGCCTACTACAAGCGCATCCTTTCCGAAGCGTGAGCAGGAATAACTGGCCTGGGGCGCCATTTGCAAGTTACGTATCGTGCTTACGTGGGGTGGACTCTCGGTGTACTCTGCCAATTCCTGCATCAGAATCTGTAGCAAACGGCGTTTGTCCTCGACTTTCCCGAATCTAGACGGTTTCTCCACAGCTGAACCTTGCCATTCCATCGTCGCACCATAAGATTCGAGTCATCGCTTCCTGCGAACGTTCTTGCTCATGCCTCGTTCCTTGCTGACGCGCGGCTTCCCTGCTTTGGCGTTCTTCTGTACGCGCAGCTGCCACGCCGTGCGCAGAGCGCCTGCCAGTACGTCCTCGCTTGCCACGGCAAGCCGGACGTGCGTCGCGCCATTCCTGCCCCATCCGCCACGCACAGGCCGGAACACGCCCGGCAACTCTTCCACGAACACGGCCTGCTGCTCCGGTGTCAGCATCAAGTTCCCGTAGCCCTGCTTTTCCGCCGCCAAGGTCGCGAAAATCCGTCCTCCCACCCGAAAGTCCGCCTGCCCGTGATGCGAACCCTCTTCGGCACCTTCCAGGCTTAGCGCTATCCGCCTAAAGTCGCTTGCGTTCATTTCAGCACCATGCGCTCCCCGAACACATATATATAACAAATCGACAGGCTAATCTCTGCGGAGCGAGAGGAGTCGGGCTGGCCATACTCTTCCAGACGACGGCTTTCCGCAGCGCCGTGGAGCCGTCTCGCCGAGGGATAGAAGGCTAGCCTATGGGGAGCCCCTCCCAGAAATACTTCGCTCAAGGATAAACGCCAGAGCTTATTGAAAGTTGGCGCAGTTCGGGTCTTCCGACTCCCGTGCGGGCAGCCGCGCGTAGTGGCGCGCAAGCTCCGAAGCGTACCGCCTGCCGATTTCCTCGCGATTCGCGGCCAGCCATTGGCTCAAGCAGGTTTCTCCGGTCGATGGTCCTTCGGGAGCGAGCAGGGCGGCCATGAGGCCTTTGTATTCCTCCCAAGTCAGGACGACGTCGCCGACAAACCAGCCGGCGACGCGGGTGGCCAGATACGCGGCAGCCATCGGAACATGAACCAGGTGAATGCGGCATTGCAGTTGCGCAGCAATCTGGCTCACCAATTCCTCGAAGGTGTAAGTCTCGGGCCCAACCGCGTCGCGCACGGCATTTCCTTCCTGTTCCGGGGCATCGGCGAGGAGCCTCGCCAGGTCTTCCACGAAAATCGGGCGGATGCGGTAGCAGCCGTCACCAGGAATCGCAAACACGGGAAAATGGCGCACGAACCAAGCGATATTGTTAATGAGAATGTCTTCGAGGCCGAAGATGACCGTGGGCCGAAGAATTGTGTAAGCCAAACCGGACTCTTTGACCGCCCGCTCGAGTTGCGCTTTCCCTTTGTAATAACGGAGCGACGAGTGGAGCGACGGGTTGGCAATGCTCACGTGAACGATACGCCGGACGCCGGCGTTCTTCGCGGCGGCAATCAACGTCACCGTATTTTGCACGGCCGTATCGAACGTGAACTTGCCGTGGGGAAAACGCACCCAATACGTATTGATCAGGGTGGAAGCCCCCCGCAGAGTTTCCGTTAGGCGCTCGGGATGTTCGAAGTTGTAAGGAAATACTTGCACCTTGTCCGCAAAAGCGTTAGCGCGTTCTGGATGGTAGGTTAGCGTGCGAATCCTGTACTGCCGGCCGAGCAAAATGCGCGTCGCATATTTTCCGGTATAGCTGAACGCCCCGGTGATAACGACAGTCTTGCCCGGGTTGTTCCCGACTTGCGTGGATTCCTGGTCTGTGCGATGGTGCATCGCGCTTCCCCTCTTTGCGACCTCCGGGCACTCTGCCTTGCAATCAACGGTTGGAGATTGCTTCCTTCATCGTGACGAACGCGATGCCGTGTTGGGTTTATCGCGAGGTATAAATCGAAACAGAATGATCGCAAGCGAGCTCAGTGCAGTCACAAAGCCGATGATGGCATGCTCCAGCTGGGTGGCCATCTCAAAAACAGAATTGCGATCTGGTCCGAACTCCGGCCTGTAGTCAAGCGCGCAGATTAGCGGAACCAGCACCAGGGTTACGTTGGAGAACGCCAGCCAAAAACTCGCGCGCTCCGCCGTGCCACATAGCTCAACAAGTAGATTCTGCAGATGACCCTTCACGTAGGTCACCAAGCTTGTGGACAAAATCGCCACGAGCCCAGCATCAATCAGAAACTGCATTGTGGGATTCATATTCCGCACTGCTCCTTTCTTCTCTATCACCCCCCGCTCACGCCTTGCAGCAACGCAGATCGCGCAGAGCGGATGGTCCGGGCTCCGGCAGTCCATTTTGAATTTGCTCCGCTGTGAAGCGCGTCGCGGGAAGCAAATCCGCGAGCACCGTATCGCAAGCGGGAAGAGCCTCCGCGATGCCTTCCGACAACATTCGCAGTTGCGCGAGCGACAGTAAAGGGATCTTCATGGTGCGCTCCGCGACCCAGGCGATAACTCTTTGCATCGCAAGCGGCGTCGGCACATAGAGCGGATGTTTTCCGATAACCTCCCCCACGCGGCGGACGGCTTCGCTGAGCGCGATTTCTTCCGGCCCGGTAAGGCTCACGGTCTTGTTCGAGAGACGGGCATCGTGAAGCGATGATTGCCGCTACGAGATCTTCCACGGCCATGGGACGGATCGGTTTCTCCTTCATTCCGACAAGCCCGAAAATGGGAAATGTATACAGTGCGCGGCTGAGATGATCCAGCACGTGGTCGCCGTGGCCGTAAAGCACCCCCGCTTTGAAAATGGTGTAGCTGAGGCAAGAACTTCACACGATTTCTTCAGCGGCAAATTTGGATTCGTGATAGGCAGAGCCACAATTCGGCCGCGCGCGCAGGAAACTCAGCAGCACTATCTTTCGGACGGCAGCTAAACGCGCCGCTTCAACGACATGCTTCGTTCCTTCGACGCGCACGCGCAGATAGGTTTGGGCTCCAATTTCCCGGTTGATGCCGGCGCAGTGCGCAACTGCATCGCAGCCCAAAAAGGCGCGTCGGAGTTCCTGCGGGTCGCATAGGTCGGATTTGACAAAACTGGTTTTCGACAACTTGTAAATGGATGCGTCGCGCACATCCTGGCCACGCGCGACCAACACCGCCTCGTGTCCTCGCGCCACTAACGCGCGCGCCAAGTGCCGGCCCACGAATCCCGTCCCACCAGTGATCGCAACGCGCATCGCTGGCCTCCTAACACCGAGTTTGGCTCCACCAGTGCCACAACGCCACACTCAGATAGCTGCTCGAGAGAAATACGAACAATGATGTCAGTAAGACGTGTCCGACGCGGAAGAGCTTGCCGCTCGGCCAGTCCCGGTGCGAGTAGTAGGCAAAATCGACGACAATGCGCACCAGCCAGTAGAACCCGATGAAAGATGCCAAGACCAGCGCGGCGCGGTCGCCTCGCAACATCTCTTCATGCAGAGTGAGAGACATCGCGCCGAATGCGATGATGGTGTAAATCGTGAACCCACCGTGCACCCACATTAGTTTGCGGTTAAACGATGTCAGTTTGGCGAGATCCTCTTTCCATCGCAGGCGATGCGGAACCTGAAAGCTGGCAATCAGCACGCAGAAGTGGCCCGCGCCAGCAAGCCACAGGGCCAGGCTGAGCCATTCTTGCATGTTTTTCGGCATGTTCGTTCCTGTCCTTTCAGCCCGCAATGGCACGCAGAAAAGGAACCATCACTCGCGTAACAAACCAAGGATGGAACAATACGAAGACCGGTCCTGCGGCAATGAGCGCCGTCCACAGCCATCCCCGCGCGCCACGCCCCAGGCCGAATCGTTGCCCGGTCTCCGACCGCTCCACGAGCACGCCGAGTCCCTGCGTAAGAAAATAGGCCGTCGGCAGCCCGTATCCCGCTCTGGCGGGAACGGAAATGACCAGATCGTGCAGGAGGCCGGAGGCGAGAAAGGCACCGAGTGTTCCGGCAGCCGGTCCGAAACGCTTCTGCAAGGGTTGGAACACCCACGTGTGCGAGAGTGTGCGAAATCCGAGGTTCCAGCGCCTGCCCCACAATTCTCCGAGTGAACGTGACGCGAGCGGTCTATTCATAATGGGCTTTACGCCAAGGCCGGCTCGTCGCCACGCGAGCGCAAGCAAATGAAAAGTCCCGAAGTGTAGAAACAGTACCAGACCGAGCATGCCCGACCAGCCGGCCCAGATCGGATGGCCCAGAAAAACGACTCGCGCGCCGACCCCTATCAACGCGATTCCGGCCAGCGTCTTCCCCATCGCCGCGCGCCATTCGATTGAGGGAGCTCGGCGGTTGTCGGCACTGCTATGGAAAAACTCCCGCGTCTCCATGCCCGGCCACAGCAGGAGGTAGGCCGCATGGCGTTTCCAATCCGCTCGAATTCTCCCGGCCATGCGCGCTCCCCACCACGTTTGCCATTTGCAGCCCGCGAAAATCGCTGCCACAAGCAGCCACATGAAGACCCAAGGGCGCCTTTCGCGAAACGTGATCGTCAGCAACGGCAGAGCAATCAGAGGCAGCCAACCAATCCTGTGTCGCCAGTCGTTCCGAGCAGTCGCCATGGCCCTTCTCTGAGGCCCTGCTTGATTAAGAACGGTCGTTTCCACGGCCGCCACTCACAGTCCGTGCGCGAAGTAGGCTGCGCCGTAAGTGGCAGCCAGGAAAAACGCGCCCGCCGTGAAGGCCATGTCGCCCGAGCGATTTTCTCTGCGCAACGCGGCGTCGTAATAAAGGAGCTGAACGGGAACGCGAACCAGCCAGAACACCGCAATGGCACCGGCGAGAAAGCGTCCGAGGCCGCGGCCACTGGCTAAATCGCCCGCGAAGCCAAAGGTAACCGCAGCGAACATGAGCACCACTCCGACGATGTAGGCCGAATGAACCACGAAGATTTGCCGGATGATGGGCGAGACACGGGAAAGATTTTCGCGGTAGTTCAACTTTGCAGGCAGGAACAGATTCGCGGATGCAATCGCGACTTGAACGAACCCGGCGATCCACAGCAGCAGCAAGAGAGCCCGCACCATTGCCTTCTTTCGTGCACAACACTCACCGGGAATTCTGCCCCGCCGGGCACTGGGCCGCCGCGCACTTGCGGTTCGCCGCCACCCAACGATAACCTTTGCGCAGAATGTCCATCATTCCCGGAATTTTCGAAAACCACACCAGGGGCGCCGCCCACCAGATTTCGCGCGCCAACTCGACGGCCGCGTCCGCGCCGCCGTAACGTCTTCCACCGCTCATCAGAAATTGCATTTCTTTCATCAAGCCGTCGTGCGACAGGCCCAGCAACTCCGCCACGCGAGGATCCTGCAACGGCGCCAGAGCCATCCCGCGCCGCTCCATGATGGGCGCCAGCCAACGCGCGATCTTCGTGCAGAACTTGCAGTCCGCGTCAAAGAAGAGCCAGCCTCGCGCGTGCCGCCCCTTTCCGTCCGTGTATTCACTCACCAGGGAAATCATTTTTTCTTCTTTCGGAGCATGCTCATCCGGCTTTTTTGCCAAGCATGGTCACCACTTTGCCGCGCAATTTCACCACGCCCTTCAGCGCGGCCGCAGGCATGCGGATCACCTCTTCGAACAACCCGGTCATCGCCGTCAGGAATTCCAGCATGTCCGTCAAGCGTTCTCTCGTGTAGGAGTCGCCCTGTGGATTAGCCTTGATCTCCTGCACGCATTCGTCGAGCACGCGCAGCGTAGGGTCGATTTCACGGCGCTTCCGCTCTTCGGAAACGATCCGGAAGATCTCCCAGACGTCCTTGATGGACTCGAAGTGGTCGCGCCGATCGCCCAGCACGTGAACAACGCGCACGATGCGCCAGCCCTGCAGTTCGCGCAGGCTGGTGCTGACGTTAGACCGTGCCACCGCCAAGGTTTCGGCAATCTCATCCGCGGGCAGCGGCTGGGGTGAAAGAAACAACAGCGCGTGTACTTGGGCTACGGTGCGGTTGATGCCCCAGCGCGTGCCCATCTCTCCCCAGTGGAGGATGAACTTCTGGGCCACGGGGGTGAGGGAATTTGGCGACGTTCTTGTGTGTACGCTCATTTCTGTAAGTTCTCTCTATTCAGAAATTACCAAAACTACCGTCCGCTTGTCAAGGGGTTTTTGGAGAAACCCTGCTCCAGGAGCCTCTTCAAGTCTTCCGGGACCCGCGAGGCGTCTTCGTTCCGACCGCCCTGAGGGTGCACTCTCGGCTGGCGCAGCCCTTTCGAACACCTGTACCTTTTCCGGCCTTCCCCACCAGCCGCTTCGGGCATACATTTCTATTGGGTCTGGGCCGGTGCCAGAGCGCCACGTCTATGAAAGCTGCGTTCCGAATCGCCTTTTTACTATCGCCTGCGATTTCGTTTGCGGTAGGCCTGCTTGGTGCCGCCGCCACGGATGACTATGGCGTGGATGGCTCGCTGAGCGCGGCGATCTGCCCGGTCGTTTACAGCCTCGACGAGACTCCTGCGGCGCGCGGATATCACTACACCTTTTTCGGCAACGCGTTCTTCATCAATAATCAGGGCTACCTCCTGACGGTCGCGCACGTGCTCGAGACATTCAAGAACGGGGGCCAGCCCTCCATTCTGGTGACGGGTCCAGACAGCCCGCCGCAGTTGCTTCCGCTTACGATCATCGCCGCCGACGTCGGGCACGACGTCGCCATTCTTCGCGCCAGCCCCAATCCCTTTTCCGGCCACTCTCGCGTGGGTTTCTTGCCGTTGGCCTCCGACGCCGCAGTCGCCGGGCAATCTGTCGTCGCGTTGTCGCTCCATCCTGCCCGCTTGCGCGACGCCGAGAGCTTTCCATTACCTGTCGAGGACCGGTCCGCCGGTACCGTGCTTTCCATCGAGGAGACCAAGCTAGAGAAGTTTGCGCTCCCCGCGGAAGTCCTGCTGTTGAGCCATCCAGTCGTGCTCGGGCAAAGCGGGTCGCCGGTTCTGGCAACGGGCTCCCGCGCCGTCATCGGCCTCATTGAAGGCCGCTGGGTCCGTGACGGTTCGGTTGCAATCGCCCGACGCAAGGAACAATCCACAGAGCCGCCCGGCGCGGCCATCCCGGTCCGCTATGCCATTTCCCTTCTCGAGCAACATGGGGTTGCCTATCACTCCGCCCAACGCACCGAGATTCGCGAAGACGCGCCTGCCAGGAATTAGCACCGAGACATCTCCCCTGATTACAGTCAGGCATAGTCTTCGGCGACCCTTCGAAAGGGATGGCGAGCGTACCCGAGAGGTTTGGCTCTTGGTGACCCGGTGTCCGCGCCGGGCGCTCTTAGTAATGAAGATTGAAGTTCAAAAGGTGCCAATGCAGCAGGACCCAGAACAAACCGACGCAGCCGATGGCGAGCAACGTGTTCCAAATCCTGTACCAAACCCATTGCTGCGAGTCGCCCCAGGACCTGATGGCAGCAATGACAGTGATCAGCGCGCCGATCCCGGCAAGGACACCGACCACTTGCAAGAGATGGATCTTCCAGCCGCCACTTGTTCCGAGCTCGAGCTTCTCCAGAAGGTTAAATATCCAAACGAAGCCAAGCAGATAAGAGATGTCGATGATGCAGGCGATTTTCGCCCAGTGGCGCCATTTTCGGGCGGTGGGATCGAGCATCAACGACTGCCGGTAGTGCTTCCGCAGAATCGCCGACACCGGCCAGCATAGAATGGTAAGAACCACCACGCCAATGCCCAGCCCGATGACCACGTAATCGAAGGCTTGCTTGTCGAGTGTGCCGCCCACTTCCTGAAGCACGATAAAAGGAAAATCGAGATAGGCGGTGCGATGGCCGCTGCCGTCTTTCACAAAAGCGACTTTTTCCGGGCCGTCGACGCTGTTGAAGAGCATGGGAGCGATTTCCC
>Ga0307472_100000303_pt1 | contig 16223 bp, 11 predicted proteins | sample atmos_gasesAM5C__2_FD_204582 | JGI IMG/M metagenome (GOLD analysis project Ga0307472, IMG submission 204582) | Hardwood forest soil microbial communities from Morgan-Monroe State Forest, Indiana, United States - atmos_gasesAM5C_05 | ecosystem: Environmental > Terrestrial > Soil > Temperate...
GGAGACGACGCCAGCAAGGATGAGGGCCCGCATAGACAAGTCCATACGCTCTTCCCGGGACCGGCGTAAAGTAATACTTAGCTAATATCATCACAGTACTTTACCGGTACTTTGCTAGTACCTGACATCTGCCTTGGCATGTGCCATGGCAGGTGCGCGGGTCCGGATGCGCCAGGGGGCTTCAGCTCGCGGGATCGCGCAGTGCCGGCACGAAACGGCGCGCCAGCCGTGGGATCACGATCATCGCCACGATGACGGCGAGGCCGACGACGCGATCGTCGTCCACCACGCTCGCCGCCGCGATGCTCGTCCCGAGGAGCAGCGCGAACCACACGAGGTCCCCTGCGATCGCCGACATCCATCCGGGAATGCGCGGGATGCGGAGCACCGTCGCCAGCATCCCCGCCGTGTAGATGTCCGCTCCGAAACCGACGGTCGCGATCCGGAAGAGCGCGGGTGCGAGCCGTCGATCCGCCGACGCCTCTCCCGTGGGGGCGCGCACGCCCACCATGGCGAGCGCCATCATCCGCCGCCCGAGCCAGTAGAGCGGCTTCACCCGCCGCCCGTGGCGGCGGAGCACCGTGAAGAGCGGATGGCAGACCACCGCCGCCAGCGCATCCGAGAGCGTGTAGAGGCCGAGCGTGAAGGCGGGGTGGAGCGGAATGTGGCGTGCCAGCAGCACGCCGGCGGGGATGCCGGGGCCGATCGGCGCCCAGAAGAGCGCGAACACCAGCATCGTGGGGCCACCGGGGAAGTGCCGGGCCGCCTCCATGAGGTGCGCCGCGCCCGTCTCGCCGACGAAGCGGGTCGGGTCGAGCACGGCCGAGGGATCGAAGACGTCGTAGGGACTCACGCGACGGGCACGAGCATCACCCGCCGGCCGCCGTGGATCAAGCGCCGCAGGGGATCGCGGACGCGCCCGGCGAGATGCTAGCTCTTCCCGCATGGGCCTGGCGGAATACCGTCGGAAGCGGCGCTTTGGAGTAACCGCCGAGCCGTCCGGTGACGAGAAGCCCCGCCGCAAGCGGTCGCGTGCGCTCGTCTTCGTCGTCCAGAAGCACCGGGCCACCCAGCTCCACTACGACTTCCGGCTCGAATGGGACGGCGTCCTCTGGTCGTGGGCGGTCCCCAAGGGGCCCTCGCTCGACCCATCCGTCAAACGCCTCGCCATGCAGACGGAGGACCACCCGCTCGAGTATGCGCGCTTCGAGGGGATCATCCCCGAGGGGGAGTACGGCGGCGGAACGGTGATGATCTGGGACACCGGAACGTGGGTTCCCGAGGTGCCGGACCCCGCCGCGGCCATGGCGAAGGGAGAGCTCAAGTTCCAGCTCGCGGGGGCGAAGCTCCGCGGGTCATGGGTGCTGGTCCGCACCCGGCCCCGCTCGCCCGGGGGCAAGCCCGCGTGGCTCCTCATCAAGCACCGTGACGCCTTCGCGTCACCCGAGGACATCGCGACGATGCAACCCCGCTCGGCCGTCTCCCGACGAACCCTTGCGGAGATCGCCTGGCACGAAGGGGGCAACGTCGAGAAGGCAGCGCGGGGCGATCCGCCGGCGGAGATCCGGCGCCTGCTCGCCAACCCCAAGCTCGTCGCCCGGCGCAAGAAGGGGAAGCCGGCGGTCTGGAGATCGCATCGATCGGGCTCGTGACGCGGATCAGCACCCTGCCGTCATGCCGGCCGGCCAAATCGAGAGAAGTGGGGGTTGTCCGCGCTCACACACCGGACTAGCAGCACCACAGCAATGAAGCTTCCCTCTCGCTCCCAGGTCGCGCGCTACGGCATCCCCGTGCTGCTGAGCGCCGTGGCGACCGAGCTCGCGATAGCGCTCGCACCGCTGGCGGGAGGGCACGTCTTCTTCATCTTCTTGATGGCGGTCGCGGCCAGTGCCTGGTGGGGCGGCCTCGGAGCGGGCCTGCTCGCGACCCTGCTGGCGATCCTCAGCAGCGACTTCTTCCTCAGCGCGCCGTACTACACGTTCAGCCTGCCTCCCCGGGCCGACGTGATCACGTTCACCCTCTTCACGGTCGTAGCGCTGTTCGTCGGGTGGCTCAGCGCCGAGCGCGGCCGCGCCGCGGCGATGGCGGCGGCGTCCCGGCGGCGGGTCGTCGACACCCTCGAGATGATCAGCGACGGCTTCGTCGCCGTCGACCGGCAGTGTCGCTTCACGGATCTCAACCGACATGCCGAGGAACTCATCGGACACGAGCGCGGCGAGCTGCTCGGACGGAACGTCTGGGACGTCTTTCCGGAGGCGCAGGGCACGAACCTCTTCGAGCAGGCGACCGCCGCCATGCAGGCCCATCACGCCAGCCGGTTCGAGGCATTCTATGCGCCGCGCGACCAGTGGTTCAGCTTCCAGCTGTATCCGACCGGGCGCGGCGCGTCCGTGTACTTCGAGGACGTGACCGACCGCAAGCGCACGGAGCAGCGACTGGCCACGCAGTACGCCGTGACGGCCATCCTGGCCGAATCGCCCAGTCTCGCCGAGGCGGGACGCCGCATCCTGGCAGCGGTCTGCACCGCGCTCGGCTGGGAGGTCGGCGTCCTCTGGACGGTCGACCGCCGCAGCGGGCTCCTCCACTGCGTGGAGTTCTGGCACGTCCCATCGCGCGACGTGCCGGGGTTCGCGGAGCTCACCCGCCGGTATGCCTTCCCGCGCGGGATCGGGCTTCCCGGGCGCGTGTGGGCGAGCGCCGAACCGTACTGGATCCCCGACGTCGCCCACGACACCAACTTCCCGCGCGCGTCGATTGCCGTCCGGGAGGGCCTGCACGGCGCCTTCGCCTTCCCCATCCTCGTCGCCACCGAGCCGCTCGGCGTGCTCGAGTTCTTCAGCCACGAGATCCGCCAGCCGGACGAGGCCCTGCTCAGCATGGCGAACGCGGTCGGCAGCCAGATCGGACAGGTGATGGAGCGCCGGCGCGCCGAGGAGGAGCTGCGCTCCGGCGAGGAGCGCCTCCGGCTGGCCTTCGAGGCGGGGGAGATGGGGGCGTTCGACTGGAACATCCCGAGCGGAAGGATCGTCTGGTCGGAGACGACCGAGCAGCTCCACGGTCTCGCGCCGGGAACCTTCGCCGGAACGCTCGACGCGTTTCTCGCCGCCGTGCACCCCGCCGACCACGAGCGCATCCGGCAAACGATCGCGCGTTCCCTGGAGCAGGGCCGCGCCGAGGACGTCGAGTACCGCACGCGCTGGCCGGACGGGACGGTGCGCTGGATCTTCGCCAGGAGCAACATCCTTTCGGACGGCCACGGGACGCCGGCGCGCATCACCGGCGTGGTCATGGACATCACCAACCGGAAGCAGCTCGAGGACACCCGCACGCACCTGCTCGCCGCGGAGCGGACGGCGCGCGCCGCGGCGGAGGGGGTGGAACGGCGGGCCGTCTTCCTCGCCGAGGCGAGCGCTGCACTCTCCGCGTCGCTCGACTTCGACGGCACGCTGGCGACCGTCGCCCGGCTCGCCGTGCCCTGGATCGCCGACTGGTGCATCATCGATGTCGTGCAGGGCGACGGTTCGCTCCGCCGCTTTCCGCTGACCCCGGGCGACCCGGGACGGGCCGCCCTCGCCCGCGAGCTGGAAAGGCGGCCGGCGACGGATCCGGACGCGTCCCACGGCCCCGCCCACGTGGTGGCGAGCGGCCGCTCGGAGCTCACCGAGGAGATCGCCGATCCGGCATCCGTCGAGCCGTCGCGCGAGACCGCCTACCTGGCGTGGCTGCGCTCGCTCGGGTTCGTCTCGGCCATGTGCGTCCCGCTGCGGGCGCGCGGCCAGACGCTCGGCGCGATCACCTTCCTCTCCGCCACCCCCGAGCGACGGTACGCGGCGGTGGATCTTCTGCTGGTCGAGGAGCTCGCGCGGCACGCCGGGCTGGCTGCCGACAACGCCCGCCTCTACCGTGAGGCCGACGAGGCGAACCGCGTGAAGGATGAGTTCCTCGCCACCCTTTCACACGAGCTGCGGACGCCGCTCAGCGCCATCCTCGGCTGGACCCGCCTGCTGCGCAGCCGGAAGCTCGACGAGCCGGCAACGGTTCACGCGCTGGAAACCATCGAGCGCAACACGAAGCTCCAGGCCCAGCTCGTCGAGGACCTCCTCGACGTCTCGCGCATCATCACCGGCAAGCTCCGCCTGGAGACCCGGCCGGTGGATGTGCTCACGGTGATCGAGAGCGCCGTCGACACCGTGCGCCCGTCCGCCGACGCGAAGGCCATCCGGCTCGAGACGGCGCTCGATTCGCCGGGAGGCCTGATCTCGGGCGATCCCGACCGTCTCCAGCAGGTGGTGTGGAATCTCCTTTCCAACGCCATCAAGTTCACGCCCCGCGCAGGGCGCGTCGAGATCCGGCTGGGGCAGGAGGGGACGCAGGCGACCGTGCGGGTGAGCGATACGGGCAAGGGCATCCCGCCCGAGTTCCTGCCGCACATCTTCGACCGGTTCCGCCAGGCGGACAGCACCACGACGCGCGCGCACGGCGGCCTCGGCCTGGGCCTCGCCCTCGTGCGCCACCTGGTCGAGCTGCACGGCGGAACGGTGGAGGCGGCGAGCCCGGGTGAAGGGGGTGGGGCGGTCTTCACCGTCATGCTGCCGCTGGCGCCCGTGGAAGCGACTGCCCAGCCCGTCACCCGTGAGCGGCGAGCCATCGCACACGAGACCTTGCTCGAGGGGGTTCACGTCCTGGTGGTGGACGACGACATCGATGCGCGCGAATCCCTCGTCATGGTGCTGGAAGAGAGCGGCGCCGAGGTCATCGCCGTCTCCTCGGCGCGCGAGGCCCTCCAGGCGGTCGGTCGAGTGGTGCCGGACGTGCTGGTGAGCGACATCGCCATGCCGGACGTCGATGGATACGGACTCCTTCGCCGGCTGCGCGCGCTCCACGCCGAGCGTCCGGTGCCTGCGCTCGCCCTGACGGCCTACGCCGGGGAGGACCATCGCCGCCGCGCCCTCGCCGCGGGCTTCGAGATGCATCTCGCCAAGCCCATCGATCCGAGCGAGCTCACGGCGGCCGTGCGGAGCCTGGCGGGTCAACGTCCGACGGATCGGCCCTGAACGACAACGGGCGCGGGGAGCTTCCTCCCCACGCCCGCCGGGGTTCAGCCGATGCGGAGATCGTCGTGCACCGCTCGGACGCCGGGGGTCGAGCGGGCGGCGATCGCCGCCGCGAGCCGCTGGTGCTCGCTCTTGATCGTGCCCGTGAGGCGCGCCACACCGTTGCGCACCTCGACGCTGATGCTGGCGTCCTTCAGGTCCTCACGATTCTCGATGTTCTTCTTCACCTGATCTTTCAGATCTTCGTCACGCGCCTTCACCTGCTCCCGGGCCGAATGCGGTACCACCTCGAGCTCGTTCACGACGCGGCGGACTCCGGACACCTTCCGGGCGTCGGCCTCGGCCGCCGCCTTGGCGGCCGGCGTCGGCACCGCACCGAAGAGCGTCACGACACCGTTCCGGGTATCGACGTTGATGTCGAGTGCCGGCGTCTTCTCGTCGGCGAGCAGGCGCATCTTCGTCGCCGAGGTGATGTACATGTCCTGCATCGTCTGTCCCACGCCGCGCGTGCCGGCCTCGGGCCGTCCGCGCTGGTGCTGGATCTCTTCGTCAGCGAGTCGATCCGGGCTCTCCACCTCGCTCCGCACGCTCCGCACACCGGGCACGGCGCGCGCCAGCTCGAGCGCCCGGAGATGATCGCTGACGCTGGCGGCCTTTCCGCCGAGCAGCACGACGCCGTCGTTGACCGACTGCACGGCGATGCTGCTGTCCTTGAGCGACGGATCGTCCTTCAACGCCTTCTTGACCCGCTGATCGATGTCCTTGTCGGCCACCTTCACGGCCTTCTCGTGCTGCGCCGGGACGACCTGCAGCAGGTCGCGGACCTCTTTCACGCCCGAGATCTTGCGGACCTCTTCCTCTGCCTTGTTTTTCTCCTCCGCCGACTCGACCTTGCCGTGCAAGGTCACGTTCCCGTCGACCGTGTCGACGTTCACCGCCGTGCTGGAGACGCCGGGGGTGGTCAGCAGAGCGATCTTCGCCTTGCTCGTGATCCACGCATCGGAGACGGCCGCACCCGCCGCCACGGGGACCACGAGCACGGCCGCGAGCAAGCCGGAGCGACACCACATGCGTACACGCATACGAATTCCTCCTCTCGTTTCGCGACCCGTCGGCCTATGGACCCACGGGTGGTACGCGGCCGCTCAGGAGACCGACCGCCAGGAAGATGACCGCGATCACCACGAAGATCCACCCGAATTCCGCCGAGAGTCCGGCCACGCTGCGGAACCCGAGCAGCGCCGCGATGAGCGCGATGACGAAGAAGGTCAAGGCCCAGTGTAACATCGCACCCTCCTTTCAAGCACGAACGCTCAGGAAGCAAGCACGGGGCCACGCCACGGATTCTCGTCACTCCCGAGCCGCGCCGAAGGAGAAGAGACGGACGGGACGTCGCGCTGTCGACAAACGGGACAGCGGAAAGGCGCGAGCGGACTGGGACCAGTTGGCATCCTTCCTGCTGCTTCTAGTCCCCCGAGCGTTCGTGCACCGCTCGGGAGGTAATCGTGAAGCGATCTCACGCATCGGCCCTCGCATCGTTCGGCGCCGTCCTCTTGCTGACGGCCCTCCCGGACCCGGGATGGACCGCCCCTTCGTTCAGGCTGCGGCGCATGGTCGTGGTCGGCGATAGCTTGCTGGCCGGCTTCAGCTCGGGTGGTCTCGTCGCGAACGGCCGTGCGGGGCAGGTCGACAGCGCTCCGGCTATCATCGCGCGCCGGGCGCACACGTCGCTCCCCCAGCCGCTCATGGACGGCCCGGGTGTGCCGCCTCAGCTGGCGATCTTCGACGACAACCACAATGGCGCACTCGATCCCGGCGAGGTGCGGCGGCCCGACGGCACCAGCATCGGCTTCCGCTCCTCCCCCGACCGGCGGGTGCGCAACCTGGCCGTCCCGGGCGAAGACACCGCCACCATCTTCGACACGGTCTCGCCCGGCGATGTGGCGAGCGCCATCGTCCGCAACGACGACGTCGCGGGGCGGGACCTGCTGAAGTTCCTGATCCTCGGGCTGCCGCTCCGCACCGGTCCCGTCTCGCAGCTGAGCCGGGCACGCGACCTCAACCCGAGCTTTCTCCTCGTCTGGATCGGCAACAACGACGTGCTCGACATGGCGACACGCACCAATCCGGCGGCCGTGACGCTCACGCCCGCGCAGTTCGGTGCGCGCTTTCACATGCTCCTCGACGCGCTCGCCGTCACCAACGCGCCGATGGCGGTCGCCACCCTGCCGGACGTGACCGGCATCGCCGCCCTGCGCCGGGCGGCGGGTGAGGTCACCGCGTGTCAGGGCCCCGGCGGCGCGCTGCAGCCCGTGGCCGAGGACGACTTGATCTCTCTCGACCTCGACCGCTCGCTGCTACCCAACCCGCCCTGCGGCAAGGTGCTGGACGCGGGAGAGCGCGCGGCCGTGCGGGCGACGATCGTCGCCTTCAACGCCGAGATCGCCACTGCCATCGCCGACATCAGCGCGCGGCGCGGTATCGACATCGCCCTCGTCGACCTGCAGGCGGGCTTCGACCAGCTCGCGGCGAACGGCGTCGACCTCGATGGCAACGGGACACCCGATCTGACCACGCGCTACCTGGGCGGCATCTTCAGCCTCGACGGCATCCATCCCACGCATACCGGCAACGCCCTCATCGCCAACATCTTCATCGACGCCATCAACTCGCACTTCGGCGAGAGTCTCGCGCGGGTGGACATTGCCCGCATCGCGGCCCGCGATCCGCTCACGCGGAGCCGGTTCCGGCCCACGGGCGAGGCGCCCTTCGGCCTCTTCGGCGACAGCAACACCGACGAGGTGGAGGCCTTCTTCGGGTCGACCTTCAACCGCGTGGAGCAGGGCGTCCACAGCGTCCGGAACGACCTGCGACGCAACTTCCTCAACCTGTTCTAGGGGGGGCGAGAGCAGGGCGCAGCGAGCCGCCGTGTGCGGGTGTTTCTCTATCCGTGCGGGGGGTGAGCTCCCCGCTGCCTTGCCTTCTCTTCTCGGCGACTCGCTGCGCCGAGGGCACTCCTGCACGGGCCGTGCCGCGCACAGACGACCGTCCCGCCTCGATCTTCCGCGCCTTTGCGACAGGACGCCGCACCCCAGGGCCCCCCAGGCGAGGCGGATTGCCGCGCTCAGACGCCTGGTCGGACGGCCACGGGAACGTCTCCCCTCCTCCGCCGTCGCCACTGCCGCACGCCCAGGATCCGCTCGCGGCGGCGTTCCGCGTCCAGGTTCCTGGCCCGCGCTTCGAGCAGGTCGAAGAGCGCGACCATGCCGACCAGCCGGCGGCGCTCCCGGTCGACGACCGGGAACCGGGTGAGCCCCGTTTCGGCCATCCGGTAGACGACCACGCGCAGGGGCTCGTCCGGGTAGGCCACCACCGGCTCCGCCCGCACCCGGTCCGAGAGGGAGGAGGTTCCCGGGGACGACGCCAGCTCCCACAGGTCGTTCCGGGTCGTCACCCCGAGGAGGTGCCGCTCGGCGTCGATCACCGGGAAGAGGAGCTGCGCGCGCCGGGAGGCACCGTTCCCGAGCATCTGGCGCAGGTCGTCGGTGGACATGTCCACCGGCAGCGCCATGACGTCGTGTCGCATCACCTCGCGCACGAACAGGATCTCGAGGGGGTCAGTCGCGTACTCGCGGCTCAGGTGGTAGCCGCGGCGGCTGACCTTCTCGGTCAGGATCGAGCGGCGCAGGGTGAGCACCGTGAAGGCGTGCGCCATCGTCGCCGCCACCAGGAGCGGCAGGAGGACGTTCAGGTCGTGCGTGAGCTCGATGGCGAACACGATGCCGGTGAACGGCGCTCTCATCGTTCCGCCGAGGATCGCGCCCATGCTGACGAGCGGCCAGAACCCGGCGCCTTCGCCGGGAAGAAACGTGGCCTCGACGCCGCCGAGCGCGCCGCCCAGCAGCAGCAGGGGTGCGAGCACGCCGCCCGACGTCCCGGAGCCGAGGGAGATGCTCCAGATGAGCCACTTCACGATCAGGATGCCCGCGAGCACGCGGCCCGGGACGTCGCCCTGCAGGAGCGCGCCGATCGTCTCGTAGCCGACGCCGAGCGCTTGCGGGAAGACGAGTCCGCCCAGGCCGATCGCGACACCCCCGAGCGCGGGCCACCACATCCAGTGGATGGGGAGCCGGCTGAAGGCGTCTTCGGCAGCGTACACGGAGAGCGTCAGGAGGGCCGAGAGGCCACCGGCCAGGAGCCCGACGACAACGCAGCCGGCGAGGCCCGCCGGTCCGATGAAGAGCGGGTGGGGCGGCGTCGGGAAGAGCGGACCGAGTCCGATGATGTAGCGGCGCGCCGCGGCTGCGGTCGCGCTCGCGAGCGCCACCGGCACGAGGCTCCGCGGCTTCCATTCGAAGAGCAGCAGCTCCACGGCCAGGAGCGTCGCGGCGAGCGGCGAGGCGAAGGTCGCCGACATGCCGGCCGCGGCACCCGCGACGAGCAGCGTCTTTCGCTCCGCGCTGGTCAGGTGGAAGAACTGCGCGATCATCGACCCGAAGGCGCCGCCGGTCATGATGATCGGCCCCTCGGCGCCGAACGGTCCGCCTGTCCCGATCGAGATCGCGGCGGAGAGCGGCTTCAGGACCGCGACCTTCGGCTCGACCCGGCTACCGCGGATCAGGATGGACTCGATGGCCTCCGGGATCCCGTGGCCGCGGATGCGCTCGGATCCGTAGCGCGCCATCAGGCCGACGATCAGTCCGCCGGCAACGGGCACGAACACTTCCAGGACGCCGAGCTGGTGGCCGGCCGGCGAGACGAGCGCGAAGTCCCAGCGCTGGAAGAAGAAGAGGTTCGTACAGAGACCGATCAGCCGGAGGAGCACGAGGGCGACGAACGCGCTCAGCACCGCGATCCCGACCGCCAGCAGCGAGATCGGCACGAGCCGCAACGTGGCCGTGAAGTCCCCCAGGCGGTCGTGCACCTTGCGCGTCATCGAGCCCTCCGGCTCCTTCCGCGCACGAGCGCCCCGAGCGGGCCGAGGAGCGCCGGTCCGGTCGTACGCAGCTCGGTGCGGTGGGCGAGCGAGAGCCGCGACAGGAGCGCCTCGCCCCCGCGCGTGAGGCTGACGACGACCTGCCGGCGATCGCCCGCGCGCGGTCCACGGCGCACCAGGCCGCGCGCCGCGGTGCGGTCGATGAGCTCGACCGCGCTGTGGTGGCGGATCTGCAATCGCTCGGCGAGCACCCCGACGGTGGCGGCCGTGCCCGGGGGGAGGCCCCGCATAGCCAGCATCAGCTGGTGCTGCTGCGGCTCGAGACCCGCCCTCCGGGCCGCCTGCTCGCTGAAATGGAGGAAGCGGCGCAGCTGATGGCGAAATTCCGCCAGGGCGCGATAGTCGCTCACTGGAAGACGCAGGGAAGGCACCGCTTGCGTATATTATATCGTGGAGCGATATAATTCGAGTACGACATGCGCCGACGAAAACGCCCTCGGGCCCGGGTGCTCCTGGCGGCGGGAGCACGAGAGGTACGCTGGAGCATCGCCTTCGACGTCGATCTCCTGCGAGCGGCGGCTCACCGGGTGGCATCGCGCCGGGCGACCGCCTGAGACGCTTGGAGATGCCCGACTCGACGTGATACGGGCCTTTCCTGTCGAGCTTGATCTCGCCGCCTGACCGCGGCCCACGGGAGGGGCCCATGAGGTTCCCCGACGGCTTCGTCTGGGGCACGGCCACCGCCGCGCACCAGGTCGAGGGCGGCAACTGGAACAACGACTGGTGGATGTGGGAGCACGACCCGGCGTCGCCCTGCCAGGAGCCGAGCGGTGACGCCTGCGACTCGTTCCATCGCTGGCCCGACGACGTGCAGCTGTGTGCCGACCTCGGGTTCACCGCGTATCGATTCTCGCTCGAGTGGAGCCGCATCGAGCCCGAGGAGGGCGAGTTCTCGCGCGCGGCGCTCGAGCACTACCGGCGGATGTGCATGGCTTGCTGCGAGCGGGGGCTCGAGCCGATCGTCACCTTCCATCATTTCACGACCCCGCGCTGGGTGGTGGCGCGCGGGGGGTGGGCCGAGCCCGCCACCGCCGAGCGCTTCGCGCGCTTCTCCGCGCGCGCTGCCGCCCACCTGGGCGACGTGCTCGGGCGCGTCTGTACGCTGAACGAGCCGAACATCGTGGCCACGATGGGATACCTCTACGGGCTATTCCCCCCCGGCCAGCGCGACCCGGCGCTCCGTCTGCGCGCGAATGACGTCATGATCGCCGCGCACCGCAAGGCGGTCGAGGCGATCCACGGCGGCCCGGGGCGTGCCCCGGTCGGCCTGACGCTCGCGATGTCGGACTTCCAGCCCGTCCCGGGTGGGGAGGCGGCGTGCGACGCCTACCGGCGCGACATGGAGGACGTCTTCCTCGAGGCCGCCCGTGGCGACGACTTCATCGGCGTGCAGTGCTACTCGCGCACGCGCTTCGGCCCGGACGGCATGCTCGGCCCCGAGGACGGCGTCCGGCTCACGCAGATGGGTTACGAGTTCTGGCCCGAAGCGCTCGAGGCCACCATCCGGCGGGCCTGGGCGGTGACCCGCGGGGTCCCGGTGCTGGTGACCGAGAACGGTATCGGCACCGAGGACGACCGCGAACGGATCGAGTACGTCTCGCGCGCCCTCCCCGGGGTGGCCGCGTGCCTCGCCGACGGCATCGACGTGCATGGCTACACGTACTGGAGCCTGCTCGACAACTTCGAGTGGTTCTTCGGCTACCGCCCGACCTTCGGCCTGGTCGCGGTCGATCGCGCGACGCAGGCGCGGCGGCCGAAGCCGAGCGCCCGCTGGCTCGGCGCCATCGCGCGGGCGAACGCCTTCGAGCCGAGCTGACGGCCGGCGGCCGCAGGGGGCGTCCGGGGGCTATTCGCCCGACCGCCATTCCGCTAGTTAGCTCCCTGCCGCGACATGCCCCAGATCTTCCACCCGAGCACCAACACCTTCTCGCGGGTCACGATCTTCGGCGCGGTCATCGTGATCGTGGTGCTCGCCCTCGTGGGCGGATCGCTCCAGCGCTCCTCCTACACCACCGAGGTGGGCACGCCGCGCGAGCAGCCCGTTCCCTTCAGCCACCGCCATCACGTGGGCGGGATCGGCATCGACTGCCGCTACTGCCACACCTCGGTGGAGGATGCCGCCTTCGCCGGCATCCCCCCCACCCAGACCTGCATGAACTGCCACCGGCAGATCTGGTCGACCAGCGCGCTCCTCGAGCCCGTGCGCGAGAGCTTCCGCACGGATCGGTCGCTCATCTGGATCCGCGTGCACGACCTCCCCGACTTCGTCTACTTCGACCACAGCATCCACGTGCGGAAGGGGGTCGGGTGCGCCACCTGCCACGGCCGCGTCGACCAGATGCCGCTCATGTGGCGCACCCAGACCCTGCACATGGAGTGGTGCCTCGACTGCCACCGCCATCCCGAGCAGTACCTGCGGCCGCGCGACAAGGTGTTCACGATGGACTGGGAGCCCCCGGCGGATCAGCTCGCGCTCGGCACCCGGCTGGTGCACGACTATGACGTCAACAGCATGACCAGCTGCTCGGTGTGCCACCGATGACGACGGCGAGGGACAGCGGAGCGCTCGCAGCGCTCCGGGCGCAGCTCGCGACCCTCCGCGGCGCGGAGTACTGGCGCGCGCTCGAGGCGCTCGCCGAGCGACCCGAGACCGCGGAGCTCCTGGCGCGCGAGTTCCCGCGTCACGCGGCGGGCCTCCTCGAGCCGGTCGACCGCCGCCAGTTCCTGCGCCTCATGGGCGCGTCGCTCGCGCTGGCCGGCCTGGGCGCGTGTAGCCGGGCGCCGACCGAGACGATCGTCCCCTACGTGCGGCAGCCCGAGGAGCTGGTACCGGGGAAGCCGCTCTTCTTCGCCACCGCGCTCTCGCTCGGCGGGCTCGCCACCGGCGTCCTGGTCGAGAGCCACATGGGCCGCCCCACCAAGGTGGAGGGGAACCCGGACCATCCGGCCAGCCTGGGCGCCACGAACGCCTTCGAACAGGCCGCCGTCCTGACGCTCTACGACCCCGATCGCGCGCAGACGATCACCCAGACCGGCGCGATCCGTCCCTGGAGCGCCTTCCTTGGCGCGGTCCGCACCGTCCTCGACACGGAGCGTCCGCGGCGGGGTGCCGGGCTTCGCGTGCTGACCGAGACCGTCACCTCCCCGACCCTCGCGCGGCAGCTCCGCGCGCTCCTCGCGGCGTTTCCAGCGGCCCGCTGGCACCAGTACGAGCCGGTCAGCCGGGACAACGCGCAGGCCGGCGCGCGCCTCGCCTTCGGCCGCGTGGTCGAGACCCGCTATCAGATCGAGAAGGCGGACGTGCTGCTCGCACTCGACGCCGACGTCCTGGGCTGCAGCCCCGGCAACCTCCGCTACGCGCGCGCCTTCGCGACTCGCCGGCGGCCGCGGACCGGCGAGGTCGAGATGAACCGCCTGTATGTCGTGGAGAGTGCGCCGTCGACGACGGGAGCCGTGGCCGATCACCGCCTTCCGCTCCGGGCGAGCGCGATCGAGACCTTCGCGCGGGCGCTCGCCGCGACGCTCGGGCTGGGCGGCGAGCCGCCGGCGGAGGGAAATCCCACCCGGGCGCACGAGATCGCGTTCTTCGCCGCCGCGCTGGTTCCCGATCTCCAGCGGCACCGCGGACGGAGCCTGGTGATCGCCGGGGAAGCGCAGCCGCCCGCCGTCCATGCGCTCGTGCACGCCATCAATCACGCGCTCGGCAACGTCGGGGAGACGGTGGTCTACACGGATCCCGTCGAGGCCGAGCCGGTCGATCAGCTGGCCTCGCTGCGCGAGCTGGTCGACGACATGGCGGCGGGGCGCGTCGACACCCTGCTCATCCTCGGCGGTAACCCGGTCTACACCGCCCCTGTCGACCTCGCCTTCGCGCAGAGCCTCGCCCAGGTGCCCCTTCGCCTCCACCTGAGCCTCTACCACGACGAGACCTCGGCCCTCTGTCACTGGCACGTTCCGGCCACGCACGAGCTCGAGACGTGGAGCGACACGCGGGCGTACGACGGCACCGTCTCGATCGTGCAGCCGCTGATCGCGCCACTCTACGACGGTCGGTCGGCACACGAGGTCCTGGCCGCCTTCAACGGCGAGCCGGAGAAGTCGAGCTACGATCTGGTGCGCGCCACCTGGCAGGAGCGACACGCCGACGAGGACTTCGAGCGCGCCTGGCGCCGGGCGCTGCACGACGGCGTGGTCGCCGGCACGGCGCTCTCCCCCACCGGGGTGGAGCTGCGCCAGGGAGCGATCCCTCCCGCGGCGCCCGCCGCCACGCAGGGGAGCCTCGAGCTCGTCTTCCGTCCCGACCCGACGCTCTACGACGGCCGCTTCGCCAACAACGGCTGGCTGCAGGAGCTGCCGAAGCCGCTCACCAGCCTCACCTGGGACAACGCGGCGCTGGTGAGCCCCGGCACCGCGGAGCGCTTCGGTCTCGCGAACGAGCGGGTGGTCGAGCTGCGCTCGCGCGGACGCACGGCGCGCGTGCCCGTCTGGATCGTTCCGGGGCATGCCGACGACACCGTGACCATCCACCTCGGCCAGGGCCGGACGCGGGCGGGACGGGTCGGCACCGGCGTCGGCTTCGATGCCTACCGCCTCCGGACGGCGGACGCTCCCTGGTTCGCCACCGGGCTCGAGCTCGAGCCCACGGCCGAGCGGCAGGCGCTCGCCTGCACCCAGCACCACTACGACATGGAGGGACGACACCTCGTGCGCGCGGCCTCGCTGGTCGACTATCGCGCCCACCCGACCTTCGCGCAGGACGAGGACCCGGCGCCGCCCGCCGCGCTCACGCTCTACCCGCGCGTTCCCTACGAAGGGTACGCGTGGGGCATGGCGATCGACCTCTCGACCTGCATCGGGTGCAACGCCTGCATCGTCGCCTGCCAGGCGGAGAACAACATCCCCGTGGTGGGCAAGACGGAGGTGCAGCGCGGGCGCGCGATGCACTGGCTGCGCGTCGCCCGCTACGGGATCGGCCAGGCGGAGGACCCGGACCTCTACTTCATGCCCATCCCGTGCATGCACTGCGAGAACGCGCCCTGCGAGCTCGTCTGCCCCGTCGAGGCGACCGTGCACAGCGCCGAGGGGCTGAACGACATGGTCTACAACCGCTGCGTCGGCACGCGCTACTGCTCGAACAACTGCCCCTACAAGGTGCGACGCTTCAACTTCTTCCAGTACGCGGACTGGGAGACGCCGAGCCTGAAGCTCCTTCGCAACCCGGACGTGACCGTGCGGAGCCGGGGCGTGATGGAGAAGTGCACCTACTGCGTGCAACGCATCACCGTCGCTCGCATCGCCGCGGAAAAGGAGGACCGGCCGATCCGCGACGGCGAGATCGTGACCGCCTGCCAGGCGGTGTGCCCGACCGAGGCGATCGTCTTCGGCAACATCAACGACCCGACGAGCCGCGTCGCGCGCCTGAAAGCCGACGCGCGCAACTACGCGCTCCTCGGGGAGCTCAACACCCGCCCCCGGACGACGTACCTCGCGGCGGTCCGCAACCCCAACCCGGAGCTCGCCTGAGCGTGCCCGAGTCCGCCGAGATCACCCCGCGCGCGCCGTCCGGGCCCCCGCCCGTGATCGAGCCCGGTCACACCTTCGCCACGATCACCGACAAGATCAGCACCATCGTCCTGACGCGCCGGACGCCGCGCGGGTGGTTCCTCGGCTTCGCCATCGCCTTCACCGTCATGATGGGGCTCTTCTACGCGATCGCCTATCTCCTGATCGCGGGCATCGGCATCTGGGGCATCAACATCCCCGTCGGCTGGGGGTTCGCCATCATCAACTTCGTGTGGTGGATCGGGATCGGGCACGCGGGGACGCTCATCTCCGCCATCCTCCTCCTGCTCCGCCAGCAGTGGCGGCAGTCGATCAACCGCTTCGCCGAGGCGATGACCCTCTTCGCGGTCGCCTGCGCAGGACTCTTCCCGCTCCTCCACCTCGGTCGCCCCTACTACTTCTACTGGCTGGCCCCCTACCCGAACATCATGTCGCTGTGGCCGCAGTTCCGGAGCCCGCTCGTGTGGGACGTGTTCGCGATCTCGACCTACCTCACCATCTCGCTGCTGTTCTGGTTCGTGGGGCTGATCCCCGACCTGGCCACGCTCCGCGACCGCTCGGGGAGCCGAGTCGGCCGCGTGGTGTACGGCATGCTCGCCATGGGCTGGCGC
>Ga0307472_100000304_pt1 | contig 16212 bp, 14 predicted proteins | sample atmos_gasesAM5C__2_FD_204582 | JGI IMG/M metagenome (GOLD analysis project Ga0307472, IMG submission 204582) | Hardwood forest soil microbial communities from Morgan-Monroe State Forest, Indiana, United States - atmos_gasesAM5C_05 | ecosystem: Environmental > Terrestrial > Soil > Temperate...
TGCGTGGCGAAGGCGCTTGCCACGCCCCGCAGCGCGCGACGCTCGGACCCACGCTCTTCCGCAAGGCGAGAGCGTTGCACCATGCGTGGGGCTCGGTCAGCAATCCAGATGAGATGGCCACGTTCATACCTACGGCCTCAGATACGCCAGCACGACGTCCACGATATGCGTGCCGCGCCTATCGAGCTCGTCGCGGGCGTTGAAGTCGCGGCCGAAGATGGTCGAGAGCGTGTGACGGTTGGACATGTAGAAGAAGCCCAGCGCCGCGATGGTGATGTAGAGCTGGACCGGGTCGACGCGCTTGCGGAACACGCCGCTCGCGGCGCCGCGCTCCAACAAGGTCGAGATCATGCCGACGAGCGGGGAATGCAGGTCGCGGATGCGGCGCGATTTCTTCAGGTAGGCGGCGCGGTTGAGATTTTCGGTCGCCAGCAGGCTGAGGAACTCGGGATGGGCGATGAAATAGCTCCAGGTGAACTCGATCAGCACGCGCATTCCGTCGACCGGGTCGCGGTCGGTGACGTGCAGACCGATCTCGGCGGTGCGGATCGCCGCGTAGGTCGTCTCGAGCACGGCGAGGTAGAGTCCCTGCTTGTCGCCGAAGTAGTGGTAGATCATCCGCTTGTTGGCGCCGGACCGGCGTGCGATCGCGTCAACGCGCGCGCCCTTGAGGCCTTTGGCAGTGAATTCCGCGGTGGCGGCAGCAAGGATCGCCGCGCGGGTCCGCGCCGGGTCGCGCCCCGACGCGGGCTTGCGGGCCGGCCGCTTGACGATCCGCACTTCCATCACCGATTCCTAACCCGCGCCGCCGCCGGTGCCTGCGAGGGTTGACCACGCCACGCATCCACGCCTCTCCCACGTTTCAAGTGTAGAGATGCAGATGGCCGGGACAAGCCCGGCCACGACCAACAGATTGATCGTCACGCCGCGGCTATTGCTTCGCAATCCCGGCGTTCTGGACGATCTTGGTCCACATGGCGAGCTCGCGGGTCACACGGTCGCGCAGCTCGGCCGGCGAAGTCGCGCCGACGTCGCCGCCGATGTCGGCGAGCCGGGCGCGCACGTCGGGCTGCGCCACTGCCTTGCGCACTTCCGCGTTGAGCCGATCGACGATTGGCATGGGCGTGCCTGCCGGCGCGGCAAGCGCGAACCAGGTGCGAACATCGAAGTTCTGCACGCCCAGCGCCTGCTCGACCGTCGGCACGTCGGGCAGGGCCGGTGTGCGGGTATTGGACGTGACGGCGAGCGCGCGCAGCTTGCCAGCCTGCACGTTGCCGATCACCTGCGTCGGCGTCGCGAAGGCGAATTGTACCTCGCCCGCCAGCAGCGCCGTGATCAGCGGTCCCTCGCCGCGGTACGGCACATGCAGGAATTTGGCGCCCGCGGCGTTGCCGAGGAGCTCGGTGGCGAGATGATGCGTGCTGCCTGGCCCAGCGCTGCCGAAGCTGACCGTGCCGGGCGCGGCCTTGGCCCTGGCAACGAGATCCGCGAGCGATTTCACCTCGACCGTGGCCGGCACCACCACGAAGAACGGTAGCGTCATCACGTTCGAGATCCATTCGAAGCTGCTGACCGTATCGAACGGTAGCGTATTGAAGATCGCGCCGAACAGCGCGTGGCCGCCTGGCGTCACCAGCAGCGTGTAGCCGTCGGCATCGCTGCGCGCGGCGGTCGCGGCACCGAGCGTACCGGCTGCTCCCGGCTTGTTCTCGACGATGACCGACTGGCCGATCGACTTCGACATCTCCTGGCCGATGATGCGCGCGACCGTGTCGACGCCGCCGCCAGCCGGAAAGCCGACGATGATCTTGATGAGGCGGTTGGGATAGTCCTGCGCCGCGGCGGGAGCGGGCCAGCAAGCAATCGCCACCGCGAAGGCGGCCGCAGCAACCGCGCCGGAGCGAAGCCCGGCGAGCCACGTCAACGTCATGACTTCCTCTCCCGCACAACCCGCATGTTCTGCAATGCGTATATCCAGCGAGTGGCACCGGCTGCCGGCCAAACCCTATCGACGGGTTTGTCGCTGCGCAAGAAACCCGAATATTTGCCCCTCGGCCCCGCCGATGACGACGAATAAATCGGACTGCGATCCAGCAGCACCATCGCGGTTTCAATCCTGGCGATGACGCCCACGGCGGAGGGGGGAGGATGGGATCGGGTCACGCGATCGTCACGACGCGCATGCGTCAGGCGGGACGCGGCATCGCCCTTGAAATCAGCACGGATCGCACTGTCACGCTGCGCCGCGCATCGGCGGCTGTGCCGGAGTTTCGACCGGCTTCGCCATATCTTCCATGCGCGATCCGTCGATTCCCGTGATGAGCCGCGCGCCGCGCTGGAACGTCAGGTAACTCCACAGCCAGTTCAACGCCACGATCAGGCGGTTGCGGAAGCCGATCAAGAAGTAGATGTGAGCGACGCACCACAGCAACCATGCGATGAATCCGTCGAGCTTGAACCGCCCCATCTGCACCACGGCGCGTTTGCGTCCGATCGTCGCCAGCACGCCGAAATCGCGATAGCGGAACGGCGGGAGGGTTTTTCCCACAGCGCGTGCCTTGAGCAGTGCGGCGACATATTTGCCTTGCTGCTTCGCCACCGGTGCGATCCCCGGCAGGGGCTTGCCGTCGGCGCCAACGGCATAGGCGACGTCGCCGATGACGAAGATGTTTGGATCGCCCGGAATGGACAGGTCGGCAGCGACTTTGACGCGGCCGACGCTGTCGGTTTCCACCTTGAGCCATTGCCCGGCGGCCGAGGCCATAACACCGGCAGCCCATACGATGGTGCGCGCCTCGATGCGTTCCGCGCCAAGCGAAACGCCGCCGGCATCGACGGCGGTGACCCCGACGCCGAGATGCACCTCAACGCCAAGATGCTCGAGCGAGCGCTTTGCCGCCTCTGACAGCGGCGGATCGAATGGCGTTAGCACGCGTGTCACCGCTTCGACGAGGACGATCCGCGCCTGGCGCGGATCGATCGCGCGGAAGTCGGCGGCGAGGACGCGCTTGGCGAGTTCGGCGATGGCACCGGCCATTTCGACGCCGGTCGGCCCGCCGCCTACGATCACGAAGTTCAACAGCCTGCGCCGCTCGGCCGGATCGGGCTCGGTTTCGGCCTTTTCGAAGGCGAGCAGGATGCGCCGGCGCAGATAGGTCGCGTCGTCGATGGTCTTCAGGCCGGGTGCGTCGTCGGCCCAATCGTCGTGACCGAAATAGGCATGCTGTGCCCCGGTCGCGACGATCAGATAGTCGAACGGGATGCGCCGGCCTTCGGCCACGACTTCGCGCTTGTCGCGGTCGATATCGGAGACCCGGGAGAGCACGACACTGACATTGCGGATGTCGCGAACGATGCTGCGAATGGGCGATGCGATGTCGCTGGGCGACAGCTGTGCAGTCGCCACTTGATAGAGCAGGGGCTGGAACAGGTGATAGTTGTGGCGGTCGATCAGCGTCACGTCGAACGGCGTCCGGGCCAAATCCTTGGCGGCGGACAGCCCGCCGAATCCGGCGCCGATGATGACGACGCGCGAGCGCGGAGGCTTGGCAACAGGAGCATGCATGGCTCGTCTCCGGTATTCGTTCGCCCCGACGGCGTTCATTTCATATTTCATATAGTGCGGCCGGCGGGCAACGTCAGTGGCCGGCCTGGCGAAACCTGGCCCGGGTCGCCCCCGCCGCGGCTCGCGTTGGTGACGGCGGTAATCAGGCAGGGCCGGTCACGCACTCGTTCGGCAAGCGGGTGGTGTCGCGCTGACGGTGCCTGACTCCTGGCGGATCGCGGCGCGCACGCGTGGCATCACCTCGGTCGCCATCAGCTCCATCGACCGGCGGGTCAAACGCGGGTCGACCCAGTCCATGCCGGCATAGACCAGTTCGCCGAACTCGCCGATCTGTTCGCGCAGGACCAAAATATCGTCGACCACCTTGTTCACCGAGCCGCAGATCACCAGTTGGTCGACCACCGAATCGAGCGTGACCTCCTCGTCTGGCTGGTCCGGTCGGGTCTTGAACACGGTTTGGCGCTTCGAGCGGAACAGCTTGGTCATGATCTGATTGTAGTAGAATCGGTAGGGGCTCGCGGCGTCCTCGCGGGCGTAGCGCAGCGCCGTCCTGTCGTCATCGGCGACGAAGATCGTGCGCGCGACGCGCCAGTCGGATGTCTGCGGTGCGACCCCGGCTTGGCGCTTACCCTCGGCGTAATTGTCCCAGTGGCTCCGGAGCCATTGCGGCAACAGGAAGTTGGCCGACAGCGGATGGAAGTCGCGCCGGCCCATGGCAATGACGCCCTTGGAGAATGGCGCCACCACGGTGCCGACGATCTCCGGATGCGGCTTCTGGTAGGGCTTGCCGAGATAGCCGACGCCGAAATCGAGCAGCGCCGTCTTCGCGGTCGAGACCTTGAAGCGGTTGTTCGGCAGGTCGATGTCGTAGGGCGGATCGCGCCGCCAGATCTCCAGGATGACGTCGATCGCCTCCTCGAACATCTTCAGGCGGTCGAGGGCGAGCGTGCCCAGCGCTTCGGCGTCGGTCGGCAGCGCGCCTGCGCTGATTCCGAAGATGAAACGACCTTGCGCCAGATGATCGAGCATCGCCGCGTGCGAGGCGGTGAGGACGGGATGCATCTGGGAGAGGTTTGACGTCCCGGTAGCGAGCTTGATGGTGCGGGTCTCGACGATCAGGCTCGCGAGGAAGATCATGCTGTTGGTGATGTTCTCGGCCTTGTCGGCGAGATGTTCGCCGACAAAGCAATCGTGGAAGCCGAGATGATCCGCCAAGATGATCGCCTGTCGGTCCTCCTGCAAGGTCTCCGCCCAGTTCCGATGCAGGGGATGCATCGGCATGGTGAAATAGCCAAGTCTCATGGCATGCTCCGCACTCTTATAATATCACGTGCGGCATGCCCGGCCGCCGTCCAGTGCGATCTTAGGGGCACTGGGGCGTGTCGCTTAGCGAATTTTCCGAACAGCATTGTTTCCGGCGTGGAATAGACGTTTCAGCGCTTGAACACGCCCGCCCACTCCGCCCGCGCCTTCTGCATCGAGTCCGGCGTGATCGCGTCCCAGTTGATGGCGATGGTCTTCACCGTGTCAATGCTCGGCACGACGTCGGGAATCGGACTCACGAAGCCGCTGCGTCCGGAGATCAGAGCCTCGCGCTCGGCGAGAATCGTCTGGCCCTGCTCCGACAGGATGAAATCGAGCCACAGCTTGGCCGCCGCCGGATGCGGGCAGTCCTGCAGGATGAACATCACCTGTGGCAGCAGCACGACGCCTTCCTTGGGGCTCATGACCTGAAGCCTGGCGCCCCTCTGGTTGAACTGATAGGCGCGCGTCGGCATGCCGTACATCGCCAACAGGTCCTCGCCCGAGATCAGGCGCGACGCGATGATCTCCGACTTGTAGAGCAGCACCGGCTTGAGCTTGGCGACCTCCTCGAAGAAAGGCAGGTCGATGATCGTGCGCAGGCCGATATAGGTCATCAACGCAGAGTCGGACACGGTGGGATCGGTGGTGCTGAGCCGGCCGGAGGGCGCGACACCGAGCAGATCCTTCCACGACGTGCCGGTGAACTTCAGCGTTTCGGCGTTCCACATTGGCACGAAGAAATAGGCGCCGTTGAAGGCGAAGTAGGGCGGCTTGCCGAGGCCGAGCGCGAAGCTCTTGGCATAGGCGGCGTATTCCGGCGAGTCGTAGGCCATGATCCGCCCTTCCTTGACGCGGGCGAAAGCCCAGGGCGGCGAAGCCACAGCGCCGACGTCGACCGTGATGCGGTTGGCGCGCATCTCTTGCTCGAGCCGGGTGATGACGTTGCCCGGCGTCATGGTCGTGTAGTTGACCTTGAACGCCGGCGGTAGCGCGTAATATTTGCGGAATGCCTCGCTCAGCGTATCGTTGGTGGCGGGCTGAATGACCGTGTCGAGATAGACAACCTGGCCTTCCTTCACCGCCGCGGCGATCAGCTTCTGCAGCGGCGTCTTGTCGGCGCCGGTGAGCCTTGCGAGCGCGGGCGCCTCCTGCGCCCCGGCCGCCGTGGCGGTGAGAACGAACGCGGTCAGTGCGGCGATCCATGGTGCGAGGCGCGTCATGGTGTCCTCCGGCGTGACCGCCGCGCCGACGCGGCTGGTCACCTTCCGAGAAACGTCGCGGCGTTCCGCCGCATCAGAAAGAAGCCGCCCAATAGCAGCACGACCTGGATGACGGCGAGGGCGGCAACGTAGCCGAAGTTCTGCTCGCTCAGAATGACCAGCGCGACGCTGATCGTCTCCGTCCCCTGGGCATAAAGCAGGATGCTCGCACCCAGTTCGCGCACCAGGATCACGAACAGCAGCAGCCATGAGGCAATGAGCGCCGGCCGCAGCAACGGTATCATGATGAACCGCATGGCCTGCAGCCAGGTGGCGCCACTGGCGCGCGCGCTCTGCTCGAGCTCGGGGTTGATCGACAGCAGCATGGCCGAAATGTTGCGCATCGCGAGCGGGAAGAAATGCGCCACGCAGGCGACGATGATGATCCAGATCGTGGTGTAGAGCGGCGTGCGGATCAGCAGGATGAGAAATCCGAGGCCGATGATGATGCCCGGGATGCCGAGCGGCAGCGACAGCACCGGTTCGACCAGTGCGCTCAGCCTCGTCCGCCGGCGCCGCACGAAATAGGCCTGCAGGCCGCCGAGTGCGACGCCGAGCGTCGCACCGACCACCGCCACGAACAGGCTGTTGGCGATCGCCGTCTGCGTCATCCGGTAGTCGAACAGGACGTAGTGGAAGTTGGACAGGTTGGCGCTCGCCGGCCGGAACAGGCCGGTCCACAGTGGTGACAGCGACACCATCAGCAACGCGACGATGGGCAGCACGGCGGCGGTCACGAAATAGGCGATTTGGATGCCCAGCGCGGCGGCGCGCCCGGCGCGGCCGAGGCGCACGGGACGCGGCTGATAACCCTTGCCCGAGATCGTGTCGAAGCGGCGCGCATTGATGTAGCGCTGCTGGACCACCGCGAAGGCGATGGTGGCGAGCATCATGATTGTTGCCAGCGCCGACGCGCGGCCGATGTCGGTGGGATATTGCACAGCCTTGAAGATGTCGGTCGGGATCATGTGGATGCCGCGCGGCGCCGCGATCGACAACGGCACGTCGAACAGGCCGGCGCTGGTCACGAACACGACCAGCGCGCCCGACATCAGCGCCGGCAGGAGGAGCGGCACGGTGATCGTGCGTGTCGTGTACCAAAACCCGGCGCCGTGCACGCGCGCCGCGTCCTCGAGCGCGCCGTCCATGCTGCGCATCGGGCCGATCACGAACAGGTAGATATAGGGCGTGTAGAACAGCGACAGCACCCAGATGACGCCGCCGACACTGTAGACGTTGGGAAAGGCGAAGGCGTTGCCGAGCCATGGCTGCAGCAGCTTGGGCAGGATGCCGCTGTTGGGCGCCGCGATGTAGAGCCAGCTCATGGCGCCGACATAGGGCGAGAAGAAGAACGGGATGAGGTTGAGGATCTCGAACGACTTGCGCCCCGCAACGTCGGTGCGCGCAACGATCCAGGCTAGCAGGCAGCCGAGGATCGCACTGAACAGCGTGACGCCGAGCCCGGTGACGATGGTGTTGATCGCGCCTTGCTGGATGCCGCGGTCGAGTGCCAGTGCAACGAAGTTGTTCCAGGTCCAGTCGTCGTAGCCGGTGTCGGAGGCAAGCACGCTGCGCCACAGCGTGCTGACGATCGGTCCGGCCACCAGCACGAGGCCGGCGGCCACCGCCGCCGCGGGCAGGGTGACTTGCAGGACTGTCGATGCGACGGAGGAACGCTGCGATTGCGGCCCGGTCGTTGCCGGGCGAATGCCCCTGGTTGATGTGGCTGGCGCTTCCATTCCGACCGTTGTCTTTCGTTGCCGAAACGATATCGCATGGCGATGGCGGCAGCCACCGCCGTGCGGCAAATTGTGGACGCGCCGGAACAGCTGTTTTTTCCGTCGACAAACGGCTAGGCAGACATGCCAAACAAAGATCAGCGAGGAAGCCGTCATGAAAGCCGCCGTATTGACCGAGCAGGGGGTTGCGGTCCGCGACGTGCCGCGGCCGCAACCGAAGCCGACCCAGGTGCTGGTCCGTGTCCACGCGTGCGGCCTCAACCGTGCCGATCTGGTCATGGCCTCCGGCCAGAAGCACGGCGCGATGGGCGGCGCCGGCGCGATCGCCGGTATGGAGGCGGCCGGGGAGATCGCGGAGGTCGGCACCGAGGCCGCGGATTTCAAACCGGGCGACCGGGTCATGTGCGCCGGCAGCGCCACCTTCGCCGAATATGCCGCGATCGATTTCGGTCGGGCGATCCGCATACCCGTCGACATGACGTTCGAGCGTGCGGCGACGTTGCCGATTGCCTTGAACACGATGCACGACGCGCTCATCACCAACGGCCGGCTGCGCACCGGGGAATCGGTCCTGATCCAGGGCGCCAGCACCGGCGTCGGTCTGATGGGCCTGCAGATCGCCAAGCTGAAGGGTGCACGCGTCGTCATCGGCACCTCGACCCATGCCGAGCGGCGCGGGCGCCTCGGTGAATTCGGCGCCGATCTCGCGCTCGATTCGCGCGACCCGACATGGGTCGAGGCGGTGACCGCGGCGACGTCGGGTGGCGTCGACCTGATCATCGACATGCTCTCGGGTTACGTCGCCAACCAGAACATGCAGGCCGTCAAGGTGCTCGGGCGCATCGTCAATATCGGCCGCCTCGGCGGCATGACCGGCGAATTCGACTACGATCTGCACAGCCGCAAGCGTATCGCCTACATCGGCGCGTCGTTCCGCACGCGCTCGATCGAGGAGATCCGCGAGATCAATCGCCGCATGCGCGCCGAGTTGTGGCAAGCGGTGATGGCGGGCACCTTGCATCTTCCGATTGATCACACCTTTCCGCTCGATCGGATCGAGGCGGCGCTCGCGCACGCGCGCGCCAACAGGCATTTCGGCAAGATCGTGCTGACGGTGTAGGGCTGCCGTCGTAGGGCGCGTAGCCGACGGCGCGCCACCCCTCCAAGGGAGGGTAGGTCGGAACCCCGCGGCTCGCGTTTTTTTGACCGTCGCGACCTGCTGCGCGAACGGCTACGCCTCCATGCCATGCAACACGAATCCCGCCGGACGACCCGCCGCCTTGGCCGCTGCGGATGGATCGACATTCCTATTCCACGCATTGGCGTCGAACCGAAAACCATTCACCGCGTCGGCAGCCGGTGAGACGACCCACAGCAGCGGCGGCACCATCTCGTCCGGCTCGACCAGCCGCGCGGCGCGGCCTTCGCGGCTCGCCTCGCGCATCTCCTGCGCCATGCCCGGTGTGTTGGCGCCGGCGCCCGGATTGAGGATGTTGATGGTCAGGCCGGTGCCGGCGGCCTCCTTGGCCCAGATCTCGGTCGCCATTTCGAGCGCGGCTTTGGAGGGTCCATAGGGCGAAGAGCCGGCGCGGTTCATGGTGTCGAGCTTGGTCGTCACGTTGACGATGCGGCCCCAGCGCTGCGCGATCAGCCGTGGCGCCAGCCGTCGCGCCAGCCGGTCGGCGGCGACGAAATTGGTGTCCATGGTGGTCTGCACAATGTCGTCGGAAATCTCCCAGAAATTCGGCGGGGCGGCACGGCGATAGCGATCGGGCGAGATCGTGGTGAAGGTGACGCCGGCGTTGTTGACCAGGATGTCGATACGGCCGAAGCACTCGGTCGTCTTAGCGATGATGCGGTCACATTCGGCGGGATGACGCAGATCGGCGACGAGCGCCAGCGCGCGATCGGCCGTCGCGGCCATGTCGGCGCGGAACGGCTCGACGTCGTCCGGCAGATGGCCGACGGCGGCGACACGATAGCCCGCGCGGGCGAGACCGAGCGCCATGGCGCGGCCCAATCCGCGCAAACCGCCGGTGACGATGGCGACGCGTTCGATGGTTATCTCCCCCGCTCCCGATGACGACGTGCGTTCGACTTCCGAGCGACCATACACGCGAATGCCGCACCATGGCATAGAGGCGATTTGGCAATTCCGAAAAGAGGTCCATTTTCCAATCCTGGCCTGCTTCCACGTTGCGATACGGCGGTGCTACCATCGCCCCGCCTGTGTCGACCGATCGCGCCCGCACGATGCGTGCGCCGGCAAACCGCACCGTTTTCCCATGATGATGCGATTCAGATGATGCGCGGGCGCGCCTTCGCGATCATGGCCGTGATCTATGGCGGGCTTGCGGTCACCGTCGTCTATCCCCTGGTCATGGTGTTCGCGCAAACCGTGGTCCAGGATCAGGGCCTCAGCATTGCCAAGATCGGCCGCGTGCTGGCCTCGCGCAGCGTCGTCAATGCGATCGTCAACACGTTGCTGGTCAGTGCGCTTACCGTCGTGCTGGCCGCATCGATCGGCATCGCGCTCGCCTGGCTGATGGCGCGCTCGAACATGCCGTTCAAGCGGCTGCTCGAGCCGCTCAACATGATCCCGTTCTATCTCTCCAGCGTGGTCGGTGCATTGAGCTGGCAGGTGATCGCGGCGCCGCGCACCGGCCTCCTCAATACCGCGCTCGCGCCGTTGTTCGACCGGCCGGTCTTCAACATCTATTCGGCCGGCGGCATCGCCTTCGTGCTCGGCCTGTTCTATGCGCCCTACGTCTATCTCTTCACGCGGGGGAGCCTGCAAAGCATGGAGTCTTCGCTCGAGGACGCGGCACGCATGAGCGGCGCCTCCAGGCTCGCAATCGCGCTGCGGATCACGCTGCCGCTGTCGGCGCCCGCCATCCTATCCGCATGCATCCTGGTGTTCGTGACCAGCGCCGGCATATTCGGCGTTCCGCTCGTGCTCGGCGTGCCCGGCCGCGTCCACACGCTCTCGACCTTGATCTACCGTTTCATCAACGACTATCCGCCGGACTACGCGGCGGCGGCGATTCTCAGCTCGGCGCTGCTCCTGTTCACCGCCGCGCTGACCGCGCTGCAATTGCTGCTCGTGCGCGGCCGCAGTTTCGTCACCGTCACTGGCAAGGGCTATCGACCGCGTCAGGTCGATCTCGGCGCCTGGCGCTGGGCCGGCGCCGGATTGAATGCGCTCTATCTTCTGTTCGTCATCGCGCCGTTCATCGCCCTGCTGATGGTGTCGTTCCAGGACGCCTGGACCGGCGCGTTTGACTGGGCGCGCCTGACCCTGCGCAACTATGAGAGGGTGCTGTTCGTCGACATCACGGCGCGACGCGGGCTCGTCAACAGCCTCGTCATCTCGACCGTCGGCGCGACGCTCGCGGTCGCGATTTGTGCGCTGCTGGCGCTGGTGGTGCAGCGAACGCGCCTGCCGGCGCGCCACGGTGTGTCGTTGCTCGCGATGCTGCCGGTCACGGTGCCGGGCATCGTGCTCGGCTTCGGCTTCCTGATCGCCTTCATCGCGACGCCGCTCTACGGCACGGTGTGGATCATCATGCTCGCCTACATCGTGCATTATCTGCCGACTGGACTGCGTAACATGGAAGCGCTGATGCAGGCGATCTCGCACGAGCTCGACGATTCGGCGCGCATGTCGGGCGCGACGTGGTGGGCCGCGACGCGACGCATCGTCCTCCCGCTGGTGGTGCCGGGGATGATCTCGCTGTGGCTTTTGCTGTTCGTCACCTTCATCCGCGAGGTGAGCGCGTCGATGATGCTGTTCACCTACGGTACGGAGACGATGTCGATTGCGCTGATCCGCATCATGGAATACGAGCCCTACGGCGTGTCGGGCGCGTTCGGCGTGTTGCAGACCGTGCTGCTGCTCGCTTGCGTCGCCTTCATCCGCGGCGTCACCGCGGGGCGCGAGATGTGAGGCGGTCCATCCTGCGGCCTATCCGCACCAGCCGGTCACGCATAGCCCCAGCGGCGGCCCCACGCTCGTCCCCAGGGGGTCCAGCGCGGCGTGCGCCACAAGTTGAGCACGGCGTACCACAGCGCGAAGATGACGAACCAGACGAGCACGCGCAGCGGCACGGACCACAGGGCAAAGAGCGCCGATCGAACGCGGCGCCAGGCGTGGCCGGCAATGCCGCCAAGCTGCTTTCTGATCCAGGGCCGAACCTGCTGTCTGCCGAGGACGCGCTCCGCGACCAGCACGCCGACGACGGCGACGATGCCGATCGGCAGCGTCAGCCAGAGGAGAAGCCAGAACAACTGTACGAGCAGCCAGCACAGGACGGTCCACACCGCCCAGAGAATGTGTGCAGCAACCCACCCGATCGTCTCCATGGTGCGCCTCCCATGAGTGTCTTCCGCGGCCTCCGCCGCTTCAAGAGGAAAGCCAATACGCAGAGCGGTTCCCGCCGCTGACCCGTCCTGTTCGCCCGATCAGCTCGCCAGTTTCAGCGGCGCCTCGGTGACGTTCTGCAGGTCCTGCAGCGTCAGGCCGGGCACCATCTCGGCCACTTCGAATCCGGCGGAGGTGACGTCGAGCACGGCGAGGTTGGTATAGACGCGCTTGACCACGCCGAGCGCGGTCAGCGGGTAGCTGCACTTGCGCACCAGACGGCTCTCGCCCGCCTTGGTGGTATGCTCCATCACCACCCACAACCGTTTCACGCCGACGCATAGGTCCATGGCGCCGCCGACGGCGGGTGCGGTGTCGTTGTCGGACGTCGCCCAGTTGGCAATGTCGCCATTCTCGGCGACCTGGAAGGCGCCCAGAACACAGAGATCGAGATGCCCGCCGCGGATCATCGCGAAGCTGTCGGCATGGTGCACGTAGGAGCCGCCGGTGCGCAGCGTGATGCGCTGCTTGCCGGCATTGATCAGCCAGGGATCGACCTGGCCGGGCTCGGGCGCCGGACCCATGCCGACCACGCCGTTCTCCGAGTGGAAGATGACCTCGCGCTCGGCGGGCACGTGGTCCGCCACCAGGGTCGGGATGCCGATGCCGAGATTGACGTACCAGGCATCCGGAATGTCGGCGGCGACGCGCACAGCCATCTGGGCCCGCGACAGCGGCTTCCAGGCGGTTGCGACATTCACCGACATCGGTATCTCCTATCGCCTGTGATCACGAGGGTTTCGGGTCACCATAAGGCACGTGCAGGACACGGTCCACGAACATGCCGGGCGTGACGATCTTCTCCGGGTCGAGTTCGCCGAGCTCGACGATGTGCTGGCTCTGTACGATGGTGAGCTTGCTCGCCATCGCCATCACCGGATTGAAATTGCGGCCGGAGGCCCGGTACGTCAAGTTGCCCCAGCGGTCCGCCTGCCACGCCTCGACCAGGGCGACGTCGCCCGGCAACGCCTTTTCCATGACATAGGTGCGGCCGTCGAATTCGCGGATCTCCTTGCCCATCGCCAGCTTGGTACCGACGGAGGTCGCCGTGAAGAACGCCGGAATCCCGGCGCCGGCTGCGCGCATGCGCTCGGCCATAGTACCCTGTGGGACGATCTCGAGCTCGATCTTGCCCTCGCGATAAAGCTGCTCGAACACGACCGGGTCGGAGCTGCGCGGGAACGAGCAGACGATCTTGCGCACGCGACCGAGTTCGAGCAGGCGGGCGAGCCCGACCCGGCCAACGCCTGGATTGTTGGACACAATGGTGAGGTCCTTGGCGCCGTGCTCGATCAGGCCGTCGATCAGCGCGCTCGGCTGGCCCACGGCGCCGAATCCTCCGACCAGAACCGTCGATCCGTCGCCAATGCCCGCCATCGCGTCGGCCATCGTCTGAACGATTCTATTGATCATAGAAGTTTTTGATACTCCCCATCCGCGCACCCGTGGAAAGCACAATTCCGCGGCCGATGACAATTGAAATCCACTGCCCTGACCGGCGCACGTTCTTGTCGGCGAACCGGCGTCCACTTCGCCGGACCTTGCGCGCTAGGCATCGAGGAAGCCCGTCACAACATCGGCCAGAGCCTGCGGGTCGTCCAGCATGGGGAAATGCCCGCAATCCTTCATGATGACGAGCTGCGCTCCTGGCACCGTCTGCGCGAACACCTTGGCACCGGCGCCGACCGGGCTCTTGTCGCCATAGATCACCAAGGTCCTGGCCTTGATCTTGGGCATCGCCGCGCGCACGTCGTAATCGCGCAGCGCCCACATGACGTCGAGCATGGCCCAGGCGCCCGCCTTGTTGCGGTCGATGTTCCAGCGCTCGAGCAGCGGATCGGTGACCTTGCGCAGCCGCGGCGCGAGCTGCCGTGCGGTCTGGGTTGGGACGCAGTAGTTCTGCTCGGTGCTCTGCCAGCGGCTTGCCCATTCGTCTGGCGTGCGCACGGGCGCCTCGACAATGAACAGCTTGTCGATATGCGAGCCATGGCGGGCGCCGAGATCGGCGGCGATCGCGCCGCCGATCGACGCGCCGAGCACGCTGGCGCGGGGCAGGCCGAGCGCCTGCATGAAGGCGATCGCCGCGTCGCCGTAATCCTCGACTGAATGGTGGCGCGTGATGCGATCGGAATCGCCGTGGCCCGGCTGATCCCATGCGATCACGCGATTGTCGGCCGCGAGGATCTTGATCAGGTCTTCGTATTCGTAGGCGGAGTTGCCGTTGGTGTGCAGCAGGACGATCGGCCGACCGCTGCCGGCCTCGAGATAATGAAGGCGCCCGTGCGGCGTCGAAACGAATCCGTCGCGCATGAAGTCCTCCCTGATCGTCCATGAAAGAAGCGCGATCCGCGCCGTCGTCTCAGCTCACCACGCGCATCTTTGCAACGTCGGCATAGGCCGGCATCAGCTCGCGCGCGAAGCGACGCAGGTTGTCGCGCGACGGACCGCCGCCGTTGAGCAGGACATATTCGACGCCGAGCTCGCGCAGCCGGTCGAGCTTCTCGGCGATCTGGTCGGGCGTGCCGTAGAGCGCGCTCTCCTCGCTCGCCTCGCGCGTGTCGGAGAACGCGAGGATGCTCGCCTTGTTGTTGCCGTCCGGCAGCTGTGAGATTGCGGTCATCCGCCGTTGCGCCACCAGCCGGCGCTCCAACGCCGCCGCCCGGTCGGCGTCGTCATTGGCGACGTAGAAGGCGCGCGCGACGGCGACCTCCATCGGATCGAACTTGCGACCGCGCTTCTCGACCTCGGCCTTGAACAGGGCGACGCGCTCGCCGATCGCCTCGATCGAGGCGAACTGGTCGAGCAGGAGATTGTAGCCACGCTCGGCCACCTTGCGGATCGAATCCGGGTTGCCGGCGCCCATCCACAGCGGCGGATGCGGCTTCTGCGCCGTCGGCGGTTCGACCACGATGTCCTCGAACCTCCAGAAACGGCCGCGGTGCGAGAACCGGCTTGCCGATGTCCATGCCCTGATGATGACGTCGAGCGACTCCTCGAACCGCGCGTCGGCCTCTCCCATCGGGACGGCGAAGCCGACGAACTCGTTGTGGCGATAGCCCTTGCCGACGCCGAAATCGAGTCGCCCGCCGGACAGGAGATCGATGGTGCCGGCCTGTTCCGCGACCAGCACCGGATTGTGCCACGGCAGAACGAGCACCGCCGTGCCGACCCGAAGGCTCCTGGTCCTGGCGGCGACCAAGGTGAGCAGCGACAGGCTGGCCGAGACCTGCCCGAAGCCGGTGAAATGATGCTCGACCAGGAACGTGCTGTGATAGCCGAGCGCTTCCGCCTCAATGTTGTAGTCGACAAAGTCCTTGTAGCCCTGGCCGCTGTCAACGTCGGGCCCGCCATGGCGCGCGGTCGCGCTGCCGAATAGACCAAACCTCATTAGTCTCCACTCCTTGATCCTTTGGCAGAGCGCGTTTCGGCGCGTCCGCCGGACGTGAGGAGGGCGCACGCGCGGCGCAAGCCGCCGCGACCGCTGTCAGTCATGGCTGGTGATCTCCACCAGGAATTCGATCACGGCGGCCAGCTTGCGCGCCATGTGGCGCTTGGCGGGGTAGAGCACCGAGACCGGCACGCCGTCGATGGCATAGGCGTTGAGCACTGTCACGACCGCACCGGCTTCCAGGTCCTTGCGGAACAGCCAGTGGGTCGAGCGTGCGATGCCGAGACCCGCGACCGCGGCTTCGCGCAATGCGTCGCCGCTCCAGATGCTCAGGTTGCCGTCAATTCGGATGTCGAACCGGGTGCCGTCCGCATTTTGAAACGTCCATTCCGGTCCGAAGCGCCCGAGGATACAATTGTGCGTGACGAGATCCGCCGGCGTCTCGGGCGCGCCGTGGGCGGCGATGTATTTGGGAGCGGCGACCGTGATCATCGGCCCCTTGGTGAGGACGCGCCGGATCAGTCGCGAGTCGCTCA
>Ga0307472_100000305_pt1 | contig 16201 bp, 12 predicted proteins | sample atmos_gasesAM5C__2_FD_204582 | JGI IMG/M metagenome (GOLD analysis project Ga0307472, IMG submission 204582) | Hardwood forest soil microbial communities from Morgan-Monroe State Forest, Indiana, United States - atmos_gasesAM5C_05 | ecosystem: Environmental > Terrestrial > Soil > Temperate...
GGTTCCCACTCCTACGAGTTCGATTTCAGGATCGAGCCGCGGCCGGCCGGCTGACGCGCACGTCGCGCTCCATGCGGATGGCGGCCTCGACTCCCTGATAGTAGCCGGGGACGCGCCCCACCTCGCGGTAGCCGAGCGCGCGGTAGAAGTCCTGCGCCGCCTCGTTCTGCGCGCGCAGCTCGAGCCCGATGACGAAAGTGCCGGCGGTGAACGCGGTCTCCTCGAGCCAGGTCACGAGGCGCCGGGCGATGCCGCGGCGGCGATGTTCCGGGTCGACGGCGAGGAGATTGAGGTGAGCGGCCTCCTCGGCGTAGCGCATGATGGCGAAGCCCGCGATGCAGCGATCGCTCCGCGCGGTCAGCACCATGCTCTCCGGATGGCGCACGTGCCAGCAGATCCGCTGCGCGCCCCACGCCGGGCGCAGACCCGACTCGATGAATTCGTGCGACAACGCCGCGAGTCGCGCCGCGTCGGCGACACGGGCGGGCTCGAGGCGATAGTCCTGCACGGCGGCCCTAGGCGAGCGTATGGAAGACGTGCTGGACGTCGTCGTCCTGCTCGAGGCGGTCGATCAGCGTCAGCACTTCGGTGGCCTGCGCCTCCGGGAGCTCGGTGGGTACGGTGCAGATGTACTCGTGCTCGGCTGAGAGCGGCGCGAGGCGGCGCGCCTCGAGCGCTTCCTGCAGGTTGCCGAAATCCGCGAATGCGCAGCGGATCACGAGCTGTGGCTCGCCCTTCTCGCCGGTGCTCTCGCCCATCTCCTCGAGGCCGTGATCGATGAGGTAGAGCTCGAGGTCGTCCTGGTCGATGCCGGCCGGATCGAGGCGGAAGACGCCCATCTTCTTGAACAGGAAGCTGACGCTGCCGCTGGTGGCGAGGTTGCCGCCGTTCTTGGTGATGACGTTGCGGACCGCCGCCACGGTGCGCGTCGGATTATCGGTCGCGGTCTCCACCAGCAGCGCCACGCCATGCGGCGCGTAGCCTTCGTAGAGCACCTGGTGGTAGTTGGCCGCATCCCTTCCCGAGGCGCGCTTGATCGCGGCCTCGATCCGGTCCTTCGGCATGTTGACGGCGCGCGCGTTCTGGATGGTACGGCGCAGCGTCGGATTGGACGAGGGGTCCGGGCCGCCGGACTTGACCGCCATGGTGATGTCCTTCGCGATGCGGGCGAACTGCTTCGCCATGCGGTTCCACCGCGCGAACATCGTGTGCTTGCGGACTTCGAAGATGCGGCCCATGGGCGGCATTGTAGCGCGGCGTGGCCGCGCGTTTAGGCGTCTACTGTTGGTCGCGATCGCCCTTTGTGCGCCGGCAACAGTCGCGCCTCTTGCCGGCGAGCGGGATTCGTTGGTGGGTGGGCCTGCCGAAAAATCCGCAGGATTTTTCCGCCAGTGAACTAAGCCAGCTGCGCGGACAGCAGGCGCATGCGCCGGCGCTGGCGGCTGAGCGCGCGCTCGATCTCGCGGAGCTTCCCCTGCAGCTCCGACTGCTGCCAGTGCTCGATGACCGCGCGGCGCTTCTCCTCGAGCCACTGCTCCTTGACGCGCGCCCAGTCGGCGATCGCGGCGAGGAAAGCCTCGTACTCGTGCGCAACGCGCGCACGCAGCTGCTCGATCTGCGAGTGGCCGGCGCCCGGAAGATCGGCGAGACGCTTCTCGGCGCGCTTGAACTGCATGGCGAGCAGCGCGCGCTGGATCTGGAACCAGGGGGTGCGCTTGAGGCGCCGCGTCACGCCGACCAACGAAAGTCCCCCGATCAGCCACTTGGTCGGGTCCCACTGCCACCAGCGCACGCCGTTGCGATAGTCGTGGGCAAAGATGTGGTGGAAGTTGTGATAGCCCTCGCCGTAAGTCACGACCGCCAGCGCCGGGTTGTCGCGCGCGGTGTTGTCGTCCGTGTACGGGCGCGTGCCCCACATATGGGCCAGCGAGTTGATGAAGAAGGTGACGTGATGGCTCCACACCAGGCGCAGCACGCCGGCGAGGATCAGCATGCCCCACAGGTCGTGGAAGACGATGCCAGCGAGAATCGGCAGGCCGAAGTTCAGCCCGACCGCCAGCGGCACGTAATGGTGATGCTGGAAGGCGAGCAGCCGGTCCTTCTTCAGGTCCGGAATGTTGGTGAGGTCGGGCCTGCCGCTCGGGTACTCGCGCAGCATCCAGCCGATGTGCGAGAACCAGAAGCCGCGCAGCGCCGAATACGGGTCGCGATCGACGTCGTCGACGTACAGGTGGTGCGCGCGGTGCCCGCTGCACCAGATGAAGGCGCTGTTCTGCAGCGCCATGGTGCCGAAGATCAGATAGAAGATGCGCAGGCCGAGGCTGGCATCGTAGGTGCGGTGCGCCCACAGCCGGTGATAGCCGCCGGTGATCGACATGCCGCTGGCGATCAGAAAGAAGGCGAAGACGCCCCAGTCGGCGCCGCTAAAGCCGTACTTGAAGCCGTACCAGGGCACCAGCACCGCCGCGGCAGCGAACGTGAGGGCGAACATCAGGGTGTTCGCCCAGATCAACGGCGGCTTGGCGGGAGTTGCGGACATGCAGCGGCTCGGATGCCTTATCGGCAAGGCGGCGTAAGTTAACATGGCGGGCCTTCCTAAGTGGGACTTACGTCAAAAATGAGCGGGGGCGGGGCTTTGCCGTGGGGGTGGCAGGGGCGATGCGTGGCCGCCGCCTTGGCCGCGCTGGCGCTGGCGCAGCCGGCACGGGCAGAACGCGTCTATGTCTCAAATGAGGACGACGGTACCGTCACCGTGATCGACGCCGATCGCGGCGCGGCAATCGCCACGATCGCCGTCGGCAAACGCCCGCGCGGGCTCGCGCTGAGCCGCGACGGCAAGCTCCTCTACGTCGCGGTGAGCGGGGTGCCGAAGTGCCCGCCGCCGATCACGGATGAGGAGTGTGCGAAGCTTCCGCGCGATCAGGCGGCCGACGGCGTCGCAGTCGTCGACACGACGAGACTCGAGCGCACGCGGGTCCTGACGGGCGTCTCGGATCCCGAGCGTGTCGCGCTCGGTCGCGACGGGCGGCGGCTGTACGTCTCGGAGGAGGATGCCGCGCGTCTCGCGGTGCTCGACGCCGCGCGCGGCCGCATTCTCGCCACCGTGCCCGCCGGCCGCGAGCCCGAGGGCGTGCGCGTGTCGCCGAACGGACGCTGGGTACTCATCACCAGCGAGGAAGACAACACCGTGACGATCGTCGACACGAAGTCCAATGCAATCGTCGGCAAGGCAACGGTCGGGACTCGCCCGCGCGATCTGGCCTTCTCCCCGGACAGCCGCTTCGCGTATGTCTCGGGGGAGGCGGACGCGAGCCTCTATCGCGTCGCGGTTCCCGCCGGCGCGCCGGCGGCGGAATTCTTCAAGCTCCGTCGTGAGGTGCGCCCCATGGGCGTCGCACTCGATGCCGGGCGCGGGCGACTGTATGTGGGGGCGGGCCGCGCCGGCACGGTGGCGGTGGTGGCGCTCGCCGGGCCCAGCCTGATCGCGGAAATCGCCTGCGGCGGCCGCCCCTGGGGTGTGGCCCTCGGCGCCGGCGGGCGGCGCCTCTACAGCCCCAACGGTCCCTCGGGCGAGGTCACGATCGTGGACACGGAAACCCTGGCCGTAACCGCCCGGATCGCGACCGGCAAGGGCCCCTGGGCGGTGGTGGCAGGGCCCTGAGGGCGTGCTACCGTTGCGCCCCCGTGATTTGCCGAATTGGCCGATGCCATGCCCGCCTGGAAGCCCGGCGATGAGTTCGAGGGGGCGCGCGAGCGCGAGCTGGCCGCGGTGGGCGGCAACTGAGAGACACACCATGTTCGAGCGGCTAGAGCTCATCACGGCCGACACCATCCTCAGCCTGATGGCGGCGTTTCGGGCCGACACGGATCCCCACAAGGTGGACCTTGGCGTTGGCGTGTATCGCGACGATCATGGAGAGACGCCGGTGCCGGCTGCGGTGCGCGCGGCCGAGCGTGCCCTGATCTAGCGCCAGACGACCAAGACGTACGTGGGGCCGGCCGGCAATCCGGGCTTCAACCAGGAAATGGCGCGTCTGGTCCTCGGGAGCGAACACTCCTCACTGGCGGCGGGCCGGATACGCCTCATCCAGACGCCCGGCGGCTGCGGGGCGCTGCGCCTCGGGGCGGAGCTCATCCGCTATGCCTCGCCCGATTCAGTCGTGCACGTGAGCACACCGACCTGGGTCAATCATGTGCCGCTGCTCTCGGGGAGCGGGCTGAAGCTCGAGCGGTACCCGTACTACGATGCCTCGCGCGGCGCGGTGTTGTTTTCCGAGATGCTGGCGGCGTTCGAGCGGCTGCCGCCGCGCGCCGTCGTGCTGCTGCACGCCTCCTGCCACAACCCGACCGGCGCCGACCTGTCGCAGAGCGAGTGGCGGGAGCTCCTGTCGCTGGTGAAGCGCCGGCAGCTGCTGCCGCTCATCGACATGGCCTACCAGGGCCTCGGCGAGGGGCTCGATGCGGATGCCTTCGGGCTGCGGCTCTTCTGCGCGGAGCTGCCGGAGGTGATGTTCGCCGTGTCGTGCTCGAAGAACTTCGGGCTCTACCGCGAGCGCGCCGGAGCGCTCGGTATCCTGTGCGCCTCGCCGGGCGAGGCCGATGCCGCGATGAGCCAGCTGGTGCGCCTCGCGCGGGGGCTGTGGTCGATGCCGCCGGATCACGGCGCCGCCATCGTCCACGGCGTCCTGAGCGATGCGAAGCTGCGGGCTCAGTGGATCGCCGAGGTCGATGCCATGCGCGAGCGTGTCCAGGGGCTGCGGCGCGAGGTAGTCCGGCAGCTGGCCGCGCACTGCCCGAGCCGCGACTTCGGCTTCATCGCGCGCCAGCACGGCATGTTCTCGCTGTTCGGGATCACGACCGAGCAGGTACGCGAGCTGCGCGCGCGCCACCACATCTATATGGTCGACGACAGCCGCATGAACGCCGCGGGCCTGCGGCGCGAGAATCTCGAGTACTTCGCGTGCTCGGTCGCGGCGGTGCTCGCGGGGGGAGCGGGGCCGCTGACATGAGCGCAACAGCGGGGCCGGATCTCGCAGCGCTGAGGACGCTGCTGCGCGAGGCGACGCTGCGCCCGGAGGCCGGCGCTTCCAACGAGCTGATCGCCGACCTCACCGCCGTACAGGCGGCGCTCGCCGGCGCCCGCACGCGCGCCGCTCGCTGGGTCGAGGTCGCGCGCGCCGACCAGCGTTCCCGGCCGCTCGTCGACCGGATGCTCGAGCAGTTCCCGCTCGACAGCGCGCAGGGCAGGGCGCTCATGAGCCTCGCGGAGGCACTGCTGCGCACGCCCGATGCGAAGCGCGCCGATCAGCTGATCGCCGAGCGGCTCGCGGCGATCCGGAATGCGGGCGTCCGCGGCGACACCGATCTCCTCCTGCGTACGGGCTTCACGCTTCTCAGCGCCGCCGGCAGGCTCCTGCCCGAGGTCTCGGCCGAGCTCTCCGGGGAAGTCTCGGCAGCCAGTCTCACCAAGCCCGTCGTCGCGCCGATCGTGCGGGCGGCGCTGCGCCAGTCGATGCAGACGCTCGGTCACGCGTTCATCGTCGGCCAGACGATCGATGAAGCTCTCCGCCGCTCCCGCTCGGATCCGGATCTCGCGGTGTGCTCCTTCGACATGCTCGGTGAGGGCGCGCGCACCGAGGCCGACGCGCAGCGCTATCTCGAGGACTATGCGCACGCGATCGAGGCCCTGGGCGCTCAGCGGCCCGGAACGGTGCATACGCGCTCGGCGATCTCGGTGAAGCTCTCGGCGCTCGAGCCGCGCTACACGCTGCTGCAGAGCGAGCTGGTGCAGGAGCGGCTCGGCCCCCGGATGCTGGAGCTCGGGCGCCGCGCCGCCCGCGCCGGCATCGGCATGACCATCGACGCGGAGGAGGCCGACCGCCTCGACCTGTCGCTCGACATCATCGGGACGCTCGCGCGCGATACCGCGACGCGCGGCTGGGAGGGCCTCGGGCTCGCGGTGCAGGCCTACGGCCGGCGCGCGCCTCTGGTCCTCGACTGGGTGGCGGAGCTCGCGCGCGAGACCGGGCGGCGCATGACGGTGCGCCTGGTGAAGGGCGCCTACTGGGACAGCGAGATCAAGCGCGCGCAGGAGCGGGGACTCTCGAGCTTTCCGGTCTTCACGTCCAAAGCCGCTACCGACGCGAGCTACCTCGAGGGCGTGAAACGCCTGTTCGCCTCGCGCGAGGCGCTCTATCCGCAGTTCGCCACTCACAACGCCTACACCGCGGCGGCGGTGCTGGCGCTCGCGCCCCCCGGCGCGCGCTTCGAGTTCCAGCGGCTGCTCGGCATGGGCGACGCACTGTACGCGGCGATGCGCGCCGAGCTGCCGGACCTGCCGCCGGTGCGTGTCTATGCGCCGGTCGGCACGCACGAGGAGCTCCTGCCGTACCTGGTGCGGCGGCTGCTCGAGAACGGAGCCAACAGCTCCTTCGTCCACCAGTTCATGAATCCGCAGATTCCCGTGGAGCAGGTCGTGCGCGATCCCATTCTCTCCCTGACCGACGCATCAACCGGCGCGCCGCGCGTGCGCGAGCCGGCGGCGCTCTTCGGCGCGGAGCGCGCCAATTCTGCCGGCGAGGATTTCGGCGACCCGGCGACGCTCGCGCTCCTCGAGGGGCAGCTGCGCGCCCACGCCGGCGAGACCTATGCGGGTGGCCCGCTCCTCAGCGGCCGCCCGGTGCGCGATGCGAACGTCGCGGTCGTGTCTCCGGCCAACACCGGGGAGATCGTGGGCTACACCCGTGATGCCACGGCGGATGAGATCCGCGAGGCGATGGCGGCCGCCTCGCGTGCCCAGCCTGCGTGGGATGCCACCCCGGCCACCGATCGCGCCGCGTGCCTGGCGCGCGCGGCGGATCTGCTCGAGGAGCAGCGCGGCGAGTTTCTGAGCCTCCTGGTGCGCGAGGCCGGCAAGACGCTGCCCGATGCGGTGGCGGAGCTGCGCGAGGCGGTCGATTTCTGCCGCTACTACGCCGCGCAAGCCCGCGATCTCTTCGGTGCACCGGAGGTGTTGCCGGGCCCCACGGGCGAGCGCAACACGCTCTCGCTCCACGGCCGGGGCGTTTTCGTCTGCATCAGCCCGTGGAACTTCCCGCTGGCGATCTTTACCGGGCAGATCACCGCGGCGCTCGCCGCCGGGAATGCCGTCGTTGCCAAGCCCGCACCCGCGACCCCGTTGATCGCCCACGCGATGACGCGTCTGCTGCACACGGCGGGCGTTCCGGCCGAGGCTCTGCAGCTCACGCCCGCCGACGGACCGCCGTTCGGCCAGGTCGCGCTCACCCATCCGGCGCTCGCCGGGGTAGCTTTCACCGGCTCGACCGCGACCGCCGCCACGATCAACCGCACGCTCGCCCACCGCGACGGCCCCATCGTGCCGCTGATCGCCGAGACCGGCGGCGTGAACGCCATGGTGGTGGATGCGACGGCGCTCCCGGAGCAGGTGGTCGACGACGTGATCACCTCGGCGTTCACCAGCGCCGGCCAGCGCTGCTCGGCGCTGCGCGTGCTGTACCTCCAGGAGGAGATCGCCGATCGCGTGATCGGGATGCTGACCGGCGCCATGCGGGAGCTGCGCATCGGCTCGCCGGCCGAGCCGGCGACGGATGTGGGTCCGGTGATCTCCGAGGCTGCGCGTGCGCGCCTCGCGCGGCATGCCGAGCGCATGCGCGCGGAGGCGAAGCTCCTGTACGCTTGCACGCTCGATCCGGCGCTCGCCGGCGCCGGACACTATTTCCCGCCGCAGATGTTCGAGCTGCGCACGCTCGATCAGCTCAGGAGCGAGGAGTTCGGGCCGATCCTGCACGTCGCGCGCTACCGGAGCGATGAGCTCCCACAGGTGCTGGCGGCGATCCGCGCCACGGGTTACGGTCTCACTCTCGGCGTCCACAGCCGCCTCGAGAGCATCGCCAGCCACGTGTTCCAGTCGCTGCCGGTGGGCAACACTTACGTGAACCGCAACATGATCGGTGCGGTGGTCGGCGTGCAGCCTTTCGGCGGCCAGGGATTGTCGGGCACCGGGCCGAAGGCCGGCGGACCCCACTACTTGCTGCGCTTCGCCAACGAGCGGACGCTCACCATCAACACCGCCGCGATCGGCGGCAACGTCGAGCTACTGGGAGATCACCATGGCTGAATACAAGACCAAATGCTTTTGTGGCGCCGTCGAGCTCACCGTCACCGGCGAGCCGGTCGCGATGGGCTACTGTCATTGCGAGTCATGCCGGCACTGGTCCGCGGGACCTGTGAATGGGTTTACTCTGTGGCAGCCGAGCGCCGTCAGGGTGACCAAGGGGGCTGACAACATCGGCACCTACAACAAGACGCCGGTGAGCTACCGCAAGTGGTGCAAGACCTGCGGCGGTCATCTCTTTACCGAGCATCCGCCGCTCAAGCTCACGGACGTGTTCGCGGCGATGCTGCCGGCGCTCAAGTTCACGCCGGGCGTCCATGTCAATTACCAGGAGACGGTGCTGCGCATGCGCGACGGGCTGCCGAAGCTCAAGGATTTTCCGAAGGAATTCGGCGGCTCGGGCGAGATGCTGCCGGAGTAGCAGCGCCGGGGCGCCGCGCGTGCAGGGGTCGGCCCCCGAGGCATCTGCCGCACGACTGGGGGCGGCCGGGTTTCTAGCTGGCGCCTGCGGGGCCGCCCGGGCCGGCAGGACCAGCCCCAAGGCCCGGGTGCAGCTGCTCGAGCAGCGCGCTGAGTGACTCCACGGGCGCCGAGCAGGTGCTCCCGCGGCAGACGTAGGCCACGGCCTCACCGCGCGGCACTTTGTCGGCGAGCGCTGGCGGGAGACCTGCCGCATCGGCCGCAATGGCGAGCACCATGCGCCGCGGCACGAACATGCGCGCGAGCTCCCGCCGCCACGCCTCGATTGCCGCCGCCTCGCCGCGCAGGATGACGATTTCCGGCGGCCGCAGCAGCTCCTCGAGCGCCGTGACCAGCGTGACGTGCGACAAGGGGTACTTCTCCAGCGCCGGCCAGGCAGCGCGCAGCGTGCGCTCGGCCGCCTCCAGATAGCGCGGCTCGCCGAGGAGATGTCCCAGGCGCTGCAGCGTGAAGGCCGCGATGCCGTTACCGGACGGGATCGCGTCGTCGCTGAAGGTCCTGGAGCGGTGTATGAGCTGCTCGTGGTCGTCGGAGGTGAAGTAGAAGCCGCCGTTCGCCGCATCGGCGAAGTGCCCGAGCACCACCTCGGTGAGCTGCCGCGCAAACTCCAGCTCCCCGGCGCGGAAGCGCACCTGCTGCAGCTCGAGCACCGCATCGACGAGATAGACGTAATCGTCGAGGTACGCGTTGAGGTGCGCGCGGCCGTCCTTGCAGGTCGCGAGCAGCCGGCCGTCGCGCCACACCGTCGCGCGCAGGAAATCGAGCGCCCGGCTGGCCGCGTCCGCCAGCGGCTCGGCGTTGTGCACGCGTGCGGCGATCGCCAGGCCGCGGATCATGAGCGCGTTCCAGGAGGTGAGGATCTTGTCGTCACGGGAAGGGCGCACGCGCTGTTCGCGCAACGCGAGGAGTTTGGCGCGGGCGCTCTCGAGCAGCGCGCTGACCTCGGCGGCGGGGCGCGTCAGTGCTGCCGCGATCTGCTCCACGGTTGCGTTGACGTACAGATGCCAGCGGCCCTCGAAGTTGGCCGGTGAGTCGAGGCCGAAGCGCGGCGCGAACACTGCGAACTCATCGGCGCTCAGCGCGCGCTGGACCTCTTCGCGGTCCCAGACGTAGAACTTGCCTTCGTGACCCTCCGAGTCGGCATCGAGGCTCGAGTAGAAGCCGCCCTCGGGGGACTGCATCTCGCGCAGCGCCCAGGCGGCGGTCTCGAGCACGACCTGGGGGTAGAAGGCATCCGCGGTCGCCAGCGAGGAGTTCGCGTACACGGCGAGCAGCGCGGCGTTGTCGTACAGCATCTTCTCGAAGTGCGGGATCATCCAGCGCTCATCGACCGAGTAGCGGCAGAAGCCCCCGCCGAGCTGGTCGCAGATGCCGCCTTCACCCATGCGCCGCAGCGTGAAGCCCGCCATGTAGAGCGACTGCAGCCCCGCCTCGTCTCCCTGCGGGCTGGCGCGCCAGTCGCGCAGCAGCCGCTCGAGGGCTTTGGGCGCGGGGAACTTGGGTTGGCCGCCAAAGCCGCCGTAGCGGCGGTCGAAGGTGCCCGCGAGCTGTGCGCGGCAGGCGTTGAGCGGCGCGTCGGTCAGCTCGGTGCCCGCCGGCGCCGGCGGGAAGTTGATGTCGGCGAACGCCGCCACCAGCGCGGCGTTCTGCGCGCGCATCTCGGGCTCGTGGCTGCGGTAGAACTCGACCACCCGCGGCAGCAGGTCCCTGAAGCCGGGCAGGCCGTAGCGCGACTCGCGCGGGAAATACGTCCCGCCGAAGAACGGTCGCTGGTCGTCGTGCGCCAGAAACATGGTGAGCGGCCAGCCGCCACCGCGCTGCGTGATCATCTGCTGCGCGATCTGGTAGACGCGGTCGATGTCGGGGCGCTCTTCGCGGTCGACCTTGATGTTCACGAAGTTGTCGTTGAGGAGGCGCGCCGTGGCCTCATCCTCGAAGCTCTCGTGCGCCATGACGTGGCACCAGTGGCAGGCGGCGTAGCCGATGCTGAGATGGATCGGCTTGCCTTCGCGGCGCGCGCGCTCGAGAGCCTCGCTCCCCCACGGGTACCAGTCCACCGGGTTGTGCGCGTGCTGCCTGAGATACGGGCTCGTCTCGCTGATCAGATGATTGGTGTGCTTCATGGGGCAATGACCGCGGCGCCGCTCGCCTCGAGCCCGGCGTTGACCCGCGCCAGCGTGCCGGACTTGAACTTCACCCACTTTGGCAGCGCGGCATCGAGAAGCGCCCGGTGCCTGAGGTAGCCGCGCTCCGCGTCCACGGTCGGCGCGGCATCCGCTCCGTCCACTGCTCGCTCGAGATTGTGGAACGCCGCCGCGAGATAGCGCAGGCCGGCCGTCGTGGTGGGCGGACGGCCGGTCGAGTCCGGTGAGCTCTTCTCGGGCGCGAGGTCGCTGATGGCGAGCAGCTCCTGATCGGCGGCGGCGAGCGCTGCAGCGGCGTCGCCGGCGCCCTTGCGCCGGTCGGCAATTCCCGCGTGAATCCGCTCGGCCTCCTTGAGTGCCGCCGCGATCTCGACGCGCGCGCCTTCGATGTCGCGGGCGAGCGCGAACTGGCGGGCGTAGGCGGCCGCCGGCATTTTGACGCGAGGGTCGGGGGCGACGGTGAGCGTTTGCCGGTAGACGCGGCCGCCCGCCTTGAGCTCGACGCGGTACTCGCCGGGTGACGCCCACACTCCTTCCTCGGGCTCCTCGGGGTCCTCCACGTCGAGCCGTGGCGCGTAGTGCAGATCCCACACGAATCGGTGGGCGCCGGCGCCGGCCGCGAAGCGCTGCGGCGCAACGATCCATTCGGGTGCGATGACTGACTTGGAGAGATCGGGTTGCGGCGGCTTGTCCTCGCTCGAGAAGGCGCGCACGAGCGCACCGCGCGCGTCGTAGATGGTGAGCTCGACCGCGCCCGGTGCGGCTCCGTCGAGGACGTAGTCGATGTAGGCACCGGCCTTCGGGTTGGCTCCCATCGGCTCGTCCTTCGGCATCGGCGAGCCGAGGAAGCCGGTCGAACGAACGCGCACCGCCGGCGCGGGTGGCAGGAGGCGCGCGGCAGCCCCGCCTCCGCCCGCATCGTCGGCGAAGGCGCGCAGCGGCGCGATGTCGTCCATGATCCAGAAGCCGCGGCCGTGGGTCGCGATCACGAGATCCGTGCCGTGCACCTGGAGGTCGCGCACCGAGGTGCGCGGCAGGTTCTGCTGCAACGCCTGCCAGTGCGCTCCGTCGTCGAGCGACACGTAGACGCCGTGCTCGGTGCCGCAGAAGAGGAGGCCGCGATGTACCGGGTCCTCGCGCACCACGTTGACCGAGTTGTGTACGCCGCCGTCGGCGATTCCCTCGACGATGAGTGTCCAGGTTGCGCCGCCGTCGCGTGTCCGATAGATGTACGGCCGCGGATCGTCGAGCCGATGCCGGTCGACGGCGAGGTAGGCGCTGCCCGAGTCGAAGTGCGAGGGCTCGACGACGCCGATCTTTGACCATGCCGTCAGGGCGCCCGGTGTGACATCTTTCCAGTGAGCGCCGCCATCCTGAGTCTTCCATACCAGCCCGTCATCGGTTCCAGCCCAGATGAGGCCGGCCGCGAGCGGCGAGGGACCGATCGCATACACCACGCCGCGCCGCGGCCCGTTGCTGTCGTGATCGGCGGTCGTGGCCGCGTCGAGGTTGGCGGGTGCCCCGGGGTCTTCGCGGGTGAGGTCCGGGCTGATCGCCTGCCAGTGCGCTCCGCGGTCGGTGGTGCGGAAGATGCGCTGGGTGCCGAAGTAGAGCGCATACGGCTCAGGTTTTCCGAACACGAGCGGCACAGTCCAGGTGCTGCGATAGAGCCCCGGCCACGCCAGCCCCGGGTTCACGCTCTGCTTCTGGCCGCTGCGCATGTCGAGCTTGTCGACACGCCCGCCGAAGATGATCAGCGGATTCGCGGGGTCGGGCGCGATGTTGTCGCTCTCGCCTCCGACCGCGCTCTCGCGGAACTGCGTGAGATTGATGCCGTCGATGTTATCCGTGCGACTCGGAATGCCGGCGGCTCCCGAGTCCTGCTGCGCGCCGTACACCCAGTAGGGGAAACGGTCGTCGGTGATGACATGGTAGAACTGGCCGGTCGGCTGGTTGAACCAGGAGCTCCAGGTGGCGCCGCCGTTGAGCGTCACCACCGCCCCCTGGTCGACGCCGAGAATGCGCCGCTGCGGGTCGCGCGGATCGATCCACAGAGCGTGATAGTCGTCGCCTCCCGGCGCGCCCTTGACCGGCACGAACGTCCGGCCGCCGTCGGTGGAGCGGTGCACCCCGGTGTTGCACACGTAGACTACGTCCGGGTCGGCCGGGTCGACCGTGACGCCGCCGAAATACCAGCCGCGCTTCCAGATGCGCGGGTCGGCGCTGACGCGCGTCCAGCTCGCACCCGCATCGTCGGAGCGGTACAGGCCGCCCGCCGCTGCGTCGATGAGCGCGTAGACGCGCTGTGGCCTCCCGGGCGCGACGCCGATCCCGATGCGGCCGGGCTGCGCCGGCAGGCCCCGGTCGACGAGCTCCACCCAGCTCACACCGCCGTCCTGCGATTTGTACAACCCGCCGCCCGGCCCGCTCGAGGGCGGGTAGACGTTCCAGGGCGGCCGGCGCGTCTGCCAGAGCGAGGCATACACCACGCGCGCGTTTCCCGGCTCGAATGCCAGGTCGATTGCGCCGCTGTCGGCGTTCCTGTAGAGCGTGCGCTGCCAGCTCGCCCCGCCGTCGCGCGAGCGGAAAACGCCGCGCGTCTCGTTGGCGCCGTATGGGTGCCCGAGCGCGGCCACCAGCACGATGTCGGGGTTCGCGGGATCGACCAGGATGCGGCCGATCTGCTGCGAGTCCTCGAGCCCGATCGGCTGCCAGCTGTGTCCCGCATCGCGCGAGCGGTACAGGCCGCTCCCCTGCGCGATGTCCGAGCGCATATCGGCTTCGCCGGTACCGGCGTAGATGACGCGGCTGTCGGAGGGGGCGACAGCGAGCGCGCCGATCGAGCCGACCGGCGCTGAATCGAAGATCGGGGTCCAGGTGCGCCCCGCATCGTGCGTCTCCCACACCCCGCCGTTGACCGCGCCGAAGTAGAAATGATCCGGCTCGCCGGGGACGCCGGTGACCGTGAGCACGCGCCCGCCGCGGAAGGGCCCGATCGAGCGCCACTCGAGGGGCTTGAGGAGCGCCGGCGCGAGCGGCTCGGCCGCCACGCGCCCCGGCAGCGCGCACAGACCGGCCAAACCCAAGACGAGCGCCACGACACTGCGCGCTGAGGACACGTTGCACCTCGAAGGAAAGGGCGCAATTGTATACTTGCCGCCCCCTGCGCAGCGGATCCTTAAGTAGTTGCAAGCGAAACTGGTGCTGAAACGCGGCGAAGAGCGGCGCATCGCCGCCGGTCACCCGTGGGTGTTCAGCAACGAGATCGACACCGAGCACAGCCCGCTCAGTGCCTTCGCGCCCGGCGGGCTCGCGCAGCTCACCACCCATCGCGGCGGCTTCGTCGGCTACGCCTATGTCAATCCGCACGCGCTGATCTGCGCGCGGATCCTGTCGCGCGACGCCGCGCACCCCGTTGATCGCGCGCTCATCGAGCGGCGTCTGAGGGCGGCGCTCGCGCTGCGCGCGCGCCTCACCGCCACTCCTCACTACCGCTGGGTGTTCGGCGAGTCCGACGCGCTGCCGGGCCTGGTGCTCGATCGCTATGGCGACGTCGTCGTCGGCCAGATCGCCACCGCCGGTATGGAGGCGCTGAAGGAAGAGGTGGCGGCGGCGGTGCGCGCGGTGCTCGCCCCCGCCGGGCTCTACTGGAAGAACGACACCGCGGCGCGCGATCTCGAGCAGCTGCCGCAGGAGGTGCAGCTCGCTTTCGGCGCGATGCCGGACGAGCTCACCGTGATCGAGTCGGGACTCACCTTCAGCGCGCCGCTCGTGCATGGACAGAAGACCGGCTGGTTCTACGACCAGACGGCGAATCGCGCGCGCCTCACGCGCTACATCGCCCCGGGCGCGCGCGTGCTCGATGTGTGCTCCTACGCCGGCGCCTGGGCGATCACGGCGCTGCACGCCGGAGCTGCGCGCGCTGCCTGCGTCGACTCCTCGCAGGCGGCGCTCGAGTACGCCGCCGCCAACGCAGCGCGCAACGGACTTACGCTCGAGACGCTGCGGGCCGATGCCTTCGAAGCGCTCAAGACGCTCAACGAACAGGGCGCGCGCTACGACGTGGTGATCCTCGATCCGCCGGCGTTCATCAAGCGCAAGAAGGACATTCCGCAGGGGCAGGCCGCCTACCGCAAGCTCAACCAGCTCGCGCTCGGGCTGCTCGAGGAGGAGGGGCTGCTGGTGTCGTGCTCCTGCTCCTACCACCTCGCCGCCGAGGAGCTCACGGGCGCCATTCAGAGCGCCGCTCGCCACGCCGGGCGCTTCGTGCAGATCCTCGAGGCCGGCGGGCAGTCGCCCGACCACCCGGTGCACCCGGCGATTCCCGAGACGCGTTACCTCAAGGCGTTCTTCTGCCGCGTGACGCGCGAGATCGCCTAAACCGCTAAACTAACGCGCCTCATGCTGAAATTCCCCGGCTTCGATCCGATCGCCTTCCATCTCGGCCCGGTCAGGGTGCACTGGTACGGGATCATGTACCTGCTCGGCTTCGCCAGCGCCTGGTGGCTGGCGCGCCGGCGCGCCGCGGCGCCGCGCTCCACCTGGAAGGCCGCCGACGTCGACGATGTGATCTTCTTCGGCATGCTGGGCGTCATTCTCGGCGGGCGCATCGGTTACGTGCTGTTCTATGGCCTCAAGTTCTGGGCGGGCGATCCGTGGTATCCGCTCAAGATCTGGGAGGGCGGCATGTCCTTCCACGGGGGCCTGCTCGGCGTGGCGGCGGCGATGGCGCTGTTCGCCTGGCGCCGCGGGCGCAGCATCGGCGATGTGTACGACTTCACCGCCCCGCTGCCGCCGCTGGGGCTGTTCTTCGGCCGCATCGGCAACTTCATCAACGGCGAGCTGTGGGGCAAGACGACCACGGTGCCGTGGGGCTTCGAGGTGAACGGCCAGGTGCGCCACCCTTCCCAGCTCTACGAGGCGGCTCTCGAGGGCCTGCTGCTGTTCGCCGTGCTGTGGTGGTTCACCTCGCGCCCGCGCCCGCGCCTCGCGCCGTCGGCCCTGTTCCTGATCATCTACGGCAGCGTGCGCTTCCTCGTCGAGTTCGTGCGCATACCGGATGAGCACATCGGCTATCTCGCCGGCGGCTGGCTCACCGAGGGCCAGTTGCTGTCGCTGCCGATGCTCATCGGCGGCGTCGCCATGCTCGGCTGGGCCTATCGCATCCGCACGCCGTCGGGCAACTTCGCCGCCGCCGCGCCGACATGAAGCCGTACCTCGAGCTGCTGCGCCGCATCCGTACCGAGGGCGTGCTCAAGAAGAACCGCACCGACGTCGACACGCTGTCGCTCTTCGGGCATCAGTTGCGCTTCGATCTGGCCCAGGGATTCCCGCTGGTGACGACCAAGAAGATCCATCTGCCGGCGGTGATCTACGAGCTGCTGTGGTTCCTGCGCGGCGACACCAACATCGCCTGGTTGCGCGAGCACGGCGTCACGATCTG
>Ga0307472_100000307_pt1 | contig 16144 bp, 13 predicted proteins | sample atmos_gasesAM5C__2_FD_204582 | JGI IMG/M metagenome (GOLD analysis project Ga0307472, IMG submission 204582) | Hardwood forest soil microbial communities from Morgan-Monroe State Forest, Indiana, United States - atmos_gasesAM5C_05 | ecosystem: Environmental > Terrestrial > Soil > Temperate...
CGTTCGGTCAGGTGACTGAAGGTATGGACGTCGTGAAAAAGCTGCACGGCGGATACGGCGAAGGCGCGCCGCAAGGCCGCGGACCGGACCAGGGGACGATCAGCTCTCAGGGCAAGACGTACCTGGACAAAAATTTTCCGAACCTGGACAGCATCAAGTCAGCGACGATTCAAGCCGCTGCCGGAAAATAAATTTCCCATCCCGATTGAAGTGCCGCTTGCTTTCCCATTCGGGCGAGCGGCGCCGATTCAAACCGCGCGAAAACCCCAACCACTCGCAACGCTGCTTGAAGCGAGGCTCAGATCCAGTGAATCCAAATCCATGATGGACGGAAGCTTTCCAGAAACAGCAGCCGCTTCTGATCTGGTTCGCGCCGGCGAAAACGAAAGGACGCTCAGCGCGACGGTATTGTTGTGCGCAGTGGCGGGCGCGGCGATTGTGTTGCACCTGCCAGGCATGTCGCGCTACGGATTTTTCCGTGACGAGCTTTACTACATTGCATGCAGCAAGCATTTGGCGCGCGGGTATGTCGATCAGCCTCCGCTGATTGCATTGATTGCGTGGATTTCGCGGCACGTATTCGGCAATTCGCTTGCTGCGTTTCGAGTGTTTCCGATTTTGGCCGGCGCCGTGACCGTCTATCTGACCGGCTGGCTTGCCGGAGAGCTGGGCGGCGGGCGCCTCGCGCAGTTTGTCGCGGCGCTGGCAATTCTCTTCGCGCCGTTGTATCTCGCGTTTGACAGCATTCTTACGATGAACGCTTTCGAGCCGGTGTTTTGGCTGGCCTGTGCTTGCATCGCGGCCCGGATTGCGAATGGTGGGTCGCCGAAGTTGTGGATGTTGTTCGGGCTGATCGCTGGAGTTGGACTGGAGAATAAGCATACGATGGCAGTTTTTGGATTCGGCATTGTGGCGGGATTGCTGTTGTCGGGCGATTTGCAGCCATTTCGTTCGCGATGGATTTGGATCGGCGGGCTTATAGCGCTGGCGGTAGCGGCGCCGAATCTTTTGTGGGAGGCGCGATATGGATGGCCGCAGGTCGAGGTAGTTCGTAACGGGCAGCTGCTCAAGAACGAACCGATCAGCCCCCTGCGATTTTTCGGTGAACAGGTGCTGTTCTATTCGCCTGTCGCGCTGCCACTGTGGCTGGGAGGGCTCGCTTGGCTTTTCTTTGCGCGCGAGGGGAAACGGTTTCGCTTCCTGGGATGGGCTTACTTGATAGTGCTTGCGATTTTCATGATTGCCGATGGGAAGACTTACTACCCGATGGGCGCCTATCCGATGCTGATGGCCGCCGGCGGCGTCGCCTTCGAGAAGCTTTCAGCTCATCGTGCGTGGACGCCGTTTCGAATTGCGTACCCTGCGCTCATCGCTTTGGCTGGGTTGTTTACGCTTCCATTTGGCGTACCAGTGCTGTCGGTGAACACGTTCCTGAAATATGCAGATGCGCTGCCGTATGCGCATCACGTGAAGACAGAGCGCGATTCGACGGCGCAGTTGCCGCAGAATTACGCGGACATGTTTGGGTGGGACGCCCTCGCGACGACTGTTGCGCAAGTCTATTACGCGCTGCCGGAAACCGAGCGCGGGCACTGTGCGATTTTGGCGGGGAATTACGGCGAGGCCGGAGCGATTGATTACTATGGGCCGGGGTTAGGCCTGCCTAGGGCGATCGGCGGACACAACAGCTATTTCTACTGGGGTCCGCGCAAATATTCGGGCGAGTGCGTAATTTTGTTTGGCGAGGGATCGAGCGGGTTCAAGAATTATTTTGGGGACGTCCGGCAAGTTGCGACGGTATCGAATCCGGAGGGGATGCCATCTGAACAGGACGTCGCGATTTATGTATGCAGGAAGCCAAAGGCCCCTTTGTCTGACTTGTGGCCGCATTTTAAGCTGATTATTTAGTTGTGGTACGCAGTTGCCCAAAGAGCACAGGCAGAAGTGCCTGTGCCGTTGAGGCAACGGCGCCGGCGAGACGCCAGCGGTACAAAAAGCCAAGGAAGAACGTCCTAGAGCTGCGCCCGCAGCTGCGGATTAGCGCAGTGGGGCGTGGCGGGGATTGCGTGCGGCCCGCTCCAGCATCGTGATGTCGAGGCCGGTTTCGCGGAGACGGAGACCGAGTTCGGAGCCGTCGTTGAAGGCGATGCAGAGCAAGACGCACTCGCTGGTGAGAATGGGAATCGCGCGCCCGTTCACGGTGTCGTGGTGAGGAGCGATCGCTTCGGAATTGCGCAGCACCAAATCGAGTTCCGCTGAGCGCGGCAGAGGCTTGCCGTCTTTCTTCGCAGACTTTTTGGGTTCGGAGAAGAACAGGCGCGGCTTCTTATCTGCCTCTTTCCGCGACTGATCGTAGAACTCGATCCAGCGGTGCCAGCGTTGGGGACTGATTTGGCAGATGCGCTGCAGGAGTTCCTCGATTTCGTCGTGCTCTTCCCAGAACCGCGAGAGGCGCTCCCACTCGTAGATGTACATTCCGGCAAGAAAATCGGCAACGTCGACCACTGCCGCGGCGCGGCTTTTCGCCAGCATCTGCGCAAGTCTTTCAGCACGAACGAGATCGCGGGTAAGACGGTGCGTTAGGGTGGCGCGGTTCGCTCCGTCATCCACGCGGGGCGAGATCGTGGGGCGTAGGTTTGCCGGACGCGGCGGTTTCCGTTTGAAAAGTTTCATTGGTGATGGATGACGCCCGGCTATAAGTCTAGCAGGACCAGAGAGTTTTGCAGGATAGGTTCAGTACAGGTTGTGCCTAAGGAAAACGGGCGCCGACCGCGGGGGGCAGGTTTAGCCGGCACTACTTCGGGACAAAACTGCTTTTTGTTGCAACCTAGTTGCTGCAGTTGCGGCGACAATTTTTGGCACAACCTGGGTCGGTCTGCTTACAGTTCCGCTTACAATCCGAGAACTGTGACGAGTTCGCGAACCGAGGCGGCGGACTTGTCGAGGGCGGCCTTTTCCTCGGTGGTGAGTTTGATTTCGATGATCTGCTCGATACCGCGAGCGCCAAGCTTCACCGGCACGCCGACGAAGAGGCCGTTGATTCCGTACTCGCCTTCGAGGTAGGCCGCGCACGGCAGGATTTTCTTTTTGTCTTTCAGAATGGCCTCGACCATCTCCGTGACGGCAGCCGACGGAGCGTAGTAAGCGGAGCCCGTCTTGAGAAGATCCACGATTTCGGCGCCGCCTCTTCGGGTGCGCTTGACGATCTCCTCGAGTTTTTCCTTCGGCAGCAGCTCAGGGAGCGGAATCCCAGCGACGGTAGAATAGCGGGTGAGCGGCACCATATCGTCACCATGGCCGCCAAGAACAAACGAGTGCACGTTTTCGACCGATACGCCAAGCTCCAATGCCACGAATGCGCTCATCCGCGCGGAATCCAAGACGCCAGCCATGCCGATAACGCGGTTGCGCGAAAATCCGCTAATCTTGAAGGCAGCTTGTGCCATGGCGTCCAGCGGGTTTGTGACGATGATGAGAATCCCGCCGGGCGAAAGTTTTACGATCGCATCCACGACGCCTTTGACCACGTCATAATTCGCTTTCAGAAGATCGTCGCGGCTCATTCCCGGCTTGCGCGGGAAGCCCGCGGTAATGACGACAATGTCGCTGTTCGCGGTCTCGCGGTAGTCACCGCTGGCGGTGGAAATTCCGACGGCGCGCGCGTCAGTACCGAGAATCGGAGCGGATTCGGCCATATCGAGTGCTTTGCCGGCCGGTGGGCCGTCGAGAATGTCCGTCAGCACCACGTCGGCGAGCTCAGCATCGTGAATCCTCTGGGCCGTTGTGGAACCGACGAAGCCTCCGCCCACTACCGTCACTTTCTTGCGCATTGCTACGTCTCCTTGTGTCTCGTCGAAAGATAGATTTGGTTTTGAAGTTCAATCGGCCGCGACGGCGGATTGCATATTCTCGATAATCGCGGACGCGTACTCGGACGTCTTCAGTTTTTTCGCGCCCGGCATCATTCGTTCGAGGTCATACGTGACGCGCTTCTGCCGCACGGTTCTCGCGATGCCGTCTTCGATCAAGCGGCCGGCTTCTTTCCATCCCATGAAATCAAACATCATCGCTCCAGAGAGCATCACGGAACTCGGGTTGATCACGTCCTTATCGGCATACTTCGGCGCTGTGCCGTGAGTGGCTTCAAAAACGCCGAAGCCGTCGCCGATATTGGCGCCGGGAGCCATGCCGAGGCCGCCTACCTGCGCGGCGCAAGCGTCGGAAAGGTAGTCGCCGTTCAAATTAGGTGTCGCGAAAACCTGATATTCATCGGCGCGGGTAAGCACTTGCTGGAAGACGGAGTCGGCGATGCGGTCGTTGATCAGAATCTTGTTCTTCCACTGACCGTGGCCGTGCGTCGAGTAGATCGTATCGAGCGTCTGCTTCACTTCGAGGGCCACGGCTTTTTGAAACGCCTCTGTGGCCTGGTCAAGCCCCGGCTCGATCATCGCGGCGATCTGCTCGATGGTGAGATTTTCGTTCTGGTCTTTGTTATCGAGGATCCAGCTTTCGCGCTCGGTGACGATCAGTCCGCGAAATTCGGCGGTGGCGAGGTCATATCCCCAGTCACGAAACGCGCCTTCGGTAAATTTTTGAATGTTGCCTTTGTGGACCAGGGTCACAATCGTCCGGTGATTTTCGATGGCGTGCTGGATCGCGCGGCGGACGAGACGTTTGGTTCCCGTTGGCGACATGGGCTTGATGCCGACGCCGGAATCCTCGCGCACCTTCTTCTGTCCGCCGACGAGCATTTCGTGGTTCAAGAAGTCGATCAACTTCTTGGCTTCCGGAGTGCCAGACCGCCATTCGATTCCAGCGTACACGTCTTCGGTATTTTCGCGAAAAATTACGACATTCATGCGCTCGGGATTCGTGACCGGCGAAGGCACGCCATGGAAATAGCGTACCGGGCGGACGCAGGCGTAGAGGTCGAGTACCTGCCGCAGTGTTACGTTGAGGGAGCGAATGCCGCCGCCAACTGGCGTGGTGAGCGGGCCTTTGATTCCCACGCGGAAATCGCGGAAAGCGTCGATGGTATCCTGCGGGAGCCATTCCTTGAACTGTTTGAAAGCTTTTTCTCCGGCGAACACTTCCATCCAGGCCACTCTGCGCTTGCCGCCATAAGCTTTTTCGACGGCTGCGTCGAACACGCGCCGCGCCGCCACCCAGATGTCTCGTCCAGTGCCGTCGCCTTCGATGAAAGGAATTACCGGCCGGTCGGGTATTTGAAACTTACGTCCATCGTAGGTAATTGGCTTGCCTTCTGAAGGAACTGCAACGCCGCTATAGGAATTTTTCATGCGCCTCGGGACTCCTCGCAGGGCTTTGCTCGTTCTAGGACATCAAATGCTGCCTCTGCGGAGCCGACAACGTTAACACAATCGGCTGGTGAACTGCAGCACTGCAGCGTCGGTCTGCCGCACGGTACATATCGATGCCAACGGCAGCGAATACGCTGTCACGCAACTGCCCTGGCCGGCGCTACTTGTACAGTTCCGCGGAATTGAGGTACAGGGGGCTAGGATTAGTTCTAAGTTGTCCTCCGGTGATATAGCACCTGGCTGGCATTATTCAGTCGCGTAGCCGTGTGAAGGAATCGCGCGGTCCCCAAACGGCCCGAAGACGTGAACAAGTTCGTCGCGGTATCGAAAACATCGACAGTCGCGAAGGCGCCGCTGGGGGTGGCAAAAGTCAACGCTACCTGGCGTCCTTGTTCCAAACCGCTCAGTAGACCGTTGCTAGCGATCTCGGTCGCGCTCGAATGTCGCCCTAGCGAACAACGCCGTGGATAGCCTGCGATCCAAAATGGACCGTCGCAGGACTCGTGCTCGTGAACGCCATGGTTACGTTCGAAAACTCCACCTCGGTCCCTCCGGTGATGCAGACCTGCAGCATGGATGGCCCCTTAGCCTCAAATGGCGCGGCGGTTCCGTTGCCGGTAATACTGGGCTGGCCGATGACTGCTAAACGGACTGTGGTGGAAGGGCTGTCGGCAGGGCAGACGCTCGTGTCGTAACTGACCGTCGCATCCGTCATTGTGATGTGGTGAGTATGAGGACTCCGTGTCGCAGGATTGTTAACGTTAGGTTTACTGAGAGTACCGGGGTTCATCGCAATCCACGAATCGGGATGTTCCATGGTCATGACGGCAGAGAAATCGGCTTTGCCGGATCCTCCGTCAATCTTCAACGACCACGTGCCATGCATTTCCCATGGGCCAGAGACGCCTGTCGCGGCGGTATAGTCGTTGATGATACCCCCCAAATGCTCGGGCATAGGACTTTGGGCCAGAGCGCCGAAAGGTAATGCCAGCGCCAGGACCGCAATGATGCGTACCGCCCATGAGAAACCTTTGCTTTTCATTTGAGACCTCCAGATTTGAGATTTATTTCAGCCTTGCGGTCCCGCTCGCATGCGCCCAGGATGCCGGTGAATGGGAAACCACAGTCCCCAGCTTTTTCCTGTGCCCTACCAGTCTCAGATTTCAGGCGTCGCGGTCAATGCAGGGTGGGTGATGTTATGGTGAGACCGAGGTGAAGGCCCAAGCACCACATTACACATCTTTTAACTTGCAGTACGACGATAAACGGGACAGAATCTCGTTAACGTCCCTGTCCACTATGGACACACCGGCCCAGGTGTTCCGATTCGGCCCTTACGAATCGCGGCCTCGAAGTCGCGAACTCTACAAGCATGGCTTGAAGCTGAAGGTCCGGCCGCAACCGCTTCAAGTTCTCAATTTGCTGCTGATCCGCGCCGGTGACGTCGTCAGCCGCGAAGTGCTTCGCGAAGAGCTCTGGTCGGCGGAGACGTTTGTCGATTTTGAGCACAGTCTGAACACGGCCGTGAAAGAAATTCGGGCCACTCTTGGCGATTCGCCGCTCACTCCTCGCTACATCGAAACGCTTCCAAGATTGGGATACCGCTTCATCGCGCCCGTGGAGGTGATCAACGGGGTTAGGGATTTGGTTCCTTCGCCAGCTCCGAGCACTTCCAATCCGAACGGAAATCCTGCGTCGGTTGCCGCCACGATTCCAGCTGACATTCCCGCGAGTGAAATTTCCGGCGAAGGCGCGCGCCAGAATCAAAATCGCCATCCCTATTTGTGGCTCGCGGCGGCGCTCGCCGCTGCGGGAGTCGCGCTGGCAATCAGCGCAAGTCTCTGGCTTCGCAAGACGGAGTACTTCTGGCGAAATCCCATCGCCGACGCGCGATTTCAGACAGTCACAGACTTCGAGGGAGTGGAAGAAGCCGCCGCAGTGTCACGCGACGGTCATTTAGTGGCTTTTCTGTCCGACCGCGACGGGCCTATGGACGTCTGGGTCACGCAAGTCGGCTCGGGAGAATTTCACAACCTGACCCACGGGCAGGCGCCGGAAATCGCCAATCCACTACTCCGCAACCTGAGGTTCTCGCCGGACGGATCGTTGATTACTTTTTGGGGTCGCCAACGAAATGGTTCGAACAGTGGGAACATCAGCGTCTGGGCGGTGCCAACTCTCGGCGGACAGCCGAGGCCATACCTGGAAGGCGTCGCCGAACTCGATTGGTCCCACGACGGCTCGCGGATCGTATACCACACGCCTGGACCTGGAGATCCGATGTACGTGTCAGACGGCGGCGGCCTATCGGACAGCCCTCCCATCTTCACTGCGCCTGCCGGTCTCCACGCTCACTTTCAGCTGTGGTCGCCTGACTCGAAATTCATCTACTTCGTGCAAGGTTCGCTCCCCGACAAATTGGACATCTGGCGCATCACTCCAGCCGGCGGGTCTCCTCAACGCATCACCTCGCATGCAGGGCTCGTCACTTATCCGATCCTGTTGGATCGGCGCACGCTGGTATACCTCGCTACCGATCGCGACGGCTTGGGGCCGTGGCTGTATAGCATGGATGTCGAGCGCCGGGTTCCCCACCGCCTCACACCTGGGCCTGATCGCTACACTTCGGTGGCCGCCAGTGCTGACGGTCGCCGTCTGGTTGTCACGCTCGCAAGGCCGAAGAGAACACTTTGGCGTTTGCAAATTGCTGATACACCCACCGAAGTATCGGCGCCCACTCGCGTTGCGCTGACCACCGGCACGGGGTTCTCTCCGCGACTGGGTCCAAATTATCTTTTGTATGTGGCTGCCAACGGCGCGAACGAGAGCATCTGGAAGCTAGCTACCGGAGTCGGCACGGAGTTGTGGAATGGTCAGGGCGCGCAAATCTTGGGTGGCCCGGCAATCTCTTCCGATGGACGGTACATCGCATTTTCGGTGCGGCAACACGGGCAGTCACTCTTGTACGTGATGCAGACCGACGGCACGAATGCGAGGGTTGTTACCGACTCTCTCGACCTGCAAGGCGATCCCGCATGGGCGCCTGACGGCCAATCAATCACCTCGGCGGCCAACGATCACGGCCTCCCACGCCTCTTCCATATACCGCTCGACGGTCACGCCCCGTCGCTTTTTGTTCAGGAGTACTCGCTCGATCCCGCCTGGGCGCTCGACGGCCGCTTCGTCGTCTATTCGGGGCCCGACGTCGGCACAACGTTTTCGGTGAAAGCCGTCGCAGCCGACGCTTCAACGCACGCCCTGCCTGCGCTGACCCTGACTCGGGGCGCACGACACATGGCCTTCTTGGCTGGAGGGCGTGCACTCGTACTCCTGCGAGGAGAGATTCAACATAAGAATCTCTGGCTCATTAATCTGGAGACGGGCGCCGAACGGCAATTGACCAACCTGACTCCCGACTTCGACATTCACGGCTTCGACATCTCCCCAGACGGCCGTGAAGTTGTCCTCGAACGAGAGCAGGACCTCGCCGATGTAGTTCTGCTCGATCTCCCCCGACCATAATCCGTCTTCAACCAGCGGCGCCGTTCGATGCCTACATAGGCCTCGTCTGCACGATATCGCGGGAATATTTTGGGCGCCCGGCTTGTATAGACAAGTGAACGCGATCCGAGGCGCTGGAATGCAAGGCGACCCGGTTAAGAGAGAGGGGTGCGATGGCTGATTTCATCAAGGATAATTTGAATGCCGACGGCGTTGATCGCCGCGGCTTTCTGAAGTGCATGGCCTGGGCCGGGACGGGCACTTTCTGCCTGATCCAGGGAGGCGTGCTCAAATCGTTTGCGCTCAGCGACATAGCGAATCGAGGACTTGCAGCAGCGAAGGGGGAATTGAGCTTCGTTCAACTCAGCGACAGCCACATCGGTTTTGACAAGGCCGCCAATCCGGACGTGACGGCAACGCTAGACGCAGCGATTGCCAAGGTCAACGCGCTCGAGACGCCGCCTGAGTTCGTGCTGCACACCGGCGACCTGAGCCATCTCTCGAAGCCTTCAGAGTTCGATACGCTCGATCAGCGGCTCAAGAGCCTTCGCACGGACAAGGTTTTCTACGTGCCGGGCGAGCACGACGTCCTGAACGATGACGGAGCGCAGTATCGCGAGCGCTATGGAAAGGGCACAAAAGGCGACGGTTGGTACAGTTTCGACCAAAAGGGCGTGCATTTCATCGGCCTCGTCAACGTGATGAATCTCAAGGCCGGAGGGCTCGGCACCCTGGGAAAAGATCAGCTCGAATTTGTCGAGGACGACGTGAAGCATTTGAAGTCGAGCACGCCGATTGTTGTATTTGCCCACATTCCGCTGTGGTCCGTGTATCCCGAGTGGGGATGGGGAACGGATGACGGCGCACAGGCGCTCGGATATTTGAAACGGTTCGGATCGGTGAGCGTGTTGAACGGGCATATTCACCAGATCATGCAGAAGGTGGAAGGCAACGTGACGTTCCACACGGCCATGTCGACCGCTTTCCCGCAACCGCAACCCGGCACGGCGCCATCGCCTGGGCCGATGAAAGTGCCGGCAGACAAGCTTCGCGCTCTGCTGGGCGTGACAGACGTCAATTTCGTTCGCGGGAAAAACACTCTGGCCGTCGTGGATTCGACGCTGGCCTAAAACGCTTAACAATTCGCTCGAAAGGATTATCAAGATGAAGAAAACAATGTTGAAGGTGGTGGTGTGCGCGGTGCTGGTGGCAGCACTCGGTTGGATGGCAGGAGGCCGCACGCATTTGTTTGCGGCAACGCATTTGTTTACGACGGCTGGGGCGGCCGGGCCTGTCGAGATAAAAATCGACAACTACAGCTTCACACCTGCGGATATTACGGTGGCCGCGGGGACGACTGTAACCTGGGTGAACCGCGACGATGTGCCTCACACAGTGAGGAACAATGACGGCACGCTCAAGTCGAAGGCTCTCGACACGGACGATAAATTTTCAATGACGTTCGACAAGCCGGGTACCTACGAATACTTTTGCTCGATCCATCCGAAGATGACGGCGAAGGTGGTGGTCAAGTAACTGAATCTGTGGCTTATTTCCTGCTTCGATTCACCCCCGCAAATGCCGGGGCAGCGATCCCACGCTGGACACATCCTGCCCCGGCCCTCGCTTAACTGTATCGCAGGGGACTTTGAGGGAATAAAATGAACGCGCTGGCAGTCTGCAGGGTAGAGGGTCCGAGTTCTCGGATGCCGATGGCAACGCCAAACGCGGGAACCGCAGGGCGCTTTGAGCAGACCGTGATGCCGCACCTTGATGCGGCCTACAATCTGGCGCGGTGGCTCGTTCGAAACACCCATGATGCGGAAGACGTGGTGCAGGAAGCCTGCCTGCGCGCGTTCAAATTTTTCGGCGGGTTTCAGGGCGGCGATGCGCGTCCCTGGCTGCTGAAGATCGTCCGCAACACGAGCTATTCGTTTCTCGAGAAGAATCGGCCGGCGATGCTGTCAGAAGAGTTCGACGAGCGGGTCCATGCCCAGGACGCGCCGCCTCCCGACGCCGAAGCAACGATGGTGAGGAGTGTGGAGAGCCGCATGTTGCGCGAGGCGCTTGAAGAGCTGCCCGTAAATTTTCGCGAAGTGCTGGTGTTGCGAGAACTGGAAGGACTCTCATACAAGGAGATTGCGGAATTGATCGGAATTCCAATTGGTACGGTGATGTCGAGCCTGGCACGAGGCCGCGAACGGCTGCGCGACGCGCTTCTGCGCGCGCGCGCGAAGGAGGGGACACGTGGTCTGTGATGACAATGCACGGCTCTTGCACGGCTATCTCGACGGAGAGCTCGATCTGGTGCGCAGCCTCGAGATTGAAGAGCACCTGAAAATCTGTCCCGACTGCGCGCAGGAGCTTTGGAACCAGCAGACGTTGCGAAAGGCATTTCGGTCGTCAAATCTGTACGAACGCGCGCCTGCCGGACTTGCAGATCGGATCCGTGGCTCGCTTGCGCTCGAAACGGCCGATGCCTCCCCGGAGACTGGTGCTCCGGCGTCGAAGAAGGCGCCGGTGATTACGCTCACCTCAAGACGGGCCACCTGGAATTGGCTCGCAGTTGCCGCTGCGATTCTGCTCATGTTCACAGTGACCTGGCGCATTGTGCCGGGATTGAGCGGACGCGGCAATTCCGATCTCCTCACGCAGGAGATTGTTTCGAGCCACATTCGTTCGCTGCAACCTGACCATTTATTTGACGTGCAGTCCACGGATCAGCACACGGTGAAGCCCTGGTTTAATGGAAAACTCGATTTCTCGCCTCCCGTCCGCGACCTGGCGGAAGACGGCTATCCGCTGGTGGGCGGAAGGCTGGACTATGTGGACCATCGTGCGGTCGCGGCGCTGGTTTATCAGCGGCGGCAGCACTTCATCAATGTTTTCATCTGGCCCGAGGGAAAGGGAAAAGAGGAAGCACTTCGAATGAAATCCGTGCAGGGTTACAACATGATTCCGTGGGAGGCTAACGGCATGTACCACTGCGCGGTATCGGACTTGAACAGCGGCGAATTGCAGCAGTTCACGGAACTCTTGCGGAAGTAATTGGTGGGCTGCGCTACTTAGGGGAGGGAGGGGGCTGACGGCGGTCAGCCCCGGCAGGTTGCTAACCGAGCGGGATGAAGCGCGGTGTACGTGCTGATCGGTGGCGGCTCTGAAGCTCCAAGGTTGCTGAATCCTAAATTCGACCCATCACTGCGAGAATAATCAGAATAAGCAGAATCAGTCCGAGGCCGCCGCTGGGGTAATAGCCCCATCCGGCGCTGTATGGCCAGCTCGGAAGCGCGCCGATCAGCAGCAGCACGAGCACGATGAGCAGAATCGTCCGCATCTAAATTCCTCCAGTTTCTGCGCTACGAAGCTCCAGTTTCAAAACTCATTTCCAGGCTTGCGGCAAAGGAATCATTCAGCTGTCAGGCGCCTGACGCAACTTCAAGCGCTAGCAATGTGGCGCAGTATAAAAACCTAGGGGCAGCCGTTCCATGCCGGGAAGTCTGTAAGGACTTAGGGGATTTGCTGTACTTGGTGGGTTCGCGAACGAGGTGAAATTCTAATGCGACGCGGCATAGGCTTCGACATCCACGAGAATGCGATCCAGCTGGGTGCGCGAGTAGTAGCGGCCGTTCGAAAGAACTGCTGATATCTTCTGGGTATTGGCAATGTCGTAGAGCGGATTTGCATCGAGTAGAACGAGGTCCGCAATCTTGCCTTTCTCGACAGTCCCGAAATCGTCTTGTTTGCCGAGGAATTTTGCAGGATTGATTGTTGCGGTTTGGAGCGCTTCCATTGGGGTAAATCCGGCAGCGACGAACCGCTGCAACTCGAAGTGGAGGCTGAAACCGGGTAGCACGTCGACGCCCGCCGGAGTGTCCGTTCCGGCGAGAAACGGAACGCCCGCTTGGCGCAGTTTCTTGACGATGTCGAGCTCGTGCTCGACGAACTTCTGCCGCACCGGCAGGGGATCGGTGTCCGAGTCTTTGATAATCCCTACGGTAAATTTGGGCCAGCTTTTTTCGCGCCAAAAAACGGGCGCGTATTTGCCATCCGGATCTTTCGTCACATCAATGGCATCAACAAGCCACTGCCCTCTCTCCCAGTAAAGAGTGGGACATTGCCAAGTCTGGTTTTTTGCGAGGAGCTGAATCAGCGCGGCTTCTCGCGTCGGGTCGTACGTTTCAAGGAAACGGCCAGGACCTTTTGGGCCTTTCAGTAGTTCGTCTTCGACGGTCGAGCTACCCTCGAAGATTCCAATCAGATGCTCGAAGCTCTTCTGACCGGCATTGGACGCCTCAGACCCACGAATCGCGTCCGGCACGTGACCGACAAAGACGATGTTCTGTTTCTTGCATTCATCCGCGATGGCAAAGTAGGCGTCGCGCGGAACATACGATTGAATCTTGATGAAATCCACGCCTCGGCTCTTCAACATGTCCACGGCCCGGCGCCCGTCATCGGGAGTCGCAATCGCGATGGAAGCAGGGAATTGAGTTTTTGGTCCGTCCAGCATCGGGCCGGCAACGATCATGCGGGGGCCAAGCATGGCTCCCGAGGCCGTGTCGCGACGCGCGGCGAGGATTAAGTCCAAGTCGCTGCCCATATCGCGCACACCGGTGATTCCGTTTGCAATGAACAGCGGCAGCGTAACTTCCTTGCCGCCCGGAACCCAGTCGCCGAAAAAAGTGTGGACGTGCATGTCCCAGAGTCCCGGGATTAGATACTTGCCGCTCCCATCGATCACATGCGCCTGCTTGGGAATCTTCAGATGACCCTTTCCAATGTAAGAAATTCGATTGCCATCTATCAGGACGGTGACGTTCGGCCTTGAGGCGCCGCCTGTCGTGTCAATTACCGTGACGTTGGTGATCGCGTATGGAACGCCAGACCCTTCGAGGGACTGTGCCCGCTGCGGATACGGAAACAGCAGCCACACCACCATAGCGAGGCAGATTTTTTTCACTTGTTCCTCCGAAGCAGGCGCGATTGTACCTGCGCTTTGGATTCGAGAATCAATAAAAAGCTGGTGCAGTATCTGTCAGCCCTGCCTAGAGCTCCACAATTCTTACTCTTTTGCGGAATAAATGGGGCACTCCGAACGGTTATAAGAAATGAGCGCGCCACCCAGCCGCGCTCTTTCGAAATTTTCAGGAGCTTGGGAATGAGACCAGCTGTGCATGAGGTAGCGAGCGAGGTGCCAGAATCAGAGGCAATCCGACTCGCACAGCAAGGCGATCCCGCAGCGTTCGAAATCCTGTATCGAGAACATAGCCGACGAGTGTTCGGAATATGTCTGCGAATGACGGGAGACCGCTCGGAAGCAGAGGATCTGACGCAAGAAACGTTCCTGACAATTTTCCGCAAAATCCAAAGCTTCCGGGGAGACTCAGCGTTTGCCACGTGGTTGCATCGCGTCACGGTCAACACCGTCCTAATGCGGTTAAGAAAGAAAGTACCGGCGGCTAATTCCCTGGACCAGCAAAACGATCGGGATGAAGACGATTTCAAAGCACCGTTGCAATTGGGCGAACGGGACTTGCAACTGAGTGGGACGATCGATCGCATGAACTTGGAACGCGCGATCAATCAGCTGCCGCCAGGCTGCAAGACGATGTTCGTCTTGCACGACGTCGAGGGTTACCGCCATGAGGAAATTGCGGCGATTTCCGGATGCTCGGTGGGAAACTCGAAATCGCAGCTTCATAAAGCTCGCGTACGCTTGAGGAAAATACTGCGCAGCGAGACGTGTGAGTCCAATAAACGCAAGAGCCGGGTGGATTCTCGATCGTCGCAGGCCCGTGTCGCAAATCCCAGAGTCCGTTTCACCTTTAGTCAGGCGTGGTCAAGATAGCAGGCGAGTCAAATTGATTTCTTCCGCTTGACTTGAATTAAGCGGAGCTATCGAATTTTTGGATTTGACGGTCGCAAGAGCGGCGCGATACCCTTGTCGCGGCAAACCGCTCAGTGTGGCTTCCATTTGTCTCTTCCACTGAGTTGAGGTTTACCTAATTTTAGGAGGATCATGTCCATCGAACTTCGCGATTTCCTGGCGCTATCGTATGCAGAGCTTGAAGAGCTGAATCTGAAAGCGAAAGAGCAGCGTAAAAATCGTGTCGCGCCGCACAAGATTCAGGAGGAAAGGCTCAAATACCTGACAGACGAGAAGCGCATCAAGGCGGTCACTGTGCTGTTCAGCGATCTTGAAGGGCGCTTGCACATGCTGGATTACGACAAGAAGTTCCTCATCAAGAGCTGGGACAATCTCACCTTTGACGGCTCCTCAATTCGCGGCTTCACAGCGCAGCGGGAAAGCGATCTTCGCTTGGCAATGGACTGGGGCGCGTTTTATTGGGCGCCCGCGGATGTGTTCGGCATGGGGAAAGTTTTGGTATTCGGCCAGGTGATCGACAAGGACGGCTCACCCTACAGCGCCGACATTCGCGGTGCGCTTAAAGGATACGCGGAAGAGCTGCACAAGCGAGAAGGCTACACCCTGAACGCCGCAAATGAAATCGAAGGATTCCTTTTCAACGGCAAGGACGCCGAGAGGCGCTACAACGAGACGGGCAAGTTCGAGTACGTCAACACCGGCGGATACTACCACTCTTTGCCGGGCGACCCGCTTCGCACCTTCATCGACACTTGCGCCGAAGTGCAGCGCTCGATGGGTTTCCAGAACGAGAAGGATCACCCCGAAGTGGCGCCTTCACAATTCGAAATTAATTACGGCTATGGGGAAGTGGTGGCGGCGGCGGACCAGATCCAGCTGTACAAGCTTATCTGCAGGCAAGTTGCAACGCACATGGGTCTGACGGCGAGCTTTCTGCCGAAGCCCGTTGTGGGCGTTAACGGGAGCGGCATGCATACGAACGTTTCCGTGAGCAAGGGCGCGAAAAACATGTTCTGGGATCCGAAGGGAGACGAAAAACTCAGCAAGTTCGGATGGGCGTTCGTCGATCGAATCCTTACGCATGGAAACGATCTCTGCCTGCTGCTGAATGCGAGTGTCAACGCGTACCGCCGGCTCGACCCTCACTTCGAAGCTCCGAACCAGATCAAGGCCTCGCCGGTGGATCGCGGCTCGATGATCCGTATTCCCATTGGAAACGAAAAGAGCATGCGCGTGGAGGTGCGATCCGTGAGCCCGGATGCGAGTCCCTACTTGGTGATGCTCTCGATCTTCAAGACGGGGCTCGACGGCGAAACGGCAAAGATCAAAAACCTGCGCCAGGCGGAGCGATATTTGCCGGATAACATCTACACAGCGCTGCAGGATTTTCGGAAGGCGGAGTGGACGACGAAACTGTTAGGCGAAGACGTGAAAA
>Ga0307472_100000308_pt1 | contig 16142 bp, 16 predicted proteins | sample atmos_gasesAM5C__2_FD_204582 | JGI IMG/M metagenome (GOLD analysis project Ga0307472, IMG submission 204582) | Hardwood forest soil microbial communities from Morgan-Monroe State Forest, Indiana, United States - atmos_gasesAM5C_05 | ecosystem: Environmental > Terrestrial > Soil > Temperate...
CGACTCAAAACGGCCCGCCGATCAGTATTCTGGGAAGTAAGTTTCAAACTCACCACAGACAGGGCAATCCCGCTAAAGGACTAGGCACGTTTCTCCCAAAATCGCCTGAAATAAATGCCCTGTTGCCGGTCGCGATGAGGCGCGCAGAAAGCTAGAAATACGACAGAGCATCCACAAGCGCGGTGAGTATTTTTACAACGCTGGTGACTCAATGGGCGGAAAGTCGATAGCTGCTTCGATCGCCGCCACTAGGTCTGTGGGTATATAAACCTTCGCGATGTAGCCGCAGGCGCCGGCTTCTGCCGTGGCTCGGGCCATTTCGAGCGAATCATATTGAGTAACGAAAAAGATCGTCGCCGACGGCAAATACTTCTTGATACTTTCGGCGGCTTCGAAGCCGTTGAGATTTGGCATTGCGACATCGAGCAGAACGACGTCTGGATTTAGAGCTAACGCTTTCTGCACGGCGTCCTGCCCGTTCTCCGCTTCCCCGCAGACGCTCCAGCCTTCATGAGCTTCCAGAAGCAATTTTAATCCGGCCCGAACCATGGGCACATCGTCCGCAACGAGAATTCGCAACACTGACACCTCCGAAAAAGCAGAGGAAGCACCGAGGTCAAATGAGACAAAGGGCAAGGCCAAAAGGATGACTCGTCTTCGCCAGCCACACTAGACTGACACTTAGCGGGAAGCGACACATCAGGTAATCACTGTATTCGTTATGTTTGCGTTACTCGATGGGCACAAAGTCACAGGCAGCCGTTTCTTTTTTGGGACACATCCTTACGAGGTGCGTCGAATCAGCGGATTTTCAACCCTGTGAATAGTTCGACTGCACACGGAATGCAGGTTTGCTGATGAGATGCTGATGAGATTTAGGATTGGCGCCGCTACTGCACCACACCCCCTGTCAGAATATTGGACGCTTCCGTCAGAATATTCGACACTGTGCCACGGAGGTTCCCATGCCCACAGCCGAGGAGTTCAGACAACAGCTCTTGGATGTTTTCCGAACCGCAGCGCAGAAACGTCTCGTGTCGGTTGTTGTAAGAGCTGGTGATTTGCATCGGGCGGTAGGTGGCTATCCGAACAGGAATACCCAACGAATGCCTTCTATCCAAGGACGGTGTTAAAGAGACGTGCTAATATCCGCGCCATGCCAAAGCCCTACCCCAACTGAAAGTCCAGCGCGCCAAGTAGTTACGCGGCTGACGCCACCATCTTCTTGCGCAGTCCCGCCAAGACCAGGATTCCGGCACCCAGCAACAGGAGTGAGCTTGGCTCTGGGGTCGAGACAGCGCCGCTTTCGGCAGCAAATCCAGTTGCGATCGCGCCATTGGCTGCATTGGCGGGGGAGGAGGTCACGAAAATGTGCGCTGCGGCGTCAAACCCATCACTGTTTGCGGTTAATACATTCGACGCGCTGGCCCATGTGCCACTCGTATCGGTCACGTCGAACGAGATGGTATCCGATGAATGTGTAAATCCGTCGAACGAATTGAGCGCCGGCAAGTACGGTGATAGGCATATTAGACCTTCCCCATTTCCTGCAATTCTAAGAATCTGGCGGTGCTGCTGGAACCAGCCGTCCCGATTGTTGTTACGGCTTATCAAGGTTCCAGCAGCACCAGTGCGCTCGGCTGGATCAGGCTGCAATTCGTGGCTTTTGGTCCAGGTCCCTCAGAGCGTCCTGAACCGAGACCAATACGTCTGCAAGCAGGTTCAATTCATCCATGCTCTTGGTGTCGCATAGCAGTTCGCTCACGTAGCCTTCGATGTTTCTTAGGAGTCGTTTTGTCGGTTTGTACTTCCATGTCCTCTTCCTCTCAGGAGCGCGATCACTCGATCAGGGAGCATGAGATTGCTTTGCTGAACGTGAGTGTCGGCGTGTAAAAAGATCGATGGGGTGACTTCGGCTGCGGTACGGCCGGCCCAGAGCTTCAACGACGCTTTGGCGCTAGCTTGTGGTGATCTAGGAACTTCTAACTGTTCCAGAGGAAGGGTTTAGATACGCTGAATGCAGAGCCGATGTAGAAGATCGCGTGCGGTGAAGTGAGATACGGATTCGACTGGCCGCCCGGTGTTGCGGCAGCTTTCTGTACGTGTGACGGTGCTCTGGAGTCGCTGCGTCTTGACCTTGCGAGCGCGCGACAGCCCGCGGTGAGACATCGGGAGCGCGATGTCTTTCGCGACATCATCTGTGAAGGTTGTTGGAGCAGCAAGCGACAAAAAATCGGCGGCGTCAGCCGTGCCCGACACCTTGCAGTCCGAAAGGAGCGTGAACGAGCCGTTCGAAATGTAATCGTAATCGATGGCGGTTAGGCCCTGGATTTGCAGTTCGAGGTATACAGGGCCGCAGAGCAGCAGTGCGACGATGAGCCCGAAGACGAATCCATCGCGGTTCCGATTAACGAAGCTCGTCACAGTTTGTCTGTGATAGCACAGCGACGAAAGCAATTCAACTAAAACCAACGTAAGCGCGTGCTAGGAATCCTCACCGCGCTTGAAGGATTGGGCATAGGGTGGATGCGGGGACGATGATTGACCAATATCACAGCGAAAATTCGCATAGACCCTAACGCGTCACTGGGAGTTACTTTGGCTGTGCTTGAGAGCTACCTCAGTCCCAGCACCGTGCTCCAAGATTCCGGGCAGAACGTCTTCAGCAAGATGCCTCAAACATTGGCCGTTGGTATTGATCCGCTTGCGGCAAGCCTCGCAGCCCGGAACCACGATGCCATCCCCATAACATCGGAATGGTATCAAACCTAGCGCGTGCAAAAAGAAAGCGCCAGGTTCAAGAAAAACCGATTCAAAAATACCGTAAACGCCTTATGTCCCCAGTCCAAGACCTGCTGTAGCGTGCCTGATTCTTCACGAATTATTACGATGACATCGAAGCGGATTCTAATCGCGGACGACAGCGACACCGCTCGCGGCGTCCTAGCCAAGTTTTTCGCTCAACGAGATTTCGATGTCTGCGAAGCTGTCGATGGCGACGATACCATCGAGAAAGCTCGGAAACTCAAGCCCGATCTGATCCTTCTGGATGTGGCGATGCCCCACACGAATGGCATCGCTGCGGCCTCTGTCCTGAAAGACATGCTGCCAAACGTTCGCATTGTTCTATTCACCATGTATACCGAAGCGATCGCCAGAGCATTCCCTAACGAAAAGTTTGCCGCTGACGCAGTGATCAGCAAAGGCGACGGCATGGGGAAACTGGAAGAGTGCGTTCAAAGCTTGCTGCGTTCATAGCAATCGTAGCCTTACCACGAACACGTTGCGGGGCGGCTTCCCGAAGTTTTGATTCGGCGCACATAGGAATCGAGCGGCCTTTCCTTCGCGGATCAATTCCTCATCGGAGAGCTTTCGCAGACGTTCGCATTCTTCCTCTTCATTGAATTCGCGAAAACCGGCAGATATGACTACGCGCAATCGTCCAGCAGATCGATGATGGTGCGTTGCTCTCAGCAGCGGCCCATAAACGAATTTGGATAAGATGCGGATGCCCACAAACAGATAAAATGGGGTACTTCGAATGGCCCGCAACTGGGAGCCATTACGATCACTTCCTACAAGCCGACTTCATCGAACCAGCTTGAATATCCGGTAGCCTCCATTCCTACGCGCACACGGATTCCTCTCTGCTGCAGCTATCGATGGAACTTCCCTGCTTCTCCGCCGCTGTGGTTCAACTGCCGCGCGGCGCCCGTCTCCAGGTCGCTCCTCGACAACTTCTTGCACCAGTCAAGTGTTCCTTGTTTCATAATGGCGGTGGGTGGGCCTTTCGAACGATTGCTCGCTGAGAAAATCCCATGAACCCACTATGGCCATTGACCTGTTCCTGGCGGGAATCCAGGAGCAAGACCCGTTTCCGCGCTCTGGTCTATTTGTGCTCCTCTCTATTTGTCGCTGGATTTCTTTTTGCCCAGGGGGACGAAAACCTCCGCAAGCGGCGCGAAGACATGGTCCAGACGCAGATTGCGGCGCCGCGCGGAAGCAGAGCGGAAAGTGTGCAAGACTCAGGCGTTCTCGATTCAATGCGCAAGACACCGCGTGATCGCTTTGTACCCGCCAAACTCGTACCCTACGCCTACGATGATCGGCCACTCCCCATTGGTTATGGTCAAACCATCTCGCAACCTTACATCGTGGCTAAGATGACAGAACTCCTGCAACCGAAAAGGGAGCACCAAGTACTCGAAATTGGCAGCGGCTCGGGCTATCAAGCCGCGGTTCTTTCCCCGCTGGTTGCACAAGTGTATACCATCGAAATCATCGAGCCGCTCGGTACCGCCGCTCGCCAGCGATTAGCCGCTCTAGGCTACAAAAATGTCGAGGTGCGCGTGGGTGATGGCTACTTTGGCTGGCCCGAGAAGGCGCCCTTTGACGGCATTATTGTGACAGCCGCAGCTAACCACATTCCGCCTGCTTTGATCGAACAACTAAAGCCCGGGGGAAGGATGATGATTCCAGTGGGCAATCCTTTCCAAACTCAGATGCTCATGCTGGTCACTAAGGGCAGCAAAGGACCGCGTGACCTCCAAGTACGGAACTTGATGCCTGTGGCCTTTGTTCCGCTGGTCGGCGGGCCGCGGTCAAACTGAGAGCACAGGCCTCTCGTACTCGTTGCTTTTGGCCGGCGGACGGCGAAGCGACTGACGGCTATAAATTTGTGTCTGTCTATGATCAGATTCGCTGCATTTTGGTTGGCATCCGGTGCCGCGAAGCAGCGCTTCTGCTGATATCAGCGTCGGTGTTGTCCTACCAGGTCATACTGGTGCGCGCCTTTTCCATCGGCCAGTGGCACCACTTCGCCTACATGGTCATTTCGATTGCACTTCTCGGCTTTGGCGCGAGCGGCACTCTGCTCGCGGCTTTGGAGCGGAGCCGGACGAACAGCGCTATGTCGTTGCATGGCTCTCAAGCGGGCTGGTTCGCAATTTCTGCAACATCGTTTGCGATCGCACTGCCGGTTTCTTTCTGGCTTACGCAGCGTGTTCCTTTTGACGCCTTCCTGATTGTCTGGGAAGTGCGGCAAGTCGTGTATCTGGGATGCTACTACCTCTTATTGTCTGTTCCATTCTTCGCTGCCGCGACCACCATCGGTCTCGCGCTCACCGGCGAATCCGAGAAGTGTCCCCGGCTTTACGCCTATAACATGGTCGGTTCAGGCGCAGGCGCACTTCTAGCAGTGGTCGTGTTGTCCATCGCGCGCGTAGAATGGGCGCTGATAGGAGTTATGGGTCTCGCGCAAGGTGCTGCGGTAGCTGCCGTGCTCGATAAGAAGCTGTTTGTTGATCGAGGCTCACGCTGGCTCTTTGCCGCCGCTGGCGTTGCGATCATGTCAATTATGACGCTTGCTTACGTGTTTCGTCCACCCGCCGTCCGCTTGTCGCAGTATAAGGGACTCAGCTATGCGCTCAACCTTCCTCACGCACAGGTGGTGGCCGAGCGATCCAGCCCTGTCGGCCGTGTAGACGTCGTTGTCAGCACCGCCATCCGCGAAGCCCCGGGCCTTTCGCTAGTCGCGCCAACCGATGCAGTCCCGCCACGGCAGCTCGGGCTCTACGTGGACGGGGAGAGTGCCGGAGCTATCACTGCGTTTAACAGCGACACTAACTCACTCAACTATCTCGACTGGATGATCACAGCAGCTCCTTATTTCGTTCTCCAGGATGCGCCTCGGGACTTGCGTGTCTGCGTCCTGGGTGCCGGTGGCGGCGCGGGTGTTTTGCTGGCGCTGCGGCACGCCGCCCGCCAAGTGGACGCAGTCGAGCGCGACCCCAACGTGCCGGAGTTGTTAGGCGAAGAATTTCGTGACTTCGCTGGCGGGCTCTACGACCGACCTGAAGTACGCGTCCACACAGTGCTGCTTGTGGCCTCGGCGTGTTACGCGGTGGCGGCCCTGCTGGCGGGTACGTGGCAAGAAGGGGGTTTGTATGAACCTTTCTAGAGGACGATGGCAGGGTCCATCGCTGGTAGTGGACTCTCGCTACACACCCGAGGAAGGCTGGGTACTGAAACAAACGGATACGTGGACTCTATCAATTTATGGTCCGACCCGTTGAAGAGTCTTCATTCGCTCGGTATGCCTCGAGTCCTATCTTCGTTAAAATCCCTGGTGCCAACCGCGGTGCCCCATTCAAACTTACTTGCGTGCCGCGCCCTGAGTTTCCCGCATCAGTCCCTGCCAGCCAAGCGCGGCGAGCAAATGGCAAGTTTTATAGAATGTTAATTGCTTCAACGCGGAAATATTTTCGTTGAAATCCAAACGAAGTTCGTAAAGGAGACGCGATGCTTCGTTAGCTCTTCGCTGTCATGACCGTACTCTTCCTGGTGCCGGTGTTTACTTCAGCCATCTTTCGGTACCTGCGCATGCAACTTGAGTCCGATTCCAGTCTGTTAAGGAGCAAATCAGAGCTAAAACCGTGCATCACCGCGCAACAAAAGACTAAACGAGACAACAAAGATCGTCTTTCCGGGATTAACTTTGCAAGCAGGGGGCACCGGTTCGATCCCGGTCACGTCCACCAGATTTTTCTCTGATCGCGAAGCACTTAGCCGATTCAACTCTGACTCTGGCTCGATCCCCGCTTCTGAGACCCAACCATCCACGAAGTGTGCAGGAATGGGTTACTTCACCGCAAATGTGCTCAATGGAAGCGCGAAAGAGTTCCCGTTGGTTGCATTCGGATCCGTGATGCGCGTCGCCGGCGCAGCGACGCGCATGAGCGCCACCGAGAACGTGACACTTCTCGTCCGGGTGATTTGCTAGGCAGCGGCGGCGGTTCGGGATGGCTCTAGGTCAAAGCGATCGAGGTTCATCACTTTAGTCCAGGCCGCAACGAAGTCCTGGACGAATTTCTTGTGCGCGTCCGAACTTCCGTAGACCTCCGACAGCGCCCGGAGTTGGGCATTCGACCCGAAGATGAGATCGGTTCGCGTTGCCTTCCATCGGACTTCGCCCGTCTTGCGATCCCGTCCCTCAAACGTATCGTTCGCATCCGAGGTCGCCTTCCAAACGGTACGCATGTCGAGTAGGTTGACAAAGAAGTCGTTTGTCAACGCCTCCGGCCTCTTGGTGAAGACTCCGAACTTGGTCTCCCCAAAGTTGGTGTTCAGCATCCGCATGCCGCCAACGAGCACGGTCAGTTCGGGCGCGGTCAGCGTGAGCAGTTGCGCCTTATCGAGCAATTCGACTTCCGCTGTGCCGTCAGATTTTCCGCTGGAGTACGAGCGGAATCCGTCCGCGGCCGGTTCGAGCACCGCGAAAGATTCCACGTCGGTCTGCTCCTGAGAGGCGTCCATGCGGCCTGGGGCAAAAGGAACGGTCACGGCGATACCCGCATTCTTCGCGGCTTGTTCGACACCTGCGCAACCCGCCAGAACGATCAAGTCGGCCAGCGAGATTTTCTTACCGCCGGACCGCGAGGCGTTGAACTCGCTCTGAATTTTTTCGAGTGCCTTTAGGACTTTCTGCAGCCGCGCGGGCTCATTGACCTTCCAGTCTTTTTGTGGAGCAAGGCGGATGCGCGCGCCGTTTGCGCCGCCTCGTTTGTCGGACCCACGGAAGGTGGACGCCGACGCCCAAGCGGTTGTGACAAGTTGCGAGACCGTCAGCCCAGAGGCAAGAATTTTTTCTTTCAGGGCCGCCACATCTTTGACGTCTACCAATGCATGATCTACGGCTGGGATGGGGTCCTGCCACAGCAGTTCTTCCTTCGGAATCTCGGGGCCGAGGTAGCGCGCGCGGGGGCCCATGTCGCGATGCGTCAGCTTGAACCATGCGCGAGCGAAAGCGTCCGCAAGCTCTTGCGGGTGCTCGTAGAAGCGCCTCGAGATCTTTTCGTAGATGGGATCGAGCCGCAAAGAGAGATCCGTGGTGAGCATCGCGGGAGCGTGATGCTTTGACGGATTGTGGGCGTCGGGCACCGAGTCTGCGCCGGCATTGCCTTTGGGCTTCCACTGATGTGCGCCGCCCGGGCTTTTCGTCAGCTCCCAGTCGTACTTGAACAGGTGCTCGAAATAGTCGTTACTCCATTTTGTCGGCGTGCTGGTCCATGTGACTTCGAGACCGCTGGTGATGGCGTCGCCTGCGATGCCAGTGGCGTAAGCGCTTGTCCAGCCGAGACCCTGCTCCTCAATTGTCGAGCCTTCCGGCTCTCTGCCCAGCTGGGTGCCGGGCCCGGCTCCGTGAGTCTTGCCGAAGGTGTGACCGCCGGCGATCAAAGCGACGGTTTCTTCATCGTTCATCGCCATACGCGCGAAGGTCTCACGAATATCTTTGGCTGCCTTGATCGGATCGGGAACGCCTTCCGGGCCTTCCGGATTGACATAAATCAGGCCCATCGTGGTGGCGCCGAATGGACGCGCGAGATCGCGCTCACCCGAATAGCGTTTGTCCGTTCCCATCCAGGTCGTCTCATGCCCCCAGTTGACGTCAAGGTCGGGTTCCCAAACGTCGGCACGTCCACCGGCGAAACCAAAAGTCTTGAAGCCCATGGTTTCGAGCGCGACATTGCCGGCGAGGATCATCAGATCGGCCCATGAGATCTTTTTGCCGTACTTCTGCTTGATCGGCCATAGCAGGCGCCGCGCTCGATCAAGGTTTACGTTGTCTGGCCAGCTGTTGAGTGGAGCGAAACGCTGCTGGCCTCTGCCGCCCCCGCCGCGACCGTCAAAAGTGCGATAAGTACCGGCGCTGTGCCACGCCATACGAATAAATAGCGGACCATAGTGGCCGAAGTCGGCAGGCCACCAGTCCTGCGAGTCGGTCATCAACGCCGCAAGATCCTTTTTCAGAGCCTTATAGTCGAGGCTCTTGAATTCCTCTGCGTAGCTGAAATTTTTCTCCATGGGATCGGACAGTGATGAATGTTGATGCAGCAGATTTAAATTCAAGTGATTCGGCCACCAGTCGCGATTCGTTCTGCTGGTGCTGCCGCCATGAGGGAACGGGCACTTCGCTTCGGCTGACATGCGTTTTCTCCTTCCGGCTTTTCGATGCAACAAACGAGATCCCATTGGTCTCGACGAATTCAGAGTAGCATCGTAGAATGATATAGTTCCAATATTTAAATCACATCATAGGTATAGGCATACGCTATGGAAATTCAACAGCTACGATACGTTTGCGCCGTCGCCGATACGGGCAACTTCAGCCGCGCCGCCGAGCGCTGTCAGGTTGCTCAGCCCTCGCTCTCGCAGCAAGTCCTCAAACTCGAGGAAGATCTCGGGGCCAAGCTCTTTGACCGTTTGGGGCGCAGCGTTCGCGTTACCGAAGCGGGCCGTGCTTTTATTCCTCGCGCTCGCGCGATTCTAGAGCAGATGGATGAGGCGCGGTCGAGCGTAGCCGCTAACAATGCGGACCTTCGTGGCAGCGTCGCCGTGGGTGTTATTCCAACGGTTGCGCCTTACCTGATGCCGGCTTACACAGCGGCTTTTGCAAAAAAATATCCCGACGCGAAACTGCGCATCGTCGAAGAAACGACTTCGGTTCTCGTAGAAGGTCTCCGCGACCTGTCCATCGATGTCGCGATTCTTGCTCTCCCACTACGCCACAAGGACCTGGAGTTGTTTCCAATCCGTACCGAGCCGCTGTTCGCGGTGTTGAAAAGAGACCACCCACGCGCGTCTGCAAAATCGCTGGCCCTTAAAGATCTCCGCGGAGAATCGTTCGTTATGTTGCGCGACGGACACTGTTTCCGCGACCTCAGCATCGGGGCCTGCACCCACGCCCGAATTACTCCGAACATTGCCTTCGAAAGCGGTCAGTTCAGCAGTCTGTTGGGAATGGTTGCGGCCGGTGTCGGTGTCTCGCTCATCCCTGAAATGGCAATTGACCGCAACGTTGGCTGCTGCTACGTGCGGCTCAGTGACACTCAGGCTACCCGCACTATCGTTGCCGCTGTGGTCCGCGGACGCAGCTTTAACCGCGTCCAACGTGCTTTTGCATCTGAGCTTAGAAGCGCGGCGGCGGAAACCCAGACCGGAAAAACGGCTCCTGCAAATCCTTCGACGCGAGGCGAAAAGGCACTGTGGAATCGGTGATCCCATGGAGCGGACCCCTACTTTGCAAGGACGATAATTCTTTCCGAGCCTTCCACTTCCTGCTTGCCTTTCTATTCTTTCCAATAACTTGGGGAATCTGCTTCTCGTTCAGATCTAACTCCAGCGGGCTCAACCTGGGCCATAAATGCACGGTGCCAGCACGGTAGCGCACCTGCTTTTCGCTGGGCTAGTACGACGGTTTAGCAAAGGAAGATGTCTCGAGCCCTGTTGTTCGGAATCAATAATTTAGGTGAAGGGCAGAAACTGCTGTAGTCGCTGCTAAGGTAGGGCGGCGACCTTGAATTGCCTAACGTATTGCATCTGACGACGCAAATGGAGTTCTCGTTTTACGAGAGATATTTCAGTCCTTAAGATCCGTAAACCTAGTTTGAATCAACCATAGCATGACACCAAAGATCATCGCGGTCGAAACGCCGAACAGAAGCGTTCCATTTGCCGTTTCGAGTGGCCCCAGCAATATCCATGAAGGCGTCATGATGAAATCACCGTAACCTAAGGACGTGTAATTAACCGCGGAGTGGTAAAAGGCGGTTCCGAAGTCTGTAAATTCTCCGCAGATTATGAACAACACCGCCCACAATGCGATCTCTACGAGGTGCGCCAGGGACGCGTAAAATACTGCCCGAGCAAAAATACCCAGATCAGTCCAGGGCATGCCGACATGACCCAGACCTTTTTCTCGGCGGATAAGGTTGACCGTGGCTCTAACTGGCACCAGGTAGATAATGATCGTGCAAACTTGAGTGACCACGCCAACGGCGAGCGGGGCCAGGATCGAGATGGGATGAATTTGTATCACTCTACTTCCGATTGCTCTCTTGAAGTCGCCGACGCGCCTTGATCACTCCGAGGAGAGGTGAGGCGAATCGACCATCGCTCGGATGTCACGGTTCTCGAAAACCCTGCTTTCGCGTTCTGCTGTTTTTTGGACGACAACGTTCACCATGGCACGCCCCAAGGCGTCTGCCCGAATCACCTGGTTGGGGAAGAGCACCCGAAACGCAGGGTAGATCGCGCGTAAGAGACGGTAGCTGAAGTTCGGTTCCTTCCGCGGTTCCACGGGATAGATGTACGCGGGCCGAAAGATGTACACGCGTGGAAACCCTGCAGCGAGGAGTGCCTTCTCTGCCTCTCCCTTATAGCGTGCGAAAGGTATCCGGCTTCCGCCCGTCGGGTCCGCGCCCTTACCGCTCAAGAATGAGAATGCCGCCTCAGGGCTGCTTCTACGGAGAGCTCGCGTGAACTCGATTGTGTAGGCCGCGGTGATTGTGTGGAGCTCAGCATCCGTCACCGCCCCTGTATATGCGCCCAGGCAAAAAACCGCTGCGTCTTGACCGGAGAGCGTCTCCGCGAGTGCGGAGCAGTCCGCGAAGTCTCGGTGCAGCACCTCTTTCAGCTTGGGGTGCGAGATGCCGAGATCCTTTCGTCCGATAGACGTCACTCGTTCGACTGAGTCGTGTCCTAGCGCATAGCGAAGGGCGTATCCGCCAACCATTCCAGTCGCGCCCACAATAACAAGAGGTATCCGGCCAGCCGTTGATTGCATTAGCTGACACCTTCAACGATGAGTCCGTGATAGATCGCCCCGTGTTTGCGGTGCTTGGCGACGCTTTGGTAGGCCTCGCTATAATACCAATCCTTTGCAGCTTTCACGTTCGGGAATTTCGCAATCACGATTCCTTCAATCGGATCACCTTCAAGGACTTCGTGCTTTCCATAGGCTACGAGCACTTCGATGGGATGCCCCTTCATCGTCGCTTGGATTCCAGTCCAATATTTTTCGAGCTCTTTTTGATCGATGGTTTTAGTTCTCGTGAATACAACGTATGCAGACATGATCGTTCTCCCGCTTTAATCGATTACCGTAGCCTTTCGGTTCGTCCTTTATGACATTGCGCGCTCATCGACCCAATCTACATACAGCAGGCGCTCCGCAAACAACCACGCGCCGTCAACCTTCAGGAATGTGTCGTAATAGCGGAGCGCAGCGATCATGGGCTGCCGTTTTTCACCTTCGACGGTGAGGTGATGCGCCAGGCAATAAACCTCCCCCGTGCCCCGATCAGCCGTCAGCGTCAATATTGTGCTTTGTCCGACGAAGTGCATCGTGGCGGCGTACTTGTTTAGATCGGCGAACACGGGAGCGAGCGCCTCCCGCGAGTGCAACTCCTGCGAAGGAGTCGGATCCTTGGCATTCATGTACACCACGAAATGCGCGTCTGCGGTAAAAAGAGACATCTGACCCTTGGCATCCCGACGATCGGCGCAATGTGCGTAAGCTTCGACGAGTTCCCGGATCGCAAGGCGGTCCGCGGCTTCAGCTGATGAGATGCTTACATGTTTGCTCATTTATGAACCTCAATTCGTTCGTGCATTCCGATCGCCTTCTCATTTGAGGACGACCCTTGCTCTGCTAAACGCAACGTTCAGGCACTCCTTAAGGACCGATATCCTCAGTTCCCATACTGAGCTCTGTCTTCTTAAGCTATTGTTGGAAAACTGGTGGCGGACCGCTGACACGGCGCCACTTGAGTCGAACATTGACCTCTACGCGATTGGCGACGTTGATGAAAGGGATGCCGCTCGTCATGCCGTAGTCTTTGCGATCAAAAGCCATGGTGCCGTCGAGACTGCCGGTGGGTGTTCCTTTGCTATCGCTCGTGAGAGTGAGTTTCTCCGTTTTGGTCACGCCGCGAATGGTGAAGTTACCCTCGATGTCAAATGTGTTTGGGCCGGTCTGAACGATTTTGGTGGATTTGAAAGTGATCAAAGGGGATTCTTTTACGTTAAAGAAATCCTTACCCTTCAACTTGTTGTCCTTCATATGGCTTCCGGTGTTGACGCTATCGGCTTCAATCTCGATGTCTAACACGGCGTCCCTGACATCCCTCGACGAAAACTTAATGCTTGCGTTCCACTTCTCAAAGATACCTTTGATCGAAACGGAGGAGTCGACGCCAAAATTGATACTGCTTTCGGTGGGCGTAACTTCGTAGATCGGGACCTGTGCATAACTTGCTCGCGGCGACGCGAGAAGAGCCATCAGACACGCCGTGGAGGCAAGTGCGTAGCGAATTAGTGCGCTCAGGCGACTCCGCTCATTGCCTCTCCGTGACCAATTCTCGGTGGCTGTAGACATGTCCGCTAAAACCAGATATTCACACCTATCGATGCCGTTCATTTGATTCCTCCGTGCAACTTGCCGATGTCTTCGACTCAACCCGTGGCAAGGTGAAATGAATCGACCATCGCTCGAATGTCATGATTCTCGAAGATCCTTTGCGTTCATGTAGACCACAAAGTGGGTGTCTTCGGTAAAGAGAGACATCTGGCCGTCAGTATCGCGACGATCCGCACAGTGTGCATAGGCCTCAACGAGTCCCCGGGTGGCGAGACGATCCGCGGCTTCAGTTGGTGAAACGGTTATTCAATTCGTGCAACATGTCTCCCTCTGTGGCCAACAGCTTCTGTATGCAACGTGGCTCCACGATCAGCTGCGAGCTGCGCTGGTGGGTCAGAAAACACCACATCGCCTGCGTCCAGACCCGAATCCGGTTCCCGGTCGCGGGGAGAAACAAAAGGTGAACAAAAGCCCAGGCCAGCCATGCCGGCAGGCCGCTCATCGTGGTGAATCGTGAATCCAGAATAGCGAATCCACGCCCGATCACTGCCATATTGCCTTGGTCGACGTAACGAAACGGCGCGGGTGCGAGCCGCCCGCTTTCTCTGTTCGCGATCACTTTGCCAACATAATGTCCCTCCTGCATGGCCACTTGGGCGACGCCCGGCAGCGGCTTGCCGTCCTGATTGAGCGAGGCAGTGTCGCCGATCACGAAGACCTCCGGATGTCCCGGAACGCTGCAATCGGGCTCAACCTGGACGCGTCCAACCCCGTCCGTGGGCGTGCCCAGCCATTTGCCGGCAGGCGAAGCGGCGACCCCAGCTGTCCAGATCACCGTACGGCAAGGAATGCTTTCATCACCGATAAGTACGTGTGCCTCGTCGATCGCCTTGACGGGTTGCCCAAGTCGTACCTCGACGCCGATGCTCTCCAAGCGCGCCCGCTCCGGGTCGATGCGCCGGAAGTTGGATTTCAGCGTGAAGCGGCGCAGTTCGGCTAGCGCGCCAGCCATCTCCACGCCAGTCGGTCCGGCGCCGACCAGCACGAAGGTGAGCAAGTCCTCATGTTTGGACGGGTCTTGTTGAATTTCCGCCGTCTCAAAGGCCTTCAGAACCTTTGCGCGAACTGACTCCGCGTCAACCAGCATTTTTATGCCGGGCGCAAATGGCGCAAATTCGTTGTGACCGAAATAACTGTGTGAAGCGCCAGTCGCCAGAACCAGATAGTCATATTCGAACGGAGTATCGGGTTGCCCCAAATAATTCACTAGCACGCGACGGTTTGCAATGTCGACATTAGTAACCTCCGCTAACCCAACAGTCACATTGCGCTGTTTTCGCAGCAACTGACGGATCGGTACGGCGATATCGCCAGGTGCGAGCGTGGCAGTCGCGACCTGATACAGCAATGGTTGAAAGAGGTGGTGATTAGAGCGGTCGATCAGGGTCACGCAAACAGGCACCCTACGCAGGGCCCGGGCCACGGCCAGTCCCCCGAAACCGCCGCCTACAATCACCACACGCGGCAAGTGAGGCTCGGTCATATCTTTGCATTCCCTTCAGGCCGCAAGACTCGCCCAATGCGATGCGATCGGCGGCTGCGTGGGAGCGTTCCCGCCAGGCCACAGGTGATAAACCGCTTGCTTCGAAGAACTGCATCTACCGCTGGTAATAGGTCCTCCTCAACATTGGATTTGAGAACGTACCCAAGTCCTCTGCTTCGCAGCGCTTCTTCGGCGACATCCGGGGAGCAATTTTCAGTCACGAAGAGGATTTTGGATTTCGGATGAACCTTTTGGTTGCGGCGAGTGGCTTCGATCCCATCGAGCCTCGGAAGCCCGCCGTCGATCACGATAAGGTCGGGTCGCAGTTCTTCTGCCTTTTGGACGGCATCGACGCCACCGGCTACCTCCCCGACAATCCGTAATTGCAGCTTTCCTCGGAGCTTGGTTGCGATGTACTTCCGCATGGGCTCGTGGTCTTCCACGATTAGGACGCGAAGGATTGGTTTTTCCAATGGAAATGCCCCCTTTCCGCGCGAGAGATGCCTGAGGTACTGACTTATGAATTTTGTCGTCTTCATTCGTTTCTTTCGGGCAACAGCGGTCACTCAAGGATGGCCTTCGGCTCAAGAAACGCCTCAATTCCGTATTTGCCATATTCGCGGCCGACACCGGAGTATTTGAACCCGCCCCAGGGTGCCTGCGGATCGTCGGTCATGTTATTGATCACGACGCGGCCGGCTTGCAGCTGAGACGCCACGCGGCGTGCGCGCTGGATGTCAGTCCCCAAGACGGCGGAGTGGAGACCGTATTTGGAGTCGTTGGCAATGCGGATCGCTTCGTCCTCGGAGTCGTACGCGATCACACTGAGGACGGGGCCGAAAATCTCTTCCTGGGCGATGGTCATTTCGTTCTCCACATTGACGAACACCGTGGGCTTCACGAAGTAACCTGCTTCGAGACCCTTCGGGTGGCCTTCCCCGCCGACCAGCACCTCCGCCCCTTCTTCAATGCCTTTCCGAATGTAGCATTCCACGCGCTCATACTGTTTTTGTGACACCATTGGTCCAACCATGATGTTGGGATCGGCCGGATCGCCGACCGTGAAGGCACGCATCTCATCCCGGATCGCCCGCTTCACCTCGTCAAGGCGGCTCCTGGGCACGAGAAGCCGCGTTCCGGCTGCGCAAGCTTGACCACTATTCAAAAAGGCCAAGGTAAGAGCCGCTGGCATGGCCTTGTCGAGCGCAGCATCATCCAGCAGGATTGTGGGCGACTTCCCGCCCAGTTCGAGCGTCACACGCTTCATCGTGGCGGCGGCATTCCGCATGATGGCTTCACCCACAGCCACTGAGCCCGTGAACGAAATTTTCGCGACGTCGGGATTGCGGACGAGCTCAGCGCCGACGACAGTGCCGAGGCCCGTCACCACATTGAAGAGAC
>Ga0307472_100000310_pt1 | contig 16062 bp, 11 predicted proteins | sample atmos_gasesAM5C__2_FD_204582 | JGI IMG/M metagenome (GOLD analysis project Ga0307472, IMG submission 204582) | Hardwood forest soil microbial communities from Morgan-Monroe State Forest, Indiana, United States - atmos_gasesAM5C_05 | ecosystem: Environmental > Terrestrial > Soil > Temperate...
TTCTACGACTCCCCGACCGCGGGCCTCGATCCGGTCACGTCACAGACGATCATCAGTTTGATTCTCCGCGACCGGGACACGCAAAACGTCACGTCCCTGCTTGCGACGCACCGCGTGCAGGATGCGTTCGGCCTCGCGAATTTTCGCTTCGATAAAGCGAACAACCGCGTCGAACGGCTCGGCGGAAACGGAACGCGGGCGCAGTCGCTTGCGACGAACGTGATCGTGCTGCGCGAAGGGGAAATCTATTTTGAAGGTCCGGCCGATGAAATGCTGCGCTCATCGGACGAGTATTTAAAGAAGTATCTTGCATCGGCAGAATAAATCGGCAGGCGGCAGTAACGGAGGAGAAAAGCAATGGCGCAACGGAAGCAACTCACCTGGACCGAACTTCGCGTAGGACTCTTCGTGCTCGTGGGACTATTCATCCTCGCGGTGGCTATCTTTTACGTGACCGGCGCGGGGATTCTCGGGCCGAAATATCGAGTGATCACCTATCTTCCCGAAGTAGAAGGCCTGCAGGTGGGCGCGCCCGTCCGTCTCGACGGCGTCGAGATCGGCAGCGTGCAGTCGATTCAGTTGACGCCGCAGCCGACGGATCATATGCACAACATCACGCTCGTTCTGCGAATCGAAAAGAAATTCCAGCCAAACGTCCGCACAGATTCGAGCGCCAGCCTGATTACGGAAGGTCTGCTCGGGAATCGCTACGTAACCGTGAAGCGCGGCCTCACCGGCTCGCCGGTCCCGAACAACGGCATACTGCCCGGCGGACAGCAGCCGCAGATGGGCGACCTCGTCGTAAAATTCGGCGATCTCTCTACTCAAGTAAGCGCGATCCTCACCAAAGTAAGTAATGGTCAGGGCACACTCGGCAAGCTGCTCAACGACCCGGGTATCTACGATCATGCGAACGATACGATCGGGAAAGTGGATGACCTTGTCGCAGGCATCCAACGTGGCGAAGGGACTGCAGGAAAGCTGCTGAAATCAGATGAGCTTTACAACCGCGTGAATGCTTCCGTCGGCGACGCTCAGAACGTGATCGCCGCCGTACGCGAGGGACAAGGCACCCTCGGCAAGCTCGTCTACGACCCCGCCATGTACGACAACACGAAAAAGCTGATGGACAACGGAAACGCACTGCTTGCTGACGTTCGCGCCGGCAAAGGCACGCTTGGGAAGCTCACCACCGACGATGTGCTCTACACCAACTTGAAGGATGCGTCCGCCAATTTCCGCGAAGCCACAGCAAAGATGAACACGAATGAAGGCACGATCGGCAAATTCTTCGGCGATCCTGCGTTCTACGACAATTTCAGCGGCCTAGCAGGCGATATGCGCCTGATGGTCAGCGATTTCCGCCAGAATCCGAAAAAATTCCTGCACGTCAAGATGGCAATCTTCTAGTTGCTTTCATAGCGCCGCTCTTTCGCGGTTTTTGCGTCCCAATGCTTTTCATCGGGAACGCCAGCAGCCTTAGTCTTGTTTTTTTCCGGATCAGGGCCACGATAATTGCAAACAATCAATCGTGGCCCCGTCCGGTTTCGCTTAGTGATAGGACGATTCAACTTCGCCCTCCCCGTCGCGTGCGGCAGCGACCGCGTGGAAATCAGTTGCCGTTTCATCGAGAGGCAGGATACACACCGCTCCCTCGTTCGCGATTTCCACACGATTGCGTTCACGCTTCGGTCTGTAGTCGGTGCATTCACGCACCCGGAAGAGCACTTCTCTTGCCGGGAAGACGTAACCGCACGCGATCATCTCTTCGCCTCTCGCGTAACCACGCACGATGTGCGCGTACACGCAGCCGTTGCAGAGCATCTCCGGCGGCGCAGCGATCGGCCGCGCAATCGGGATCCGCAACGCAATCATCGCGGGCTCCGCCTTCCGCCGTGCGACCAATGCCCGAATGCCGGGCGCTGCAAATCGAATGACGCAGTAAGTGATGGCTGCAATGAGAATCAACATGGCCGCCTCGCCTTTCCGCTCACGCCGGTTCGTTCAAAATCAACTCAATCTCCGATTCTTTCTTCAGTTCTTTAGCCGGAACGAAGCCAGCCTTTCGCTTCCCTCCGCGCGGCGTCAGAACCCACGCGATTTCTTCCATCTGCTTCAACGCTTGCCGCTTCCTTTCCAAATAGTTGGTGCAGTCGCGGATTTTGAAAGGCACGCGCCGCTCTGGATAGACAGCCTGGCAAACCACCAGCTTTTCGCTTTCGCTGAAGCCTCTGGCGATATGAGTTCGAGAGCACGTCTCGCATAGCGACTCACCGTGCAATGGCGTTCCGTTTTTCACTCGGACGTCCATGTTTGACTCCTTTCTGGAAGCGCGTGAGAACACACTTCCGCCGGGCACCTGGCTCTGAATTTCACAGGTGCGTGACTAAATTTCGAGACGCAGCAAAAAGGGCTACGCGCCAATAACTTGTGGTTGCTCGGAAAGAATCAGAATTAAAGCGGTCTGGCTATCGCGAGGGACTGGATCCAAATCGGGTGCAGTCCCAGACCAGCAGCCCTGCCGCTAATCCAAGCAACGAGTTGTGGTTTCGTCTCTGCATACCGAAAAGTTCTCCAGATTGCGTAATTTTACGCGACGAACGAATGCCAGGCAATTCAAAACCATCGAACGAGCAAAAACTCGACCCGAATGGCCGGACCCGCGACCCAGAAAGTCATTAACGAAGCTGGGCGCCCGGTAAGCGGGCCCTGTTCACCCAGGGACAACGCATCCCGCAAACGAACAGTCGAAATCTAGAGTCGAACTGCAGCATTCCATATAGCGAGTCTTTTCAGCAATCTCCATGCAGGGCCGGTGGAACAAAACTTGCTTTCGGTTCGTTACTATTCGTGACCGGTCAACTCTCGCGAGGTCTGTGCGCGACAAGAGGGCTAATGCATAACATCTGGCAGGATCTGAAATACGGCTTCCGCGTGCTGCGCAAAAATCCGGGGTTTGCAGCCGGGGCAATAGTCGTCTTGGCGCTCGGAATCGGTGCCAACACAGCGATCTTCAGCGTCGTAAACGCAGTGCTGCTTCGGCCGCTTCCTTACCGTGATCCTGGACGCATCGCGATGATCTACCACGTCCCCCCACAGAAAAGCTTCCCGGGCGCGAAAATCTTCGCGGTCTCGCCGGCGAATTATCTCGACTGGCAGGCGCAGAGCAGTGTTTTTGACGCGATGTCGACTTTCCACCCCACGACGATGACTGTCACGGGCAAGGACCAACCCGAGGCGGCGTCCGGAATGGTCGTATCGTCCGGATTTTTCCAGGTGCTCGGTACCACGCCAATCATGGGCCGCACCTTCACTCCCGAAGAAGACACAGACGGACATGGAAATGTCGTCGTGCTGAGTTATCCGTTTTGGCAAAGCCATTTTGGAGCCGACCCGAAAGTGATCGGCAAGAGCCTTACGTTCAACGGACAGCCGTATTCGATTATTGGCGTAATGCCCGCGCATTTTCAGTTTTTCTATCAAGGTCAGTATTTCGTTCCGCTCGGCTGGACGGACCAAGACCGCGCCGTGCGCAACAACCACAACTATCTCGTAATAGCGCGGCTGAAGCGCGGCGTAAGCCTGCAGCAAGCACAAGCGGAAATAGATACGATTTCAACCCGCCTCGAACAGGCATATCCGGAAGATGACAAAGGCTGGGGCGCAACAATCGTGCCCCTGCGTGAGGATCTCGTAGGGGACGTGCGCCCAGCGCTTCTCGTGTTGCTTGGAGCCGTTGCGTTTGTCCTGCTGATCGCGTGCGCCAATGTAGCCAATCTAGTGCTGGCGAAGACACTCGGTCGGCGCAAAGAAATTGCGATTCGTACCGCGCTCGGAGCGAACTGGCAGCGCGTGATTCAGCAGATGCTCGCAGAAACGCTCCTGCTCGCGGCAGCGGGCGGAGCGTTCGGTTTGCTCGTCGCACACGCAGGCATTGCGCTGATCGTCGCATTCTTTGGCGATAAGCTTCCGCAAACCGGAGCGGTAGGTCTGGACATTGAAGTTTTGGGATTCACGCTAGCGATTTCGATTCTCGCCGGCGTGATCGCCGGACTCGCTCCCGCGTGGCGGCTGGCCCGCACCAACGTGAACGAAGCGTTGAAGCAAGGCACGGGACGAACGGATGTGGATTCAACTGGCCGCGCCACGCGCAATATACTGATTGTCTGCGAAGTCGGATTGTCGCTCGTGCTGCTCATCGGCGCCGGGCTGATGATTCGCACGCTGTGGGCGCTTCACAACGTTAAACCCGGCGTCGATCCTCACAATGTACTCACGTTTCGCGTGACGCTGCCGCGTGAAAAATATCCCAAGCCCGAGCAGCAGCTCAACTTTTACAAACAGCTCGTCGAGCGGACGCGCTCGCTACCGGGCGTCGAATCTGTGGGAACGATCGATGCGCTGCCCTTCACGGACGACGGTTCGACGGAACCGGTCGCAATCGAAGGGCGCCCCGCTGTCGAGTTCGCGATGCAACCGGAAGTCGCCGTGCGAACGATTTCGCCCGGATACCTGCGGACGTTGCGCATACCGCTTCTCGCCGGGCGTGATTTTTCCGAGACGGATTCGCTCGACAGCCCCGCGGCCATCGTCATCAGCGAGTCCATGGCCCGCGAGTTTTGGCCGGACGAGAATCCGGTTGGGAAGCGCCTGACTCTCTCGTTTTTCCCAGGGAAGGTCCGCGAGGTTATAGGCGTGGCGGGTGACGTAAAGTTTCGGGGCCTCGACTCGCGCAAATCGCTCGCAACTGTGTATGTTCCACTGGCCCAAATCACATTCTGGAATCAGGCGATGGTCGTGCGAACTGCCGGCGATCCGGCAAGTTCGGCATCCGCCATGGCCGTTGCCGTTCACCAACAGGACGCCGATCAGCCGCTGCGCGATGTGCGCACGATGGACGACATCCTTGCCGATTCGCTCTCGCAGCAGCGTTTCAGCATGCTGTTGCTCGCGTCGTTCGCCGGTCTTGCGCTCGTCCTTGCGGCCGTGGGAATCTACAGCGTTCTGGCGTACGCGGTGCGGCAGCGCCAGCGCGAAATCGGAATCCGCATGGCGCTCGGGGCTCAGCTCAGTGACGTGTTGCGCATGGTCGTCGCCGAAGGAATGCGTCCCGCGTTAATTGGAGTAGCCCTCGGTCTCGCAGGAGCGCTCGCTCTCAAGCGTGCCGTATCCAGCCTGGTATTCGGCGTCAGCGAATCCGATCCTTTCACATTCCTGAGCGTTTCGGTTCTCCTTGCGATGGTCGCGCTTGTCGCGAGTATCCTTCCCGCATACCGCGCGACAAAAGTCGACCCGATGCGCGCCCTCCGCGAAGAGTAACGAATGTAAGCTGCATTCACTTCAGCAGCGACGGTTGTGACGGACCTATGCTTCGGCAGGAGACAGATCGACCGCCATTTCGTGAACGCGGCGCAGATCCAACTTACCGCTGCCGAGATGCGGCATCTCCTCGACGTGAAAGAACTGATTCGCGCGCGGCGTCCAGAGATTCGGCAATCCAGCCTCCGGCATGCGATCGAGAAGAGCTTTCAACTCATCGGGCGATAGCGTATGCAACACGACGAGCCGCTCGCCCTTCTTGCCATCAGGAACACCGGTGACGACGAATTTCTGCTCCGTCGCGCCCGCAAGTTCCTGAAGTTTTTCCTCGACCTTGATGTGCGGCACCATTTCGCCGCCAATTTTGCTGAAGCGGCTCAGCCGGTCAGTGATCGTGAGAAAGCCGTCTTCGTCTTCTGCCGCAATGTCGCCCGTGACGTACCACCCGTCCTGCAATACTTCCGCCGTTTTTTCCGGCTTGCCAAGATAGCCTTTCATCACGTTCGGTCCGCGCACCAGCAGCAGACCCGCCGTGCCCACCGGCAACCGCTCTCGCGTTTCAGGGTCGACAATCCGCACGCTGATTCCCGGCAAAGGATGGCCGATGTGCCCGCGCTTCGCGCCCACCTGGCGGAATCCGGGAGCGCGAAAATCGCGCGTGTTCACCGCAATCACCGGCGAACACTCCGTTGCGCCGTACCCTTCGAGCGGCCGTACGCCGAAGCGATCCTCAAACGCAAGCGCGAGCCGCTCCGGCAATTTCTCCGCGCCGACAACAACAAACTGCAAACTCCCAAAATCCTCAGGCGAGCAGCGTCGAAGGTACGCCTGCAGAAATGTCGGAGTCGCAAGCAGGAATGTCACGCGATAGTCGCGAACCAACTCGCTCACAGCAGTGAGGTCCAGCGGGCTCGGATGATATGCCACGCCACACCCGAGCAATGCGGGCAGCCACAGCGTCACAGTGAATCCGAAAGAATGAAAAAATGGCAGCACGCCGAGCAGCACATCCTTCGGCCCCAGCATGAACGTCTGGCCCATCTGTTCGATGTTCGACGCGATGTTGTAGTGCGTCAGCATCACGCCTTTCGGTTCTCCCGTGCTGCCGCTCGAAAAAATCACGGTCGCGAGATCGTCGAGCGTTCTTGGCTTCGCGCGGCTCAAAATCCGTTCCAGCCAATATCCAGGCAAGAACCACAGAAGCAGCGCGGCAATTTTCTCGCCGGTGCGCGGCGCGGCCGCCGCCTCTTCCAGCAAAATTGTTTTCGCGGGTACCTTCAGCGGAATGCGTTCCAGCAGAAGCTTCGTCGTGATCACCGTTTCGAGCTTGCATTGCTGCGCGCACGATTCGAGCGTCTCGTTCGACGACGTATAGTTCAAATTGACGGGGATTTTCCCCGACAGCACCGCCGCAAAATTCACCAGCGCGCCCGGCACTGACGGAGGCAGCAAAATGCCAACCATTTCCTGCCCCGCCCACGTGTTGCGCAACCGTCGCGCGAGCAAAATCGCGCTCAGCAGCGCCATGCCCCAGCTCATTCGCGCTCGCCGCTTGTCACCCATCGCAAAGCGGAACGGCGAAGTATGCACCATGCGAACGAACGCGCGCGGCAGCGTGCGCAGCCGGTGCTTGTGATGGCGGTACGCGTCCGTCTGCAGTTGCTGCACCGCCTCGCGCACCTCAAAAGGCGTCGAGCTCGCCGGCATCGGCTTCCCAAAACTCACCGTAACCGGATACGGAATCGACCGCGGAATCTTCCACAAGAACCGCCCGCGCTCGAAGCTGAAAATACTGCCCCACACGCCGTCGAGATTCACGGGCACGATTGGCGCATCAACTCCCTTCATGATGCGTTCCATCCCGCGGCGGAAGGGAAGCAGCTGCCCGATGCGCGTAATCTGACCTTCGGCAAAAATGCAAACCACTTCACCCGCGCGAATCGCGTTGCTCGCCTCACGCAGCGATTGCAGCATCTCGCGTGGCCGCAGCTCCGAAGAGATCGGAATCGCGCGAATCATTTTCGCGCCCGGCTTCACGAACGGCAGATCGTAAATCCCCTTGTACATCAGGAAGCGAATCGGCCGGTCCGTCGACGCAAGCAGCAACAGCGCATCCACCAGCGACATGTGATTCGCCACAAAGAGCGCCCCGCCCGTTTCCGGAATGTTGTCGCGCCCCTCCACGCGAATCCGGTAAATCGAATGCGTCACCATCCACAGCACCAGCCGCAAAAGCGAATCCGGAAGCAGGTAGACGGCATAAATCGTCATCACCGCCGTAAGGATCGCGCCATCCAGGAAAATTCCCCGCGCCGATTGATGAAATCCGCTCGCGAACAGGTAATAGGCGCCCGCCGCCAGAAACACGCCCACAAACGAAAGCAAATTCGCCGCAGCGATCACGCCGCCTTTTTGTTCCCGCCGCGGACGATGCTGGATCAGCGCGTTCAGAGGCACCGCGAAAAATCCGCCAAAGAACCCGAGAAGTCCAAGATGCCACGCGGCGGAATGTAGCGAGTGGCCCGGGTTGTAAAGCAACGCGCCAAAAACCGTCATCCCGATAGCGCCGCTCGGAATCAGCCCGTACTCGATCTTTCCGCCCGAAAGATAGCCGGCCGCAAAACTTCCAATCCCGATGCCGATTCCGACGGCCGCTTGCAGCAGGCTGATATGCGCCTCATCGACGTGCAGCACGTCGTGCCCATAAATCACGATCGTGAATTGCAAAAGCGCCGCGAGGAACCACAAGTACGTATTGCCGACAACCGCCCAGCTGAGAACGCGATCGGCGCGAATCTTTTTGAGGTTCGCGAAAAGATCGCCCAGAGGATTCCACCGAAACCGCTTCGTGGGATCGGCCGCGGGCACGCGCGAGATTCCAAAACTCGTGGCCAGTCCTATGAGTGTGCACCCCAGAAGAATCACGCCCGACATTTCCTGCCGTCCGCGATAGTGCGCGGCCAAGAATCCAGCAGCCATCACTGCCGAAATGCTGCCAAGAAAAGTTCCGAGCTCGATGATGCCGTTGCCCCAGGAAAGCTTTTCCTCCGGCAGCAGCTCGGGCAGCAGGCCATACTTCGAAGGGCCGAAGAGCGCGGACTGCGTGCTGATCAAAAATACAGCGGCGCATTCGATCGGAAGGCTCTGGAGCGCGAGTCCCGCAATCGCCACGCCCATTACAGCAATTTCCATCAGCTTCGTTCCGATCACTACGCTGCGCTTGCTGTATCGGTCGGCGAGGTAGCCGCCCGTCATCGAGAAAAAAATAAATGGCAGCGCAAATAGCGCGCCGACCACCAGCACCAGAAAATCGCGCCGCTGCTCCTGAAAATTCATCGCCACGATGATGTAAATGACGAGGAATTTGATCGCGTTGTCGTTAAACGCGTTCTGGAACTGCGTGACGATTAGCGCCCAAAATCCGCGCTGCCAATTCGGCGGCGCAGAGGCGTGTGCATCGCGGCTCGGCGGCGAAACGGCCGATTCCGGCGTCGCATTAGCCACAGCTTCAGTCATGGCGTAATGTAGCGGCTTTGAAACGGCCGCCTTCAGGCGGGCGAATTGCTTCTGAGAGGGAACGAGCCATCGTAGCGCGACGCCTCGATTCTTCGCGAAAGCTCAATCTGCGGCGAGTCTAGCGCAATTCTGAGGAGTTGGCGCGCCGCCTTCGAAGCGCGCTTGAGGTTCTTGCCACTAAGCAATCACGCGAAGCGCAGGCTTTTTGCGCGCGGCAACAGACGCGGGCGCGTCGGTAGGCGCACCGTGCATGCCAGCCGCGACAGGCAGCGGCGTCTCGCGCCTGTGATACTTCGTCGAAACATAATCATCCACGAGCGCCTGAAACGCATTCGACAGCTCGTCGTAAGTTCCCTCGAGCGTCGTGAAATGCTGCCCATCAATATAAACGGGGCAGCGCGGCGCTTCGCCCGTCCCCGGCAAACTAATCCCGATGTTCGACGCCTTCGATTCGCCGGGCCCATTCACGATGCAACCCATCACCGCGAGCTTCAATTCCTCCACGCCCTCATACTCGCGCTTCCACTCCGGCATCTTGTCGCGAATGTAGCCCTGAATGCTCTCCGCGAGTTCCTGAAACGTCGTGCTCGTCGTCCGGCCGCATCCGGGACAAGCGGTCACGCTCGGCGCAAAACTCCGCAGCCCGAGCGATTGCAACAATTCGCACGCCGCATACACTTCCTCACGACGGTCGCCGCCCGGCCGTGGCGTCAGCGAAATGCGCACCGTGTCGCCAATTCCTTCGCCTAGCAAAATTCCCATCGACGCCGCCGACCACACCAGCCCCTTCGCGCCCATCCCAGCTTCCGTCAACCCAAGATGCAGCGGCTGGTCCGTCTTGCGCGCTAGGTCGCGATAAATTTCGATCAAATCGTGCGGCCGCGAAACTTTGCAAGAAATGATGATCTGATCCTTGCGCAATCCGCATTCGAGCGCGAGCTCAGTCGATTGCAGGGCCGAAAGCACCATGCACTCGTTGATGATTTCTTCAGACGTCTTGCCCAGATCGTCGTCGGTGTTTTCCTGCATCTTCCGCATCACCAGCTCTTGATTCAACGACCCGCCATTCACGCCGATGCGCACCGGCTTGTTGTGATCGCGCGCCACTTTGCAAATCGTCGCAAACTGCTCGTCGCGCCTCTGCCCGTGTCCCACGTTGCCGGGATTGATCCGGTATTTATCGAGCGCCGCAGCACAATCCGGGAATTTCGTCAGCAGCACGTGCCCGTTGTAGTGAAAATCGCCGATGATCGGCACGTTGCACCCGGCATCGAGCAGCCGCTTCTTGATCTCGCCCACCGCCGCAGCCGCTTCAGGCACGTTTACGGTGATCCGCACCAGCTCCGACCCCGCCTGCGCCAGCTCAAAGCACTGCTGCGCCGTCGAAGCGATGTCAGCCGTATCGGTGTTCGTCATCGACTGCACGACGATCGGCGCGCCTCCGCCCACCTGGACGTTGCCCACCTTCACGCCCACAGTCTTATGCCGCTTCTGTGTCATATATTCTCATTCTAACGGAATTGCCCCGCACCGCGCCACCCGCGAGCGGATCGTGACTCGTAACTCGTAACTCGCGACTCGTGCAGCACCTCCCATTTCGAGATCCGCCTGTCGTAGCGCCAGCTCGTACCGAGATATGAAGCATCTTGCCGACTCTGGCGTTTGTCTTCACGATTCTTATTGCCTCGTTTTACCGCCGATTAGAAATTCTTATGTCACTAGTTTTCAGTGGCTTGCGAGGAATTCTAATCGCGCGACAGTAGATTAGGTGGCTGGTGACTAAAAGGGTTTTGCACAAGTGATGCGGCGCAAGTGGTGTGAAATCAGATGGTGCAAGCCGGGAGCGAAACTTGCGCGGGTGATTCAGCGCCCTTGGAGGCTCAGGGTGAAACCTTCGAGACTCAGGGCAGGCAGGTGGCGAGTGACGAGTGGCAAGACAAATTCCGAGGCGCGATTGCGGAGCGAGATGAGAAATCGTCATCCGTTCGCGATTAGAAATTTTTAGTAGGCCGTCTTTGCTACGACTTAGGCTGAATTCTAATCGCGCATTCGCGATTAGCCGCCCAACATGGCGGGCCAGCCACGGCAGCCAGAGAAAATAGGCGCTAAATGGCGCGGAATCAGAGGCGGTGTGATGAATATTCCGCCGCTGAATCATCTCGCCGTCCGATAGCATCGTCTGCCTCGTCATATAAAAACGGGCAATGGTAGCATTGGTTGGGGCGGCTGTAAATCCGTAGAGCTACGCAGACCTGCGGAAAACGCAATGCCGCGACAGGGTGGCGGCGCTACGATTTGCGTCGCCTCCTTGGCCGGGGCGATGAGAGTAATTAGTGGCAGCCAATAGAGTGGAGAGATTCCATAGATGTCGCCTTGTTCTCTCGACGTTCTATCTGGAGAATCGTCGCGTTCTGAGATCGCTGGCGTTTGGAGGGGCGGGACAGTCGTTGCATGAGATCGGGCACGCCTTCGGCAAGAATCATTCGTCCGTTCGTTGTCTGGTGTCGCATCACGGTGGGTTTGTTCCGGCGGTCGCCAATCCTCGGAAAACTAGAATACGTCTTGTCGAGGCGCTGTTTGATTCGAGCATTCCGAGTTTAGCGTGCATGGATTTTACTGAAGAGCACGCTTCGTGATATCGTGTCCCGCAATCAGCCAACCCGCTTCATCTCTCGACACCATGAACGTGTGGATTTCGGAAAACGCAGGGATATAGTCGCCACCATTCAGAGGGATTCCGCTGGAGTAAGAGATGTCGGCGTGAACGATCACGACATCGGGACGGGTCGAGCGTATCTCATCGATGGCGCATACAGGATGAAAGTCTTCCCGACGAATCATCTCGAATCCCTCGGCCCAGAAACGCTCTTCGTCAGTTCGTTGCTTTGCCACGTGCAGTTCACCGAAGCGATCAACGATTTCGACGTCAGGCGATTCCAGGGCCGCAAGTTCGTTCTCGTTAAGATCGCCGTATGCGGTGCACCATCGTTCGATAAGTTCACGAACAGGTCGTACTACGCTCTTAGAGACGGGATTCGTCGTTGAGAGTCCGTCGTTTTGCCAATCGAGCGTTCTTTCAGCATATCCATTCGAACCGCTAGGTACGCTCGTGTGCTTACTCCAGTCGGAATACCCGGAATTCGTCAAGAGTAGAATCGACAGTAAGGTGCAAAGGAAAAGTCTATTCATCTCTTGTATCGCCAGCCTATGGGCATTTCAGTGCCGAGCAATTCTGCCAGGCGGACGTGGAAGCAAAAAGAATCGCGGAATCTGTATTCGAGAACGACGCCTGCCCCGTTTGCATTTGTCATCTTGCACCTGCCTCTGCGAATGCCGCATCGGATTCAGTGAGATGCTCGCGAACGGCCTCCACGGTTAAGTGCGAAATCGGAAGTCCCAGGGTTGTTCTAGTCCGCGGCGAAACGAACAGGACGACAGATTCCATTTTGTCGGGAATCTCTTTCAAAACGCCCACGTATCGCCCACCGCCGGCCGCGACAATCGAGGAGAGCTCCGTTTCGCCCAAGTCCAGAGCTGGACCGGTATCAATCCCCTCGTCCCGTCGCTGTATGGCGTCCTTCATACTCTTCCAGACCGTGTTGCACTCGCGTTTATTCCACCAAGCTTGCTTTCCGTCGGTTCCGAAAAAGGGAAACAGCCATACGCTTTTCGGTCGCGTTGCCTACTTGTCCGCAGATGTTCGACAACAAGAAGAGACTTGGGACACACCAAGGCGACGACCTAAAATGATCGCCCTCGGAACTCAGCCCATGAAACCACCTTCAGGAATCACTTCCGATGAGCGCTAGGTAGAGACCTTTCAGGAATTGCATTTTCTATTGGTATACTCGCGTTTATGTAAGAGCTCACAGGAAAGATCGCACTAGCATTCGGGAGTGCGTCCGGAATGGGCGAGGGGACTGCGCGCGGAAGTCATGACCGCCGCACCACGGCCAACGTTGTACCAAAGAACGCTGAATAACTTAGCTCATTTTTCATTTTCCAGGACAACATAGTGGAGGTTGCCCATTCGTTCAACTTGCAGTACGAGCGGGTCGCCAAGCTTGAGATCCTCCAACACCAAGCGAAGCGAATCAACACTACGCACGGGCGTTCCATTCACGGAGTAGATTACGTCTCCTGGGAGCGGCCCTTCACCTATGTAAGCTCCTTCTGACTCTTTCGCGGCAACAACAACTCCAAATTGATTGCGCAGCGAGGGAAGCATCGACAGAAGTCTTTCATCGAGGGTCAGGGCCAAAATTCCAAGTTGCGGAATCCTATTTTGTTCCTTTGTGACTAGATCAGCCAGACGTCCCTGCACGTCTTGTTTTTCAATCACAGGAACCTCATAGGAAATCGTCTGCTTGCCCCGCTGAATTTCTAGTATTGCGTTTTCGCCCACAGCATAAGAATAAAGGCCGAGGGCAAGTTGGCGGATGTTCTGAACTGGCTTCTTAGCTACGCTCAGAATAACATCGCCCGACATCAAACCTGAGCTCTGAGCGGGACTTTGCGGAATCACGTCTTCAATAAGAACGCCATCTTCTCCGCTCAGACCGAGGCCCGATGCCAGTGCGGGCGTGATATTGCGGGCCGAGATACCAATTCCGTGATGGTGTACGTGCCCTTCATTCCGCACCTGGTTATAGACGCTTCGTATTACATTGCTAGGAATAGCGAGGCCGATTCCTTCGTTACCGCCCGACTGCGAAAGAATGAGCGTGTTTACGCCGACCACGTGTCCAGCGGTGTCTACCAACGGCCCGCCACTGCTGCCCGGGTTAATGGCCGCGTCGGTCTGAACATAGATCGTCGGACTCTCTGGATCTAGTTGCATGGCGACCGAGCTCACGACCCCCATGCTCACGGAATTATCGAGCCCTAGCGGGCTGCCAAAAGCCAACACCAATTGCCCTTGTCTTAGGTCACTCGAATCTGACAATTCCAGCGTTGGCAAGCCGGTGGCGTCGACTTTGAGAAACGCGAGATCCGTATCACGATCAGCTAGTACCAGCTTAGCTTCGAGTAAGGCGTGGCCTGATCTTCCGCTTTGCAGTGCGGACGAATCGTCTTGCTGAAGTCGAACTCGAATCCGGCGGCTGCCCTGTACGACATGGGCATTTGTCACAATCCAGCCATCGGAGGCAATGATGATCCCGGACCCTGAACTCGACCGACGCGAAAAGAGATTTGTATTGCTATGGTCACGGTCGGTATCCAAGCTGTAACCCGTGCTAAAGACCTGGACAACACTCGAGCTCACTCGTTTCGAAAGCAGCACCATAGATGAGCTTAACTGCTGAAGCGAGTCAATGCCATTGTCCACAGTTGCGTGGCTAGTCTGGCCAGAGGCTGTCTGTTTGCCGGACTGCGCTCCAGTTGCTGATAACGATGGCAACATGATTAGAACACCTAGGCTAAGAGCCCATGAGCCAATCATATTGGTCTTCATATAAGTTCCTCGATGGAATGTTTTCATAGGAATTCCTCGTCGTATTGCTTGGCACCTTCGAAACAATGCCTTTTGGCCAGGATTGCCTACAGTGTGGGAACCAGCACCGAGGCGGCGTTATTCCCAAGCGCCCTTTGGAGTGGCGAAATAAATTAGGAGAAGCGTGCGGGAATATTTTGATCCTCGTGCTTGTCTAATTCTCTGCAGGGCCACACTGACCCTTAATGTTTGGAGCGAAGAACAAGTATTTGAATCGGCCCGAAAGCTAGCGCAGTTTTTCCTTTGAAAGTAGTCTTTCGTTTTGATCTTGGGGGCAGCACGGGATCCTGACTCTTACTGACATCAAGGAAGGCCCCATGACGAGCGATGTCTTGGTTATGGGAGGCGGAGCAACCGGCCAGCTTGCGGCCGCCTACCTGCGGATGCGCTTCCCGAACCTGAAGGTGGCTGTGGTTGAGAGCCCGCACAAGAACCGTCCAATCGTCGGCGAATCCTTCGTCGAAACCACCGTTGATTTCCTTCTGGAACTTGGACTTGGTACTTACCTTGTTGAAAGGCACTATCCGAAATACGGCCTCACCTATTATTTCAAGCCCGACATCGACCATCGCGTTGATCGTACTTACATCGTCGACGAAGCGCCGACAGTGCCGCCGTTACTCTCTTTCCAAATAAACCGCTTTACATTCGATCGCGAGGTACGCGCGCGCAACCTGGAGAACGGGGTAGAAATGATCGACGGCACCGTGGCAGGAATCGATATTAGCGAGAGCGGTGAATTGCACACTGTGACCGTGCAAGGTCCTGCGCAGCAGAAAGAGACACTGCGTGCGCGCTGGCTGATCGATGCGACCGGGCGCAACCGCGTGCTCTCCAAGTTGTTGCAACTTCACGAGAAGGTCAATGAACAGAAGAATGTTTTCTGGTTCCGGCTGATGAATTTCGATCCTGAAATTCTGGGCCGTATTCGCTCTCTTAAGAAGCAGAACCGCGCCTTCGTTCCTTACTTCGCGACTCATCATTTCTTTGGAAGAGGTAATTGGATTTGGTGCATCCCCATGCGCTCGCCCGAAAATCTGCCATTGATCAGCATCGGTATCACGTACCGTAAGGACATCTATCCCTATGGCGAGGTGCGCACCATGGAGCAGTTCCTGAAGTGCGTTGGGCGTGAACATGAGGTAATTGTCGAGCTCACGCGTAGCGGCACTGTGGTCGACACGAATTTCTACAGCTCCTACATGTGGGAATGCCGCCAGCGCTATTCACCCGACGGCTGGTACATCATCGGTGATGCGGCCGACACGGTTGATCCGCTCTACAGTGTTGGAATGGCCTTATCGTCGGTACAGATCCGGCAAATTGCGGCGATGATCGAACGGGAGTTGAACGGGTACGACACGCACGAGTTCACGAAAGATCTCGATACTGCTATCACGGCGTTTCAACGCGGAGTGACGCGAGATACAACACGATTGTATGAATGCATGGGTGATGCCTACCAGTGCCATCTCCGCGTCCATCTGGCAGTGACCGAACTTTTCCACCTCGCGCTCCCATTGCTTCTGAACGAGTATCTCTGGGATCCGCTCGGAGTGCAGCTGGTCAACCGGTTCTTCAAACTCGAAACGCTTGAGGCCGAGTCCAGGGAGTTCCAAGTCCTTTTCCAGGAGGTTAGCGCCAATCCGAAGAACCGGGCGGTCCATAACTTCATTAAAGTACAGTCTGGCGCTTCGATGAACAGCCAATTCTACGAATACCACCGCGAGGAG
>Ga0307472_100000311_pt1 | contig 16040 bp, 21 predicted proteins | sample atmos_gasesAM5C__2_FD_204582 | JGI IMG/M metagenome (GOLD analysis project Ga0307472, IMG submission 204582) | Hardwood forest soil microbial communities from Morgan-Monroe State Forest, Indiana, United States - atmos_gasesAM5C_05 | ecosystem: Environmental > Terrestrial > Soil > Temperate...
TGGGCCTACACCGGCTGCTCCGCTGCCGTCCGGCACTGGGGCGCACGTGCAGCACGCCAGCGCGATCGCGAACCGTTCGGCGCCCGGCGCGCGGCTGGCCAAGACTCAGGTCGCCGCGTACGAGAAGCTGGACAAGGCCGACTTCGACAAGCTGCCGGACGGGACCCGCGCACAGATCCGGCTCGACCTACGCCAGGCCAAGGCGAAGTTCCTGGACCCGAAGAAGCAGGACCAGGTAGACAAGGTGCTCGCCAAACTCAACGGGCCAGCCGGTCAGACCAACGCCCCGAGCACGTCGGCCGCGAGCGCACCATCGGCCCCGGCGAAGCACGCCGCCCCGGTGGCCTCGCACGGCCTGGACGCCGAGGTCAACGCCGTGCACTCGGCCGGCGACCACGACGTCATGGACGCGCTCACCTCGCTGCGCCGCAAGGCCACCACGCCCGAGCAGCAGAAGGCGTACGAAGAGGCCCGCGACAAGGTCATGAACGACCCGAAGCGTCCGCTCTGGCTCAGGGCTCAGCTCGTCCCCGGCTCGATCAACACGGGCGACAGCTTCACCGACAGGAAGCTCCGCGACGCGGTAGCCGTCGCGGTGAACCCGCCGTCGAAGAGCAACGGCAAGCTGTACCTCACCCACTACGACGTGGGCGACGTTCTGCGGCCCAATCACGCCGACCTGGCCCACCTGCACCCGATCCAGCGCGAGGCGGTCATCGCCCGGCGCAACGACGCATTCGACACCGTGGGCACCAGCACGGATACGCGGACGCGGATCGAGCTGGGCCAGGGTCTGATGGCCACGCTGGACTCCACGACCGGCGTGCGGCCGGTCGACAGGCAGAAGCTCGGCGACCTCACCCCGGACAACCAGAAGCGGTACCGCAAGATCCTGGAGGGCCTGGCCGCAGACCAGGCCAACTCGACCGACGAGCGCGAGACGTGGCAGGCCACCCTGGAGGATCTCGACGGCGTCAAGCACCCGACGCACGTCCAGCACGCCCTCGCCGTCAACCGCACCAGGTCCCACGACTACGGCGCGGTGCTGAGGGCCAGCGAGGCCGTCACCGAGGCCGACTGGAAGGCGTTGCCCAAGGCGCATCAGAGCTTCCTGGCCAGCAAGCTCACCACAGTCATGCGGTACGCCGGCACCGACGCCGAGAAGCGCAGAGGGCGACACCTGACCCTGGAGTGGGCGGGCACGTTCCCGCACTACAGCAACCACAACGCCGTGGACTCGGTCCTCAAGGCCACGGCGGACCTGACCGACTTCACGCCGCAGGAGCGGCTGGACTCGCACCAGAAGTCGGGCATCATCGGGTACAACCTGCTCAGCACGAATGACAAGGTGTTCGTCCGGACCGACCTGGAGAACATCGCCAACGGCAATGGCATCAACACCGCCGGCACCACGCTGCACGACCGCTACAAGGCCCAGGACTTCCTCGACCGGATTGACGCCACGTTCTACCGCTCGCAGCAGCAGGACGCGATCGACGTAGCCAACCCGAGTCACCACGACGGGAAGAGCCCGCAACAGCGGCTCATGGTCTACCAGGCGCTCAGCACGGCCGATTTCAACGCCCTGCCCAAGGCGCACCAGGAAGCGATCCTGGACGACCTCGGTGGCGCGGTCAACCAGGCCACCCATCCGGTGCCCGGTCTCGTGGACAACGTCCGGGCGCGGCTCGACCCGAAGTTCGCCGCCCAGCTGGCGGCCCAGAACCTCGCGCCCAGCAACCTCGCCCCGGGTGGCGCGCCGCGCGTCGTCGGTGGCCAGCAGAGCGACCTGAAAGACGCGCTGGACGTCGTATACGGCATCCACCCGAAGGCGTCGCACACCTCGCACCAGCTGGCCACCTACGGCAAGGTCCGCAAGGGCCAGTTCGACCTGCTCAAGCCGCACGAGCAGCAGACCATCCTGGCCGACCTGTCGTTCATCCACACCACCTCCAAGAGCGCGGCCACCAAGAACCGCGCGCAGGTGCTCATCCACCACTTCACGCCGGCCGGCACGCCGGTCGGCACCATTCCCCCGCAGGCGATCATCCCGCCGGCCGGGGCGGTGCAGGGCCAGACTCGCGTCGCCGATCCGCTTGGCACGCCCGGCCTGCTGAAGAAGTCGACCAACCCTGGCGTCAGCGGCGACACCTACATCACCGCTGGCAACGGCAGGCGCGTGTGGGGCAAGTACGGGGCGGCCGGTCTGCTCATCCGCCACCGTGGCGACGACGGCGTAGATCGCTACCTCATGGTGGAGCGCGGCCCGGCCATCTCCGACCCCGGTATGTGGCAGTTCCCAGGTGGGGCGATTGAGTCCAAAGAGACGCACTACGAGGGCGCCACCCGCGAGGTGATCGAGGAGCTGGGCTTCAAGGACAGCGACCTGTCCACTGCCCGCGTTCACGGCGACTTCACATACGCCATCCCCGGCTGGTCGTACGTGTCGGTCGCGGTGACCGTTCCTACCCAGCTCAAGCCCGACCTGTCCACTCATCACGCCCGCGCCGAGACTTCCGACGCCAAGTGGATGACCGTGGACGAGATCCGTGCGCTCGACACGAAGGGGAAGCTGCTCGCTCCGCTGGCCAAGGGGCAGATTGAGAAGAACGTGCTCAGCCTGTTCCCGCCTTCCACGTCGGCCGTCACTCGGCCCGGCGCGGTCACCAAGCGGCCCAAGCGGCTCACGGGCACGCCGACCGTGCCCGCCCAGACGTCACCGCAGAAGCCGTCCAAGGGCAAGGATCTGGTCTCCAACGGCACCGACCGGGACCAGCTGCGCCAGGACGTCAAGAAGGCCCGGGTGCGCTTCGCCGGCAAGACGGCGGACGACCGGCTCGCGGCCATCGGCGAGATGCAGGGTTACGACGACACCCCGAGCGTCGTGGACAAGCGCACGTTCGACCAGCTGCTAGCTACCGGCGACTACATCGAGGCGTGGCGCGGCGTAAAGGGTGCGGGCGGCTACGCGGGCTACCGCCCCGGCCGGGGCGGCTCCGTGTCGAACACGAAGACAGCGGCCCAGATCAACGAGGAGATGCGGTCCGGTCCGGCCTACTACGGCAAGGGGATGTACGGCAACGGCTACTACCTGGCCACGGATAAGAGCGTCGCCAAGAGCTACTCGGACGGCACCTCGGGCAGTCTGATCCGGGTCCTGATCCCGAAGACCTCGGCGATCATCAAGTACCACGACGTGCAGTCGCGCCGCTCGGCGCTCGGCATCAACCGCACCTCCAAGGCCAAGGGGTCGGGCGGCTACGAGCAGTCGACGCTGTGGGACGAGGGGCGCATGGCGGCGGCGCTGGGCAAGGACGGTATCCAGATCGACTACTCGGTGGCCTCGCACGTGGCTACCAGTCGGAGCAAGCCAGCGTTCAGCTGGATCAACAGGTCCGTTCTGATCGTGCAGGAGGCGTAGCGATGGCCGGGTTCAACAGCGATCTGTGGGATCGGCTGTCAGAGGCGCTTGGCGGGCATGACGTGCCGCCCGATGACGCCGAGGTGATCCGGGCGGCCTGGCAGGCTCACCCGGACTCGACCGCCGAGTGGCCGGCCGAGGCGAAGGCTCTCCTGGCGCAGATCGAAGCGTCCGAGCCGACCAGCTGGGATGATCCGGCCGACGTGCCGGACGACCTCAACTCCCGGCCGGTGTAGGTACCATCACCGCAGACAGGAAGGGGCAGGCGATGAGTGACTGCGGCTGCGAAAAGGACGAGTTCGCTAACCTCGCCACCGTCGAGGACGAGGCGGTCACCGACGCCGCGCCGGATCCGCGCGGCACCACGGTGCGGGTCTTCCGGGACCAGCTCATCGCGCCCTACAACAAGCCGACCGGGGACAAGCGGCGGTTCAAGACCGACGCGCTCTCCTCGCGGGCGCTGCCGCTGCCGGTGAAGTGGCAGCGCGCCGACAACCAGGGCCACTCGTCCAGCGTGGGCGTGGGCCGACTGGACGCGATCCGCTACGGCGACGGCCCGGAGGGAACCGGCGTTTACGGTTCGGGCATCATCTTCAGCCCGGACCCTGAAGTCACCCCGCGCTGGGCCGAGGACTGCGCCGAGGCGTACGGCCTGCTCCAGGAGAAGGTGATCGGTCCGTCCGTCGACCTGGACGACCTGGACTTCCACGAGTATGAGGGCGACGACGCCGAGGAGACCCCGGACGAGTTCGCCCAGGGTGAGCGGCCCGAGATCGAGGTGACGCGCGGACGGATCAGCGCGGTGACCCTGGTGCAGATCCCGGCGTTCGCCGAGGCTCGCCCGTTCGCTGTGGGCGAACAGGACGCCGACGAGTACGCCATCCTCCAGGACGCGCTGACCGCGCTGACGGCGGCCGGCGTCTACGTGCACGACGAGACGATGCCGGTCGCCGCTGACGCCGAGTGGGACATGGGCCACTGGCTGGAGCACGCGATCGACATCGAAGGCGCCGCGCTCTACGACGGGCCGGACGCGGTGGCGCCGTACTTCCCGGTTGCGGACGTGGTGGACGGCCAACTCGCGCTGATCCCCGGCGCCATCGCGGACGCGATCAGCGTCATGGCGTTCAAGGCCGACCAGGTGGAGATCCCGGAGGGCGCCAAGCAGTGCATCCGGGCGCGGCTGGAGGATCTCGCGGTGATGGCCGACCTGCCGATGCCCCCGTGGGTCGAGCAGGAGCTTTCGCTGGTCGCGGCCGGCAGCATCCAGGATTGGCTGCCCGACCGTGGCGCGTTCGAGAACCCCAACCTGGACGGCCCGACCCCGATCACCGTGCGCGACGGCAAGGTCTTCGGCCACCTGGCCACCTGGAAGGCCTGCCACATCGGCTACCGGGACTGCCGCAGGGCGCCACGGTCACGGTCGAACTACGCGCACTTCCACGTCGGGGAGATCCAGACCACGGACGGCCCGCTCGCGGTCGGCAAGATCACGCTGGGCGGTGGGCACGCGGACACCCGGCTCGGCTTCCAGGCGGCGGCCGAACACTACGACGACGCCGGCTCGTCGGTCGCGGCCGTGCGCGCGGGCGAGGACAGGCACGGCATTTGGATTGCCGGCGTGGCGCTCCCGGGCGCCGAGGACAAGTTCGCCACCCTGCCGCTGTACCCGCTGTCCGGCGACTGGCGGCGCATCGGCGGCCACATGGAGATGATCGCGGCGCTCGCGGTTAACACTCCCGGCTTCGGCATCACGCGCGTCCACACGAACAACGTCGGCCAGGAGCTGACCCTGGTCGCGGCCGGTATGCTGGAGGAGTACAAGATGATCTCATCCGAGGTCCGGAAGAAGGCGGCCCAGGCGGGTCACGCCAACCCGGACGGCTCGTACCCGATCGAGACCGTCAGCGACCTGGAGAACGCGATCCAGGCCTACGGCCGGGCCAAGAACAAGCCGCAGACCCGGGCGCTGATCATGCGGCGGGCGCGCGAGCTGCACCGTGAAGACCTCATCCCGCAGCCATGGCGCGGCTCCAACGCCGACGCCTACGCCATGTTCAGCACAGACGAGGAGATCCTGGAGGCGGTGCGGCTCGAATGGGCGGCCGAGATCGCGGCCGAGGCCTTCGGCGACGAGACCCTCGTCGCCGACGCGGCGTTCGAGGGCAAGCACACGCGGGGCTTCCACGGCATGTTCATCCGCAAGCTGCTCGGCCACCACATGGGCGACGGCGGGGACGCCGGCACCGGCGGGTCGACCAAAGAGATCCTGGCACGGACCCGTGCGAACCAGGAGCACGTCCGCAAGATGTTGGGTATGTCCGAGGCGGACACCAGCGGCCTGTCGACCAAGGAGATCATGGCGCGGACCCGCGCCAACCTCGATGCCATTAGCAAAGGTCACGCTACCCCCGCCAACGTCGAGCGCATGACCCACGATCAGCTCACCCGGGAGGCCACCCGTCACCCACATGGCCATCCGTCGCGCCACCACGCGGAGATGGAGCTGGCCCGGCGGCATACCGTACGGCAGCAGGCCGACTTCCCGAACATCCTGGACGAGAACAACGCGGCCGACAACGCACGGCGCAAGCAGAACCTCAAACGGCTGGCCGAGCTTCAGCGCCAGCTTGAGGGTGACCAGGGTCTGAACGATCAGGAGCAGCAGGAGCTGGACCGCCTGCGGCGCCTCTACAAGCCGACCAAGCAGGATTTGGCGGCCCGCGAGAAGCGGCTGAACAACCCGGGCAACTTCGCAGACGCCGACGAGGCGATCAAGACGTACCGGGCCGAGCATGAGACGATGCGGCTCGCGCGTATCGTGGCGGACGGGCTGGACGAGCTGGACGAGGCGCACACCGCTGCCGCCGCACTCAGCGCGTCCACTGCGTTCTGACCAGGAGGGAGTAACGACGATGGCTTGCGGGTGCGGTAGTGGCCAGCAGCAAGATCTTTGGGAGCCGGTCTTCAGCGACCAGACGGTAGGTGCGCCGACGAGCAAGGCCGACGCCACGAAGCAGGTGTCGGAGCGCGGCGGCTACATCCGCGAGGCGGGCGCTGTAGCGACGGCTAGCAGATAGACGCGCGAGAGCGCTGTGCCCCCTGGTGGTAAGTGCGTAGGGGGGCTCGAAGCCCTGGGGCGGCTATAGGCGCACAACGAAGGCCCACCCCGGGCACAACGCCAGTACCTCGCATGCTGTGCGAGGTACTGGCGTTTCACGATGGGATGCCCGCCTTCCCGTACTCGGTCGGCCACTCGCCGGTCGCGAGCCGGTGATATTCGGCGCACAGCCCCCCCGGTTCGTGGTGCACGTACTTGCGCAGGTGGCGGATGCAGCGCTTCATGCTGCCCGGCGTGCCCCACCGCACCTTGGCCGCACCTTCCCCGTGCACCCAGTACTCGACCAGCTTGCGCGTGGATTCGCGGGTCATGTCGATCGCGAACGTCTCGACCGGAACGCCCCACGCGCCGACCTCAGCAATGCCGTCCTCGCGGACCAGGCGCTCGGCCAGCTCGGCCGAGTAGGCCAGCACCTCCGGGGGGACTCCCAGGGCCTCCAGCTCGGCGAGCAGGTCACGCTCCATACCGGCAGGCTAGTCGATGGCGCCGGTGGTGCGGCGCGGCGTGAGATCGTGCTGGCCGCAATGGGCGATCAAGATCTGGAGGCTCTCCGGGATACCGAGCACCTGCATGGTGAGCCGGTCGCCGTCGCGGGCTATGATCACGTACTCGGAGCGGGACAGCCCGCGCCAGGCGGCGTAGGGCTGGACGTAGACGCGGTCACCCGGCTTGAGCGCGGCGGCCCACTCGGCGAACGGCGTCACGTACTTCGGCCTGCACCTCGCGCAGAAGACCGACTGGCTGCGCGTGTCGTTGGTCAGCAGATGGCCGGCACATCCGGCGCAGCTGCGCAGTGAGTTGCCGCTCACGATGTGGGCCTGACCGGCTGGTACCGCACGTAGCGCCAGAGCGATTCCTGGGCGTGCGCGAGGCGTCCAGCTTCTACACCCGAGACCAGTTCGGCCCGGCGGGCCATGAGGAGACGGCCGAGCCAGTTCAGGCCCTCTGCGAGATGCCAGGCCTCCTCCTCGTGGCCCTCGCTCATCGGGACGCCGGCCAGGTCGACGCCGAGCCAGCGGTCGCTGCGCGCGCAGACGAGCAGCGCGTCGCCGGTCTCCAGGAGCCGGGCCACCTCGGAGCGGTCCGGCGCAAACTTCACAGCCAGGACCAGGGCGAGGGCGACCTCACGCACCTTCCACCAGTCTTGACGGTGGCGCAGGAGCCGGACGCCCTGGGCTCGCGCCTCGTCGGGCGTGGCGCGGGACATGATCAGGTCGTGATCCTGGCGCGTCGTGGTCTTCAGGCACTGGAAGAGGTGCTCAGCGGTCGGATACGTCCTGCCCTGGAAGTGCAGCGGCTGGCCCTGGTAGCCCATGCACAGCGGCTCGAAGGCGATGTCCCCCTCGATCAGGATCACCTCAGGTAGGCCCACGACTCCCCCTCTGGTGTGTCCAGCTTGCGTCGAATCGCTGACGCCACCAAGTGATCGAGGCGGTCCGGGATACCTCGGTGGCGTAGTCGTCGCGCTGGTACTCGAAGATCGGCACAAGCCCGCCCATCCCGTACCAGCGACCCGACCACATGACCCGGTTCCATCGCTCAGGCATCGGTCACCTCCGTCAGCGGGCCGTACTCCGCGATGAGATGCTGCTCCGTCTCGTTGAACGGGTAGTTGTCCGAGTGCCAGATGTCCTGGCTGCTGCCGCGCCTCCAAACGTTGCCCGAGTCGTCCTTGACCAGGGCGACGTTGGCGTCGATAACGGGCAGCGCCCACCTGCGCGGGCCTTCGTCCTCGGCTTCTTCACGGATGGCCAGGGCGGTCTGACGGATGATCACGAGGTGCTGGACAAGAGCGTGTAGCTCGTCCAGGTCTGTCGCACGCCGGGCCGACTCCATCAGGCCCGTGATCTTTAGCGCCATGGCCTCGGCCTCCCGCGAGATCAGCTCGGCGTGGCTCTCAGGCATTGCGGATCTTCTCCTCGATCTGGTGCGGGTACTTGCGCTGGAGGTAGGAGGCCACGGCGAAGGCGGTCGGGTTGCCGTCCGCGTCGCGCTCCATCTTCCGGATCGCCTTATGAGCGCCCTGCCGGGTGATGCCGGTGGCCTGCACGAGCAGCCGGCGGTCGATCGGGCCGGTGACCGGCGATTCGTAGGACGCGCCGTCCCACCAGGCGATGGCCTGGCCGAGCGGTGTGGCCCAGAAGGCCGTGTCGCGCATCTCCCACGGGTCGATCAGCGTGCGCTGGATCGCGTGGGCTACCGCTGCACCGGACGCGGCGCCGGATGCTCCGGAGAGGCGACCGGCCAGGAGGTTCGCCTGCTCAAGGACGTGGGCGTACTGGCAGGTCACGGCGGTGTTGAGGAGCTGCGCGTAGTTGTGGCGCAGGCGCAGCAGCCGTACCTTCAGGCTGGCCCTGATGTCGGGGTGGGTCAGGTCGATCATGTGACTTTCTCCTGGTGGTCGGTGCACCATGCCGAGCGTGGGGACTGGCCGCAGCAGCTCGGGCCGGTGGATACGGAGCGGACGGCCGTTTCGAGGTCGAACAGGCCACGAGTGGCGGCCCGCATCGCGGGCGTCGGGTCGGGGTCGTCGTCGTAGTACAGGACAACGGTGTCCACGAGCGCCATGAGTCGGTCGTAACCGGCCTTGCCCATGGTGATCGTGACCCTGTCTCCGTCGCGGGTGGCGCGCATCTGTGACCTCCTGTATAGATCGTGTATGGCACAAGCATACAGCCCAGGCGACACTTCTGTCAACCTGGGCTGCATGATGGCTAGGGGGTTACGTGACTTCCAGGCTGATCAGCATGGGTCTGAGGTGCAGCTCGCGAAACTCCTTCACGTTCCCGCCTGCGCGGATCGTGCACGAGCGGACCAGGCCCGGTACGGATGTCATGCCGTCCCAGGTGGCGCCGACGCTGACCAGCTCGCCGACGCGCAGGCCCGAAGCCTTGCGGACGAACGGGGCGTTGCGCGAGGCGCCCGCTGTGACGGCCTTGCCCGACCGCGCGGCGCCGAACGTCCAAGACAGGCTGGCCGAGCGGGCCTCGGGTGCCCACCAGCACGAGAAGCTCGCCTTGCGTAGGCCGGCGTCCGTGGCCGTCGTGACCGCGTAGAAGCCTGCCCCGAGTACGAGCGCGGTCAGTGCGGTTGCCGCCCTGGTCCTCATCCGTGCCTGGCCGCGGTCTCGATGGCCAAGATGTGCGTGCTCATCTGGCCGTCCGTATCCTCGGTGACCACGTACCTGCCCACGGCGAGCTCAGGAGCGGCCCAGACCTCTTCCCACCAGAGCACGACCTCCTGAAGGTCGACACGGGTGGTAAAGCCGATCACACGGAGCGGGCGACCCCTCCAGAAGTCCTGACGTTGTACGTCGCCCCGCTCATTCACGTGAAACGGGTAGGGCAACTGCTGAAACTCTGCACCGTCCTCTGTGATGTGGTCGGTACGGGCGGACGGCTGCAAGGAGATCAGATCCACGGTCGATCCTCCCTCAGTGCGTCGACGAGGGTGTCCAGCTCCACCAGCTCGTCCTGGTAGGTGTTCGCGTAGCCGCTTATCTCGCCGCGGGCGACGCTTTTACGGTGCTCACTGACCAGCTCGATCAGGCGGTCGATCTGGTCCGCGGTGAGGCGGACGAGGTAGGTCTCCACGATTCTCTCCTGTCTGGGAAGGTGCTACCGGGTGCGTGCGCTGTAGTGGTCGCCTTCGTGCCACTGGGCGTATTCGTGCGGCGGGACTTCCCAGCAGCCCTCTGCGGCCTCGCCGTTCTTGTCCACGCCCCTGACGCAGACCTGGTAGCTGGCGGGCATGTAGTTCGGCTGGATGCCGTACATCCGGCAGGACCCCTTGGCGTCGTAGGACACGCAGGGGTGGGTGAAGTAGGTGTAAGCCGCCGAGTACTGCTTGTGAGTGACGGTGCCGTCCACGGGGCGCTCCCCACATCCTGCGAGCCCGAGCAGCGCGATCCCCGCGACTACTGCCAACTTGACCTTCATGACTCTCTCCCTCGATCGTGTTAGCCTCAAGCATACAGCCCGGGTGACAGATATGTCAACCCGGGCTGTGCGGTAGGTCTTGGACTAGCGGCGGCGGTTCCGCACGTCGCGTAGCTCGTCGTAGGCCTGCCAAGTCTTCAGCGCCAGCAGGTACGCGCCGCCCAGCAGCACGATCCCGATGAGCACGGCCCAGAAGCGGTGCTCATTGCTGAACCTGTAGACCAGGCCCGGCAGCGAGGTGAAGAAGTGGATCATGCGTAGACTCCCATGCTCAGGTAGCGCTGCTCGTCGGCGCGAGCATCCCAGTAGCCCCGATCCTCCAGGTGGCGCTCGTAGGCCAGCTCGGCGGCCTGTTCGGCGCGCATCTCGTCCTCCTGGGCCTGCATGATCGCGTAGCAGGCCTTGATCGCCTTCACGGTGGCGTGGTGATAGCCGCAGGCGCCGCAGATAGGCCCTGTTCCGGAGGGGACGATGTAGCCCAGCCAGTCGTACTCGACGCCGTCCAGGGTGTAGCCCTCGCGGTTGATCACTTCTGCTCCCATGCTGTCCTCCTGGGCTCGACTTGTATGGCACGAGCCTACAGGAGGATGACAGATGTGTCAACCAAGCAGCCCCTACGCCCGAGGGGTGGAAGGCGTAGGGGCTGCTTGAACTCAGGAGAGAGCCGCTGCACGCGAGACAGCGTGCTGCTATTGTAAGCGCTCAGAAGCGCACTGGCGCATGGCTGAGGGCCTGCTAGGCGAGTCGTTGAGACTGCTGTCTCCGACGCCCGGACCCTCACGGAGCCCCGCCCATGGATGAGATCCAGATCCCTACTGACTTCTCCGTCGTCACCGACGACGATCTCGGCGCGCTTGAGGCCCAGGTCCGCGCCGCTGCCGCTCCCCTCGTCCCCCGCGCGCAGGGCACCGGCGAGCCCCTCACCGCCGAAGAGACCGCCTCCCTTCAGAAGCTCGCAGCCGCCGTCACCGGCATCACCGACGAGCGCAAGCGGCGCATCGGCGAGGCCTCGGCTGCTGCCGCCAGCACCCGCAAGACGTCGGAGGCCGTCGCGGCGTTCTCCACCGACGCCGACAAGGGCGCCGAGAGCGACGGCACGACTGAGACCGGCAAGGGCAAGAAGAAGGCCGACTCCGAGGAGGACGCTGAGGAGGGCGAGGGCGGGGCGACGGTGACCGCTGGCGGCAAGAAGGTCCGCGTCGCCGATGTGGCCGGCCGGGGCACCGGCAAGGCCCCGAACGTCAAGGGCGCCGAGGGCGAGGAGCGCAAGACCGGCAGTCGCATGCTGGCTGCGCCGAACCTGCCGACCGTCAACGCGGGGACGCAGTTCGCCAACCTCGCCGAGGTGGCGCAGGCGGTCGAGGCGCAGTTCGCCGTGTACCCGAGCGGTGCGACCGGCCAGTACATCAAGACGCCGGTCATGTACCTGAAGCGGGACTTCCCGAAGGAGCTGACGATCCGGGAGGGCATGGATCACGAGGCCGTCGCCAAGGTGTTCGACTTCGCGGCCGACGAGTCGCGGCTGCCGGACGGCTCCCTCGTCGCGGCGGCCGGCTGGTGTGCTCCCTCGCAGATCGACTACGGCCTGTTCGAGCTTGAGGGTTCGGCGGGCATGCTCGACCTGCCCGAGACGCAGATCTCCCGGGGTGGCATCCAGTTCACGACCGGCCCGGACTTCTCCACGATCTTCGGCGGGACTGGCTACTGGCACCAGACGGAGGCCCAGGTTATCGCGGCCACGTCCAAGCCGTGCATGGTGATCTCCTGCCCGACGTTCACGGAGAAGCGGCTGGAGGTCGAGGGTGTCTGTCTCACCGGCGCCTTCCTCCAGGACCGAGGCTATCCGGAGATGGTGCAGCGGTTCGTGCGTGGCGCGCTCAAGGCGCACGCGCGGAAGATGAACATCTTCAAGATCAACCAGATCATCGCGGGCAGCACGCTGTTCGACTACACCAACGTGGCCAACCTGCCGGTCACCACGACCGAGTTCAAGGATCTCTCGGTCGTCAACCGGCTGCTGGGCATCCTGGACATCCAGGCCATGGACTATCGGTACAAGTACCGGATGGACCCCGAGGCCCTGGTCGAGACGATCCTGCCGTACTGGCTGATCGTCTCGATCCGCGCGGACGTCTCCCGGCGCATGGGCCTCAGCCTCACCGACGCCGAGACCGTCACCGTGGCCATGTTCAACACGTGGATGTCCGACCGGAACATCCGCGCCCAGTGGATCTACGACTGGCAGGACGTCTACAACACCACGAACACCTCGATCGTCGGCCAGACGGCGGGCATCTTCGTCATGCCCACGACCGTCGAGGCGGTGCTCTACGCGCCGGGCACGTGGGTCGCGGGCGTCTCGGACGTGGTGCGGCTCGACACCGTGTACGACTCGACCAACCTCGCGCTGAACCAGTACACCCAGCTGTTCACCGAGGAAGGCATCCTCGTGGCCAAGCGCGGCTTCGAGTCGCGGCGGATCAAGACCACGATCGACCCGAGCGGCACGCTCTCGGCCACCACCAACATGGTGACCGGCTGACCCACCCTCTGAGCCGAGCCCGCTGACGACGGGCTCGGCTCGATAGGGTCCTAACCAGGAATCGAGGAAGGTTCAGCAGATGAGCAGCTATCGGGAGTGGACCGAGGGTTACCCCTGCATCATTTTCGAGCTTCCCGCGCAGGCCACCCCCGGTGACACCGGGACGACCCAGATCCCCACGGCGGTGCCGTTCGACGGCTTCGTCACCCGCGTGGAGATCGTGCCCCGGGCGGCCATCACCGCGAACGCGACCAACTTCGCGGCCTACACCTTGCAGGACAAGGGCGTGCTGGCCTCAGGCTCGACGGCCGTCGCCTCGCGTTCCTGGGCGGCGACCAACAGCGTGGCCGGCACGAAGGAGCAGGCCACGCTGAACGCCACCCCGGCCAACCGTGAGGTGAAGGCGGGCGACACGCTCCAGCTCGTCCGCTCGATCGGCGGCACCGGCCTGGCCACGCCCGCGATGTCCATCCTCGTCACGATCCAGCCCCGGTAAGGCGATCCCATGGCGCTCCCCGTCGCACAGCTGCCCACACCGCCACCGTTCTCTACGGTGCGGCCCGGTGGGCTGCTCGACAACGGGTTCGGTCCGTACGACATGCCGCAGGGTGTGGCGACGGCCGGCGCGCAGTGGCTCCAGGAGGTCTGCGGGTCGGGCCACCTGTACCCGGCCGCCTGCCAGACGCCGCCCTATCCTGCCCGCACGATCGATGCGGGCGGGACGATGGTCACCGCGTACCCGTTCGTCGTGTACGCCTCGGAGGTCTGCCCTCCGGTCGGCACGCCGGACGCGGAGGCGGCCCGGCGTGTCCGGCTGAAGTTCGACCTGTCCGAGGGGCAGATGGTCGAGAAGGCGTTCTGGGGCGGCGGCGAGGGCGTCACCGGCGTGATCGAGCAGATCAACGCGGCGGGCGGTCTGACGCAGCTCGGCGCGTCGCTCGATATCGTGGCGGCCGTCTCGCTGCTTGAGCAGCAGGCGGCGGCGGCCAAGTACAACGGGCCGATCTTCATTCACGCCCGGCCGCGCATGGCCTCGTATCTGGCCTTCCGGGGCCTGATCCAGGACTACTCGCGCGACGGCGACAGCCCCGTCACCTACCTGGGCAGCAAGTACGTCTTCGGCACCGGCTACTCGGGTAACAAGTTCGATGGGACAGCCCCGAGCGCTACCGTCGAATCGATGCTTGTCACCGGCCGGGTGTTTCTCTGGCGCGATCCCGACGTCGCCGTCTCCCCACCTCAGCAGATGTTGATCACGGGGACCGGCGCGGGCGGGACCAACCAGCGGGTCATGTTCGCCTCACGGGCGTGGGCCATAGGTGTCGAGTGCTTCGCGGCGACCACCGAGGTCACGCGCGGCGGGGCAGTCACGTAGGAGGAGTAGAGAGATGGCTGAGTACGTACTGCGCGAGGGCGACACGCACACCGATGTGGCGCGCCGGCTCCTCGCCGAGGTGGACGACCCGCAGGCCGTCGTCTGGGCGCCACGCCCGGACGTGTTCGGCGGCGGCGTCTACGTGGTCAACGACGAGGCGGCCGTCGCCAAGGTCGTCGCTGATCTCCAGGCGAAGCGCGACGACGAGGCGAAGCGGATCTCGGCCGCCCAGGCGAAGGCCGACGAGCGGGACGCCAGGGCCGACGAGACAGGGCTCACCCCGGCCCAGCTCGGTTTCCCGGCGAATGCCGGCACGGACCCGGGCGCGCCAGGCACGGCGGGCACGCTGGCCACCGACGAGGCGGCGCATCGTGGTGATGGGCTGCTGGCCCCCGAGACGGCCCAGACCGAGACGGTCACGAACGCGGACGGCACCGTGTCCGAGGTGAACGACGAGGAGGTCTCCGACGAGGCGGTCACCGACGACCCGGCCACGCCCGAGGACGAGTCCAAGATGACCCCCGCGCAGCGGCGGCGGGCGGCTCGCGAGGCCAAGGCGAAGGCCGACGCCGAGAACGTCGCCAGCACCGAGGGTGCGGCCCAGGAGGAAGTGAAGTAACCCATGGCGACCTACTGCCTCAAGGTCATTCGTGGTCGGGTCATCCGGCTGACGAAGCTGGACGCATGCGGTTCCCCGATCCACGGGCCGAAGGCGTCGGTCACCAGCGACGGTTTCGTCTCGATCGAGGTTCGGATGGAGATCGAAGACCCCACCGAATACAAGGTCAAGGGCGCGAACGACAACTTCATCGTCAACGACCGGGGCCGGCCGCTGCTGAAGTGGGCCTCCCTCACCATGAACATGCAGGCCGTGGACCCGGAGCTGTACAACCTGGCCACCGGCTCGCCGCTGGTGATGAACGACGCGGCCACGCCCGAGGCGGTCGGCTTCCGGCTGCGGGAGGCCGTGTTCGGCAACTTCGCGCTGGAGGTCTGGACCGACCTTTCGGGCCAGCCGTGCACGGGCGGCCTGACCAACTACGGCTACGTGCTGTTCCCGTGGGTGGTCGACGCGATCGTGGGCGACTATACGATCGAGAACGCGGCCGTCAGCTTCCCCATCACGCAGGCCCGGACGCACAACAACGCGCTGTGGGGGGTCGGCCCGTACAACGTCGACAACAAGATCAGCGCGCCGGCCGGTCCGTCGCCGCTGCTCACCGCGATCCAGCCGCTCGACCACATGGACATGCACCTCACCACCCTCCCGCCGCCGGCCGCCACGTGCGGCGCGGTGACGCTGCCGTAAGGAGATCCGGGGATGCCCACCCTCGACGCCCAGACGCTCAGCGTCAATTTCCTCGCCACGCTGAATAACCTGCTGGATCTCCAGTCGGCCAGTTCGGCGCTGGCCTACGCCCAGTCGCTCGGCATGTCCAACGGCGTGGGTGCCAGCCAGGCCGACAGGATCTTCACCGACACCCGGACCATCGCGGCCTCGGGCACGGACGACCTGGATGTCAACGCGGGCGGGCTGATCGACCCGCTCGGCAACGTCTTCACGGTCCTTCGGCTGAAGCTGATCATCGTCAAGGCGGCGGCGGCCAACACCAACAATGTCGTCATGGGCGTGGGTACCAACC
>Ga0307472_100000313_pt1 | contig 15998 bp, 14 predicted proteins | sample atmos_gasesAM5C__2_FD_204582 | JGI IMG/M metagenome (GOLD analysis project Ga0307472, IMG submission 204582) | Hardwood forest soil microbial communities from Morgan-Monroe State Forest, Indiana, United States - atmos_gasesAM5C_05 | ecosystem: Environmental > Terrestrial > Soil > Temperate...
AACCGGGTCAGGTCCGGAAGGAAGCAGCCCTAACGAGCGCGGTTCGGGTCGCTCGTCAGCCTCCCACCTTTCCCTCCATGCGAACACGTGAAGACTTGACACGCGAAGACTTGGCGTCGGGTGGCGACCGGATGGCGTTATGAGCAAGGGCACCAAGCAGTCCGAGCCCGGTCTGGTCGCGGGCGATCGCCCCGCAAGCGATGCGTCCTACCGCGTGCTTGCACGCAAGTATCGCCCGGCGACCTTCGGTGACTTGATCGGCCAAGATGCGATGGTGCGCACGGTTTCGAACGCATTCGAAACCGGCCGCATCCCGCAAGCCTGGATCCTTACCGGCGTGCGCGGCGTCGGCAAAACAACAACCGCGCGCATTCTCGCGCGCGCACTCAACTACGAGCTCCCCGACGGCTCCGTCACCGCACCGACGATCACGATGCCGGCGGTCGGCGTGCATTGCCAACCGATCATGGAGAGCAGGCATATCGACGTCATCGAGATGGATGCCGCCTCCCACAATGGCGTCGAGGATGTGCGCCAGATCAACGAGGCCATCCGCTATGCCCCGGTCGGCGCGCGCTACAAGGTCTACATTCTCGACGAAGTACACATGCTCTCCACGCAAGCCTTCAACGCCTTGCTCAAGACCCTGGAAGAGCCGCCGCCGCACGCCAAGTTCATCTTTGCCACGACGGAAATCCGCAAGGTCCCGATCACCATCCTCTCGCGTTGCCAGCGCTTCGATCTGCGCCGCGTCGATGCCGATCTGCTGGTGAAGCATCTCGAGACGATCGCGCGGCGCGAGGGCATCGAGGTCGAGCCTGCCGCCTTTGCTCTGATCGCGCGCGCCGCGGAAGGCTCGGTGCGCGACGCGCTCTCGCTGTTGGATCAGGCGATCGCGCATGCGGCCGGGACGGTGCGTGCCGAGGACGTGCGGCAGATGCTGGGGCTTGCCGACCGGGGCAGGGTGATCGAGCTGTTCGAGGCGTTGATGCGTGGCGATATCGCCGCGGCGCTCGCGGAGCTGCGCGCGCAATACGAAACAGGCGCCGATCCGGCGGTGGTGCTGACCGATCTCGCCGATTTCACCCACTTCGTCACCCGCGTGAAGATCGTGCCTGCGGTGGCCGATGACCGCTCGCTGATCGAGATCGAGCGGGCGCGTGGGCGCGCCTGCGCGGAAAAGCTGTCCATGCGCGTGCTTTCACGTACGTGGCAGATGTTGCTCAAAGGCATTGCCGAGGTCGACGCCGCGGGCCGCCCGCTCGCGGCCGCAGAAATGGTGCTGGTGCGCATCGCGCATGCGGCCGACTTGCCGACGCCCGACGAGGTGATCCGCTCGCTCGACGAGAACGCAAACGGGCCGCGCGCGCGCGCTCCGGCCGCCGCGCCGGCGCCGGCGGCCTCGGCGCCACGCTTGGAGGCGCCGCGGGGCGAGATCTCGCGCGGCGCGCCGCGCGCAGCGCTGGCGCCCTCGAGCGAGGTGCGCGCGCGTCTGCCCGAGGCACAGCCAAGTCCGCCGGCATTGGCCATCGGACGGCTCGAGGATTTGATCGCGCTGGCAGCGCAGAAGCGCGACCTGGGCGTCAAGCTCGCGCTCGAGCGTGACGTGCGGCTTGTGCGTTGCGAGGACGGCCGGCTGGAGATCGCATTGGAGTCGAGCGCGGCAAAGACGCTGGTCAACGATCTGGCGCGCAAGTTATCGCAGTGGACCAACCGGCGCTGGATGGTCGTCGTATCGGCGGAGGAGGGCGAGCCGACGGTTCGATCGCAAAACGACGCGCGGCAAGCCGCGCTCAAGACCGGCGTCGAGGCGGACCCGCTGGTGCAGGCCGTGCTCGCGCGCTTTCCCGGCGCCGAGATCGTTGATGTGCGCGAGGGCGCGGCGGGTTCGCCCGAAGATTTACCGCCGGCTGATTCCGAGGACGCGGAACTTCCGCCCGCCGACGAGCTTGAGGCTTAGCAGTTGTCGCACACGCGCGGCAGGAGATGAGCGATGGCGGATTTTCTCGGTCTGATGAAGCAGGCGACTGAACTCAAATCCAAGATGGAGGCGATGCAGGCCGAACTCGACCAGATCGAGGTCGAGGGCACCTCGGGCGGTGGGCTGGTCACGGTCAAGCTCTCCGGCAAGGGAGAGATGAAAGGGATAACGATCGACGACACGCTCATGCAGCCGTCGGAGAAGGAGATCGTCGCGGACCTCATCGTCGCCGCCCATGCCGACGCCCGCCGCAAAGCCGAAACCTTGTTGCAGGAAAAGATGAAGAGCGTTGCCGGCGGCCTGCCGCTGCCGCCGGGAATGAAGTTGTTTTGAACACCGTCTGACCGCTGGCAGATTCGGCGGAACGGCGGCGGATGGAGGTTGTCCGTGGAAAAAGATATCGACATGCAGGCTGTGTCGGCTGCGATCGCGGGGTTCTTGGCCTGTCACGTGCTGACCTGTCGCTTCCTGGCGCAGGAGGGAGTGGTCGATAGAGACCGCTTCACGGCTTATCTCGAGACCGCGATGGCGGAGATGGCTCCCGGCATCGAGGACCAGCGCGCGTTGTTCGGGTTGCGTCAATTGATTGCGGCGCTGCGCGCGCCGCTGACGTCGCCGCCCATGCAGTAACTTCTCGCGCCGGTCGCTGCCCGTCTCCTGATGTCCACCGCCGCCGCTGGACCCGAGATCGAGCGTCTGATCTCCCTGCTCGCGCGCCTGCCCGGCCTCGGCCCTCGCTCGGCACGCCGCGCGGCGCTCTTTCTCATCAAGAAGCGCGAACAAATCATGGCGCCTCTCGCCACCGCTATTCAGACGGCGCTGGAAAAAATCGAAGTCTGCCGCGTGTGCGGCAATATCGATACCCAGAACCCGTGCACGGTGTGCACCGACACGCGGCGCGATCCCGCGATCATCGTCGTAGTTGCCGACGTGGCCGACCTTTGGGCGCTCGAGCGCGCGCGAGCGATCAACGCCCGGTATCACGTGCTGGGCGGCACGCTCTCGCCGCTCGATGGCATCGGTCCGCAAGACCTTTCAATTGAAGCGCTGGTGTCGCGCGCCCACGATCCGGCGGTGACCGAGGTGATTCTCGCGCTCAACGCCACGGTCGACGGGCAAACCACGGCGCACTACATCACCGACCTGCTGCACGAGGCCAATGTCAAGGTGACGCGCCTTGCCCACGGCGTGCCGGTCGGCGGCGAGCTCGACTATCTCGACGAGGGCACGCTCGCGGCGGCAATCCGGCAGCGCACCGCGTTTTAATCGTCCATGACGATGCGGGTCGGCTTGACGAGGCCGGCAAAATGCCCGCGCTGCTGCAGCCAAACGAGCAGCACCAGGCTCGGCAGCGCCGTGAGCGCGCTGATGATGAAGAACAATGGCCACCCCGCGCGCTCGGCGATGAAACCCGCCCCGGCGGATAGATAGGTGCGCCCGACGGCGGCAAGCGCGGTGAGCAGCGCGTACTGCGTCGCCGTATGCAGCGGATTGTTGCACAGCGCCGAGAGGTAAGCGACGAAGATCACGGTGCCGATGGCGCCGGTGAAGTTTTCCACGATGATCGTGAGCGTCAGTGCCCAAAGATTGACGCCGACAAATGCCTGCCAGGTGAAGATCAGGTTCGAAGCCATCTGCAGAAACGCGCCGATCCAGAGGCTCGCGGCCAGCGGATAGACGCGCGCGATCGCCCCGCCGGCAAACCCGCCGATCAACGTTGCCGCCAGACCGACGCCCTTGACGATGGCGGCATAGTCATTGCGGGAAAATCCGAGATCGATGACGAATGGCGCGGTCATGGCGCCGGCGAATGCGTCGCAGAGCTTGTAAAGCACGACGAAAACCAGAATGACGACGGCCATGTCGCGCGTGAGAAACTCGCCAAAGCTGGCATAGGCCGCGGTGGCGACGCGCACGAGCGGATTCTCCCGTGCATGCGTGGCGTGCTCGGCCGCGGCGAGGGCGGATTTCTCGGGTTCGCGAGCGATCAGCGCGGTGGCGATGCCGATCACGACCAGCGCCGCCATCACCAAGTAGCCTGCGGTCCAGGACGCCTCCTTGCCGAAGCCGAGGCCCGATTCAAACCCGCTCACCAGAAACAGCGCGCCGGCAGTCGAGGCCAGCATGCCCAGCCGATAAGCCGCGACATAGGCGGCCATGCCCGCGGCCTGCTCGCTTTCCGAGAGGCTTTCGATGCGGAATGCGTCGATGACGATGTCCTGCGTGGCGGAGGCCGTGGCGACGAAGACGGCGGCGCTGAACACGACGTACCACGGGGCCACCGCGGGATCGCAGAAGGCGAGCAGTGCGATCGAAATGATCAGCAGAAACTGCGAGAACAACAGCCAGCCGCGTCGCCTCCCGAACAGCGGCGAAAGCACCGGCACATCGAGCGCGTCGACGACCGGCGCCCACAGGAACTTGATGGTGTAGGGCGTACCGACGAGCGCGAACAACCCGATCACGCCGAGATCGACGCCGGCTTCCCGCATCCAGATCAGAAGGGTCGAGCTCGACAGCGCGAGCGGCAGGCCGGCGGAGAAGCCCAGGAAGAGCACGACCAACACGCGCGGCTTGAGGTAAACCGCCAGCGTGTCGGCAAAGCTCGGGCGCGCGGTCGCGGTTTCGGGCGTGACGGTCATCAGCGGCAGCTATCGTTGAATTAGGGCGCGGACCATGCTTGCCGTGCGATTGCGGCAAAAGTGATGGCAAAGCGCCTGCCGATTATCCCCCGGTTTGCAGCCGGCGCGGCAGCGGGGCACGAATGACGACGGCATCGGTGCCGAGATTGTCGCCCTCGAACTCGACCTCGCGGATGCGGGTTCCCCGCTTCTCGATCTTTTCCGCCGAAACCAGGATTTGCCGCACGTCCTCGTTGGCCTGCCCGAAATGCTGCTGCAGTTTCAGCACCCGCTCGTGCAGCCGTTTTAGGTCGTCCATGAGATGGCCGACCTCGGCGTGAATCTGGTCGGCGGCTTCGCGCATCCGTGCATCTTTTTGGATTTGCTGAATGACCTGGATGGCGAGCATCAGCAGCGAGGGCGAGACGATGACGACCTTGGCGCGGAACGCCTTTTGCACGATGTCATCGAAGCCGTCATGCAATTCGGCGAAGATGGATTCGGAGGGCACGAACATCAGCGCCAAGTCGTGGGTCTCGCCCGCAATCAGATATTTGGCGGCGATGCTCTCGACGTGTCTTGTAACATCCTGCCGTATGCGCGCAGCCGCTTGCTTGCGCTCGTCCTCGGTCTTGGCTTCGCGCAGGGCGGTGACGGCTTCGAGCGGAAACTTGGCGTCGATCGCCAGCGGACGGCGATCGGGAAGGAACACCGCACAATCGGGACGGCATTTGTTCGATAGCGTGAACTGGAATTCGTAGCAGCCCTTGGGCAGGCCGTCCTGGACGATCAATTCCATGCGTGCTTGCCCGAACGCGCCGCGCTGCTGTTTGTTGGCGAGCACGCTTTGCAGCGAGGTCATCTGCGAAGCGAGATCGGCGATGTTTCGCTGCGCGTTGTCGATGACCGCGAGCCGCTCGTTGAGCTTTTGCAGGCTGTCGACCGTATGCTGGCTGGTCGTGGTCATGGACTGATTGAGATGGTGCGTGACCGAGTCGAGCCGCTCGTTCACCGCGCGGTGAAGCTCCGCTTGGCGGCCGGCGAGCACGTCGCGCATCGCCTCGATGCGCACCGCGGTCTCCGCCTGCAGCCGCGCGAGTTCGAGCAGTTGCTTGTCGGCGGTTTGCGCATCGCGCCGGCGCAGCGCCCGGACGGCGACTGCGGCGAAGGCGACAACGACCAGTAGCCCCGCAAACGTAATCGCGCCGGCGAGAGGGAGGAGATGATCGGTCATCAGCGCCACTGTACCTCGATTCGCGGCATGAGAACAAAATATGAACGACAAAGCAATCCCATGGCGCGGCCGCCAAAGCCGACCCGGCCGATCACCGCAGCGGATGCGGCGCATTGACCGATTTCCGGCGACCGCTTACATCGCGAGCATGGCGCTCCGCGACATCCTCACCCTGCCGGACAAACGGCTACGGCAGGTTTCCGACCCGGTGAAGAAAATCGACGCCGGGGTGCGCAAGCTTGTCGAGGACATGTTCGAGACCATGTACGACGCGCCCGGTATCGGACTCGCCGCCATTCAGGTCGGCGCGCCCAAGCGGATCATCACCCTGGATCTCGCCAAGAAGGAGGAGCCAAGGAAACCGCAGGTCTTCGTCAATCCGGAAATCCTTTGGACCTCGGAAGAAAAGGCAACCCACGAGGAAGGGTGTCTGTCGATCCCGGAATTTTATGACGACGTCGAACGTCCGGCGCAGGTCAAGGTGAAGTATCTCGATCTCGAGGGAAAGCCGCAGGAGGTTCTGGCGAATGGACTGTTGGCCACCTGCCTGCAGCATGAAATCGATCACCTGAACGGTGTCTTGTTCATCGATCATTTGTCCAGGCTCAAACGCGACCGCGTGCTCAAAAAATTCAGCAAGGCGGCGAAGCGGGCCGCGGTTCAAATCGAGGACTGACGGCCTTCCTGCAGCGGGCGTGAAATCTCGTACACGGTCGGCTGTTGCTCGGCCACGGAGATCGCCCGGGGTGACGTGACATGTCGCTGCGCATCGTGTTCATGGGCACGCCCGATTTTGCCGTACCGACCCTGCTCGAGATTGTCGGTCGCGGCCATGATGTCGTCGCGGTCTATACCCGCGCGCCGAAGCCGGCCGGGCGCCGCGGCCTCGATCCCACGCCGAGTCCGATCGAAAAGGAGGCGCGCCGTTTCGGCCTGCCGTTGCTCACGCCGGCGACGTTGCGCACGGCGGAGGCGGCAGGCGCCGCGCGCGCGCACGGCGCGGATGTGGCGGTCGTCGTCGCCTATGGTTTGATCCTGCCCAAGGCGGTCCTCGAGGATTTTCCTTTGGGCGCATTCAACCTGCACGCCTCGCTGTTGCCCCGCTGGCGCGGCGCCGCGCCGATCAACCGCGCGATCATGGCGGGAGATTCGGAGACCGGCGTGATGGTGATGAAAATGGAGGAAGGATTAGATAGCGGCCCCGTCGCCATGGCGGAGCGCGTGCCCATTTCGTGCGAGGCCACGGCGGGCGATTTGCACGATCGGCTCGCGCGGCTCGGCGCCGACCTCATGCTGCGCGCGCTCGGCGCGCTCGAGCGCGGCTCTCTCACGCTCACACCGCAGGCGCACGCGGGCATTACCTATGCGAACAAGATCGCCAAGGAGGAGACTCGAATCGTCTGGGCGCGGCCCTGGCGCGAGGTGCACAACCACATCCGCGGCCTGTCGCCTGCTCCGGGCGCCTGGTTCGAGATCGGCGGTGAGGATACGCGCGTGAAGGTGCTACGCACGAGCAAGGCAGAGGGTGAAGGCCCCCCCGGCACCGTGCTCGACGACAAGCTCACCGTCGCTTGCGGGGAGGGGGCGCTGCGCATCCTGGAATTGCAGCGAGCCGGCCGCCAGGCAATGAAGGCGCACGAGTTCTTGCGCGGCATGAGCGTTGCTGCCGGCACGCGGTTCGCGTAGGCCGCGCCATGCCTCGCTACAAGCTCACCATCGAATACGACGGCCGGCCGTTCGTTGGCTGGCAGATCCAAGATAATGGTGCTTCGGTGCAAGGCGCGCTGGCCGCCGCGCTCGAGGCTTTTTGCGGGCAGAAGCTGAGCGTGCACGGGGCGGGGCGCACCGACGCCGGGGTGCATGCCCTCGGGCAGGTCGGACATGTCGATCTCGCCAAAGAGTGGGATCAAGACACCGTGCGTGATGCATTGAACGCGCATCTGCGCCCGCATCCGGTTGCCATCGTCAATGCGCAGCGGGTTGACGCCTCGTTCGATGCGCGCTTTTCAGCAATCCGTCGCCATTATCTCTATCGCATCGTCAACCGCCGGGCCGATCTGACGCTGGATCGCGGCCGTGCCTGGCGCATTTCCCAGCCGCTCGATGTCCCGGCAATGCAGGAGGCGGCGCGGCGCCTCGTCGGCCGGCACGATTTCACCACCTTCCGCAACGTCGAATGCCAGGCGAAATCACCGGTAAAGACGCTCGACCAACTCGACGTGCATCGCGCCGCCGACGAGATCCGAGTCGTAACTTCGGCGCGCTCGTTCTTGCATTCCCAGGTTCGCTCGATGGTCGGAGCGCTCGCGCTCGTCGGCGAGGGCAAGTGGACGGCGGACGATGTCTCCGCCGCTCTCGCCAGGCGCGATCGCGCTGCCTGCGCCCCTGTCGCGCCGCCCGATGGGCTTTATCTGGCGAGGGTCGATTACGCGTGACGGGCTGGCGCTCGTACGCGCACTCAGCCGAAATACCGAGCACTCTGCGGTATACCGCGGTCAATGTTGCGAGGTCGGCGACGGTGGTCCGCTCGTCGACCTGATGCATGCTTTGCCCCACCAGGCCGAATTCGAGTACCGAACAGTAATTCTTGATGAAGCGCGCGTCCGAGGTGCCGCCGCTGGTGGAGAGCTTGGGTTGCTTTCCGGTCACGTCCCTGATGGCCGCGCAGACGAGATCGAGAAACGGGCCAGGTTTGATGACGAAGGAATCGGCGTTCGACGGCTCCCATTCGATGTGCCAGCGGATGCGTCCGGCAGCTGCGTCGGCGGCGCGCTTTTCAATCAGCGCCTTGAGGGAGGTCTGGTTGTGACGATCATTGAAGCGGATGTTGAATCGCGCACGCGCCTCGCCGGGGATGAGATTGACGACCGGGTTGCCGATGTCGATCGAGGTGAATTCCAGGTTTGAGGCGTCGAATTGCGCGCTGCCGTGGTCGAGCGGGCTCGCCATCAGCGCGCCCATCAACGCGATCAAGCCGCGCACGGGATTTTCGGCGCGTTCGGGATACGCGACGTGGCCCTGCTTGCCGGTGACGACGAGCGTGCCGTTGAGCGAGCCGCGCCGGCCCACTTTGATGGTGTCGCCGATCGTCTCCGCGTTGCTTGGTTCGCCGAGGATGCAATGGTCGAAGGTTTCGCCCCGCTCGGCCGCCCATTGGACGAGCTTGACGGTTCCGTTCACGGCGATGCCTTCCTCGTCTCCCGTGATCAGGAACGAGATCGATCCCTTCGGCCGGCCGCCGTGTGCGGCGAGATAATCGAGCGTGGCGGCCAGCGCGCTGGCGATCCCCCCTTTCATGTCCACCGCGCCGCGTCCGTAGAGCGTGCCGTCGGCGATGTCGCCGGCGAACGGCGGATGCGTCCATTTCGCCTGCTCGCCTGGCGGCACCACGTCGACGTGGCCTGCGAACGCGAAGTGTGGGCTCGCGGTGCCGATGCGGGCGTAGAGGTTTTCCACCGGTGCGGTCCCAGGGTCGGCGAAGGTGATGCGATGCACCGTAAAACCTGCCGCTTTCAGCACGCCTTCGATCAGGCCGAGCGCACCGGCTTCCGCCGGCGTCACCGAGGGACAGCGCAGGAGATCGCGGGCGAGCGCGGTGGGATCGGTGCGCGGCGGATTCATCGGGCCGGCTTTTGCACCTACGCGCCGAGCTGTGCAGCGAGGAGGTTGTTCTGATTTCTCACCCACCCGGGGATCAGGAATGCATCGATGAGGACCCAAACGATTGTGATCAACGACCCTACGACAGTGAGTGTCAGGATCAGTTGGGCAACCGCGACGCCGGTGCGTTTGAGATAGAAATTATGGCCTCCGAACAGCCCCAAGAAAAACCACAGTATGTAGGCGACCAGCGCGGTCTTTTTGTTCGCCTCGAACAGCATCAAGGCGCGCGTGTCGCTCGACAGGCCGCCCTGCTGTTGAATTGTCTGCCTCGTGCCTTGGGGGAGCTCGGCTTGCATGACCTTCTCCTGATGCGAAAGGTCGTGATTATGTGATGAGGTGCCGCTCGGCTCAATCCCGCAGCAATTCATTGATCGAAGTCTTTGCGCGGGTCGTCTCGTCGACGCGCTTAACGATCACGGCGCAATAGAGGTTCGGGCCCGATTCACCTTTCTTGCTCGGCTTGCCCGGCAACGAGCCGGGAACGACGACCGAAAAGGCGGGCACCTCACCCCGAAATATCTCGCCGCTGTCGCGATCGACAATCCGCGTGGAGGCGCCAATGAAGACGCCCATGGAAAGAACCGAGCCCTCGCGTACGATCACGCCTTCGGCAACCTCTGAGCGTGCGCCAACGAAGCAGTTATCCTCCAGGATAACTGGGCCCGCCTGTAGCGGCTCGAGCACGCCGCCGATGCCGGCGCCGCCGGAGATGTGGCAGTTCTTGCCGATTTGTGCGCAGGAGCCGACCGTTGCCCAGGTGTCGACCATGGTGCCGGAGTCCACGTAGGCGCCGAGATTGACGAAGCTCGGCATCAGCACCACGCCGGGCGCGATGTAGGCGGAGCGTCGCACCACGCAATTCGGCACCGCCCGCAGCCCGGCCGCGCGAAAACGCGCTTCGTTCCAGCCCTCGAACTTCGAGGCGACTTTGTCCCACCACGCCGCTTTGCCGGGCCCGCCGGAAATCACGCTCATATCGTTGAGGCGGAAGGAGAGCAGCACTGCTTTTTTGAGCCATTGATTGACGCGCCAACGGCCATTGCCCTCCCGTTCGGCAACGCGCGCGGCGCCGCGATCGAGCAGATCGAGCGCTTCCTCGACCGCCTCGCGCACCGGCCCTTTGGTCGTCGGACCGATGTGTTCGCGGTGCTCGAAAGCCTCGTCGATCGTCTTGGCAAGCTCGGCATGCGGCATTGGCGCAAACCTCCGCGAAATCCTCGAAAGCCAGCCGCCGCGTTGTCGGGAATGGGGCGCGAGGAGTCAAGTCGTCGGGCTTGCGCAGACGCCGTGACCAGCGCTTTCCTCGACCGCCAACTCGCATCAACGGCTGCGGGCGACCGCTTCGAGAAATCCAACCAGATCGTCGGTCACGTGGTCGACGTGCGGCGCCTCGCGTCCTTCCAGCTCCCAGTCCTCGCGAAACACCTCGCGGGTGTGTTCAGGCACCACCAATACCGTCGTCATGCCGAGCGCGTGCGGCACGACAAGATTGCGCGCCAAGTCCTCGAACATCGCGGTCCTCGCGGCGTCGATGTTGTGGGCCTTGAGAAAGCGGTCGTAGGTTTGCGGCGACGGCTTGGGCTCGAGCTCGGCCGCGACGATATCGAACACGTCCTCGAAGTGGCGGGCGAGCTCGAGCCGGGCGAGCACGGCATCGGCGTGGCGGCGCGTGCCGTTGGTCAAAATCAGCTTGCGACCCGGCAGGACCTCGATCGCCGCCGCCAGCGCCGCATTCGGCGTGAGCGGCGAATGGTCGATCTGATGAACGAAATCGAGGAAGTCATCGGGCTCCATGCCGTGCTCGGTCATGAGCCCACGCATCGAGGTGCCATAACGCTTGTAGTAATCTTTCTGCAGGCGGAACGCCTCCTCGTGAGGGACCTTGAGATAGCCCGCGATGTACTCGCGAATGCGCTCGTCGACCTGCTGCCACAGGTTGAGGTGATGGGGATAAAGCGTGTTGTCGAGATCGAAAACCCACGTCTCCACATGACCGAAGGCGCGCGGCGCGGGACGAGTGGAATTCATGACGCCGAGGCCTGGTCCCTGATCGCGCGCTTGAGCGGCCGGTCGAATGCCAGGATGATGGCGCCGGCAACGAACGCGATGCCAGCGATCACGAGGAAGAACATGGTCTTGTCCATGCCGGACCAGAAGCTGCCCAGCCAGCCGGCGATCAAATTGCCGGCAAAGCTCGTTGCCAGCCACAGTCCCATCAGCATCGAGACCATGCGCGCCGGTGCGACTTTCGACACCAGCGAGAGCCCGATCGGCGACAAGTAGAGCTCACCGATGGTGATGACTACGAAATACCCGAGCAGCCAAAGCCAGCTTGCTTCGTCGCCCGCGGCCTGCCAAGCAGCGGCGACCATGATCAAATTGGCGAGCGTCACGCCGAAGCAACCGATCGACATCTTGGTGACGGTCGAGGGCTCCTTGCCGCGCTTAGCCTGCCAAGCCCAGAGCGCCACGACCAAGGGCGTGAAAGCGAAGATCATGAAGGGATTGAACGCCTGGAACCAGGTGACCGGAATTTCGCCGTGCCAGAGGATGAGATTGATCGCGCGGTCGGTATGGTCGTCCGCCCACAAAGCGATCGTGTTGCCTTGCTGCTCGTAAGTTGCCCAGAACAAGGTCGTCGGCACGAACAGCGCGATCAGCGCCAGGATGCCGCGCCGCTCGCTGCGGTCGAGCGGTTTGTTCGCGATGCCCGCGGCCATGGCCTTGTGCAGTTCGTCTGGCGGTAGTTCGGGCATGGCGTAGAGATAGATGGCGAGCGCGATCGTCATGCCGATGCCGGCAGCGGTGAAGCCGTAATGCCAGCCCAGCTGTTCGCCCAGCGTTCCGCAGACCAGCGGTGCGAGAAATGCCCCGACATTGATGCCGACGTAGAAGATCGAATAGGCGCGGTCACGGCGCGGATCGCCGCGCGCATAAAGTCCGCCTACCTGTGCCGACATGTTGGGCTTGAATGCACCATTGCCAAGAATGAGCATGGTCAAGGCGAGCAGGAACAGCGGCTCGAAGGCCATCATGAAGTGGCCGATCGCCATCATCGCCGCGCCAAGGACGATGGTGCGGTGCTGTCCCAGCACGCGGTCGGCGAGCATGCCGCCGAACACAGGCGTGAGATAGACGAGCCCAGTATAGAGCCCGTAGATGTGCGAGGAGAAAGGTTGCACGCCGAGCGGGCCAGTCATTGACTCGAAAAAGGACCTCAACGTCGTGAGCCCTATGACGTTGTCGGCGTGTCCCGGCAGCAACAGAAGCTTCACCATGTACAGGACGAGCAAGGCCCGCATCCCGTAATAGGAGAAGCGCTCCCACATCTCGGTCGCGAACAGGAAAGTGAGCCCGCGCGGATGGCCGAAGAGGTCGCGCGCTCCTCGTCTGCTGCGATGACGTTGCTCGGCCGTCGAGTACACCATGATGTGTGATCGCGGTTCGTGAATTGTTGGCGGTTGTATGCTCGATTAGATTTTGCCCGGCAATACCGCCAACGAGGCGCGCGACCCTAGAACGCGCCTCGCGCCGGCGTCAAACCAGCGCAGCCGGGCCCGCCGCAGGCTGGCAAAGCGGGGGCCGTCTCGGTACACACTTGACGCTGCCCGCGATCTGAGAAAACGCTGTGGCGAGAAATAACGGCGGAGGAAGGCCCATGGTCCATTTCAAACGCACCATGCTCACGGCGGGCTTGGTGGGGCTGGCCGCGATCGTGGCGGGGGCGGCGGGTGCGCAAGGCGACAGCGCGGCGAGTTTCCCTACTCGGCCGATCCATTTGATCGTCGGCTTTGCGGCCGGCGGCGGCAACGATCTTTTCGCGCGCCTCGTCGGACAGAAGCTGTCGGAAAACATCGGCCAACCGGTGATCGTCGAGAACAAGGCAGGCGCCGGCGGCCGGATCGCGGTCGAATACGTCAAGAGCCAGCCTGCGGATGGATACACGATCATGGTGGCGGCGAGCGGCCAGATGGCGGTCGCGGCCGCGATCTACCCGAAACTTTCGTACCATCCCACCCGCGACTTTCTGCCGCTGACCATGATCGCATCGTTTCCGCTGATCCTCGCTGGTCCCGCTAACGACGCGATCAACTCGGTGAAGGACCTCGTTGCCTACGGCAAAGCAAACCCGGACAAGTCCAACTACGCGACCTCCTCGCCGGCTTTCACCATCACAACGGAGCTGTTCAAGCTCAAAACCGGGATGCCCGCGGTCGCAGTGCCCTATAAGAGCAGCAACGAGATGATGCTCAGCGTGGCCGGCGGCAACACCTTGTTCTCCATCGCCGATGGTCCGCCCACGATGCCGCTTGTGCAGGGCGGGAAGGTCCGCGCCCTAGCGGTGACGGGATCAGAGCGCTCCTTTGAGCTTCCGAACGTGCCGAGCATGGCGGAGGCGGGCTATCCGGAGGTGAATATCGGGCTATGGAGCGGGGTATTTGTCGCAGCCGGTGCGCCACCGGCGATTGCCAACAAGCTCGAGACGGAATTGCGGCGCGCGCTGGCCGATCCGGGGGTGCGCGAGAAACTCAAGGCGATGGCGGTCAACCCGGGGGGCGGCCCGGGCGAGGAGTTCCGCAAGAAAATCGATGCCGACATCCGGGTCTTCGCCGACGTGGTCAAGGCGGCCAATCTGAAATTCGAGGAATAGCGTTCACGTCCGCGGCAGGATCGAGTTCCCGGCGAGTTGTCGCTGACCGTCGCGAGAAATGCTTTTTCAGCGATGTCCTGCATCTGGCCGCAGGCGAGCCTGATGATCTTTTTGCTGCTCTATTTCGTTTTTCTCTGGGTCGCTTGGCTGCTCGCCGTGAAGCTGACGGAGCCGAGACCCGGCAGGCAAGCCGCACGCTCAGGCGCTTGCGATATCGCTTGAACCTAAGCATCGCTGGTGCTGCGAGACGGCGCCGGCTTTTTGCGTTGCACTGTCCCGCGTCTCGCCTGGGCGCGGCGCCTGTGCAAAACGGGGATGAATCCTTGGCTGCGGTGGCAGCCCCGCATGAATTAGGTTAAGGTTCGATTGCTCGGGTGACCACGCGGGCAAAGAGTAGAGCACGGAGTGTAAGCTCTGCCGCGCCGCCCCACGACGCGCCTCCGGAATGTGGCGCCCGAGCGCCAAACCTTTGTCGGCAAAGTCGCACGCGGCGCCGGTTTGAACACCGGCGCGGCGTGCGCTCGCGCGCTACACGTCGAGCAATTCGTCGCCCGCAAACTCCGCCCGCTCCTGGATGAACTCGAAGCGCGCTTCCGGGTTGTTGCCCATCAAGCGTTCAACCGAGCTGTCGGTCGTCTTGCGTTCGTCGTCGACCACCACGACGCGCAACAGCGTGCGCTTTTTCGGATCCATCGTGGTCTCCTTGAGCTGCATCGCCATCATCTCGCCTAGGCCTTTGAACCGGCCGATCTCGACCTTGGCGTTGGCGTGAAACTCTTTTTTCAAGAGTTCATCCTTGTGTTTGTCGTCGCGGGCATAAAAATTCTTGCCGCCATGGCTCAACCGGTAGAGCGGCGGGACAGCGAGATAAAGATGACCGTTGTCGATCAGTCTCGGCGTCTGCCGATAAAAGAAGGTGATCAAGAGCGAGGCGATATGCGCGCCATCGACGTCGGCATCCGTCATCACGATAACCTTGTCGTAGCGCAAATCCTCCTCGCGATAGTGCGCGCCCGTGCCGCAGCCCAGCGCCTGCATCAGCTCGCCCAGTTGTTGATTCTGCGCCAGCTTGTCCTTGCCGGCGGACGCGACGTTGAGAATCTTGCCGCGCAACGGCAGCACCGCTTGCGAGGCGCGATCCCGCGCTTGCTTCGCCGAGCCGCCGGCGGAATCGCCCTCGACGATGAAGATCTCGGAGCCTTGGGTCGCGGTATTGGTGCAGTCGGCGAGCTTGCCGGGCAGCCGCAGTTTGCGCACCGCACTCTTGCGTAAATTCTCCTTCTCCTGGCGGCGGCGCATGCGCTCCTCCGCCCGCTCGACGACGAAGTCGAGAAGCTTGTTGGCTTGCGTGGGATTGCCGGCGAGCCAGTGGTCGAATGGATCGCGGATCGCGTTTTCGACGATGCGTGTGGCCTCCGCGGTCGCCAGCCGATCCTTGGTCTGGCCCTGGAATTCCGGCTCGCGGATGAATACGGAAATCATGCAGGCTGCGCCGTTCATTACGTCGTCGCCTGTGACCGGCGCCGCGCGCTTGCCCTGACCCACTCGCTCGGCATGGTCCTTGATGCCCTTCAACAGCGCACTGCGCAGCCCCGACTCGTGCGTGCCGCCGTCCGGCGTCGGAATCGTGTTGCAATAGGAGGACAACGACCCGTCGCTGTCCGCGGTCCAGGCGACAACCCATTGCGCAGCCCCGTGCACCCCGATTTTGCCCGCGCTGCCGGTGAAGATATCGGGATGGACGAGCGCGGCGCCGTCGATCGTCGTGGACAGGTAATCCTTAAGACCATCCGCGAAATGGAAGGTGTCCTTCTCCGGTACGCCCTCGACCCCGCGCAGAAGCTCCTT
>Ga0307472_100000315_pt1 | contig 15931 bp, 11 predicted proteins | sample atmos_gasesAM5C__2_FD_204582 | JGI IMG/M metagenome (GOLD analysis project Ga0307472, IMG submission 204582) | Hardwood forest soil microbial communities from Morgan-Monroe State Forest, Indiana, United States - atmos_gasesAM5C_05 | ecosystem: Environmental > Terrestrial > Soil > Temperate...
GATGGCGCCGCCGCCTTTGCCGGTGCCGGTGTTGCGAATGTCCGCGATATTGCTCTTGATCATCTCCTGGTATTCGTCGTCGATGGGCATGGGCCACATTTTTTCGCCGGCGGATTTGGCGCTCTCGAGAAACTGATCGAGATACTCGCGCGGCGTGCCGAACGCACCGACGTGAATATTGGCAAGGGCAACCTGAATCGCGCCCGTGAGCGTGGCTGCATCAATGATGTGCGTCACGCCAAGTTTTTTCGCGTAGGTAAGGCCGTCCGCGAGAACCATGCGGCCTTCGGCGTCCGTGTTGATCACTTCGATTGTTTTCCCGGACATGGCCACCTGAACGTCTCCCGGTTTTTGCGCGCGGCCACCGGGCATGTTTTCTGTCGCAGGAATTACGGCAATCACGGACACGGCAGGCTTCAGCAGCGCTATCGCGCGCATCGCGCCGAGCATGGTGGCGCCGCCGCCCATGTCGTACTTCATTTTCTCCATGTTATCGGCCGGCTTGATGGAAATGCCGCCCGTGTCAAAGGTGACCGCCTTACCGACAAGCCCAAGAACCGGCGCGCCCGGGCGCGGCGTGAGCGGTTCGTACCGCAAAACAATCACGCGCGGCGGCTCGACGCTTCCCTGCGCGACTCCCAGCAAGGCTCCCATTTTCAGCTCGGTGATTTTGCGGTCGTCGAGGATTTCAACGCCGAGACCAACTTCATTGGCCATCGCTTCGGCACGAGCAGCGAGCATGCGCGGAGTAAGGCGATTGGAAGGTTCATTGATCAGATCCCGCGCGAAATTTTGCGATTCGGCGATGATTAGCCCGCGTTCGATCGCATCGTTTACTCCGGAGAGCGAGCCGTTGTCGAATCCGGCCAGCGAGACAGATTGAATCTCCTTGTTCTTTTTCTCCGAGCGGTATTTATCGGATTCGAAATCGGCAACGAGAACGCCTTCGGTAATGGCCTGCGCGGCAGCCGGGCTACGTTCGTCCTCGCGCGTGAGAAAGACGAAATTCTTCACTCCGCGGGATTTCAAATGGCGCAGTGCCGCCCCGGCGATTTTGCGAAGGTCGCCGACCGCGAATTTCGCGGGCTTCCCTGCTCCAACAAGGAGCAAGCGTTTCGCGTCCATGCCCTCAGGAAAATGCAAGAGCACGGTTTCAAGTGCCTTGCCCGTGATTTCGCCGCTCGCGACGAGAGTTGTGAGACCGCCCGTCATGCCGCGGTCGATTTCGGCGAGAACCCCGTCAAGTTTGTTATCGCCTTCAAAAACATACGTGACGAGCGCATCGGCCTGTATGGAAGAGTAAGGCTGAGAGTCAAACTGGATCTGCATAGGTTCCTTTCGATTTTGTCGTCGATTTTATCGGCGGCGAGAGCGGCTGATCGCTTCGCTGGCTTCACGTTTGGCTTCTTTTTGTTTTTCGGATTCGCGGCGGTCGTGGAATTTTTTGCCTTTGCCGACCGCGAGTTCGCATTTCGCCATCCCGTCGCGGAAATAAAATTTCAGCGGGACGATGGTCATTCCTTTTTGCTGAATCTGAACCTGGAGCTTATCGATTTCGCGCCGGTTCAGGAGAAGCTTACGCTTGCGGAGCGGGTCATGATTCCGGGAACCGCCTGGCAGATATTCCGGAATGTGAGAGTTCACGAGCCACGCCTCACTGCCGCGAATCTCGGCGAACGCATCTCGCAGAGCGGCCTTGCCTTCGCGAAGCGTTTTTACTTCGGTTCCCAGGAGCACCAGACCCGCCTCGAACCTATCGCCAAGAGTGTAGTTGTACGAGGCGGTGCGGTTCTGGGCGACGATCTTGACGCCTTCGTATTGCTGTTTTTTCTCCGCCGATTTCATGAATCGATTATGATAGCTGCCAGGTCGGACAACTCGCAAGTCGCAGATTCGCCCGCAGTTCGAAGCCGTTTTGATTTACCCCGTTCGCAGCAGAAAGCGCGATGGGGGTATTAGTTTGTGAGTACGCAACACTTGGATTTGTTGCTGCATCACAGAGCGGGTGCTAGACTTCCGAGGACTTGAGACAGCCGATTTGGGAGGGCGTTTTTGCTTTGTAGAGATGGACTAATATCTTCGACGCGCGGACCGGCTTCCAGCCAGGGGACTGCCGGCCATCATCGCACTCGCTTTCAAATCCTCAGTTTAGGGGCATCGCTGGCCGTCGCGGCGGCTTTGCTGGTGGGATGCCCGAAATCAAACTCTGACTTCCAAACGGGAAAGAAAGCCGAGGCGGTGCAAGACTACGACACGGCCCTGGTGTACTACGAGCGAGCGCTACGGTCTGACCCGACGAACGCGGAGTATAAGCTCCGCGCATCGCAGATGCGGTTCGAGGATGGGCAATTTCATATCCGGCAGGGTCGAGCAGCTGAGCAAAAGGGCGACCTCCAGCGAGCCCTGATTGAGTTCGAAAAGGCGCAGGCGGTTGATCCCTCGAGCTCGATTGCGGACCAGGAAGTGAGGCGGACGCTCGAGAAGATCGCCGTGCAGAACGCAGCGGAAGCTCCCAAGTCGATGAATTTGAATCCGCAAGACGAGGGGATGCTGTCAGAACCCCCCGAACTAAAGCCTCTTTCGCGCGAACCTATTAACCTGAAAATGACTAATGACACGCGCGTCGTGTACGAGACGATCGCCAAGCTCGCAGGACTCAGCGTGATATTCGATCCAGACTTTACTTCGAGACGAATTACAGCTGAGCTGCCGAACGTGACGCTGGAGCAAGCGCTGGATGCCGTCGCGCTGGAAAGCAAGTCGTTCTGGAAACCGGTGACGCCGAGCGTGATCTTCGTCGCGCCGGACAACCCGCAGAAGCGGAAAGACGTGGAAGACGAGGTCGTAAAAACTTTCTACGTCTCAAACACTTTGACGCCACAGGATTTGACGGAAATCGTTACGGGGCTTCGCCAGCTTCTCGATTTGCGGCGTATTCAGCAGGTGAACTCGCAAAATGCGATCGTGATTCGCGATACTCCGGACAAACTGGTGATCGCGGGAAAGATTATTCGGGACATCGACAAAGCGAAGCCGGAAGTGCTGATTCACGTGCAGGTGATGTCGGCGAACCTCAATCGGCTGAGGGATTTGGGTATCTTGCCCGGCCAGAGCGTATCGCTGGCGTTCACCCCGCGCGCGTCCCTTCAGCCGGGCAACACCACCAGCACGACCAGCACCACCAGCACGACCAGCACAACGTCAACGACTTCGACTACGAGCACCGGCACGACAATTCCGCAAATCACGTTGAACAATTTGCAGCATCTTGGGACGGCTGACTACAGCATCACGCTTCCGGGTGCAACCGCGAACGCGATTGCAACGGACAGCAAGACAAAGATCATTCAGGACCCGGAGATCCGGGTTACGGACGGCCAGAAGGCGTCACTGAAAATCGGCCAGCGAGTTCCAGTGGCGACCGGCAGCTTCCAAGCGGGCGTAGGAGTCGGCGTGGGCGGCGGTGCGGGGGTGGTAAACCCACTCGTGAACACCCAATTCCAGTATCTCGATGTGGGCGTGAACGTCGACGTGACACCGAGAGTGCATCCGGACAACGAAGTGAGCATGAAGCTGACCGTAGATATTTCCTCAATCGCCTCGTTTACGAATATCGGTGGCATCCAGCAGCCGGTCATCGCGCAGAACAAAATCGAGCACGATGTTCGGCTAAAAGAAGGGGAAGCAAGCGTTATGGGCGGTCTGATCCAGCACAGCGAGACTAAGAGTCAGAACGGAATCCCTGGCCTCGTGGCAGTGCCGCTGGCGAAATATCTGTTTTCCGACAACAGCACTACGATTCAGGATCAGGAAGTGTTGATCGTGCTGACGCCGCACATTGTGCGGATGCCTTCGATCACTGCGGCGAATCTGCGGACTATGGCGGCCGGAACGGATTCGAATGTGCGGGTGTATCACGGCGACTCTGGAGCAGACGCGGGCGCTAAGGCTGTTCCATCTGCTGCCGCTCCACCGCCGTCAGGGACTGGCCCCGGAGTAGCAGCAACGAGTCAGCCAGGCGGAGCGACTCCCGCGGCTCAGCTCCGATTCGATCCGCCGAGTGTGACGATGAAGCCGGGCGACAAGACGACCCTGGGGCTGAGCGTTTCAAACGTAACGGATCTCTATTCGATTCCCTTGCTCATTCACTACAACCCAGCGGTGGTACAGGTGGAAGAAGTGCGGAACGGCGGATTTTTGTCGGGCGGCACACAGGAAATTGCCATCGTCCAGCGAATTGACGAGCAGCGCGGCGAAGTGATCATTTCAGCGACGCGCCAGCCGAACACTCCGGGCGTGAACGGAACCGGAACGCTGCTCGGAATCGTGGTACGAGCGGTGGCGGCAGGAAATACGGTGCTGCAAATACTTCAGGTCAACGCACATGATTCTCAACAGCGAAATATTCCGATGGTTTCAGGAGAAGCCGCGATTCAGGTGCAGTGAGGCGCGATGAGCGGCGCAAATCGCAGTTTGGCTGTCCGCTTTCTGGGCTCTCGCGCGTTCTCTTCCCGACCGGAGCGTCGCTATTCCGAGAGCAGAAGAGTTCGGTTGCTCACCGCCGGCTTCACTCTAATCGAGTTAATCCTCGCGTGCTCGATTCTCTTCGTCCTGGCGGCGATCGCGGTGCCGCTTGCGCGCGTGGCGATCAAGCGCAGAAAGGAAGCTGACCTTCGCTATGACCTCCGCGAAATGCGCACAGCGATTGATCGCTACAAAGATGCTTCCGACAAAAACTTGATTCGGGTGAAGGCTGGAACAGAGGGCTACCCTCCGGACCTCGATACTCTGGTGAAAGGCGTTGAGCTGGCCGGAGCGAAGAGTCAGCACGTGCGTTTCTTGCGTGAAATCCCGAAGGACCCGATGACTGGCACCACGGATTGGGGCATGCGCTCGGTTCAAGACGATGTGGATACGACTTCATGGGGCGGGCAGGATGTGTTTGACGTCTACTCGAAATCCACGGGGACGGCTCTGGACGGAACGAAATACTCGGACTGGTAAGGCAATCACCGGTTTTCACGCTGGATAGAATGAAACCTTCTCAATATAAAGAAGCTCAATCAGTCCGCCACTGGCGTGATAGGGGCGAGCACGGATTCACGTTGATCGAGTTGATGGTGGTGATGGCGATCATCATAGTGCTCGCGACGCTGGCGAGTGTGCATTACCGAAATGCTGTGCTTCGCTCGCGTGAAGCGGTGCTGAAATCCGACCTCAGAGTTTTGAATAACGCGATCCAGGACTACACAAGAGACAAAGAAGCCGCTCCGCAATCCCTGGACGATCTGGTGACCGGCCAGTATCTAGGCGCAATTCCCACGGACCCGATTACAAGCGCAAAAGACTGGGTGACGGTGAATTGCGACACGTTGCTTGACCCTGACCAATCCGGGTTAGGGATTTGTTCAGTTCATTCCGCATCGGACGCGGTTTCGCCGTTCGAAAACACGCCGTACAGTACCTGGTAGCGCTTTCTTTCTACCTTTTCAAACGGTTCGGCTGCGGTCTTATCCGAGATACTTCTTCAGCGGCTCCCAATATCGCAATTTCCATCCTTCGAAGAGATGGTCATATTCGCCTTCCGGAAATCCGGAATGATCGAGAATCAACAACGTTCCGCTTCCCTGCAGTTTGAGTTCAAATTTGACGATTGAATAAACACCCGGATCCCAACGCGCGGGACGCCACGCCTGAACGATCCGCTGATTGGCGATGAGTTCGATGTTTCTGCCCACGATTAGTCCGTCAAACATCGAAAAGGCGCCGCCGGCTGCGGGATCTATATTATTTGCAGGCATGCCGCTGAACGCGGCGAACTGCTTCGAATCGAGAAGGATTTCGTAGATGCGCTGCGGACTTGCCTTCAATTCGATTTCCTGGTGAAGCGAGGTGCGAGCCTGGTTAGCTGCAGTGCTCGGGGCTTCCTTCATGTTCTGTTGCTGTTGCGCTTGGGCCCAAACATTCCGGCCAGCGGCAAGTCCACCGAATGTCACTGCGACTCCGGCGATTAGCTGGCGGCGAGTTGGAGCGTCATGCATATTGGCTGGGATTGGTTTTTCGATCATAGATAGTTCTCCCGTGCTGTCAGTCTGGAGTCGGGGCATAAGAGCACGCCGGCCCAATATGTTCAAGGTGATATTTTCAGGACAGCAATGACGCGATGAAACGTTCTGACCCCGGCCACTCTATTCGACGAGTACTATTAGTGCGATCCTGCTTCGCTGCTAAGGCGACGGAATGGCTTTGCGGATCGCGCCTAGTTGCTGATCACGCGAGAATACGTCCATTGGCCGGCGGATTGGGCTTAGTCGGCCTAGCCCGTTGATCATAAGGCTCTTGCGTATTTTCCGTTTCTTGGGACCAAGCGGTAGTGAGGTAGAATGCCGCCGTCCTCCGGGTCGCCAGGTAGGTGGAATTCGGCTTGAGTGGAAATGAAAAAGGAGGTTAACGTGGCCACCGCTTTTTTGCTCTTAATTGCCCTCATATTTCTGCTTGTCTTGAGCATAGTGCTGGGTTCGTTCTTCACGGTTGAGACAGCCCAGGTGGCCATAGTGCAGAGGCTTGGAAAGTTTGCCCGCGTTGCAGGCCCCGGCTTGAACTGGAAGACGCCGTACCTCGAAACCGTAGTTTATCGCCTAAGCATGAAGGTGCAGCAGTTCGATGTTCAGGTGGAGACGAAAACGCAGGACAACGTATTCGTCCAGATACCTGTATCGATCCAGTACAAGGTAATACCCGACGCCGTGGAAGCCGCGTTCTACAAACTGTCCGACCCAGTCAAGCAGATCGAGTCCATGGTCTACAACGTGGTTCTCGGCCACGTTCCGAAAATGAAGCTGGACGATACCTTCCTGAACCAAGCGGACATCGCGAGCGATTTGAGAGACAACCTCGATGCCTCGATGAAAGAGTACGGCTATTCCATCGTCAAGGTGCTGATCTCCGACATCGTTCCCGACCAAAAGGTGAAGGCCGCAATGAATGACATCAACGCAGCGCAACGCGAGAGGGAAGCCACGGTCTCCCGTGCGGAGACAAACAAAATGCTTCTAGTAAAGCAGGCGGAAGCAGAGGCCGAATCGAAACGCCTGCAAGGAGAAGGAATCGCCAATCAGAGGAAAGCAATTATTACGGGACTGAAGGATTCGGTCGAGGATTTTGCAAAAACAGTTCCGGGTTCCACTCCGCAGGACGTAATGCAACTCGTTTTGATGACGCAGTACTTCGACACGCTCAAAGACATTGCGGCAAACGATCACAGCAACACGATTCTGATTCCCCACACACCGAACACGCTTACCGACCTCTTCAGCCAGATTCGGAATGCCATCATCACAGGAACTGAACTCACAAGTCATTCCTCAATTTCCCCGATCTCCTCCGATCACAAAGCCTGAAATGCAGAAATGAAGACCCGCGTTGGCGATTGACGGACGATTGAAGGTATAGCACGACCGCTTGCGAGAACTCTGACACCTGCCGGCCCCATGGGCCCGCTCCTCTGCCTGCCCTAAAAAGCATTGAACAAACTGCACAGCCCGTTCGTATCAGGTAACGGAAGGAGCCGCTACTCATGAAAGACATCCGCTACGCGCTGCGTCAATTCGCCAATGCCCCGGTCTTCACCGTCACCGCTGTTTTGACTCTGGCCCTCGGAATTGGCGCGACCACGGCGATTTTCACGCTCGTACATGCCGTCCTGCTGAATTCCCTGCCGGTCGCCAAACCGAGCGAACTCTATCGCGTCGGTGATGTGGAAAATTGCTGCGTGAATGGCGGACTTCAGGACAATTGGTCGCTCTTCTCCTACGACAAGTACAAGATGTTTCGCGACAACACGCCCGGCTTCGTCGAGCTCGCCGCTTTCCAATCAGGTAGCGATCTCATTGGCGTGCGCCGGGCGGGCACGAGCCAGGCCGCTCGATCTATGAGAAGCGAATTTGTCTCCGGAAATTACTTCGCCATGTTTGGCATCGGTCCGTATGCGGGCCGGGTCTTAACCCCCGAGGACGATCGGAAAGGCGCACCGCCCGTCACGGTAATCAGCTATCGCGCCTGGCAAGGAAAATTTGGCGGCGACCCTTCGATTGTCGGAGGCTCGTTAACTTTGAATGGCCAGCCGTTTACGGTAGTGGGTATCTCGCCTCCCGCGTTCTTTGGCGACCGTCTCACCGATCCCGCCGCTTTCTGGATTCCGATCGCCGATGAGCCGCTCATCGACGGTCCCGGCGCCATAGTCGATTTCCCCCAGCAGGACTGGCTCGACATAATCGGCCGTATCGTTCCGGGCAGCGATCCAAAACAGATCGGTGCGCACATGCAGGTGGAGCTGCAGCAGTGGCTCCTGAGTCCAATCGCTCAGCTTCAGCCCGGGGAGCGCGATGCAGTTGCGAAGCAGACGCTTCGTCTCGCGCCGGGCGGCGCGGGCGTTCAGGAGCTGCGCGACAAATATCTTTCCAGCCTTCACCTCCTCATGTGGATTTCCGCGCTCGTTTTGACAATTGCGTGCGCGAACGTCGCCAACCTGATGCTCGTTCGCGCTACAACTCGCAAGCTCCAGACTTCCATCCGAGCCGCGCTCGGCGCGCCGCCCTCACGCCAAATCCGCCAAGTTCTCACCGAAAGCGTTGTACTGGCGGGTCTGGGAGGCATTTTGGGCATAGCCATCGCCTTTGGCGGGACCCATCTCATCTTGCGCCTCGCGTTCCCGGACACCGATGTTGCGATCCACGCCGCGCCATCGCTGCCCGTGCTCGCTTTCACATTTGCTGTCTCGCTCCTAACCGGCATCCTGTTCGGCGTCTCTCCGGCATGGATTACGGCGAACGCTGCTCCCGCCGACGCGCTTCGCGGCGCCGGCCGTTCCAGCGGACGCAGCGGCGGTTGGACGCAGAAATCGCTGGTCGTCGCACAGGCTGCGCTCTCGCTCGTGCTGCTTTCCGCTGCGGGCTTGCTGACCCAGAGCCTGCGCAATATGCAGGGTCAAAGATTTGGTTTCGAGACGCCCAACCGCTACATCGCCCACATTGATCCACAAATGGCCGGATACAAACCCGCACAGATGCAGTCTCTGTTCCGCCAGCTTCATGATTCGCTCGCGGCGATCCCGGGCATAAGTCAGGTGAGCTTCTCTCTTTACACTCCGATGGAAGGCGACAACTGGGGCGAAACCGTTTATATCGAAGGGCAGGCGCCTCCTCCTCCCGACTCCAATGAGAACAACGCTTCGTGGCTCCGCGTCAGCGCCGGTTACTTTGAAACTCTGGGCACCAGAATCATTCAGGGCCGTTCCATCAGCGACCAGGACACACCCACCTCGCAGCGTGTCGCCGTCGTGAACGAAGTCTTCGCGAAGAAATTCTTCAAAGACGAGAGTCCGCTTGGGCATCATTTCGGATATATCGACATGCAGCACGCAGGCCTCTTCGAGATCGTAGGAGTGACGGAGAACACTGAGTATCGCGAGCCCACGCGCAAAATCCCGCCCATGTTTTTTCTTCCCTCCACACAGGGGGTCGTGTTCGACAATCCGCGTTTTATCGCATTCGAGGATCGCACGCACGTCCTGAACGCCGTCGCGCTAAAAACGCTCGGAAAAGTCCCGGGGCTCGAAGCGCAGGTACGCCACGCGCTCGCGGACGTGAACCCTGATCTTGCGGTGATTGACTTCAAGAGCTTCGGGGAACAAGTGGAGAATAATTTTTCACAGCAGAAGATGATTGCGAAACTTACCTCGCTCTTTGGGCTGCTCGCGCTCGTTCTTGCCTCGGTGGGACTCTACGGCGTGACGGCGTACTCGGTCGAGCGCCGCACGAACGAAATCGGAATTCGAATGGCACTCGGCGCAGGGAGGATCAGCGTGTTGAAGCTTGTGTTGCGAGGAGCTCTGCTGCAGATGGGAATTGCGTTCGCCATCGGGGTACCGGTGACGATTGCCGCCGGCCTCGCTATGGCCACACAGCTTTTTGGCGTGAAGCCTTACGATCCTAAGATCCTGCTTGTTACAACCGCTGCGTTAGCGTTTGCTGCGTTTCTTGCCGCTATTATACCGGCGCGCCGCGCGGCCACCCTCGATCCAATGCGCGCTCTGCGCACCGAATGAACCGGTGATTCGACCTTGATGCCGGCTGGGGAGTTCGCAACCTCAACTGGCTGGTATGATATCGGTGTTTCCCGACATTTAGCTCGCGACGGAGTTACACCGATGCTTGAAACTGTTCTGAAGCGTTTTGAAGAGCCCGACGAAATACGAACATTCGAAAAAGGAAAATTCGAACTCGTCCGCATCGGCGGCATGACCATCGGCCGCGCCACGTATCAGCCGGGATGGAAATGGTCTGTGCATGTCGGACCCAGTGTGGGCGCGTCGCGCTGCAACGTGGAGCATGTTGGCATGGTGCTCTCCGGCAGCGCGACTGCTGCCATGGAAGACGGCACGATTCATGAACTCCGCGCCGGCACTCTCTTTTACATTCCACCCGGGCCTCCCGGTCACGATAGTTGGGTGGTGGGCGACGCGCCGTACGTCTCGCTCCATTTCCTCGGTGCCGACGATTACGCAAACACATAATCATTAGCAACGCCGTTACAAAGAATTTAGTGCCGAACGTCAGGCACAGCCGATTCCATGATTACGACAAGATTTGCTGCTTCAGATCGCGAGCGGCTAGGAGTACATCGTCCGGCCTACCCATATCGCGCCAATAGTAGTCGTCCGCCTGAAACGCCAGGATTTTTTCACCTTCAGTGGCAAGCCTTAGATAGGTGGTAATGATGGAGAAAACGCCGTCCTCAAGTATGAGTTCAAGGAAGCGCGGAGAAATAATATGGATGCCAGAGAAAGCTAGCGCCTGTGTTGGTTGCGAAGGCCGAACCAATTCGTTCTTCTGATCGCGTCCGGTTCGACGGCCGCAAAGTTGATGCCTCTCATCGAAGAGTAGATATCGGGACGTCTCTCGATCTTGCACTGCGAGCGTGGCGAGAGCCCGATTTTCAGTATGAAATTGCGCCATCCGCCGGAAGTCGATGGTGCTGATCACGTCCACATTGTGCAGAATGAATGGCGTTTCGAAATCACGTGGATCTTCAAGGAAGAAACCGGCGGCCTTCTTCAAGCCTCCCCCGGTATCGAGCAGTACTTGTTCGCGAGAAACCTCGATATGCATGCCGAAGTTGTGATTCTTTTTCAGGTATTCGACAATCATATCGGCGAAGTAATGGATATTAATGATCACATCGCGGATGTCAAACGCACGCAGGCGCGACAGCGTAATTTCCAGCATCGTGCGGCCGCCTACATCCACCAGAGCTTTAGGGCGATCGTCTGTGAGCGGACGAAGGCGCGTACCGAGGCCGGCGGCCAAAATCATGGCTTTCACTTGTTTAGATTCTCCAGCTCGAGATGGCGAACTACCACCTCCACGCCGTTCCTGCCGTTCAATCTCTTTGCTAATTGCTCAGCGAAATAGACCGAGCGATGCTGGCCGCCAGTACAACCGAATGAGACCGTCAGGCTCGTAAAGCCGCGGTTCTGGTAGGTCTTAACGCTGGCGTCCACGAGCGACATGACACTGCCGAGGAATTGATGCGCGCCCTCCTGCTGATTCAGATATTCGATCACCGGCTCGTCTTTTCCCGTGAGCGCCTTGAATCTTTCCTCGCGCCCCGGATTCGGCACGCTGCGGGCATCGAAAACGAATCCACCACCGTGGCCGGTCTCATCTTTCGGGATACCCCGCCGAAATGAAAAGCTGAAGATGCGCACGACGAGATTATGCTTTTCGGCAGTGTGGACCGGCATCTCTTCTGAGATCACTGCATTGGCAGGCGAGATTTCCTTAGAAGTGAGGTTTCGCAACGACTCAGATTCCAGCATGCTTCGGAACGCGTCCATCAGCGTCGGAAGCGCGATCGGCAGCTCTACGTTTTGAAGCAGCCACTGCAAGTTTTGCAGTGCATACGGAACACTCTGTAGAAAATGACTTTTGCGCTCATAAAAGCCGCGAAACCCGTAAGCGCCCAATGCCTGCATAATGCGGATATAGACGTAAGCGTAGTAGTGGTGCATGAACACGGAGCGCTCGAGTGTGACGAAGTCGCCGAGCCGATCAATGTAAAGATCGAGCAATTCCTGGCGTAGCGCTGGAGGCAGATCGGCCTTGGCGTCGTACAGGAGAGAGGCGATGTCGTATTGAAGCGCGCCTTTGCGCCCGCCCTGGTAGTCCAGAAAGAATGGACGGCCATCACGCAACATGATGTTGCGCGATTGGAAATCCCGATAGAGAAAGAAATGCGGGCGAGCGCTCAATAAGAAAGTGGACAACCGCTTGAAATCATCTTCAAGCAGTTGCTCATTGAACGAAACTCCGGCCAGCTTAAGAAAGTAATACTTGAAATAGTTCAGATCCCATGCAATGGACTGCTCGTCGAACACAGCTCGCGGATAACAAGCCTCATAATTGAGATCGCGCCCAGCTTCGATCTGAAATCGTGGCAGCAGGTTCACTACTTCGCGATACGCTTCGACCGTTTGGACAGAAATGTTGTGGCCGTCGCGATTTTCCGACAAGAATTCAAAGAGAGTTGTGTTGCCGAGATCTTCTTCGAGATAGGCACCGCGGCTCAGATCTTCGCCATAAATTTCCGGCACTGGCAGACCATGCCGGCGAAAATGCCTGGAAAATTCAAGGAACGCCACGTTTTCTTCGCGTACGCCATACAGAACGCCGATTACGCTAGATGCTCCGCTGCTAAGCCGGACGATCTTGCGCCCCGAGCCGCCAAGTTCTCCGTGCAGCGGCTGCACTCGCTCGACCGGTGAGTTGAACCGTTGCTTAAAAAGCTTTTCGAGGACGTCAATCAAGGCGCAAAACCGCCCTTCGGTAAGGAGTAGAACAACTTTGAAACGCAATCGGCGGAAAAACGTAAACTTTTGGAGAATCAATGTGAGGCAAATATCTAATGGCGGCCATTTCCAAGGACAATCCTCGTTGAATGATTCCACATCGGTATTCGAGCATTGGCGAATCCATGTCTCAAAGCTATATTCCAAAACAAGTTTAGACGCTCGGCGCTTAGGTGGCGAGTCGCCGACTAAAGAAAGGTCGAAAAAGACACGAGTTGCCCTGAACGGGATGCGCCAGTGAATTTCATAGTTGCGGCCCGCAAGTATGTCTGCCAGGACGCAGCCAGCAACGTCGATCGCCACCGAAAAACGCAAAGGCTAGAGGACTACGGAGGACTTCATATGGAAGGTGCGAATATTATGGTGAACTGATTGCCAGTTTGCCGCAGCACTCGGGCCGTTCCGGCAAAGCGGAGCGATCCCAGCCTCCGCCGAGCGCCTGGACTAGCGTCACAGCGTCCACCATGCGGCGGCCGAGAATATTTACCGCAGTCACTTCGTCGGAGAGCGCAGCGGTCTGAGCGACCGTCACTTCGAGGTAACTCGTGACGCCACCCTTGTAACGTGTGATCGCCAGGTCCAGATACTTCTGAGCGGCGACGACTGCTCTTTCCTGAATCTGAGCTTCGTGCTCGAGGATCCGCAATGCCGCTACGTTGTCTTCGACCTGTTGGAATCCGGTCAAAACAGTTTCCCGATAGTTGGCAACTGTTTGATCGTAGGCGGCGATGGCTTCGTCGGAAGCAGCCCGGCGTCTTCCTGCGTCGAAGAGTGTTTCCGTAGCAGACAGCCCAACGGACCATAGGCCGCTCGGCCCCTGTATCAAGGTGGTGATGACAGAACTTTCAAATCCCCCCGAGGCGGCCAAATTGACGAGCGGGTAGTAGGCCGCTTTTGCGACTCCGATCTGGGCGTTGGCGGATGCGACCCTCCGCTCTGCAGCTGCGATATCCGGGCGTCGTTCCAGCAGTTCCGAGGGCACGCTGACAGGAATGGGTGGGGGCGGCGTAGTAAGAGGCAGCGGAGGAAGACTGAAGTCCGCAGGAGGTTTTCCAATGAGAATTGCAATCGCGTGTTCGAACTGCGAGCGGGCAACTCCCACATCGACTGCCTGTGCGCGAGTCGTCTCGAGTTGAGTGGTGGCTTGCTCGACCTCCACTTCAGAAGCAATGCCTCCCGCATACCGGCTTTGGATTAGCTCCAGGGCTTGTTCATATTCCGTTACAGTCGAATTCAAAAGCTGTTCCTCGGCGTCCAGGCTGCGAGCCTGAAAATAATCGATGGCCAGATCTGCGTGCATGCTCAGATTCACGGTAGCTAAGTCGGCCGCGCTCGCTTGCGCCTGTTCTCGATTAGACTCCACTGTGCGACGAACTTGTCCCCAGACGTCAACTTGGTAGGAGAAGTCGACCGGCAGCACGAAGTCGTTATCGGTGATGCCATTAAAGATCGAATTCGGGGGTGGGCGATGGGCGGACGTCTTCGTCCGACTGGCCGATAGCCCGGCCGTCACGGTGGGATAGTAGTTGGCCCGAGAATAGCGCAGAACGGCTCGGGCCTGTTGATACTGCGCCTCCGCGGCTTTCAAATTTTGGTTCGATACATTGACCTGAACCTCGAGCGCATCAAGCTGCGGATCTTGAAATATGGTCCACCAATTACCGCCGAGGTTCTGGTCATTCGGCTGGGCGGGTTTCCAGTCCCCGACCTCTTTGTAGGCGGGAGGAGTTTGCGCCACGGGCGTGTGGTACTTGGGTCCGACCGCGCAACCACTCAATTGAAGCACCGCTATCGCGAGCAGAACTTGCAGCCAAGGTGCTTCCCGAAGATTCTCGACCAAAATCACCTTTCGAGGGTGTTTCACTTTGTATCCCCCGGCAATGTAGCCTGAACAATTTGGACTGGCTGTCCGTGAACGATTGAGTCGGGCGGGTTGAGGATGACCTGATCGCCCGCCTTGACGCCGGAGACGACCTCAATCTGATTGCCGAAATCGTGCCCAGCAGTGACAGGCGAGAGCACGACCTTTCCGTCTTCCACAACGCCAACATGTAGACCTTCCGAGCGAAATATCAGCGTATTCACTGGAATGATGAAGGTGGAGGCCTGCGTTGGGACCGCCAAGTGGACCTCCGCATAAGAGCCCGTGAGCAACGTGCCGGTAGGATTGTCCACGTCGATCTCGATCAGCAGCGTACGGGTTGTCACATTAATTGCATCGGCAGTGCGGACCAATTTTCCCTGAAACTTGCGGCCGGGAAATTCAGCGAGAACGAGATCTCCAGGCATGCCGACTTTGATCCCTTGCGAATATTCTTCGGGGACGTTGACGTAGACCCGCAGCGTTCCGGGTTGCGCCATATGAAACAGATCGGTTTTCACATTGCTGTTGCTGCCAGAGTTAATTAGGTCCCCGATGTCGGTGTTGCGAGCGGTGATAACGCCGTCGAAGGGAGCGTAAATTTTTTCAAAAGACACCAGCGCCTCGAACTGGTCCACAGCTGCCTGGTCAGCTTCGACGATGGCTTTATTGGCATTGTAGGTACCGACTGCATTGTCCACGTCTTGCTGGGAAACAGCATTCTTTTTCAAAAGTCCTTGATACCGGGTTTTAGTGATGGAGGCGAGCTCGAGATTGGCCTTCGCTGTTAATAGGTTGCTGCGGGCTTGCTGGAGTTGCTGATCGACTTCCGGTGTTTCGATTACAGCGAGTAATTGTCCCTTCTTTACGTGCGCCCCAATATCGAAATACCACTTCTTCAAATATCCGTTTGTGCGGGAGTAGATGGGTGAGGTAATGAATGGTTGTACGTTGCCCGGAAGGATGATTTCCTGGGCGGGAGTAGCTGCTTTTGGCTGTACAACTGAGACTGCGGTTACGGCTACTTGTGCTGTCTCCGCACTAAGGTTCTTGCGGGTCCTGACGCGTGACCAGATTCCGGATGCCAAGAGACCAGCAACCACAATTAGCACAATCGCTGGGGCCAACCATCGTTTGCGCGCAGGTCTTTCTGCTGCCTTGTC
>Ga0307472_100000316_pt1 | contig 15896 bp, 23 predicted proteins | sample atmos_gasesAM5C__2_FD_204582 | JGI IMG/M metagenome (GOLD analysis project Ga0307472, IMG submission 204582) | Hardwood forest soil microbial communities from Morgan-Monroe State Forest, Indiana, United States - atmos_gasesAM5C_05 | ecosystem: Environmental > Terrestrial > Soil > Temperate...
CCCCGGAGAGGTCCGCCCCGGCGAGGTTCGCCCCGCGGAGGTCCGCCCCGGCGAGGTTCGCCCCGCGGAGGTCCGCCCCGGCGAGGTTCGCCCGGGAGAGGTCCGCCCCGCGGAGGTCCGCCCCGGAGAGGTCCGCCCGGGAGAGGTCCGCCCGGGAGAGGTCCGCCCCGGCGAGGTCCGCCCCGGCGAGGTCCGCCCCGGCGAGGTTCGCCCCGCGGAGGTCCGTCCCGGAGAGGTCCGCCCCGCGGAGGTCCGCCCCGGAGAGGTCCGCCCCGCGGAGGTCCGCCCCGGAGAGGTCCGCCCCGGCGAGGTTCGCCCCGCGGAGGTCCGCCCCGGCGAGGTTCGCCCCGGCGAGGTTCGCCCGGGAGAGGTCCGCCCCGGAGAGGTCCGCCCCGGCGAGGTTCGCCCGGGAGAGGTTCGCCCGGGAGAGGTCCGCCCCGCGGAGGTCCGCCCCGCGGAGGTCCGCCCCGGAGAGGTCCGCCCGGGAGAGGTTCGTCAAGGGAATTAGTCCCTTTTCCTGCAGCCAAGCCTTGTCATGTGTCATTCATCGTCGCACCATCGCGGCCACGCCCGGAAGTTGCGATGCGGCGGAGGAGAGTGGCGCCAGCGCACTGGCCAGCGCGATTGCGAGAACGATCAAGGTCTTGTGTGTGCGGTTCATGACATATCCTCCTGTTTGAGCTTGCTCTGTCGGCCTGAGCCATGCCCACGTGCCCATCAGAGCGCCTCGATTTCTGCGCGGATCGCCCGGATACGGCGAGCGTTGGCGCGGTCAGGGTATCGTGCGAATCGCTCGAGCAGGCTGGCCAAGTCAAGCCGAAGGTTGACCAGCTGCAGATCGCGGGCCGTCGTCCTGACCGGACGCGAGGCTTCCAGGGTCGCGCGGAGCTCGTCCACGCTCATAAGGGCCAGCGCGGGGACCGTCGTGAGGTCCAGGCGGATCGTCGTTTCGGTCTCGGGTGCAGAGAAGAGCTTGTTCATCGTCGTGTCCTCCTGTATCTAAGTGCGGCCGCGAGGGGACTTTCTTGAGGCCCTTCGCGCATTTAGGTAGGACTCGCTCGCCCAGTGTCGCAGGGTCTGCAGAATGAGACCCAGCCCTGCCGAGATGAGGACGATGAGGGCGAACGTGAGCATGGCCATCATGACGACGGGCGCGTGCGTGACGGCGAACAGGGTCAGCCAGGCCGCGCAGTTGATCAGCCCATTTATCATCAGAGGCCGCCCACGAGGCCAGCGAAGGCGATTCCGGCGTAGAGGACGAACAGCGGGGCGAGTACCATGTTGGCGGGCTCCTTATCGGCTTGCGGGGACGGTGCGGGCGCTGGGGGGCGCCGCCGTGACGCGTACCGCTGACGCCGGAACGGTCGCCACGGCGCTCACCGCGCGGTGCTCTGAGGGTGACTCCATCCCCCCCTCGACGGACCCCATCCCCGCCTCGACGTCGTGGTCGCCCTCGACGCCCCCCATGTCGCACACCATGGCGAGCACGTCGCTCAGGGGTCGGCTCACGATCAGGCTGTCCAGCATCGCTACGGTCATCATGTCATGGTGTATTGCGAGTGGCGTGCCATGGGTTGTCGAATTATCTAACCGTGCGAAATCATTACAGTAGACCGTGATCCGTGCGCCAGTGGGGCGGGGTAGTCTCGTGATATATCAACGGGTTAGGACTATGATCTCGATGTCACGCTACGCAATGGGGGCCATGGGGTATTTTTGACTGAGGCAATGGGGCCCCATGATGGGGCGGTCACGCGCGGGCGACCTCACACCCGTGCGCCGAAAAATAAAAATAGTTTTGAGGAGGCGACCGTGCGACGAAAAATAAAAATTTGATCGGGGGAAATCGACCGTGCACCTAAAAGTTAAAATTTGATCGAAGGGGGACGCGTAAGATCCCTCATGTCCGCAGGCGTAACCGAAGTCTTCGCCAACCTCGCAACGACCACGATGAATCAGGGCTCAACCCTGGCCTCCGGCGGGACGTCGCTGACCGTGACGAGCTCGTCGAGCTTTCCGTCTACGGGGAACTTCCGCATCAAGATCGAGAGCGAGATCATCCTCGTCACCGCGGTCTCGTCGAACACTTTCACCCTGGTCCGGGGGCAGGAGGGCACCTCCGCGGCGGCGCACGTCGACGGACTCGCCGTGACCCACGTCCTGACGAAGGGCGCGATCCAGGCGGTGCAGCAGGCGCGGCCCGTCTTCACGAACACCGCGACGACGCCCTATACTATGGACTCCTCGGGAAACCCGTTCGACGTCCTCATCCTGCACAACAAGTCCGGGGCGGTGAGCTACGTGATGCCCGCGCCGACCGCCGGCAGGCACATCGAGCTGCTAGACCTGACCGGGGCCGTGAATACCCTGGCCAACAACGTGTTCTTCATCCCGAACGGGGCCGAGAAGTTCAACACCTCGGCGGGGTTCGCGCTGACGGGGACGAATTACAATTTCACCAACGGCAGCGGCACCGTCACCGCGACGGGGAGCAAGTTCCAGTCGGAGCTCGCCGTGGGCATGTCGGTGCAGTCATCGAACCAGGCGGGAGTGAACTACCGAGTGACGGCCATCGCGTCGGACCTCTCGATGACGGTTTCCCCTACGTTCGGGGGCAGCACGACCGCGACCGCCACCGCGACCCGGACGAGCCTGACCTTCGCGGCCAACGGGGGAAGGCTGTTCTTCGACAGCGACGGGACAGACTGGTTCGTCAACGGCGACGGGGCCCCCACGATCCTGACCTACACCGCGTCCTCCGGGGGCACCGTGGCGCCGTTCATCCCCCCGCAGGGCGTGTACGCGGCGGACTTCCTCATGTGGGGCGGTGGGGGCGGTGGGGGCAGCGGGCCGACGAACAGCGGCGCCCCGACGACGAGCTCCGCGGGTGGCGCCGGGGGAGCGGCCCTGGCCATCGAGGCGACCGTGGCCGTGACGCCGCTCTCCAACAACGCCGTCACCGTCGGAGCGGGCGGGGCCGGGGGCGCGGCGGTCGCCAGCTCCTCGAACCCCGGAAACGCGGGATCCCCCGGCGGGGACTCGAGCGTGGGCTCCCTGATAACAAGCGGGGGAGCTAGCGGGGGCGCCGGCGGGTCCGAGGCGGGCAGCGTGGACGCCGGCGGAGGCCTGGCGGTGAAGCAGGGCAACGCGGGTACGACCGCGGACAACCTGTACGGGGTGGTCGATACGACGAGCCTGCTGGCCACCGGGACGAGCGTATTCTCCGGCATCGCGCAGGGCGGGGCGGGGCCCCTGACCCAGGCGGGCCTTCCCGGGGCCAGGAACCCGTACGGAGGCTTCGCGGCGGGAACCGGAGGCAACAAGGTGACCAACTCCGGGGGAGGGGGTGGCGGGGCGGCCGGGCCAGGCGGGGCCGGCGGGAACGGGTCAAACGGGGCGGTGGGCCTGTCCTCGAACGGGGGCGACGCGTCGGCCAACTCGGGCGCGGGCGGAGGGGGGAGCGGCTACTCGGCCTCGGCCAGCGGCTCGGGAGGCCGAGGCGGCAACGGCGGCAGCGGAAGGGTGCAGATCCGGTACGTGCTCTAGGGCAGCGTCGAGACCTGCACCCAGACGTCGACGGACCCGGCCGTGGCGATTCCCGCCCCTGCCGTGGCCGTCAGCAGGATCGGGGTCGGGTTGACCCACGACAGGGGTGCCACGGCGGCCGGGTTCGGCTGCGCGAAGTTGGCGTCGGAAGTCGCCGCGGTGCAGGCGTAGTTATTGACGTACTTGTTGACGGTGCCCGTGATCCCGACGGACACCTTCATCGTGATCCCGACCCACGGCGCCGAGGTTTTGACGATGAGGCCGTGGATCATCTGCCTCGGCAGCAGGCTCATGAGGGTCTTGGTCGTGATCCCGGCCGCGAAAGCCGTGAAGGGCAGCGTGAACTTCAGCCATATGGGTGCGGCGCTCCGGACCGTGATCGGCGTGCCGTCGTGCGAGACGCCGCGCGCGTACGTGTACTCGTCGACGGTGAGGGTCGAGGCCGTCACCAGGCCCGTGCACTGCGACGTGATGAGCTCAGCGGCGTCGGTCGTCGTGATCGATCCGTTGACCTGCGACCCGCGGGACCAGAGGCCCGAGGCGGTCACGCTTCCGGTGCTCTGCACGTTCGTTAGGCCGACGGCGGAGTGGGGCATGTTGATCACGCCCGAGACCACGGCGGACACGTTCGAGCCCGCGATCTCGGAGCACGCGGTCGACAGGCCCGTGAAGAGGGCGTTTATGGTCCCAGTCCCCGTGGCCGTCACGTTCCCGGCGACCGCGACGTTCTCCGTGAAGAAGAGTGCCCGGGTCGCAGGTCCGCCCGGTCCGTCCGCGCACGTGATCGACTTCGGGCCTACGTTCCTCATGAAGAGGGAGGATTGGGGTACCGGGGTACCGCCTCCGGTAGACTGCCAGGTCACGTTCCCCAGCAGGGTGAATCCCGACACCGGCCCCTCGATGAGCCAGTTGACGTTCTGCGGCAGGGTGACGTCCTCGGTCGAGTAGTCCCCCGCGTCCATTCGGATGATGCAGTTCGCCGGGGGCCCCGCCGCCACGGCCGCGGCTATCGCCGCCCCGAGCGTCCTAAAGGGCCCGGTGGAGGTCCCTATCTGGTGAACCGTCGTGTTGTCCGCGTTGACCCAGAACGTGCTCTTGGGTACCTGCGTGACGGTGATCACGGGACTATCTTACGCATATTTAGGCATTATTAACTTCAATGCCTTGCATTACGACCGTCGATGACTACAGGCACGTCCCCGATCGTACTGACCACACCTTCTGAACGTCGATGCCGGCGATGCTGTCGGTCTGTCCCTCGCAGAGGTCCCCGATCTCCTTGCCCCCGACGGTTATCCCGTCCGCTCGGGGGTTCGTCGCGATCTCATACAGCTCGTGAGACACGAGGCGCTCGACGGGCGGTGCCACGGCGAAGATGAAGGGGATGAAGAAGTGATAGGCGCTGAAGCCCTGGATCCGCTCGTAGGTAGTCGACGATCCCGGGGGAAGGACGAGGACGTAGGCCACTCCGTCGATGGGGAGGATCTGTTTGCTGAGCGTGGCGGCCAGCCAGACGTCGTCGAACTCGGCGGGCTGGAGGTCGGGCATGGCGGCGATGGGGGGCATGACCGCGCAGCCCGTTACTCCGTACTCCGCCAGGCGGTCGAACACGCCGCTCGCGCATAGCGTGCGCCAGTCTCTGGCCATCGCGTCCGGGTCCTGCTGTCCCCAAACGACGAACTGAATCGAGGGCGAGGCGATGATGTCGGGGCCTTTTGAGGATCCCCCGCACCCGGCGGTCAGGAGCAGCGCGAGCAGCAGCTTCCTCATACCTGTAGCCTCCCCTGGGCAGCCTCGGCCGCCAGGTCGCGGGGGTAGTACAGGACGTCGGGGTCCGCGGCCAGGGTGGCATTCGTGAACAGGCGGCGGTTGGCGGCGTTTCTGCGGACGGGCACCGGGGGTCGAGTCATCTGGCACTCGGTCGCGCAGGTGTTCCAGTCGCCTTGCGCGGCCGCGGCTTGGAAATGAGGGAACTGGAAGCCGGCGCCCATGGCCCAAGCCATCGAGACGTGGCCGAGCTGCGCGTCCGCGGGGGCCGTTGGCAGGTAGGGGAATCTCCCGACGAGCTGAGTCCAGATCTGGTCGAGCTTGGAGAGCGTAAGGGAATCCACCGCCGCCCTGGAGAGTCGGATCGAGGTCAGCCGCGCGCACGCGACGCTCTGCACGGAGGGCCAAGCATTTTTGACGTCCCAGAAGGCCGCGTCCACGGTCACGGGCCCCGCGAGCGATCCGTCGGGCATCTGCCACGGTAGGGCCTTGGCCCTCGCGGATGAGGAACCGTTCTGGGGATCGGTTGCGGCGTTTCGGGCTCGGCCGGGGTCGATCAGGTTGCCCCTGCCAGTCGTCACCAGGCCGATCGAGTCCGTGTACATGTGGTTCAGGCACCCCTCGAAGTCGTCGGTGAGGGGGACAAATCCCGCGCGCGCCGAGGGTCTCATACGTGGCCTCGTTACGGTGAGTCTGGCCACGATCGGCTGCCGTGGTCGGGCATGCAGACCGGGTACGTGTCCTCAACGGACGGGTACCAGCACATCTCGTCGTCGCTGCAGTCTAGGTCCTTCATGCAGGGACGGGGGTTCGCGGGGCGGAAGGGTCCGATCGTGATCGGGCCACACCCGCACCCGATCGCCGACAGCATCAGAGCCGCGGTTACTCGGAGCCAGCGTCTTGCGTGCATGCCGCGCTCGTCAGCGTCGCCGCGATCTTCGCCGCGTCGGCGATGGTCGGTCCGATGCCATTTTGGGAAAAGTCCTTGGTCGCGAGGACTACCATGCCGGTAGCCTTCAGCAGGTCGCAGGCCGCGCCGTCGGTCCAGGAGGTGTCGACCGCTTCGGCGGCGGCCGCGATGAGGTCGTGCGCCGGGGTGAGGACCTTCTCGCACTTGGCGCGGATAGCGTCGTCCCCGGCGGCGTTGGCGGCGTCGAGGCATGCCGTCGCCGCCAGCACCCAGGCATCCTTGGCGAGGTCGGTGGCGGCTCGCGCGACGGGGCGCACGTCCTGCGCGGGAGAGAAGGAGGTCTTGAAGCACCCGGTCGTGAGCATGAACAGGGCAGCGGCGACGCCGACGATGTACTTCATTTCGATCCGTCCGTTCCGACCTTCACGATAGGGGTCTGGAGTTGCTTCTCGAGGGCGTCCGTGGAGGACTTCACCGCGGCGGCCTCCGAGGCGACTGGGCCCGACGAAGCTCCGGTGATCGCGGCAGGGGAGAGGAGGCCGAGGACCGAGGCGATGGATCCCGTGATCGCTAGGACCGCGTGAGCCGCGGGGGCGAGCGCGGGGACGGCCCCGGCGAGGGGAGTGATGGCCGACGAGACGACGGCGCAGGCGACGAGTACCCAGTGCATCCAGGTCATGGCGGGGGAGGTCCTTACTGTCGGAAGATGCCGACGGCGGTTGAGGAGGCGGAGACGTTGACGAACAAGCCCTTCAGGACCTGGCCGATGGTGACGGGGTTTAGCTTGTTGGCCGGATCGGTGAGGTCCACGGCCGCACTTCCTGCGTAAGCCAGGGACTTTATTGGTGCCTGGGTCAGGTACAGCGCGTTCTGGTCGGAGATGGTGGGCAGCGGGCCCGCGGGGAACGTCATGTCTTACTCCTATCACGGCTCTTTCTTTTGCGCCAGTGGTCCTTCACCATTTCGCTGGCCACGGTGGCGAGGACGCCGGTCACGACGGCCAGGGCCATTTTCGTCAGCCAGTGCACCGCGTCCGGCAGTTCGAACGCAGCGACGGCGGATAGCCAGGGCCAGTGCGCGGATTCCCTCATCATTTGCATTTTACGTCGTGGTGAAGGTGACGTCCATGTCCAGGGCGGCCCTCAATTTTCCGCTGCCGTAGGCGGCCGCAGACTGGACCATCATGTAGACCGAGTGCGTCCCGACCCCAACGGCGACGCGGTAGGTAAGGCCGCCGTTGGCGTAGCCGGTGGTGATGTCGAGGTCGGGAGAGGCGATGACCATCGCGGTGGCTGAGAAGGCCATTGCCCCGGCATTGTCTACGTTGACCCCGAAGTTGGCGAACCCGGCGCCGCTCGTCGGGACCCACTGGAAGTGGGCCTGCAGCGTGATGTTCAGGAAGCCCGCGGGGGTGGTGATGCTGATGGCATTCGCGTGGAGGGACGTCGATCCTCCGATGTCCTGGGTCCCTGTATTGCCCCACACGCTGGGCCCCGTGGTCGCCGCGGCGGAGATCGCGACGCTGCTGGCCCCCGTCACCCGGCCGTCAGCGCCGATCGTCACGTGGGACACGTGCGTTGAGTCGCCGTAGGTCCCCGCGGTGACGCCGGAGTTGGCGATCGACGGGTTGGGGTAGGTACCCGACAGCGATCCACCGGCCGCTCCAGACGGAGGTGCGCCGGTGATCAGGGCGTTGCTGGCGCCCGTCACTCGGCCCTTCGCGTCGACTACGATCACGGCCACGTGGGTGCTGTCCCCGTAAGTGTTGGCGGAGACGCCGGTATTTACGAGGGTCAGCGCGCCGGTGTCGGCGAGCGTCGCGTCGCCGCTGAGCGTCTTGCCCGCGGGGTCCGCCGAGGTCTGTCCGATGAGGATCTGCCCATCGGTCAGAAGCACCGGGTTGATCGCGCCCGTGCCCTCTCCCACGAGGACCGCGTGGGCCGTCAGGGTCCCTCGGCCGGTGCCTCCGTTCGCGACGGGAGCGACGTACGCCGTCGGGCTCGGCGGGGTGAAGGACTGGGGGCCGATAACGCTACCGGAGTAGCCAAAGGCCGTCCCGCCGAAGCCTCCGGAGGCGATAGGTGAATCGATGTGCGCCGCGGTGAGGGCGACGTTCGGCGTTTCCGGCGAGGGGGTTTGCGAGTAGTCCCTGGTGAAGCCGACGGCGACGCTGTCGAGGTTCAGCGTGGGCACGCCCTGGAAGAAGTTAGCTGCAGTCGACGGGTACGTGAATTGCCCGGCGCCCTGGGAATTGATTGCCGCGTTTCCGCCGACGGCGAACTTGTAGGTACCGTACACGTTGGGCGTTAGGCCCGTCAGGGATAGGCCCGTTGCGGACCCGACGATGGAGATGAGGCTGTTATTCAGAACCGCCGCCGCGCCGATGGCGGATGCGTTGGTCAGGGAGATCGATTGACCGAGGACGCAGTCGCCGTCGACCTGGGAGAAGTCGAGGATCGAGGTAGGGCCGAGGGAGCTGCTGATCTGGCCGCCGACGATGAGGCAGTTGTGAAATTCGCCTCCCCCGGACAGGATCGTGTTGAAGGCCTGGATCGCGCCGAACGTGTCGTTGTTCCGGTACACCGCGAACGTTTGAAGCTCGCTCTCTGTGACGATAACGCCCTGGCCCATGGCCGTAACGCTGTTGCCGGGGACGCCAGGTATCGCGAGGTCCGGGACGAAGATGTGCTGCAGAGTGCAGAAGGCAAAGTCGGCGCCGCTGTCTGAGGGTCCGGTGACGGGGAGGTACTCCGTAACGAAGACGGTGGGCAATTGATACAGGGTCCAGGAGTCCCCGGGGGCCCATGCGTTATCCTCCCCGGCGAAGAATCCGGGCAAGAACGGCGGCGCGGGCGTGTTCGAGGCGAACGGCTGCGATACGCGGCACACCGTTCCGGTGACGTCCTGTACTCCCGCGACCGAGCCGCGGGTCGTGTTCACGATCAGCAGACCTTTGGTCGCCAGGTGACCCATGGCCGCCGCGCCGAGGTCGACGATCCATCGTCCGTCCGCGGCCGAGAGGGACTTCGCCGTCACAGAAGCTATCGTACCCGTCGCCAGTACGACGCGGCCGTCGGTGCCGCTCATGTATACGCGGCCGCTCTCGACCATCCTCGGCTTGAAATAGACCCGGTCGGTCGTGTCCGTCTGCGACTCGAGCCAGTGAATTACGAAGTTTTGTCCGATCAAGGGATCTATGCTCGTCAGGATCTGCGCGAGGCGGCGGAAGGTCTTCAGCGCCGTTCCGGATCCGAGGCCGCTGTTCACGTCGTTGCCCGTCTGCGGGCGGATGTAGTAATCCGTCACCGTCCAGGCGCTGTCCGGGCCGAGGGGGTTCGCGGCCGTCGAGGGCGTCGAGAAGGCCCAGGCGCTGCCGGTCCACTGCAGGAATCCGACGGCGAGTGACGGCAGGAGGTGCGTCTTGATGCCTACGACCTGCTGCGCGCCGTCGGACCCGTTCAGGTCGAGGCCGTAGGTCGCCGCGCTGCCGCCGGGAGGACCCGGGGGTCCCTGCGGTCCCTGCGGTCCCGGGATAGCCTGGATGGTTGAGACCTTGAAGGGCGTAGGCGGTCCGGCCGTGGGAGATATTCGCTGTACGGTCATGTGAAGGTCCCCGGGACGTCGTTCTGAGCGTCGTTGACTTCCTTGATGTAGTCGCCTCCGACGTTCGGCGCGATCGTGTTCACCCACTGCGCAATGCCGGCGAACGTGAAGTCGGCGGCGGCGACGGACACGACTCGGTTGTCATAGGTCGTCGGGAGCATGATCGTCTGTCCGACGTCGACGAGCGCGATGGCCAAGGCATTCAACTGGTCCCGGACGAACTCGGCCCGGATGCGCGTCCGCACCTGGTCGACCAGCTCCGCCGCCTCGACGGCGCGATCATATACCTCGGCGCGGACGTTGACGACGAAGTCCCGGTTCCCGATCTCCTGCGTCACGAACGTCCCTGCGGGGTACCCGTCCGTGCCGTCCGACACGTGCCGGCGGTGCTCGTCGATCCCGAGCTGGTCGACGTGCTCCAGGGTCAGAAGAACCTGCGCGCGGTTCTCGTCGCTGACGTACGGCCTCGGGTCGATCGACCAGAATGTCGCGTCGGGCGCGAGGTCCGTCAGCGAGGCTATCACGGCCTGCAGACCTTCTCGGTTCAGGACCCTAGGCACGGCGGCCTCGCTTCTTCAGAGGGATCACGGAGATCCTCGATCGCGGTTTTTTCCACGCGGCTATGGAGGCCATTGCGCGGAGGAAGTGCGGCGTGAGGATCTGGATCAGAGTCTCCTCGAGCTCGTCGACGTCGAGTCTCTCCGCGATGGATCCCTTCAGGAGCTGCTTCGCGCCCGACTCGTTCCACACCGCGTGGGAGATCTCGTGGAAGAGGGTGTCCTTCGCCGCCTCGGGGGACAGGCCCTCCCGGACGAAGATCTGGTGCCTGCCGTACCGGCAGAGGCCCAGGTTCTCCTCGAGCTCGCCCTCCGCGGGCGCCTCGAAGACTGAGTAAGGGATTCCTGCGGCCAGGACCTCTCCGAGCTTCCTCATTTTTCGACGACCTCCCACGTAATGGCTTTGATCAGGATCTCGGTGTCGACGAGGGCGAGATCGTGGCCCTTGCGCTCGATGGTCTCCTCGGCGAGGGGCGGGGGAAGGTTCGTCCGGATGTTCTGCCGCACGCCGCACACCGCGTACTCGCCGAAGGCTTCCTGCCACGGCTTGCCGCCCATGAGGGCCTCGCGGGTGAAGTTCTTGATCATGATGCCGATCCGCTTGCCCTGGCGGTCGACCCAGGACCGGAGGAAGGACCGCTGCGGCACGCCGAGGCCGTACTCGTGTATCAGGCCGATCTCCGCGGCGTTCTTCCCTCGCCCGTGAGGGACGGGGGCGACGCCCACTTCGACGGCTCCGCTGCGGACGGACTTCACCCTCTCGAGGAAGGCGTCGTACGCTCGCCGGTCGTCCCTGATCGCGACGCTCATCGCTAGGCAACCCTGAAGCCGCTGGTCACGGAGTAGCGCAAGTTCAGGAACTCCGCGCCGTACGTGGTCTTCTTGTACCCCTCGCCCCGGGGGTTCGAGACCATCCGGGCGTTCTGGCCGAAGGGCGTCATGGCCAACTTATGGGCTGTAAGCCATAGCTGCCCCGAGTCCGCCTTCGTCGCCGGCGAGCCGACGGCCCCGAATGCGCCCCACACGGACTGGTCGAGCTCGAGCTGCGCCTGGGCGAGCATCGTCGTGACGAGCGCGTCCGAGACGCCGTTGAACTCGACGAAAGTCGCGCGAAACATCGCCAGGGTGGCCATGGGTGGATCTTACTATGCCGCCGTGTCCCAGACCAGCCCCGCCGGCGTCAGGGTGCCCTTGGTCCGCTGGCTCTCGCCGACCGTGAGTATCACACATTTACCCACAAATCCGACCTGGGGTACGCCCGAGGACGTAAATATCGCCCGGGTGACTGTAAGGGCCGCCACGTGGGTCGTCGGCAGTCGGGCCTGGCCGGCTGGACCGTAGGAGAAGGCCGTGACGACCGAGGCGCGCCCGACGAACCCGATTTGGGGGACGCCTGAGGACGTAAAGATGGCACGCGCGGCGCTCACGGCGGCTGCCGACGTCGTTGGGAGGCGAGGGGGGTCCGGAGGTGCCGTCGGCGACGAAAACGCGTCCACGGGGCCCGTGACGGGGACGACGTGGGGCCAATTTGACCCAGTCACGATAGCCCCCGCCGACGAGGACAGGCGCCAGATGAAATTAGGTCGGGCGGAGGTGGAGGTGACGACGAGGGAGGTCGACAGGAGCGTCGTCTGTAGGGATGCGAACGTCGACGTCACGGATGCGGCCGAGGAGACCATGGACGCGACCGAGGCGAGACTGGCCGACGTCGACGTAACGGCTGCGGCGGAGGACGCAAAGGCTGCGACGGCCGTGAGCGCGGAGGAGGTCGAGGTCACCGCACTGGCCGACGACGCCAGGGAAGCCATCGACGTCAGGGTCGAGGCGGTAGACGTGACGGCGTTCGCGGCCGATACGGGAAAGAACCCAACGTCCAGTGAGGAGGCCGTGCTCGTCACGGCTTGCGCGCCAGTGACCGGGATTAGGCCGGCGGTGAATACGGCGGTGGTGCTAGTGACCGCCGCGGCGCTGCTCGCAAGCGAGGCCAGGGACGTCAGCGTCGACGAGGTGTTCGTCACGGCCGCGGCCGAGGAGACAAGTGAGGCCAGGGACATGAGTATCGACGAGGTGCTCGTCACGCCCGTGGCCGAGGAGACTAGCGACCAGATGACGTTGGGGGTGGCGCTCGTCGATGTTACCGCGTCCGCTTCGGAGACCAGCGACCAGATGACGTTGGGGGCGGCCGTGGTCGAGGTGACGACCGTGGCCGAGGACGTGAACGATGCTAGGGACGTCAGCGTCGACGAGGTGCTCGTCACGGCCGCGGCGCTGCTCGTAAATGAGGCGATGCTCGTCAGCGTCGCGGTCGTCGACGTGACCGCGGCGGCGCTGCTCGTGAACGAGTCCGCGCTCACCAGCGCCAGTTCAATGTTGGCGAGCTGGCTCTGGCCGTAACCGAGCTGCCCGATGAGGCTCATCGGGGTATTTTAGCCGGTCAGGTGTCTACGTTCTGGAGCCCGAGAAGCAAGTCCCGCGCCTGCTCGACGGTGTATGGGGGCGAGAGGGCCGCCTGAGTGCCGCCGAAGCTGGAAGCTTTGGTGATCTGCACCTTGCCCGCGTAGGTCGCTACCCGGAAACCGAGGGGCGTGTACTGCACGTGCCCGACCGCATCAGATCCCATCACGACATCCGTGAGGGTCTGGGTGCCGGACGTGACCGCGCTGGCCGTGGAGGTGAAGGAGTCAGTCGTGGGCATGGGTTTCGAGGTATTTTACCGCGGCCAGGAAGTTCTCGGGCTTCTCACGCATGGCGCCGATGGCCTTGTTGCAATCGCCGCAGAGGAGCCCCCGAATTTTGCCGGTCGCATGGTTGTGGTCGACAGCCAACATGCGGGGTTCGCCGCGGCGGCGGTCCATAGTCGTCTCAGGCAAGTTGCAGATGGCGCAGAGCCCTTTCTGAGTGTCGTGCATCGCTTGGTACTGTTCCAGCGTCAGGCCAAAGCGCATCTGGAGATTGTGCAATTTGCGGCCCTCGAAACCCATTCCTTGCGATCGTTGACGACCGTACGCCTTCTGTTTCTCGTGATTCTTGTAGTAATACTCGCGTGAATTGCGGCGGTCTTTCTCGAGGAACGCCGCCCGTTTCTCGGGATCCGCGAGCATTTTCTCGCGGTATTCACGAGAGAACAGTGCCGCACATACCTTGCAATAAGGTCGCCGGCCAGACTTTTCGTGGCGATCGATAGGGAAAGTATCTTCCGGCTGAGAGACTTTGCACCGAGAGCAGGTTTTCATGCCCTCAGTATAAGCTCAGTGTCGGAAGTGTCAACCCTTGGAGGGGATATGGTTATTGCACGCTGATACTGAGATTGCCACTCAAGAACTCGACCGTGTCGCCCGACCCGACCGCGACGCCCGAGAAGGAGCCGTAGGCTAGCATGTTGCCCGCCGAGGATGCGTCATACATCGCCCAGCCGACCACCGTTCCCCATGAGCCCGTCGGCGTCACGAACACGAAGTTCGCGCCGCTGGCGGAGGTCGCCGGCGCCGCTCCCGAAGGGGCGGCAAAGTTGGTCGTGTTGGGCACGACGGCCTTTCGAGCGTATGAGCCGCCGGAGACTTCGACGGCGGACGAGTCGACCCCATTCACCGGTGCGGTCGTGAAGAGCGCGAGGTAGAGGTTGGCGGGGACCGCCGGGAAAGTCGTCCCGCGGAAGAAGTTGAGGCAGGCGTCCTCGAGATACTGTGAAAAGCCCGATGTGACCGTCATTTCATGCTCCTATGGGCTCTCAGCCGCCGGTGCCATCGAGCGCCGCGATGCTCTTGGGGTACGAGATCCGCATGCCGCCCAGCCGGATGTGGCAGGGGATCTTGAAGGTCAGGTTGACCATCTGGGGCGGGAGCTGCTCGAACTCCTGCGGGACGACCATCTGGAAGTTCTCCTCATTGCGCTCGCAGAGCATGACACGCGGCCCGGCGGTCGTGAGGTCCTGCTTCTTGCCGGCGAACTCGAGCATCGTCGTGTAGTACACGTTCTTGACCCACGGCGACTGCTTCAGGATGAACTGCATGATGCTGTCGTCCGTGAAGGTCGTCGACCGCGCCGTCGCCGCGAGGGCCGACCAGGTCGAGAGGGGGAAGATGACCGTGTCGGGCCGGTGCACGCCCTTCGAGCTGTTGATGATCGAGAGCTGCAGCGCGTTGAAGTCGTCGAGGATCGTGTTGACCGTGATTCCGGTCTTCAGATGAGGCGTCGCGCCCGAGTAATCGACCCACTGGTTCGTGCCGTTGACGACGTTGATGTTGGGGAAGTTCGAGAAGCCGTACTGCTCGAGGGGGTCGTTCGTGTTGACGCCCGCCTTGATGTTCAGGATGGCCTGCGCGCCGACGCTCGTGTCGGGGTTCTGCTGCAGCCCGAAGAAGGCCGTCTGCTCGACCGCCTGCTCGATGCTGCGCCGGGCCGCAAGCGCCTTGCGCGTCTCGAGGGGGATGCCCGCCATCTTCGCCTTGCGGAGGTCCTGGATGCTGTAGTTGTAGGACACCCCGAAGGAGACGATCCTCTGCTGGAACTCTTTCGCCATCACCTCGGCCGACGGGAGGTCCGCCGCGTAGGTGTCGATGAGGCCAGCGGCTCCGCGCCGGTCGAACTGGCGCCAGACGAAGCTCTCCGCCCCGGGGTCGACGCCGCTCCAGACCGGGAAAATCTGTCTGGCGACGAGGTCGGGGTACTTGATGTCGAAGGTCCGGCCCATGACCTCGGTGAGGTCGCGGATGAAGAACGCGGTCGACGCGGCGTCGTAGCGCTCACCGGTGAACCGGGTGAGGTCCCCGGCGGCCACGACGTCCGAGAGGTCGTAGCGGGCGCCGGAGTTCGAGGGTCGTTCGATGAGGCTCATCAGTTGGCTCCGGGGAGGTTGACGTCGACGAGGACGATGTTGCCGCTGCCGGGGAGGGCCTGGCGCACGCGGAACTGGTTGCCCGTCAGCGAGACTTCGCTACCGGCCGTGCCCGACGCCGCGGCGTCCGTCAGCTTGCCGCGGTCCGTCGCGGTCGTGCTCGAGTGGTACACCTTCGGCTCGGCGAGGGCGGTCTGGGTCGTACCCTTCCACTCGGCGTAGATTCGGCCGCGCATGAGGACGGGGACCATGTCGCCGATTTGGTAGGTCACGCCCTGGATGCCGAAGGGCGTCACGCCCACCGGCCCCTGGCCCTCGCGGGCGGTCAGGAGGACCGAGATGCCGAGCGCCGTGGGCGCCTGGTTGCCCGTCGCCTGCACCTGTTGGCAGGACAGGCCGTCGCTCGCGAGCTCGACCACGCGGCCGGGGTTGATCACCTCGGCGGCGGGGAAGGAGTGGATCTCGTTGTAGGCGAGGTCCGCGAGCTGCCCGGGCTCCGCGAACGCCGGGAACTGCTGGTAGGTCGTCTGGCCAATGTTGGGCATGTCAGGATACCTTCACGCCGGAGTTCTTCCAGGCGTCTTTCTGGGCGTTCACGAAGGAAGTGTGGAGTTCGGAGACCGTCTTCACGGCGGGGGGCGTCGGGTTCGAGTCCGTCCGCGCCGGGGGCGTCGGGAGG
>Ga0307472_100000317_pt1 | contig 15882 bp, 10 predicted proteins | sample atmos_gasesAM5C__2_FD_204582 | JGI IMG/M metagenome (GOLD analysis project Ga0307472, IMG submission 204582) | Hardwood forest soil microbial communities from Morgan-Monroe State Forest, Indiana, United States - atmos_gasesAM5C_05 | ecosystem: Environmental > Terrestrial > Soil > Temperate...
CGCTCACAGAGAACAATCCCCTCGGAATCGTCGTCCTCGATCTGCACCACCGAATACTTATGTGCAATCCTGCATTTGAGGCCCTATTCGGCTATCACCAATCGGAAATTTTAGGCGCGAAACTCGACTCGCTGTTGGCGCCTCCCGATTCCATGAGAGAAGCCGAGGCATTGACGCGCCGGTCGACTACGGGAAACCTGGTGCGGGAAAAAGCAAAGCGGTTGCGAAGTGACGGGTCACTCGTGGACGTGCAGATTTTAGGAGTTCCGATTTCGGTTGACGGAAAACTGATCGGCAGCTTCGGGATGTATGAGGACATTACGGAGCGGCGTCGCGCGGAACAGGCACAGCGGGAAGCAGAAGAGCGATTCCGCAGCCTTTTCGAGAACGCGACGGAGGGAATCTTTCAGACCACAACAAACGGCCGGTACCTCAGCGTAAATCCGGCACTGGCCCGAATGTGTGGCTTCGCGTCGCCCTCGGAAATGATCTCGACGGTACAGGATTTGGGCAGAGAGTTGTATGCGGACCCGAATGTTCGGAACGTTTTCAAGCAGCTGATTGAAAAATACGGGTCGGTGAAGGATTTCGAGTACGAGGTACGGCGAAAAGACGGAGCGAAGATCTGGATTTCCGAAAACGCGCACGTGGTCCGGAATCCGGACGGCGAAATTCTGTCGTACGAAGGAACGATCGAAGACATTACGGCGCGGAAGCGGGCCGAGCTGGAGCGCCAGGTAACTTTCGAGATCATCCACGCAGTGAACGTTACGGATAACTTGGATGACTTGCTGCGTTTGATTCATATCGCGTTGAAAAAAGTGCTGTACGCAGAGAACTGTTTCATTGCGCTGTATGAGTCAGCGACGGGGATGTTTCATTTTCCATTCTTCGTGGATCAGTATGACGAGGCGCCGCCGCCGCAACGCGTAGGGCGGAGCTGCACTGCCCACGTCTATCGGACGGGGCAAGCGATGCTGATCCCGCAACGAACGTTCGACTTGCTGGCCGCCGAAGGAAAGGTCGAGCTGGTCGGGACTCCATCACCATCGTGGCTGGGCGTACCGCTGAGAACTCCGGCAGCGACCATCGGCGTGCTTGTCGTTCAGCACTATGAAGACGAAAACGCGTATACGGAACGCGACCAGGAATTTTTGGCGTCGGTCGGCGGACAAATTGCGCTGGCGATCGAGCGGAAGCGCTCAGAAGAAAAGGTTCGCGAGAGCGAAGCGCGGCTTCGGGTGCTTGTGGAGCAACTGCCCGCGGTGTTGTGGACCGTCGATCGAGATTTGCGTTTTACGTCCGCGCTGGGAGCAGGATTTGCGCGGCTGAAGATAACGCCGAACGAGATTGTGGGCATGTCGTTGCTCGATTATTTTGAGACCACCGATCAGACGTTTTTGCCGATCGCGGCACACCGCCGCGCCGTGGCAGGCGAGCCGATGACTTTCCATGTGGAGTGGAAAAGCGGCTCCTATGCGTGCCACGTGGAACCACTGCGAGACTCCGATGGGCAGGTTTCCGGCGCAATTTGCATGTCGCTCGATATCACGGACCGGAAGCAACTGGAGGAACAGCTTCGACAGGCGCAGAAGATGGAAGCGGTGGGGCGCTTGGCGGGCGGAATTGCGCATGATTTCAATAATTTGCTGATGGTGATTCAGGGCTACGGAGATTTGCTGGTTGAGCGGCTTCCGACCGGCGACCCGCTGCGCCGCAATGCCGAGCAGATTCAGATGGCTTCGCAGCGAGCGTCGTCGTTGACCAGGCAGTTACTGGCGTTCAGCCGGAAGCAGATGCTGGCGCCTAAGATTCTGAACATACAAACCGTTGTCGCAGATATGGAGAAAATCCTGCGCCGTCTGATTGGCGAAGATATTCGGCTCGAGACGTCGTCGGCTCCGGATCTGGGATTAGTGAAGGCGGACCGGAGCCAAATCGAGCAGGTGATTCTAAATCTGGCCGTGAACGCACGCGATGCAATGCCGCAGGGGGGACGCCTGACGATTGAGACCGCGAACGTGGAGCTCGATGCGTCGTATTCCCACCCGCCGGCTGTGCTCTCGCCTGGCAAATACGTGATGCTCGCGGTAACGGACAATGGTTGCGGCATGGACGCCGAAACGCAGGCTCACGTCTTCGAACCATTTTTCACGACAAAAGAGAAAGGCAAGGGAACGGGTCTTGGCCTTGCAACTGTGTACGGCGTGGTGAAACAGAGCGGCGGATACGTTTGGGTCTACAGCGAGCCTGGCCGGGGCACGAGTTTCAAGATCTATTTGCCAGGGATCGCAGAGACAGCGGTCCCTGCGGGGCGAGAGGGCAAGAGCGACATGCAAGTGCCGCAGCGCGGGTCTGAAACGATTCTCCTTGTAGAAGATGAGAAGGGCGTGCGAGAGCTGGCCCGCGAATATCTTGCGTCGAGCGGATACACGGTGATTGAAGCCGAGGACGGACACACGGCGCTGGAACTGGCGGCTATGCACGTGGGCCCGATTCATTTATTGCTTACGGACGTAGTGATGCCCGGAATCAGCGGCAGGGAATTAGCGGAACGCGTCGGCCAGATTAGACCTGGGATCAAGATTATTTATATGTCGGGTTACACCGACCAGGCGGTGGTCCACCACGGGATTCTCGATAATGATGCCATTTTGCTGCAGAAGCCTTTCACGCTTATGACGCTCGCGGGAAAGCTGCGCGAAATGCTGGCCGCTCCTTCTCTTCAACAGCAGTAAAGGAAGCCAATCAAATTGATGTGCGATGTGCGCGTATGAAACAGGTGTGCGCGTGTGGGCCCTGTTGAACGAGCCGACCGCGGCGCGATTTCTAGTTTGTAGTGGTGCGGGCGACCCGCAACACCCTATATTTGCAGTCAATTGTGCGACCTCTGCTGTTTCTACCTTGTGCCCGCGCGATTGGCCCACGAGGTGCATTTGTCACGAGCGAGCGGCGAGAACAGAGTAATAAGAAAAGCCGCCGGGCCAGAGGGTGAACGGGTGATGGGGGCAATGGCTATGAGGGGCGGCACAAGAATTCTGGAACCAGACGTAACCGAAGATTGCATTTCAGAGCGACGATTGTGGACGGCGGTCGTCGCCATGGCGGTCGAAGATTGGCGTAATGGATCGCTGCGGGCGCGCCGTGAGGCGCAATCGTTCTTGCTTGATGACAACGCGGATTTCCAGACCGTGTGTGCCGACGCGGGTCTTGATCCTGCCACTCTGCGCGCACGCCTTCTCAAAATCGGGCAGCGCGTTCACATGCATGGGCCGTATCTTCATCCGGTCGCAGCCTAACCATTTTTTCCGGCTTCTTACAATTCTTCATACTCATAAATACCAATTCATAAGAGTTTTCCTGCGCTGCCGCAAATGCGGGGTAGCGCAGGAGCTTCCCTCGTCGAAACAGAATCCAACAGTGTGGCAATTTCAAATAGCGTAGTATTTCGCGAGGGAGAATTGAGCGCCAGCGCGATGGGCAATTCGGGGAGACATCCCGCAGTTTGTCACGAGAAGCAGCTGCTACTCAACTGCGCGCGAACCCGCATCGCTCCGGAAATCGCAGAGCGGATTCGCGAGCTTGCTGCGGGTCCTCTCGATTGGGATTTTGTTCTTGGCGAAGCGATTGAAAATTCAGTCGGGCCATTACTGGATTTGAATCTACGGGCGTTCGCACCAGACTCGGCGCCGCCTGCAGTAATGGAGCGCCTGAAGATCGCGTGCAGGGCCAGTACGGCCCGCTGCCTCTTCTTAGCGGCTGAGTTGCACAAGATTCTCGATTTGTTCGAAGCTGCAGGAATTGCGGCGATTCCATACAAAGGGCCCGTGCTTGCCGAACAAGCCTACGAAAATCTCACACTGCGCGACTTCGACGACCTCGACATCATTTTGCCGCAGCGCGATCTGCTGAAGGCACATGAAGTTATGTCGAGCCTCGGGTATCAAGCGCGATTTCCGCAGATTTTGTCGAAGAGGTCGGGAACTGCGCTCGTCCCGGGAGAGTACAACTATCGCGACGAAAAGCGACGAGCAATCGTCGAACTCCACACGGAGTTGACGCTGCGGCATTTTCCCGTTAAGCCAGACCTCGATCGATTCGCGCAGCGGCTGGTGAAGATTGTGGTTGCCGGTCAGGATGTGAAAACGTTTGCGGCGGAAGATTTGCTGCCTGTGCTGTGTGTCCATGGCTCGAAGGATTTTTGGGCGCGGATTTCGTGGATAGCGGACGTAGCGGAACTGATCCAGAGGCAAGCCGATCTCGATTGGAACGAGGCGCTTCGAACGGCGGAGTCGTTGCGCGCAGAGCGGATGCTGCACCTGGGACTCGCGCTGGTGGAAGATCTACTGCAAGCGCCGCTGCCCGAAGAAATTCGGAAGCGCGTTCGTGGCGACAGCGAGGCAGTTTCTGTGGCGCGAGAAGTGGAAGAGCGGGTTTTGGGCCGAGACCTTCCTGGCATCAGCACAGGAAGCCGGTTCCGATTTCGCCGGCGCATGGTGCAAGGAAGGCTCGCAGGGTGGCGATATTCCGTCCGTCTCGCAGTTATTCCGGCGGAGGAAGACTGGGACATGGTTCAACTGCCCGGTGCGCTCGCGCCGCTCTATATTGCCCTGCGGCCGCTGCGGCTGTTGCGCAAATATGGCTGGGCTCACCGACGCGAAGATACGTCATCGTGACCGCCCCCTGTTCGGGAATCGGCGTATCGACGTAGGAGCTGAGTCAGTTCCTAGCCTGATGATCGCAGTCACCCGCAGTTTGCCTCCAAGCACGTCCTTAGGAAATTAGTCACAACTACGACACTCAATGGCATTTCCTCGTTGACCCCTTGCATGCCCCCGGCAAGACTGGAGCGGCTTCGGCTTACATCTGTGTTCTGCGATAACGGCGAGGGCGGTTGCACGCCAGGGATCTCGTTGAGCGCCGCGTCGCCGCGCGATCTCGTGATAAGCGTGAATTGGGAGAATCTTTCTGCCGGCAACTACAGTCAAATGTTTGTGAGCTCCTCGACCGCATACGCGCCCACGGGAAGCATTGACGATCGCGCCGTCGCGATCAGGGAGAAAGATTCGAATCCGATTGCTGCGAAGTTGCGAGCAGACGGATCAGTTTGCTTTCACGTTCTCGACGCGAGCATGTTTCCCTGGATTCGTCCTGGCGATTTGGTGTTCGTGCGAAAATTCTCTTACGAGCAGGCATGGCCAGGCGACATGGTTGTTTTCGAGCGCCGTGGCAGGCTATTTGTCCACCGCGTGATCCGCGGTGGGGTGGCTCGAGCAGGCGCCACACAACACCGCGACCTGATAACGAAAGGCGACGCGCTCGATAGCGAGGATGAGCCGGTTACGCGCGCTGAGTTCCTGGGGCGCGTGATTCGAGTGCACCGCGGCAACCGCCACATCGACATGGAATCCATGGGTCGCGTGGTGATAGGGCGCTTGATTGCGCGGGTTTCGCGCACGCGCTTCGCATTGTACCGGCCTGTGCGCGTCGTGAAGCACCTTCTCTTCGGTTGACCCTCTCAGCTGCCAGCCGGAACGAAACCATACTTCTCAAAAACCGCCCGGGCTTTCTCGCCGGCCAGAAATTTCAGGAAAGTCTTGGCGGCAGCCGGATTTTTGGAATTTTTGATCACGGCAGATGGATAGACGACGGATGAATGCGAATTCTCCGGAGCCGTTGTTACGATCGTCACTTTCTTCGATATTCTTGCGTCGGTGGCATAAACGATTCCGGCATCAGCGTTCCCTGTCTCGATATAGGTGAGCACCTGGCGGACGTCTTTCGCGAGCACGAGTTTCGGTTTCAATTGATCGTATATGCCAAAGTGGGTGAGCACTTCCTGCGCGTATTTGCCTGCCGGTACTGTTTGCGGTTCGCCGATGGCGACCGTTTTCACCGCTGGTTTCGTCAAGTCCTGAAAACCGGAGATCGCTTTGTTTCCCTCAGGAACGATGAGCACGACGCTATTCTTCACGAGATCTCTGCGGGTGCCGGGCAGCAGCAGTCCTTGCGACTGAAGTGAATCCATCTCTTTCGGTGAAGCGGAAACGAAGATGTCAACGGGTGCGCCTTGTTCGATTTGGCGTTGCAGCGTTCCCGAACCACCCAGATTAAAGTGCACCTTCGCGGCCGGGTGGTCGGCGCTGTAAAGATGCGAAATTTCCTCCAGCACGTCTTTCAGGCTGATCGCTGCCGAAACGGTTAATTCGTCGTCCGAAGCTGACGGCTTGACGAGCGGCGATCCGATTGTTTCCCTTCCTTTGCAATTAAAACCAGTCGCCAAGGCGACAAGCACTAACGACCACAGACTTCGCTGCAGTATCATGAGTCACTCCGTCGTAAGCCAACCGCGCGAGCGTGAATTCGGCGCCGAACGAATTAGCCAAACGCGTGAGTGTGAAGCCACATGAGGTCCGTGCAGCGGCGCGGCCGGTAGATTTTACATTGGATTCACGTCCGGTCGCGTCCGTAGTGGGGTAGAATCGAGATTCGGTTTCAATCGCGTATTCTAAGAAGCGGCGAAAAGGGGACGGTTATGAGTACAGGCGCGACAACAATCCCGCAAGGATTTGATCCCAAGAAATCGCAAAATCCACTGAAGGCACTAAATGCATTCGGACAATCAGTCTGGCTTGACTACATTCGCCGAAGCCTGATCTCGACGGGCGAGCTAGCCCGTCTGATCGAACAGGACGGTCTGCGCGGCGTGACTTCGAACCCCTCGATATTCGAGAAAGCGATCACGGGCAGCACCGATTACACGAAGGCGCTTGAAGAACTAAGCGCGCGGAAGGATCTCGATGCCAAGCAGGTGTACGAGGCGCTCGCGATTCGGGATATTCAGGATGCCGCCGACGTCCTGCGTCCCGTCTACGATCAGACTCGACGGCGCGATGGGTATGTGAGCCTCGAAGTGGCTCCGTATCTGGCTCACAAGACCCAGGAGACGATCGACGAGGCGCGAAGACTCTGGAAAGCAGTAGGCCGCGAAAACCTGATGGTGAAAGTTCCTGGAACCAAAGAAGGGATTCCGGCGATCCAGCAGCTCATCAGCGAAGGAATCAACATCAACGTGACGCTGCTTTTCGCGCAAGACGTATACGAGCGCGTGGCGGAAGCATATATCGCGGGACTTGAGGCGTACGCAAAATCCGGCGGCAAGCTGGGCCAAATTGGAAGTGTCGCGAGCTTCTTCGTCAGCCGCATCGATACCCTCATCGATAATCAGATCGCGGATCGAATTAAAAAATCGCAAGATACTTCAGAACAGGCCTTGCTTCGCGGCCTTGAGGGGAAAGTAGCCATCGCCAACGCGAAGTTGACGTACCAGCGTTACAAGAAAATTTTCAGCGGACCGCGCTGGGCCACTCTTTCTTCACTCGGCGCGCAAACGCAGCGCGTGCTTTGGGCCAGCACGAGCACGAAGAATCCGAAGTTTTCCGACGTTTTATACGTAGAAGAACTGATCGGGCCGGACACGGTTGACACGATTCCTCCAGCCACCTACGACGCGTTTCGCGACCACGGAAAACCGCGGGCGAGTCTGGAAGAAAATATTCCGGCAGCGCAAGAAACGATGGCCACGCTCGAACGCGTCGGGATTTCAATGAAAGCGGCCACCGATCAACTGACCGAAGAGGGCGTGAAGCTTTTCTCCGAGGCTTTTGACAAACTCCTCGCAGCCGTGGGAAAACACGCTGCGAAGCCTGCTTCGGCTGTGAACAACCTCACCTACAAGCTGCCGCAGAATCTTGCGGCCGCCGTGAAGGCCACCCTCGACGACTGGAAAACAAATCAGAAAATGAAACGCTTGTGGGCGCGCGACGCCTCGCTTTGGACAAATGACGACGAAGCGAACTGGCTGGGCTGGCTAACGATTGCTGACGACGACATCGCCCATAGCCGCGATTTCAAGCAGATCGCAGACGAGATTCGTCAGGCCGGTTTCACTCACGCGGTCCTGCTTGGCATGGGCGGTTCTAGTTTGTGCGTCGAAGTGATGGCTCTTACCTACGGAAAAACTGACAGGTATCCGGAAGTCTTGGTTCTCGACTCGACCGACCCGGCACAAATTCGGACGCTCGCGAAAAAGCTCGATATCAAGAAAACAATTTTCATCGTTTCGAGCAAGTCGGGCAGCACCCTCGAGCCGAATATTTTCAAGCAGTATTTCTACGATCAGGCGAAACAAGCCGTCAACGCGGAGCCGCCGGGGAAGCGCTTCATCGCCATCACCGATCCTGGCTCGCATTTGCAAAAAGTCGCTGAGGCCGACGGTTTCCGCCATATCTACTTCGGCTTGCCGAGCATCGGAGGCCGTTACTCGGCGCTCTCGAACTTCGGGATGATTCCTGGAGCGATTCAAGGGCTGGACCTTCCGAAATTCCTCGACCGCGTCGAAGAAATGGTGCACGCATGCGCGTCGGTCGTACCGGCCGACGAAAATCCCGGCGCGATTCTGGGCGCGATTCTCGGCACCCTTCAGAAGAACGGGCGCGATAAGGTGACCATCTTTGCTTCGCCCGGAATTTCCGATCTGGGCGCCTGGCTCGAGCAACTTCTAGCCGAATCAACGGGCAAACAAGGGACCGGTCTCATCCCGATCGACCGCGAACAGATCGGGCCACCCGAAGTGTACGGTAACGATCGAACTTTCGCCTACCTGCGTCTTCAACCGGCTCCTGACGCGAAGCAGGATGAAGCCGTGGCCGCGCTCGAAAAAGCGGGACAGCCTGTCGTACGCATCGCCGTCCCGGATATTTACGATCTCGGCCAGGAATTTTTCCGCTGGGAGATTGCAACGGCTGTGGCAGGCTCGATCATCGGAATCAATCCGTTCAATCAACCCGATGTGGAAGCAGCAAAAATCGCAACGAAGAACCTGACGTCCGAATACGAGAAGAAGGGCTCGCTTCCGGCGGAGCATCCGTTTTTCGAGTTCAGTGGAATCAAATTGTATTCGGACGACAAAAATACGGAAGCCCTGAAAAAGGCCGTCGGCGGCGACCTGACTCTGTCCGGATACTTACGCGCGCATTTGAACCGCCTGCGAGCCGGAGATTACTTCGCGATTCTGGCCTACATTGAAATGAACGATGCGCATCAATCGGCATTGCAGTCGATCCGTCATACGATTCGCGACAAGAGGCGTGTTGCCACTTGCGCGGAATTTGGCCCGCGCTTCCAGCATTCGACAGGCCAGGCCTACAAGGGCGGACCCAATACCGGCGTCTTTCTGCAAATCACGTGCGATGACGCCGCCGACATTCCGGTGCCCGAGCAAAAGTACACATTCGGGATCGTAAAGGCCGCGCAGGCTCGCGGCGATTTTCAGGTTCTTGCGGAGCGCGATCGCCGGGCATTGCGGATCCATCTGGGAGCGGATGTGGCGGCCGGCTTGAGAACGCTTAGCAGCGCGGTGCGGCAAGCGCTTCTGTAAAATTCAAGCGGAGGCCGATTCGATGAGTTCATCCGTTCCAACAGGATTGGTGCACGAAGAGCGGGGCCGGCCCGCCGATGCCTGCGCAATGGTGATCTTTGGCGCCGGCGGCGATTTGACCAAACGCAAGCTTTTTCCGGCGCTCTACAATCTCGCCCAAAGCAAACTTCTCCCGGAGCAGTTCGCAATCATCGGTGCATCCCGCGAGGAGTACTCGACCGAACAGTTTCGCCAGAAAACCACCGAGGAGATGAAAGAATTTCTTACGGGCTCCGCCGGTGATGCGTGGGAATGGTTTGCGAACCGCCTTTATTACATTCCGGGCGATTTCAAGGAGCCGGCGCTCTACGCGAAAATTCAGGATCAACTCGCGCAAGTGGATCAAAAGCACGCAACGTGCGGGAACCGTTTGTTCTATTTGGCGACGAGCCCAAGTTTTTTTCCAATTGTCGTGAAGCAATTAGGGGCGGCAGGACTCACAAATATGGAGTCCGCCGGTTGGAAACGTGTGGTGATAGAAAAGCCCTTCGGGCACGATTTAGCTTCCGCCGTAGCGTTGAACCGCGATATTGGCGAAGTGCTTCACGAAAGCCAGATCTATCGCATCGATCATTACCTCGGCAAAGAGACCGTTCAGAACATTCTTGCGTTTCGATTCGCCAATGGAATCTTCGAGCCGGTGTGGAACCGCCGCTATGTGGATCACGTGCAGGTCACTGTCGCTGAAGAGCTGGGAGTAGAGCTTCGCGGCGATTATTACGACCGTGCCGGTGCTCTTCGCGACATGGTTCCCAATCACATCTTCCAGCTCATCACGTTGATGTCGATGGAGCCTCCGATTTCGTTCGACGCGGATTCCGTGCACGACGAACAAACGAAAATTTTGCGTGCCATTCAGCCGCTCAATCCCGAGCAAGTGCTTACCCAGGCGGTTCGAGGGCAATACGGCGACGGAATAATTGACGGCAAGCCCGTGCCCGCATACCGATCCGAGCCAAGCGTGGCGAAAGATTCCCACACGGAAACGTTCGTGGCGGTTGCTTTGCATATCGATAACTGGCGCTGGGCGAGCGTCCCCTTCTACCTGCGGACCGGCAAACGGATGGCTACGCGCGTCACCGAAATCGTCGTGCGTTTCAGGCGGCCACCGTTCGTTCTATTCCGCAAGACGCAGGTGGAACACATCCCGTCGAACGAATTGGTGATCAGCATTCAACCGAACGAAGGAATTTCGCTGAGTTTTGAAGCAAAAGTCCCTGGCCCTGTGGTGCGGCTCGGCGCCGTCGACATGAATTTTGAATATGCCGATTATTTCGGGACGGAGCCTTCGACCGGCTATGAAACTCTTCTTTACGATTGCATGATGGGCGACCCAACGCTCTTCCAGCGCGCTGATATGGTGGAAGCGGGCTGGAGCGTGGTGCAGCCGATTCTGGATGTGTGGACAGCATTGCCCCCGCGCGATTTTCCCAACTACGCTGCCGGTTCGTGGGGGCCGGAAGCGGCCGCTGAATTGCTTCGGCGCGACGGACGTGAGTGGCGCGATCCGCTCCACAAACGCGGCGCGATGTATGGCAAAAATCTCGCGCGCACAGCAGCCCAGGGCGGTGCGGCCGCTAACCCCTGAGCATCTCCTCGCACGCGAGCGACTCCAGAATGAAGAGCCGCGCGGAAGCGCTCAAAGATGTCCAGAATAAATCTTTTGATGTTTGTGTCATCGGTGGAGGCGCCACCGGTTCTGGCTGCGCGCTCGATTCGCAGTTGCGCGGGCTAAGCACTGTACTCATCGAAGCCGGAGATTTTGCCTCAGCCACCTCCAGCGCTTCGACAAAAATGGTGCACGGCGGCGTGCGCTATCTCGAAGAAGCGTTTCGCCGGCTCGATCCTGCCGAATACAAAGTAGTGAATCGCGCTCTGCATGAGCGGATTCACATGCTGCAAAATGCCCCGTTTCTTACCCGCGCAAAGGAATTCATCACCCCCTGTTACAACTGGCTCGACCTCGCCTATTACGAAACAGGTTTGAAACTGTACGACTGGATCGCGGGCAGCTCGAGTTTGGCGCCGAGCCATTTTGTTTCTCGCGAAGAAGCGTTGCGGCGTCTGCCAAATCTGAATCCGCAGGGGCTGGCAGGCGCAGTGGCTTATACCGATGGGCAGTTCGACGACGCCCGGTACAACGTGACGCTCGTGGAATCGTTTGCTGAAACGGGCGGCGTGGCGCTGAACTACGCACGCGTGAGCGCGTTTGAAAAACGCGCGGATGGGAAACTGGCAGCAGTAACCGTTCAAGACCAGCTCAGCGCGCAAAGTTTCGTGGTACGCGCTCGAGCGTTTGTAAATGCCACCGGCCCATTCGCCGATTCAATTCGCACAATGACGAATCCAACCGCCAAACCGCGCATCCGGTTGAGCAAGGGCGTTCACATCCTCCTGCCAACTGAAGTGCTTTCGAGCGATGACGCGATGTTGATACCAAAAACTGAGAATGGCCGCGTATTATTCGCGATTCCATGGATGGGGCGCCTGCTAGTTGGGACCACCGAACAGGAAGTCGCGGCCGGCGACGAACTCTCTTTGACGCGGGGGGAAGTGGAGTATTTGTTGCGGCATCTTAACCAATACCTTGCTGAGCCGGTGAAGGCTAGCCAGGTGGTCGGGGGATTCGCTGGAGCTCGACCTCTGTTGAGCGCTGGCGATTCGCGAGACACAAGCAAATTGGCGCGCGACCATGAGGTTGAGCGGGATTCACAGACTGGTTTGATCAGCATCTTGGGCGGAAAGTGGACTACGTATCGTGCTATGGCCCAGGACACGATTGATGTCGTTCAGAAAGTTCTCGGCGGAAATCCCACGCCGTGCTCGACGTTGCATCACCCATTGCTCGGCTCGGACGGCTACTCGTCAGATCATTGGAAGACATTAGTCGAGAACTTCAGCTTGGCGGAACCTACCGCGCGGCACTTAGCAGAAAAATACGGCACACGCGCTGCGCAGCTTTTGGGCCTCATCGCAAAAGATCCCAACCTTGGCGAGCCGCTCCTAAAAGGGCTCGCTCCGCTGCGAGCGGAGGTTGCATTCGCGGCCCGATTCGAAATGGCAATGACGATTGAAGATGTTCTCGCGCGCCGCATTGGATTGCAGTTCTACGGATGGAGCGAAGCGATCGCCGTAGGTCTGCCAACCGCGGACGTGCTGGCGAGCGAATTGAGATGGTCCGAAGCGGAACGCAGCAATGCTTTAAGTGAATACGTCAAAAAGATTCGCGACCTTCAGAGAAGGGCGGGGCTTGTGGTCGAGCCACAAGCTGGAGCATAAGACGGCCGGCAGTGCCGGAAGAGGGAGTCGTGCCGAGTTATATCGGAGCGCTGGACCAGGGAACCACGAGCACGCGCTTCATCGTGTTCGATCGCGCAGGCCGGATTGTTGCTGCCGCACAGAAAGAACATCGTCAGATTTATCCGCAGCCCGGGTGGGTGGAGCACGATCCCGAGGAAATCTGGATCCGCACGCAGGAAGTGATTTCCGATGCAATGAGGCAGCGCGGGCTCGGTGCAAAGGACCTTTCCGCAATTGGCATTACGAATCAGCGCGAGACCGCCGTCCTCTGGGACCGAAACACCGGCAAGCCTGTTGCGAATGCAATTGTCTGGCAGGACACGCGAACGGACGATTTCGTTCGTGAATTCTCGGCGGTTGGCGGGCAGGATCGCTATCGAGCGAAGACCGGGCTTCCACTCTCGACCTACTTCAGCGCTTTGAAAATTCGCTGGCTCCTGCAAAATGTTGGTGGTCTCCGAGAAAAGACGGAAGCCGGTGAAATTCTCTTCGGAAATATCGACACGTTTTTGGTTTGGAAGCTCACCGGCGGCGCAGCCGGCGGGATTCACGTCACGGATGTCTCCAATGCCAGCCGCGCGCAGATGATGAACCTTGAATCGTTGGACTGGGACGGTGAAATTCTTGCGGATTTTGAAATTCCCGCAGCGATGCTTCCGCAGATTCGCTCCAGCAGCGAGATTTACGGCAGTGCTCAGCTCGATTCGATAAAAGGTGTGCCAATCTCCGGCATTCTCGGCGATCAGCAGGCGGCTTTGGTAGGGCAGACGTGCTTCAAGCCGGGGGAAGCGAAGAACACGTACGGCACAGGCTGCTTCCTCTTGATGAACACCGGCGAAAAGCCAATTCCTTCCAAACACGGTCTGCTCACGACGGTCGCCTACAAGCTGGGCGCGCGTCCTGTCTGCTACGCGCTCGAAGGCAGCATCGCGATCACGGGCGCGCTAGTGCAGTGGCTTCGCGACAACCTGAAGATGATCGACAAAAGTTCGGAGATCGATGCGCTCGCCCGCACGGTGGATGACAACGGCGGAGTCTTTTTCGTTCCCGCTTTTTCCGGTCTGTACGCGCCATACTGGAAATCGAATGCCCGTGGCGTGATCGCCGGACTCACACGCTTCGCCAATCGAGGACATATCGCGCGCGCGGCGCTTGAGGCCACTGCTTTCCAGGTGCGCGAAGTTGTCGAAGCAATGGAGAACGACTCCGGGATTCGTCTCGACGTGCTGCGCACAGACGGCGGTATGGTGGCGAACGACCTTCTGATGCAATTTCAGTCGGACATCTTGAATCGCCCTGTCGTGCGCTCTGCAGTTCAGGAAACTACCGCGCTCGGCGCTGCTTATGCGGCGGGGCTTGCCGTCGGCTTCTACGAAAGCACGGATGAGCTTTGCGAGCACTGGCGAGTGGACCGCACTTGGCGGCCTGCGATGGATAGCGCCACTCGCGATAGACTCTTTCGCATGTGGAAGAGAGCCGTCACTCGAACATTCGATTGGATTGACTGATTTGCGAGAAAGGAGGGTCCATGAGCTCAAATCCGGTTCCAGGATTCATCAGCAAGCCCAGTCAGCATTCGGTGCCAGAGACCATTCAACGCCTCAGCGCACTGCTGAAATCCAAAGGCGTCGCGATCTTCGCGCTCGTCGATCACAGCGGTGAAGCCGAAAAAGCGGGCCTGAAAATGCGCGCCACGCAATTGCTGATTTTTGGCAACCCGAAGGCGGGCACGCCACTGATGGTCGCGGCTCCCAGTACCGCAATTGACCTTCCACTCAAGGCGCTCGCCTGGGAAGACGCTGACGGCAAAGTGTGGCTTAGCTATAATTCGCCCGACTACCTCCAGCAGCGCCATGGCTTTCCCTCCGAACTCGAAAAGAACCTTGCAGCGGTCGAGCCTCTTCTCGCTCAGGCTGTCGCTGACTAACCCTGTTAGCGTCAGGAGCGATATGCGAAGCGAGGCGCGGAAGGAAACGCCGAACATCCAATATGTTGCGCGCGGAATCCTATTAGGATTACGATGAGGCTAGATGACGCCAGGGCGATGAGACCTCACCGGTCGCTCGCAGCAGTAACGCAAACTATAATGCGCATTAAAGCCTCCAAGAGTGTCCTGATTCAAGCTGTAGTTTTCACGCTGCTTGTGTTTCTGGCCGTACTTTCAACTCTGGCCAAAAACGTTCAGTATCTGCCCAAATCAAACCCAGCTCGATATCTCTCAATTGCCTGCAAGATGAAAGCGAATTCAGACTGTGCTCCCACGCCGCTGAGGCCGCAGCCAGCACAGCCCAGCTCGCGCCTACTCATTCCTGAGCCCGTCCTTTTTGTTTCCAGTTTCGATCAACGGGACGCACCGCCTGTCCAGCGCATCAGTCTCATTGTTTGTCTGCGGCATCGTGCTCCTCCCGCCAAGCCTTCCTAGTACAATCTCGTTCGAATTGGACTAATCCTGCAGCCGGAAACCACGACTAGGTCCCTTTTATATTTCAAACATGGGGATGTGCAGGGCACGGGAGCGCTTATGACGACACAGCCGTTGACGCCTGTTCGCTTGGAACAATTGCGCCGCTTCAGCACCTGTCTGGTCGCGACTGCGATCGAGAGGTTCCAAGTGCGTTTACCCAACACCGGATTCTCCGATTCCAGCATTCGTTGCATCTTCGACGATTTGCCGCCGATCGTTGGCTATGCGGCAACAGCACGCATTCGAACGGCCGACCCGCCCATGGAAGGGGGCGGCTATTTGTACGAGAGGGTGGACTGGTGGAAGGACATCCTCACTGTGCCTGCGCCTCGCATCGTCGTGATCCAGGATGTCGATTCTCGTCCCGGCCAGGGCGCCCTTGTCGGCGAAGTTCACGCGAATATTTTGCAGGCGCTCGGATGTGTGGGAGTCGTCACGAACGGCGCGGTCCGGGATCTCAATGCAGTGCGTGCTTCGGGATTTCAGATGTTCGCCGGCAATGTCTCCGTTTCGCACGCTTACGCCCACGTATTTGATTTTGGAGGTACGGTCGACGTGGCCCGGATGAATATTAATCCCGGCGACTTGCTACATGCCGACCGCCATGGCGTTCTTTCGATACCGGCGGAAAGTGCCGATC
>Ga0307472_100000318_pt1 | contig 15876 bp, 12 predicted proteins | sample atmos_gasesAM5C__2_FD_204582 | JGI IMG/M metagenome (GOLD analysis project Ga0307472, IMG submission 204582) | Hardwood forest soil microbial communities from Morgan-Monroe State Forest, Indiana, United States - atmos_gasesAM5C_05 | ecosystem: Environmental > Terrestrial > Soil > Temperate...
TTCCTGGGACACAGATTCTCTTCTGTGCCTGACCACTTATGCGCCCCCGCCGCCCCGCACTTTTCATCCTGGCGCTACCTCTCTACCCTGCGAGCCCCTCTTGTTTGCAACGAAGATTGCAAATTTGCCCCTTTATTTTCAACAACTTCCACGATGCTCCTCCCGCAATCTCTTTCTTTTCGAACTTTTGCAATGTTGCCCGGGGTGGCATGGGTCTTCCCTGTTCTCCATTTTCACTTTTCCGTTTTCCGCCTCCCCTAACTCCTTTGCAACGCGTAGCGATCATCCAACGAAGGATGCGAGTCCTGCCTGTCCTGAGCGCAGCCGAAGGGAGCGCGAGGCTCGAGCAAAGGATCCAGTTCGCGTGCTAACTCCCTTGCAATGCGCAGTTACGCGATTTCCGCCCGTAAGTCTTTTAGAATGCGCAGTTACAAAAAGCGGGCTCCACAAGTCCTTTAGAATGCGCAGTTACGAAAAAAGGTGGGGGGGTGGTACGCTACGACCGTTTCGGTCTGGTCTAGGAGAGATTCGATGAACAGGCGATTGTTTGTGAAAACGATGGCGGCGGGTGCATATGCGCTCGCGCGTGCTCCGCTGCTGTACGCCGCTTTGCCAAAGATGAAGATTACGAGGGTGCGGGCTTATGCGCCTCCCAATCCAAACCCGCTGTTCAATCAGGCCGACACGGTGGTGACCATCGAGACGGACGCGGGAATTACCGGCTTTGGCGAAGGCGGTTTTCCGGACGCGCTCAAGCAGTGCGCCGGACGCCTGATCGGTCAGGACCCGCAGCATATCGAACGGTTGTGGCAAGACATGTCGCGCGCGTTCTTCTATCCTCCCGGGCGGGAAAAAGTGCATGGGCTGGGCGCGCTCGACCTGGCGCTGTGGGACATTAAAGGCAAAGTGCTGAAGCTGCCGGTTCACGAAATCCTGGGCGGTATGGTGCGGAATTACTGTGAATGCTACAACACCGCCGGAATCATTCCGGGAATCAAGCCGGGAATGAGCGTGAAGGAGCGCGCCGCGGCCACGATTGCCGCCGGATATCGGGCTTTTCGCATGGGCGCGGCGGACACTCCGGCGAATACCACGTTCAATACGCACCAGAAGCTGAATCAGCTTTACGAAGAGTGCTTGCAGGCGCGCGAAGGCGTGGGAAAAGACGGCGATTGGTGCGTTGATTTTCATCAGCGATTCGATCTGTCGGACGCCATCCGCGGTTGCGATCTCATCGAGCCGCTTGCGCCCTACTTCGTCGAAGATCCGGTGCGCGCGGAGGCCTTTGGCGAAGACCTTCCGCGTCTGCGAAAGCTAGTAAGAGTTCCGATCGCCGCGGGCGAGGAATGGGGAAATCGCTGGGACTTCAATCCTCTGGTGGAGAACCATGCTATTGATTACGTCCGCGCTACGCTGCCAAACGTGGGCGGCATCACCGAAATGATGAAGATCGCCGCGATTTGCGAGACGCATTTCGTGGGCATTGTGCCGCATTTCACCGGACCCATCGCCACTGCCGCGCTGGTGCATTCGCTGGGAACTTTCTCGGGGCCGCTGTTGATGGAATACAACTTCGAAGGCCGGGAGCTTCCGCACGTGCCCGTCTGCCTGGATTTCAAGAACGGCAAGCTCTATCCGAATGACCGGCCGGGACTCGGCCTCGAGCTGGACATGAGCAAGCTCACGCAAATTCTCGAAGTGACGAAATACGAGACGAACCGCGCCCAAACATACTTCCGCCCCGACGGTTCAATCACAAATTGGTAGGAGCTAAGAGGGGAGGACGTCAGACAAAACGGTTAGTCAGCGCTGGCATGTGGCTTTAGGAAATCCAAACATAGTGCTCATCTCGGACTCGCCAGACGGCATCAACTTTCTCCATAAGCATGTAGCGGCCACCTCCGCACAGGCCACAAAAATGCTTGATGTAAAAGACGGCTTGAGACTCAGATAGGTTGAAACCGACGCCAGAAAGGACAACCAGCCCCATGTTGCGGGGAAATCTTGTTTGAAACGCCGGTGAAGCGTGGTCAACGTCCGAGGTAAAGCAAAGTTGCTCGATGAGGGAGCGAGAATTTCGGTTGGATTCGAGTCTTAAACAAATTTCGTACGAGGTAACTTGCCCTAGTTAGCTTATGCAATTCATTAAAACTCACACGTCCGTCGAAGAAATAAAACAATCGGAATCTCAGATTTCCGCCGGATATGGTCCTCTCTCTGATGACTACTTGCACTGGGCCACCTGTGGACCAATCATGAACATCGTTCAAGAGCCCTTCGGAGAGGTACGCCGAATAAACGGCATACTCCTCTTCTTTGTTTCGCTCCCGCTCCACCCAACCGAACCGAACCAGAACGACCGTAGGTATAATCAGAAGAACTGCTGTGCGCCGGAGTATCCGCCGCGCTCCAGAGCCGACTTGCATATCTATTCAGACGCCAGTGGCCCAACACAAGTTCCCGCCTACTCGCAGGTTAGCAAAACCGAATGCGTCAAATTCGCAAGTCGGCAGCCGCGTTCCTCAGCACCTACTCAGTTAGGGGCGACTCCAGTTCTTCGCCGCAGAGCACTCACGTTGCAGGGTGCTGGAGGATGGCGGCGAGGGCGTGGAGGCGCGACGCGTCGGCTGGAGACTGCACCGAGGCGGCGGATTTTTCAACGTCGGGGGCCATTTGCTTCAATTTGGCCACTTTGCCTTTGTTCATGTGCGAGCTTTCCGCGCTTTGGATGGCTTGGCGCAGAGCGGAGATGCTGCCTGCCGGCAATGCCTGCGAGCGCTCCAACTGATCCACGTATGCCTTGGCCACAATCAAGTTCGAGGGCCACTCGAGCTTTTGCTGATTCTGGACGTTTAATTCGTTGACGCGAACGGTTTTGGCGGCATCAATTTCGTTTTGCGTCAGGAACTTGGTGGGCGCGAGTTCAAAGACGTCCAGGCCGCGCGCAATTTCGGAGCCGTAGATGTAACCGTTGAACCAGTAGGCCGACCATTCGCCGCCGAGGACGAGCATCTTGGGATCGATGGAGCCGCGATCGAAATAAGCAATCTCGAACGGTTGCGCGGGATCGGTGAAATCCATGACGGAGACGCCGCCCTGATACCAGGCCTGGACTTCGATGTCGCGGCCGGGGACCGGAATGAGCGAGCCGTTATGCGCAACGCAGTTGGAAGTGTCGGGCTGCGCGGCGGGCATTTTGTAATAGTTCGCGAAAGTCAGCTTGTCGTCTTTCAGGCGAAAGATGGCGTCCGCGCCCCATTTGTTGGGGTCGTTTGCGCGGCAGCGCGCGCCGAGTCCCCCGCCCCACTCGTCAGTAAAGACGACTTTGTCGCCGTTATTCGAGAACGAAGCGGAATGCCAGTAGGAATAGTTGGGATCGTTGACGGCATCGAGACGTTTCGGATGCACGGGGTCCTTGACGTCGAGAACAATTCCGTTTCCCGAGCACGCGCCAGCGGCCAGACCAATCGCTGAGTACACGGTTATGTCGTGGCACTGGTCGGTTTCCTTCGGCTTCTCCGCGCCTTTCTTCCCGTGCGTGCCGCCGTTGGTCAGGCTGTTGAGGGCGCCGGTGCGCGCATCCATGAAGACGCGCGGGCTGTTGACGACTTTGGCGTCTTGCGGCGCGGCCACCGGAACTTTGATGACGTCAATGCGGAATAGCGCGGTGTTCGGGTCCTTGTCCGGAGCTTCGCCGGAGCAACCGGGAAGTTCTTCCGGCTGGCGCACAAATGAGGTGCCAGAGACGTAGATGTAGACATTTTCTTTGTCGTTGGGATCGAGAACGAGAGTGTGCGTGTGCGAGCCGCGGCAGGTTTGCACGGCGGCGACTTGCTTCGGATTGCGAATGTCGGAAATGTCGAAGATGCGCACGCCGCGGAACCGCTCTTTTTGCGCGGCCGGAATCTTCGGCTTCTTGTCTTTTTCTTGGTCCTTGTTTTTTTCGTCTGCGGCGGGGGGCTCAGGCTCCGGCGGGAAGCCTTGAACGCCGCAATCGACGCGCCCGTTCGGCATCTCGTCGGACATGAAGAGGAGATTCTTGTAGACGGAGACGTCTCCCTGACCGCCGGGGCACACCATCGATGTCAGCAGCTTGGTGTTTGCGGGATTGGAGATGTCATAGATATTCACGCCGTAGAAATTTCCCTGGAACAAGTGATTGCCCTGGAAAGCGAGGTCTGAATTGGCGAAAGCAAGCTGGGCGACCGGTAGACGCATTTCCTTGGGCAGCTTCTCAATCATTCGGCCTAGGCCGAGTTGGCTGATGACCTTCTGGACTCTCGGATCATCGGGATCGGATGAGCCCAATTGAAAAGCGTCTGGCTTTTTGAACAAGAGAAGGTGCTTGAGTCCCATTGAGGCGACGCCGGCGTCATACAAACCGGGCGTGAGCTTGGCGCGCGGATCGTTCACGTCGGAGCCAGTCATTCCGGGCGGCAAGGCGGGAGCGGGCTCGGGAGCGAAGGGATTATTGCCATCTTCTTCCTCCTCTTTCGCTTTGTCCGCGTCTTTAGCTTTGTCTTTGTCGGCCTTGTCTTTGTCAGCGGTCTGCTGCGCAGGCGGAGGCGTTGCGGCCGTTTGCGTTTGCGACTGCGCTTGCGCGTGCAGGCGAGTCGCGCCGAAACACAAAAATAGCGAGGCTACCAGCACATGAAAAATGACTTTGGCCACTCGATTCATCTCTTTTCCTCTTTCATTTGCACTAGCGCGTTTCTCTCCAGCATTTCCTGCATGATCCTGGTTTCGGCCCGTTGCCCCGTGTCTACATCGGTTGCGAAATTGAACAGCTCAGCATCCTGCCCCGCGCCGGCGGTGTCAAACAAATCCTTGACCATGGTCAGCGCGCCATTGTGATGCTGAATCATTCCGGTCAGAAACAAACGGTCGAAGTCAGCGCCCCTGGCTTTGCGCAAGGCTTCCATCTGCTCGGGGGTGAGCATACCGGGCATGAGATGCATCGATTCGCGGGACATGTTCGTATCGTGGTTCACGTGCTGATCCGTGTGCTGGTGGTCCATGCCAGACATTTTTTGTGATGGCATAGAAACGGACTCGCCCCGGACGGCCAGCCAGCGCTGCATGAATTTGATTTCGTCGGATTGGGAGCGGCTGATGCGCGCACCGAGGGAATGAAGGTCTTTGTTGTCCGTGTGCGAGTCAATGAGCGCGGTCATCTCGATGGCCTGGGCATGATGCATGATCATGCCTTGCATGAATTCGACGTCGGCTTGCGAGCGCGGCGGGAGTGTGGCTTTCGTTGACGGCGGAAGCGTTTTGCTGGGCTTACCGGGCGCGCCGGGCTGCACCACAACGGGCTTGGCTGAATCGTTCTGCTGCGCCGCCACGGCGGAGGACAAGACGCCCGCAAAGCCGAGAAGCGCAACGAGACGGAGAAATGGAGCTGTCACTTTCACAACGGGTTCGCAGGATAGAACAAGAGTGGCAACGATGGCAATGACGGCAAGGGCAGGCAAGCCCCGCCCCTACACGACGTTAGATCATCGGAACTGTTGCAGTTATCTTCGGAGCGCAACGCTAGTTGGAGGCTTTATTTTCGCAGGTGTGCCATTGGGCGTTGGTGATTTCGTTGTGGGAGATGCCGCCCATGATTTTCTTTCCGCGGTAAACGACGCAGCCGTTGTTGGTGCAATCGCCGAGAGAAAGTCCGATGTATTTCGCCCACTTGTCGGCCTTCTCGTCCCATTGAGGACACTCCTGAGCCGTGGACACTGATGCTCCTGGGCAAGAGACCAGGCCCTGGTTGATGGAGATTGCTGTTTGCGGTTCGCCGTAGTTGCCGCAGGTCAGAAGGAAGGTTTGGCGACGGCCGAGATAGATGATAGGAATCGAGTCCGGCTCGCCATCGGGAGAAAACTTTTGCGGGGGAGTGATTTGCAAAGTGCCTCCACCGCGGATTTCCACGATGTTCGCAAGATAGTTGGAATTCGCGACGGGACTGAAATCGGGGTTTCGCGAACAAACCGAAGCGATGGCGAACGCCGACATGCGCTGGCCGTCCAGGACATAGGGAATGGGAAAACGGGCGACGCAAGCCTGGAGTCTCTGTTCGGCTTCCGCGTGCTGTTTAGCTTCGTGTTTGCGATAGAGGCGCACACTCAAGAAGAAGATTCCCGCGGCGACGGCGGAGACTCCGGCGAACCAGAAAAAGACTTTGCGGAATAGTTTGTGGTAAACCGCGAGCACAAGAATAGTAGAAGAAAAAACGGCAGCAAAGATGCCAGTACCGAGAGTCATGGAGGTTCCCCGTTCCCCGATTATAGTGGGCTGAGTGAGGGCGGCAAGGCCATTATCGCCGCGCGAAAAAGGAAACGAGGAGAAAATTTTCAGGGGTTTTCCAGATAGTTGATAGCGCGGCGGAGGATTTCACTGCGAGCTCAGATTCTGAGGAAATTCTTCGAAGAAATGCGCGGCTACGGCAATTCACTTTTTCAGGGATTCGCGTATTTTTTCCTGGTATTCGTTGGCCAATTTCAACAAGCGTTCGCGCTCGGCGGGGCCACGGGAGAGATGAAGGTAATTCAAGTCTTGAAAGCGCTTCTTATCTTCAGAGGAAATGGCAAAGCTCAGCTTTGCGTGCGTGCGGGACACGGCTCTATTGATGATCCATCGAAAGCGCAGAGACACGAGCAGCGCGGCAAGCAGGAGTCCGGCAGCTGTGTAACTTGCCCAATAGAGCCAGCCGAAAGCGAAGGGCCCGTGAGCCGAAGGAGACGGTGGGGCGAAGAGCAGCCAGGTCTTGTAGAGGAGCCAAATTGAAGCCATTCCCGTAAGCGCGCAAAATACAATCCCTAGAAGTATTTGCGCATAAATGGCGGCGCCATATTTGTTCAGCTTTCTCGCGTTCGAGACGGTATCCACTTTCGCGCCAGTGTGGTCGTAGATGAAGCACAGAACCACCCAATGGTCGTTCACGACTTTTCGCGAATCGGCGCGAGCTTCTTCGAGACTGCTAAAGATGCGGCAAATTTCGGACGACTTAACATGTTCGCCGTGCGGGTTTCTGGCCAGGCCTGTTTTGAAGTCTCTGTAACGAACGGCAAACTCCCCCGGTTGCATCTGTTGCAGCCACACCTGTTTCGGAAAGGCAGCCCCGAGGCCGCCGACGAGTATTTGCTCCGATGCAGGAAAGTCACCATCGTAAACGCGGACTTCTCTCATAACCATGGAATTCCACCTAGTGGCCGACTACGGGAGCTGGTTTTGGTCAGCCGATTCGGCTGCCGCGTGTTGCTCTCGTGCTATTCGCGCGCGGTTTCGGAGCTCGCCGGCTTCCTTGCGTGCGGCCATGGCTCTTTCTTCGGCCACGAGTGCGTTGGCTCTTTCTTGATTGAGAAGGAAGCGGTCCTGAGGCGAAAGTACGTCCAGAATGGAAGAATGTCAATGGACAAATTATCAGTCGGGTACGGTAGTCAGGAGTATTCCCACAATGGGAATTTGGGGCTTAGGACGGCTAGGAAGGCGGACACCCTATTGGCGTGTGTTGGGCTGTCAAGTTTCTAGACGCCAGCCTAAGGTGGGGAAGGGACGGCTGGTATACTGCTGCGCTATGAAGGAAGAGGCGGGGTTTCACGTGGAAGATGCAGAGTTTGCGAGCCGGGTGCGAGAAAGCTTCAGCCGGCAAGGGCTGATGAAGCATCTGGGCGCGGAGTTGGTCGAATTGACGGCGGGGCATGCGGCGATTCGCGTGCCTTTTCGCACCGAGCTAACGCAGCAGCACAACTATTTTCATGCGGGAGTGTCGGGAGCGATTGCGGACAGCGCGTGCGGGTATGCGGCGTATACGTTGATGCCGGCGGACAGCTCGGTGCTGACGGTGGAATATAAGTTGAATTTGCTGGCGCCGGCCGACGGGGAGGAGCTGACGGCGCGGGCCAAGGTGATTCGTTCGGGGAGAACGCTAAAGATTTGCACGGCGGACGTTCACGCGAAGAAGGATGGCAAGGAAATTCATTGCGCGACGATGCTGGCAACGGTTATGTGCTTGCCGGGGAGGCCGGATCGGGCGAAGAGCACAGACTAGAAGTCTGTGCTATCAAAGAAAAACCTCGCAGGCAGTCTTAAAATGTTAAAAAATTTTAACAATTTGACGACTCGTTCTAAGTTAGGCTTCCCTCCCTATGCAACCTGCACATCTTGATTTGGAAAAAATGGAAGAATCCGGCACCGACCGGCTGATTTTAAAGCTGAAAGGCAAGTTAAGCCTGGAGACGGTCCACAACTTCGTCCAAACAGTGAGGCCGGAAGCAGCGGCACAGCTTATCCTGGATATGGACGAGGTATCGTTTCTCGACTCCGCAGGAGTAGGGGCCCTGGTGCAGGTGTTTGTACATCGGCGAAACCTGGGAAAGAGCTTCGCGCTAACGAGGTTATCCAAACAAAGCAACGCGGTGATGCAGGTCGCAGGGCTGACGAAACTTCTGCCAATCCACAACTCCATGGAAGAAGCACTGGCGCGGCGCGCTTAGCGAATCACAGGCTCAGGTGGGGGTCCAGTGCGGGTGGCTGGTGAAGAGGCCGCTGACGAAGCCGACGTCGTAACACACAAAAATTCCAAAACACAAGCTGAGAAGGCCGGAGCCGAGGACGAGGCTGCGGTTGAGCCACGCGAAGCGATGGCCGGCGAAGGAAAAAGGCAGGGCCAGCGCAGCGGTAATCAGCATCATACCGGCGATCGTGCCGACGGCGAAGATGAGCAAATAGAGCAGTGCCCATTTGGGATCGCGAATGGTGCTTAAGACCAGCAAAGCAACGGCGGCGGAGCCTGCGAGGCCGTGGACGATGCCCACGAGCAGGGGGCGCAAAGCGTGAAAGAGGCCGAGGTGCGCGAACGGGCGGCTGAGCCAATTCGGTGTGACGAGGCTGTCGGCGTGGTGCTCCTGCGCGGCTGAGTGGGAATGCCAGTGAAAGTGCAGATGGTGGTCGTGTTCGTGGACGTGGGCGTGCGTTCCGGTGACGCGGGGATGGCTGGGTGAAAATTTCTCGCTGAGCCATTTCATGGCTCCGGTGAGATTGAGGACGCCGAGAAGAATCAGCATTAGGCCCACGGAGAATTCCATGGTGAGGCCGGCCCGGGGCGGAATGACTACGCCGAAGAGGATGATGGCGCTGCCGACGATGGCGATCGTCAGCGTGTGGCCGCAGCCCCAAAGGATGCCGATGAGGCCGGCTTTGGGGATGGAGCGTTCGCGGCTGACGATGGTGGAGACGGCGATGACGTGATCGGGATCCGTGGCGTGGCGCATCCCGAGAAGAAAGCCGATCGCGAGAATGGCGAGTCCGCTAGTCAGTGATGAATGCATGGCGATTCAGCAATTCCGTGGGAAAGCATACCTTACAAGACAACTGATCTGCACGCGAGAAGAAAGGGCGCACTGAAGCGCGCCTATCGAAGAAAGACGGTGAATTCGCCACCGGTGAAAAATAACAGGTCTGAAGACCCGCCACTGCACAACCGGCGGGTTATTCTCCGCGAAGGATGCGTGTGAGTTCGGTGGCGGCGAACGGGAGGCGGGCGCCGCGGCGGGAAATGAGATAGACGTGGCGCGGGATATTGAGCTGGCGAATTTTCAATTCTTTCATCCAGCCGTGTTCGATTTCCCAAAGAACGCACATGCGCGGAACGATAGCCACGCCCATGCCCATCTGCACGAAGCGCTTGATGCTTTCGATGGTGGGCATTTCGATGGGCATGTTGAGCGCGGCACGATGGCGCGCGAAGAGTTCGATGACGCGGCGGCGGAAGGGCGATTCGACGCTGTGGGCGATGAAAGTTTCTTTGGCGAGATCGGCGACGTCGACTTCGCGTTTTTTCGCCAGGACATGTTTCGGCGGGACGACGAGGGTCAGCTCATCCTTCAGGATTTCCGCGGCCTGAAGCTGCGGGTCGCGCGGGACGAAAGAGATGGCGCCGAGATCGAGGCGGTAATTCAGGACTTCGTGAGGAATGTCGCGTGAAAGCATGCGGTGAACGCGCACCTGAACGCCGGGGTGGAGTTCGCGGAAGGTAGCGAGCGCGGGGAGAAGGGCGTGGATGGAGCTTTCGTTGACACCGAGAGAGAGTTCGCCGCGCTTGAGGCCTTCGAGTTCAGAAAGACCTTTTTTGACTTCGTCGCGGAGATTGATGAGGCGCTCGGCGTAGTCGCGGAGGAGGGTGCCCGCGTCCGTTAAGCGGACGGGGCGGGCCCCGCGAACGAAGAGCGGCTGGCCGAGCGAGTCCTCGAGCTTGCGGATGGCCAGGCTCACGGCAGGCTGGGTGCGATAAAGGCGCTCGGCCGCACGAGAGAAACTGCCCTCTTTCGCGACGGTCAGAAAAACCTGGAGTTCCCCGAGATCCACGCGTCCCCCTGGCCTGAGTAAGGTGCGCCTAGTATAAGGCAGAATTATCAAAAGCAGAATAAAGATAAATTGGACTGTGAGGAAGGGGCCGTGCGTTACTAGAGGCTGGGAGACCCTATGGACACCGTAAGGATCTTTGACACTACTCTCCGTGACGGGGAGCAGTCACCAGGCTTTTCCATGAATACGAGCGAAAAGCTGAGGATGGCGCGGCAGCTTGCCGCGTTGAACGTGGACGTGATCGAAGCGGGATTCCCGATCGCGTCGCGGGGCGACCTGGAAGCGGTGCAGATGGTGGCGAAGGAAATTCGCGACGTGCCGGTGGCGGCACTGGCGCGCGCGCGAAAAGAAGACGTGAGCGCGGCGCTGGAAGCGCTGAAGCCGGCGGCGGCGCCGAGACTGCATGTGTTCCTGGCGACCTCCGATTTGCACCTGAGCGTAAAGCTGAAGATGAAGCGCGAACAGGCTCTGGAAGCGATCGACGCCATGGTGCGGTACGGGCGGCAGCACGTGGGAGTGGTGGAGTTCTCCGCAGAAGACGCCGGACGCACGGACATCGATTTTCTGTGCCAGGTGTGCCGCGTGGCGGTGGACGCGGGCGCGACGGTTTTGAACCTGCCGGATACCGTGGGGTACGCGGTGCCGGAAGAGTACGGGGCCATGTTTACCAAAGTCCGCGAGTTTTTGGGCGATCCGGACGGCATTACGTTGAGCGCGCACTGCCACGACGACTTGGGCCTGGCGGTGGCGAATTCGCTGGCCGCAGTACGCGCGGGCGTTCGGCAGATTGAGTGCACGGTCAACGGCATCGGCGAGCGCGCGGGAAATGCGTCGCTCGAAGAGGTAGTAGTGGCGCTAGCGGTGCGGAAAGAGAGCTTTGGAGTGACCACGGGGATTCGGTTGGACCAGCTCTTCCCCGCCAGCCGGATGCTCACGGAGATCACCGGCGCGCAGGTGGCTCCGAACAAAGCCGTAGTGGGCGCGAATGCGTTTGCGCATGAAGCGGGCATTCACCAGGACGGGATTATCAAGAATCCGTTGACATACGAAATCATTGCGCCGCAGACAGTGGGAGTGCCCAATCGTTCGCTGGTTATGGGCAAGCACTCGGGGCGCAATGCGCTGCGGATGACGCTGAAGGATTTGGGGTTTGAGGCGAATGATACGGAGCTCGCGGAAATCTACAAACGCGTGACCACGCTGGCGGATGAATCCAAGCAGGTGCGAGCGCGAGATATTTTAGGGATCGCGCATGAAGTGCTCCGCCGGCGCCCGGCGGCCATGGCAGCGGAATCGTCCTCCATTGCCTGATTCACTCGCTCCAACGGAGATTGCGAAGCGGCAAGCCTGAATTCAGATAGAGTTTCATCGGGCTTGCGGCGGCGCAGGTTTTGTATCAGCACGGGGATGGTCATGAAGAAGAAGATTGTTTTGCTCCCAGGAGATGGCATCGGGCCGGAAGTGACGCGGGCGGCGGCGGGGATCCTGCGGGAGACGGCTCACGAATTCAATCACGAATTTGAGTTCCTGGAACTGCCATTAGGCGGGACGGCGATTGACGCGGCGGGGACACCGCTGCCTAATGAAACGCTGGACACTTGCCGGAAAGCGGACGCGGTGTTTCTGGGCGCAGTTGGCGGGCCGAAATGGGATGCGCTGCCCGTCGGGAAGCGGCCGGAGAGCGGATTGCTCGGCCTGCGCAAGGGCATGGGGCTTTACGTCAATGTGCGGCCTGTGAAGCTGATGGACCCGCTGCGGGGGCTTTCGCCGCTGAAGGCGGAGCGGCTGGGGGACTTGGACCTGGAGATTGTGCGCGAACTTTCCGGCGGAATGTACTTTGGCGAACGCGGGAACGTTGCGGAAAACGGCGTGGAGCGGGCGTGGGACACGGAATCGTATTCGACGCCGGAGATCGAGCGAATTGCGACGTTTGCGTACACGCGGGCGGAGAGCCGTACGCGAAGGCTGTGCTCGGTGGACAAAGCCAACGTGCTGACGAGTTCGCAGCTTTGGCGGCGGACGGTGACCGCGATGAACGCAGTCTATCCCTCTGTAAAGCTCGAACACATGTACGTGGACAATGCGGCGATGCAGTTGACTCTGAAGCCGTCGCAGTTTGACGTGATGCTGTGCAGCAATATGTTCGGGGATATTTTGAGCGACGCAGCGGCGGCGCTGGTCGGCTCCATCGGATTAATTCCTTCGGCGAGTTTTGGGGATAGGGCGCCACTGTTTGAGCCCATTCACGGGTCCGCGCCAACGCTCGTTGGAACGGATAGCGCCAATCCGATTGGCTCGATTTTGAGCGCGACGATGATGCTGCGGGATGCGTTTGGCTTGACGCTTGAGGCAGATTGGGTGGAGCAATCGCTGACGCGCGTACTATCCGCAGGCTATCGCACGCCGGACATTGCGGAGCCAAAGTCACGCACGGTTGGCGGGTCAGTCTTCACGGAAATCCTGAGAGAAGAGATGCAGCGGACGTTCGAACATGCTGAGAGATACGGCTGGGGCGTGTAAGGTCGTGAGCTCTCCGGGAACCTCAGACGTTAATCTCTGGCCATCTGCGCAACACGCCAAGGACTATCTGCAACGGGCAGATTCCATCCCTCATCGCCGCGAAGGCGAGGCGACCTTGCTTGAATTTCTGCCCGCACAACTCGGCCGTTTCCTGGATCTGGGTGCCGGCGGCGGACGCCTCCTTAGTCTTGTCAAATCAGCACGACCTGCGGCTGAGTGCGTTGCTCTGGATTTCTCACCAACCATGCTCCAGGTGTTGCGGGATACCTTCGGAGGCGAGCCTGGGATTACCATCGTCGAGCACGATCTTGATCGCAAGCTTCCTGCATTGGGCCGGTTCGATGCCGTGGTTTCCGGCTTTGCGATCCATCACGTAACACACGAGCGCAAACGTTCCCTGTATGCCGAAATCTTGGCCCTGCTGAACCCCGGCGGGGTCTTCCTCAACCTAGAGCACGTCGCCTCACCAAGTGATTCCTTGCACCAGCGGTTTCTTCGAGCGATCGGCTACACAACCGAGACGGAAGATCCCTCGAACAAACTGCTCGATTTCGAGGTTCAGCTGGCCTGGCTGTGGCAGATCGGATTCGTGGATGTCGACTGCCATTGGAAGTGGCGCGAACTGGCTCTGCTCGTGGGCTCTAAGCCGCTCCTGAACGGCGCGTAAAAAGCCGCTGCGCCAATGGGAAGGGCGTTTGCTTGCGGGAAGGCGTTGAGGATGCTACCTTTACATTTCCTAAGCGGCCTGCCAGCTAGTCGGGGAATTAAGTTCGTGTGAAGCCGGAGTGGCCGCGATTCCGTCCTAGAACCGACTGATTGAAAAATGAGAAGCGTGTCACAGGATCACGTTTTCAGAGAAACTTGTGAGGGACGGATCGGTCTGCGCCAGCACTTGAAATAATGACAAATCCTAATCCCAAAACCGAGCATGGCAGCATTCCCGTAGCCGACAGAAAGACCACCTATTGGCGCGTGGAGGGTTCTCTCCTGGAACTAGGGGCTTTGCGTCCAGTGGGCTTTTTCACCTGGAACGCCCGCAGCTTTTCCGAGCGTTGGGCCCGGCGCGCCGGCATGGCGGGGATGGCGCTGGCCCGGCCTTTTGCCTACGCAGCAAGCCGCACCTTTGCCACTCGGTTTCTGCATTCGCTGCTTCGAGGCGTGAGCCGCGACCGGTTAGACCTACTGGGGGAAGAATATTTTCACTACGTCCTGAAGCCGCAATTGCGCGAGGAAGCGGTGCAAAAAGTGGTAAGCGCGATTCGCCAAGGAGAGCGGGTCGTCCTGGTTGGGCAGCTTCTTGAGAATATCCTGCGCCCGCTGGCGCACCATCTTGGCGTGCAATCGTTTCTGGCGAACCGATTGGAATACCGGGACGGCAAAGCCACTGGGCGACTGCTTGATCCCGTTGTGCGGCCGCGCGGACCTTTGGCGTGGCTGACGAGCGCGTCAGTAGATGGGCGAATTCCAAAGGAAAAACTTCTGAGCCAGCTCGGCTGGTCACACAAACCAGAGCGATTGGAAAGCGGGATTCAGACAACGGCCCGGTCGTTCTCGACGATTAGAAGGCCGGTGGCCATTTTCGGAGACGCTCCAGGCGTCGAGAGACTTTCAGTGCGAGAGACGCTGGCGGGCCGGCACATTCTGCTGATTGGCGTTACCGGCTTTATCGGCAAGGTGTGGCTGGTGGACTTGCTGGAAAAGATTCCGAACATCGGAAGAATTACGCTGCTAATCCGGCGCAATCGCACGACTTCGGCACAAAAGCGATTCGAGAAAATCGTCGAGGAATCGCCCGCGCTCGACCCGCTGCATGAACTTCACGGAAGAAAACTCGGGGCTTTCCTAAGCGAAAAGGTGGAGGTGGTGGAGGGCGATGTGAGTTTGCCGGGATTGGGCCTGGATGAGGAGTCGCAGGTCCGGTTGCAGAAATCACTCGACGTAGTCGTGAATAGCGGGGGCCTGACCGATTTCAACCCGGATTTGCGCGACGCTCTTTCTTCCAATGTGGATTCGACGCTTCACCTGCTGGAATTCCTGAGGAAGTGTAAACGTGCGGGCCTGATGCACCTCTCCACCTGTTACGTGGTGGGCATGCGCGACGGGCGCGTCGGGGAGCAACTGGAAAACAATTACAATCCGGCCCGGGATCCGCGATTTGATGCGGAAAATGAGATTACTTCGCTGCGGGAGAGGATTCGGCGGATCGAAGCGCGCGCCGAGGGCCCCGAGTTGAATAAGGCGCTTCGCCGCCAAGCTCTGGGGCGGGGCCGGGACGAAACTTCGGCGCCAGCGGCAGAGCTGGAGGGCGTGTTGCGACGCAATCGAGCGCGTTGGGTGCGCAACCGGCTCACGTACGTGGGCATGCGCCGCGCACAACACCTGGGCTGGCCCAACACCTACACGTTCACGAAGTGCCTGGGCGAATCGATTTTGGCGCGGCATGGTGAGGACCTTCCGATTGCGATCGTGCGTCCTTCGATCGTGGAAAGCTCGGAGCGTTCGCCGTTTAGCGGCTGGAACGAAGGGATCAACACTTCCGGGCCGCTGTCGTATTTGCTCGGCACAAATTTTCGCCAGCTTCCTTCGAACGAGCGAAAATGCCTGGACGTGATTCCCGTGGACATGGTTTGCCGTGGAATGACGCTGATTGCGGCCGCGGTCGTGGCGCGGCGGAACGCACGGCTCTATCAGCTGGCCACTTCAGCGATCAATCCGGTGAACATGGGGCGCAGCATTGAGCTGACCGGACTGGCGCACCGCAAGTATTACCGCACTTCGCAAAGCGTGGAAAACTGGCTAAAGGTTAAGTTTGAGACGATTCCCGTGTCGAAGCAGCGGTACGAGCGGCTGTCAATTCCCATGCAAAAGGCGGTTGTGTCCGGAATCAACCGTGCAGCCACAACGCTGCGCATGAAGAAAGCGCCGTTTGCCAAAGCGGAGCGCGACCTGATTCGCGCGGAGAAGCTTATCGAGCTTTACGAGCCGTTCATTCTGCACAAC
>Ga0307472_100000319_pt1 | contig 15867 bp, 15 predicted proteins | sample atmos_gasesAM5C__2_FD_204582 | JGI IMG/M metagenome (GOLD analysis project Ga0307472, IMG submission 204582) | Hardwood forest soil microbial communities from Morgan-Monroe State Forest, Indiana, United States - atmos_gasesAM5C_05 | ecosystem: Environmental > Terrestrial > Soil > Temperate...
ACACGGATGCACCGACCGGTCAGGTTCCGCAGCTCGCCGCGCGCGGTGCCTGGGGCACAATCTTCCGCGTCGATCTCGGCGACGACGACCATCGCGGAAATGACAAGAATGGCAAAGCGCAGAGGGCCGGCGGTTCAACGGCCGTTTTTGAGTGAGAGGCGGCGCCGCTCGGCCCGGCTCAGTTTGCCGACGTCAGCGGGCGCGGCCTGCGCGAACGCTGCGGCCTTGGCTTGCTCGTCGGCGGACTTGGAACTGGTGCAGAAGCCGCCTCTACCGAGCCTATCCTGGAGACATTCGTCCGAGGTCGCATAGATGCAGCCCGGCGAACCGTCCGTCTTCAGGCACCACGTGTTAGGTCGCGTTTCCGCATGCGCGCGCGGTACTGCCACCGAGACCGCGCCGACGAGACTGATGAGCATGATAAACAAGCGCATGGTTCGATCTCTCCTCGATTGTGGTGCGCCCCTCTGGCCAATGCATGCCGGCGGGGATTGTTCCGATCATCGGGCGCCACCGATGCGCATGTCATGCGCGTGTCATGCACGCGTCATGCTGGCTTGACGTTCGTCGTGCGCCATCGGCGCCTCACGTTTGGACGGCAACGCCAGGGCCATGATCGCTGCTACAAGCGAGAGCACGGCGGACACGCCGATCGCCGGAACGAAACCGGCGCTGAAGGCCTCACGTGAGCCGACGCCTCCGGTTGCGGCGAAGACTGCAACGACGAGCGTGATGCCGAATACCCCGCCGAGAAAGCGCGACATGTTGAAGGTGCCGGACGCCTTGCCGATCTCGGTCGCCGCGACCGCGCCCAGGACTGCGTTCTGCGCGGCAGGCATGGCCATGGAAACGCCTGCGCCGGCAAGGACCAACGGTGCGACCACGTTGACGAATGCGAGGTCCGGCGCCGCGATCAGCCCGATCCAGGCAAACCCGAACGCCTGCATCAGCAGGCCGACGACAACCAGCGACCGCTCGCCGACACGGTTGACGAGACTGCCGCCGATTGGCGCAAAGATAAACAAAGTCGCGGTCCACGGTAGCAGCCGCAATCCGGCGCCGAGAGGGCTCAATCCCTGTGCCGTCTGGAAGAACTGCGGCAGCAGGAACAGGACGCCGTACATCGCCGCATAGAACAGCAAGCTCGCGGCGATGCCCGACGAAAAGGCGCGCACTCGAAAAAAGCGCATCGGCACCATCGGTGCGGCGGCGCGCAGCTCCCAGGCGACGAAGACCGCGGAAAGGACGATGCCGACAAGCAGAACCGCGATGATTTCCGGGCTCGTCCAGCCGGCATGATTGCCTCTCATCAGCCCCCACACGATCGCAAGCGCCGCGGCTGTCACGAGGATGAGACCGCCGACGTCGAACCGGCCAGCCATCCCACGGCTCTCGGGAATGCGGCGAAGCACCAGCGGAGCGATGACCAGGCCGATCGGAAGGTTGATCCAGAAAATCCATCGCCAGGTAAGGCCGTCGGCCACCGCGCCGCCGATGACCGGGCCGGCAATGAGGGCGAGGCCGGTGATGCTGCCGAAAATTCCGAGCGCCTTGCCGCGCTCTTCCCTCGGATAGGCCGCGCTCAGCAGCGCCATGCCAAGCGGCATCACCAACGCCGCACCGGCGCCCTGGACGGCGCGCGCGGCGATCAGCCAGGCGACGTTCCCGGCCAGGGCACAGGCGACCGAGGCGGCGACGAACAGCGTAAGGCCCGCCGCAAACATGCGGCGCCGTCCAAAGCGATCGCCGAACGCGGCGCCGGTCATCAACAGCACCGCCAAGCTGAGCGTATAGGCGTTCACCGTCCACTCCAGCGCCTCAATCGACGCGTCGAGGTCTTGGCGGATCGTGCCCAGCGCGGTCGTGACGACCAGCGCGTCGAGCGCAGTCATGAAGGACGCTGTAGACGTGAGTGCGAGTACCCAGATCCTCGTCGACTTTTCATTTGGCGCATGCATGAGACATTCCTTCGCGTGGATTGGGTTGCAGGCGCCGGCCGCGGTGGATCGCAAGCGGGATAGCAATCAGAGGACCCGGCGCAAGGCTGAGACGAACGAGAGAGGTCAAAGGATTCCCGGAAAAAATTTTCCGCAACCCGAATCCTTTCGTACCGTCCAAACGTCTCAGATACGGAGCGGCTGGCGCGGCGCCTGTCCGCCGACCGTTGGACGCCTCAATCCTGCCGTCGGCATGCCCGGCCGGCAGCCAAGGGAGTTGCCAGGCCATGAAACGAACCGTCGTGCGCTACAAGACGAAGCCGGAGAGGACAGAGGAGAACGCGCGGCTCATCGAGAGCGTATTCGCGGCGCTGCGTGCAAGCGCGCCGGAAGGCATTCGTTATGTTGTCTTCAGGCTCGTGGATGGCACCTTTGTCCATATTGCTGAAACCGAGGATGGCGCGCGTCCGCTGCCGGAGCTCGACGCCTTTCGGCTATTTCAAAACGGCGTCAAAGAGCGTTGTATCGAGCCACCGGAGCCGAGCGAGGCGAGGATCGTAGGCAACTATCGCATGCTCGCGAACGATGGGACCGATGGGCACGCCTGACCAGCCGGCTCAGCTGGCGACCAGATCTCTGTCCGGCGGCACGGACGACCGCGCCGCCTTCGACCAGCTCCTTGGTGAGTTGCGGCCGAAGCTCCATCGCTACTGCGCCCGCATGACCGGTTCGGTCATCGATGGCGAAGACGTGGTGCAGGAAGCGCTCATGAAGGCCGTCGAGGCATTTCCCACGGCGGGATTGATCGCCAACCCCGAGAGTTGGCTGTTCCGTATCACCCACAATGCGGCGCTAGATTATCTGCGGCGCCGCGCCCGCCAGGATGGCGTTCGCTCCGATGAGGACCCGGACATGATCGTCGACCCCATCGCCACCGTGAACGACCGTCAGATCGCCGCCGCCAGCCTGCGGACCTTCATGCGCCTGCCGGCAGCACAGCGCGGCAGCGTCATTCTCATGGACGTGCTCGGATATTCACTGGACGAGATCGCCGGCGTGATCGACGTGAGTATTCCTGCCGTGAAGGCGGCACTGCATCGGGGCCGCGCTGTGTTGCGCGAGCTGGCGCGGGAGCCCGACGAGCTTCCCCCGCCGGTCTTGGCAGGGCCGGAGCGAACACGCCTTGCCGCCTACGTCGATCGGTTCAACGCCCGTGACTTCGACGCGGTCCGGGACATGCTGGCCGATGAGGTGCGGCTTGATCTCGTCAGCAGGGCTCAACGGCACGGCCGCAAAGAGGTCGCAAGGTATTTCGAGAACTATGACCGGCTTGCCGATTGGCACTTGGTCACCGGACTGGTCGATCGGCGCCCGGCCGTGCTGGTGCACAATCCGTCCAATCCGTCCGGACCGCCGCTGTATTTTGTCGTTCTCGAATGGACGGGCGAGCACCTCGTGACCATCCGCGATTTTCGCTACGCGCGCTATGTGACCGAAGCCGCCGACTTGGTTGTGATGGCCTGACCGGGCGTGCCGAAATCGCAAAATGCTGGAGGCGTGACCCGTCACGGGCCTCTGAGGCACGGTCCAACAGCCTGCGCTTGCGCGACGTAGAGGGTGCCGCCGTGCGTGGGTCTTGCACCCTTAGCTGCCGCCAACGACCATTCCAGGCGAAGCGCCCCTGGCGGCAGCGCCATTCCGGGGCAGGCTTTCCGGAATGATCTAACTCGCCGCCAATGCCGCGAGCGCCGCAAAGGCCACGGCGAGGCCCGTGAGCTTGCGCAACGTGAGCGCTTCGCCCAGCGCGACGATGCCGACGATCGCCGTCACCACGAAACCCATCTGCGCGATCGGCACGAACACGCTGGCCTGACCGTCGACCAGGCTCTGCAAGAGAAACAGAAACGCGGCGAGCAGGACGACGGCGGCGAGCGCCGGCCAGGCCCAGGAATAGCGCGCCGGCTCGATACGGCGGTCAACGAGTGCAACGAATACGGTGGAGAGCGAGCAGAACACCACTGCCTGCGCGACAATCAAGGTCGCGGGCAGCGACCCTCCCTGCAGTCCGAGCTTGTGAAAGAAGTTGGCGGCGCCGACCGCAACGGTCGCGACCAGGACCTGGATGAGTGATTGCCGAGTGGCGCGACTGCGCATCGACCACGCCTGTCCACTGCCGCCGAGCAGGAGCCACACGGCGAAGAAGGCGAGCGCAAGCCCGCCCGCCTTGTATGGCGTCAGCGGCTCGCCAAGCAGGCAGATCGCGAGCAGCGCAGTCAGCGCGAAGTTCATGCGGAAGATCGGCGCGTTGATGCTGACCGATCCGGTCGCGAGGCTGCGCGCGAAATTGTAGAAGCCGATGAAAATGAAGAGGCCCGCCAACGCCCCCCAGCCGGCCGGCGGCGAGAGGATCAGCGTGCCTGTTGACCATGCATAGAGCGTGGCAGTCGGCGCGAAGCACCATGCCTGCAGCATCATGAAACGGTGGGCGGGCGCGCCCGCCGTGGCGGCTTGCTTATAGATGAGGTCGCCCAGGCCGTAGCAGACCATGGCGGCGAGCGCGCAGGCCATTGCGCTGGTCATCGCGGTCACCGCGCTGGTTGCGTGGCTGGTTCGGGCCAACGTCGACGGGAGGGAACGAACCGGCGCCGCCGCGTGCCGGTTCACAGCGCCGCTGCTTATCACGGAGTCTCTTGCGGCACGAGGCCTGGCAGCGCTGTGGACACGTCTGTCCCCCGGACGACGGCGATCGCGCCGCCTTTCGCTTGCGGCAATCGGGTCGTTGCCGATCCCCGGCCGGTCGAACATAATCATCGCGAGATCAGCGCCTCGCCAGACAAATCGGCCGGCATTTGGGTGTTTGTCCCCTGGCGGACCGGGGCCTCCGCCTTTACAGGACGGAACGGGCGGATGATAAGGTCGAGAGGACCGGAGGGCGGCATGAAAGCCGGCCCGTTTGGCGGGTAAAGGCTTCGAAACACGCTCTCGCGCAACGAGAACAATGCCTCTCCGACCGGGAGGCGACCAGGGAGGAACGCATGTCTGCAGATTTGAACCGACGCACATTCCTGGCCGGCACGGCGCTCGCCGCGACGGGCCTCGCCCGGCCGGCGATCGCCCAGGCCGCGCCGTTCAAGATCGGCCTGCTGACCGTCAAGACCGGCCCACTGGCCCAGGGCGGCATCCAGATGGAACAGGGCATCGCCACGTTCCTCAAACAGAAGAACAACACGTTGGCCGGCCGTAAGGTCGAGCTGCTCTCCGCCGACACCGGTGGCAACCCGGCCGGCGCCAAGACCAAGGCGTCGGAAGTGATCGAGCGCGACAAGGTCGACGTCATTCTCGGGCCGCTCGCCGCTTTCGAGCTGCTCGCCCTCACCGACTACATCCGCCAGCAGGGCACGGCGCTGCTGAGCCTCGCCGCGGCCGAAGACGTCACCCAACGCAATCCCAATCCGTGGATCATGCGTCCGTCGGCGACCTCGGCGCAGTGCTGCCACGTGATCGGCGACTACGCCGCCAAGGACATGAAGCTCAAACGGATGGCGACGATCTCGGAAGACTTTGCTTTCGGCTACGAGCAGATGGCCGGCTTCCAGCGCGTGTTCGAGGACAACGGGGGCAAGATCGTCAAGAAGCTGTGGCCGCCGCTGGTGACGCCGGACTACACGCCTTACATCGCGCAGATCGGCAATGTCGACGGCGTGTTCAACGGCTTCGCCGGCTCTAACCCGGTCAAGTTCATGCGCGCTTATGCCGACCTCGGACTCAAGGGTAAAATCCCGCTGCTCGCCGGGTGGACGGCGATGGACGACGCGCTGCTCAAGAGCCTGGGCGACGAGGCCGTCGGGGTGATGTCGGCGAGCTGGTACTCGGCCGATGCCGACACGCCGAGCAACAAGCGTTTCGTCGCCGACATGCAGAAGGACTACGGCGTTCTGCCGGGCGGCTATTCGGCCGGCATGTACGTCGCGGGCCAGGTGGTCGAGGCAGCGCTGACCAAGACCAACGGCAAGTCGGATGACAAGAAGGCATTCATGGACGCGATGCGCTCGGTTACCTTGACGGAGACGCCGCGCGGCCCGGTCAAGTTCGACCACCTCGGCAACATCGTCGGCGACGTGTTCATCCGCCGCTGCGAACGCAAGAACGGCCAGCTGGTCAACACGGTGATCAAGACCTATCCGGACGTCAGCCAGTTCTGGACCTATGACGAGAAGGCGTTCCTGGCCAATCCGGTTTATTCGCGCGACAATCCGCCGGCGAAGAACCTGGAGTAGCCGCTCGGGCGCGGACCCCCACCTGATTCCTCCCGTTTCCAACCGAAGTCGGATGTTTCCGACTTCGGCCGGTTTAATTCGTCGAACTTGAGTAAACTCCAGTTCGGTGGGAGGAAAGGGTGTGCGGGGGTCGGGGTGGAGGTTTTCGATCGCGATGCCGATTGCAATCGTTCCCCTTGATCGGAACGAACTCCCATTCATAAGATTGGCCGCATTTTCCGCCGCACAGTGACGTCCGCTTTGCCGGAAGATGCCCTAAGGCGAAGATCTCGATGAGCCTGTGGCTGACTCTGGCGGTGAACAGCATCGCCCTCGGCGGCTTGCTGTTCCTGCTCTCGGCGGGCTTTTCGCTCATCTTCGGCCTGATGCGTATCCCCAACCTGATGCACGGGTCGTTCTTCATGCTGGGCGCCTATTTCGGCGTCACGTTCCTCGGCAAGGGCATGAACTTCTTCCTGGCCGCGTTGCTTAGCGGCGTGGCGATGGCGATCATCGGCGCGGCGATCGAACGTTTCCTGCTGCGGCGGCTGGCGGGCCAGGAGCTGCCGCAGGTGCTGCTGACGCTCGGCTTCTCCTTCATCGTCGCCGACATCTGCCTGATGATCTGGACCGGCGACCCATGGCAACCGCCAACGCCGCGCGAGCTGGTGGGCGCGGTGCAGGTGGCATCGCTGTTCTTTCCGATCTATCGCCTCGCCATCGTCGCCGTCGCCGTCGTCATCGCCATCGCGCTCTGGCTCCTGGTCGATTGGACCCGACTCGGCGCCATGATCCGCGCCGGCGTCGACGACGCGCCGATCGCTCGCGTGGTCGGCATCAAGGTGTCACAGCTCTTCACCCTGGTGTTCGCGCTCGGCGCCGGGCTCGCCGCCTTCGGCGGCGTCATGGGCGCGCCATATCTCTCGGTCTATCCCGGGCTCGATGCCGAGATGCTGCCGCTCGCCCTCATCGTGGTGATCCTCGGCGGCACCGGCAGTCTGCTCGGCGCGTTGGTCGGCAGCTTCCTGATCGGGTTCCTCTACAATTTCGGCCAGGCGATGTTCCCCGATCTCGCCTACGTCATCCTGTTCCTGCCGATGCTGCTGGTCCTCGTGTTGCGGCCGCAAGGCCTGTTCGGCCGGGTCGTCACATGAGTTCACGAGCGTTGCGCGTCGGAGCGCTCTCGGTCGCCTTCATCGTGCTGGCCGCGCTGCCGATATGGGTCGGCAACCAGTACTACATCAACATCGCGAGCCAGATCCTGTTCTGGGCGGTGTTCGCGCTCGCACTCAACGTGCTGGTCGGCTATGGCGGGCTCGTTTCGCTCGGCCACGCCGCCTTGTTCGCCATGGCCGGCTATACCGCCGGCCTGATGCTCGCCGCCGGCCACGGCCACTTCGCCGCCGACCTCACGGCTATCGTCGTCACGCTGATCACCTCGGCGGTGTTCGCGGTGCTGGCGCTGCGCTCGACCGGCATCGGCTTCCTCATGATCACGCTGGCGCTCGGCCAGATCCTGTGGGGCATCGCCTACCGCTGGGCGAGCCTCACCAACGGCGACAACGGCGTCAACGTACGCAGCCGGCCGGCGCCGTTCGGCTTCGAGCTCGCCACCGCCGACGCGTTCTATTACGCGACCTTCGTCGTGTTTGTGCTCGCCGTCATGTCGATGGCGGTGTTCGTGCGTTCGCCGTTCGGCGCCAGCCTGCGCGGCACCCGCGACCAGGCGCGGCGCATGAACGCGCTCGGCTATAACGTATGGCTGATCCGGTTCCTGGCTTTTCTGCTGTCCGGCTTCTGGTCGGGCATCGCCGGCATTCTGTTCGTCTACTACAACCAGTTTATCAGCCCGCAAGTGGTCGCGCTGCAGACGTCGGCCGAGGTCCTGCTGATGGTGATCTCCGGCGGAACAGCGACGCTGCTCGGCCCGATCGCCGGCGCGACCATCGTCGTCATCATGAAAAACGTCGTGAGCGCCTATATCGAGCGTTGGAATCTCGTGCTCGGCATCATCTTCGTCGCCATCATCAGCTTCATGCCGGAAGGCCTGGTGCCCGGAACGGTGCGGCTGTGGCGCATGGGCCGCCAGGCGCTGCGTGCGAAGCCCGCGGCCAAGCCCGACAAGCTCAGGGACGGCCGCCCATGACCGCGCTCCGCGTCAACGCACTGTGCAAATCGTTCGGCGGGCTGCGCGTCACCACGAACGTCAACCTGACGGTCGAGCCGGGCGAGCGGCGGCTGATCATCGGCCCCAACGGCGCCGGCAAGACCACGCTGTTCAATCTCATCACCGGCGAGCTTCGGCCCGATAGCGGATCGATCCTGCTGTTCGACCAGGACATCACACGGGTGGCGAGCCGACGCCGCGCCCATCTCGGCATGGCGCGGACCTACCAGATCATCACACTGTTCGGACGCGACACGATCCTGCGCAACGTCACGCTCGCCTTGCTCGGGCTGTCGCCGTTGCGCTGGAATCCACTGATCGACCTCGACCGCGAGCAACATCTGGTCGAGCGGGCGCGTGACGCGCTGGCGCGCGTCGGCCTTGGCCATATCGCCGAACGGCCGCTGGCGCAGACGTCCTACGGCGAGCGGCGGCGTGTCGAAATCGCCATGGCGCTGGCGCAAAGTCCGAAAATCCTGCTGCTCGACGAGCCGTTCGCCGGCCTGTCGATCGACGAGCGGCGCGACGTCCGGCAATTGTTGACGGCCATCCCGCGCGACGTGACCATCGTCATGATCGAGCACAACATGGACGTCGCGCTCGAATTCGCCGAACGCATCACGCTGCTGCACTTCGGCGAGGTCATCGTCGAAGGAACGCGTTCCGACGTTGTCAACGACCCCCGCACCAGGGAGGTCTACCTTGGCGAATAGCGCGCTCGCTCTCCGCGACATCGACGCCTTCTACGGCGACAGCCACATCCTGCAGAAGGTCTCGTTCAGCCTGGGCGAAGGACGCCTTATGGGCCTGCTTGGCCGCAACGGCGCCGGCAAGTCGACCTGCATGAACGTCACGGTCGGCCTTCTGCCGCCGCGCGCCGGCACGGTCGAGGTGTTCGGCGCGCCGGTGGTCGGCCTGCCGCCCGAGCTGATCGCCGCGCGCGGCGTCTCGCTTGTGCCGCAGGGCCGACGCGTCTTCCGCAGCCTCACGGTGCGCGAGAACCTGATCGTCGCCGCACGCTCCCCGACCGACGGCAAGCATGCGCCGTGGACCGCCGAGACCGTGTTCGCCATGTTTCCGCGCCTGCAGGAACGGCGCTCGCAATTCGCTGCGCATCTCTCGGGCGGCGAGCAGCAGATGTTGGCGATCGGCCGCGCGCTGATGTCCAACCCACGCGTCCTGCTGATGGACGAGCCCTCGGAGGGCCTCGCGCCGCAGATTGTCGCCGAGGTCATGGCGACCATCCGCAAGCTCAAGGAAAGCGGCCTGTCGATCGTGCTGGTCGAGCAGAGCCCCAAGCTTGTGTTCGATATCGCCGACGACATCGTCATCCTCAACAGCGGACAGGTCGCCGTGGTATCGACCGCCGCCGAGCTGCGCGGCAAGGACGTCGACCTGCGCCAGCACCTCGGAGTGTTCTAGAGCGCGTTTCGGCAAAGTTGAAACGCAAACGCGCTCAGCTTCTTTAGTTGATCGCATTTTCTGCGGAAAACCGGTGCCCACTTTTCCGGAAAATGCGCTAGTTCTTGGTGAAGTCGAATACGTCGTGGGTGTCGGTGTAGATCGCCGCTCCCGGGATGCCCGCCGTCTGAATGCCGCCGGCGACAACGTGCAAGCGGTCGCCGATTACTGCGCCGGCGAAGCCGTGACGCGGGATGCGCATGCGCGGCAGCGCGCCGTCCCAGCTGTTGCCCGCCGGATCATAAGCTTCGAATGCGCGGAACGCCGCCATGATCTTGTCGTTCTGGAATTCGCCGCCGGCGACATAGATCTTGCCGTTGTACACGCCCCCGGCAACGCCGCTGCGTGCGGTCGGCATCGGCGCTTTGGTGGTCCAGAGGTCCTTTGCGACGTCGTATTCCTCGGTCACTTCGGTGTTGCTCGAACGCGTGATGAAGGTCGAGCCGAGGCGGCCTCCGATCGTGTAGATCCTTGCGTTCACCGCCGCGGTGAGGAAATGATTGCGGGCGGTCGGCATCGGCGCCCGGCTCCGCCAGGTATTGGTCGCCGGATCGTATTCTTCGTTGATGCCGAGGACGCTGTCGCGCGGCTGACCGTCGAACCGAATGGCCGGGTCGCTCGCTCCCGGCAACGTCGACGCGCCGCCGACGACATAGATTTTGCCGTCGACGACCGCAGCGCCTCCGGCACCGCGCCGCGTCGGCAGCGGTGACAGCGTTTTCCACGAGTCCGTTTCCGGCGTGTATTCCCACGCGTTGTCGACCGGCTGCCACGCCAATTCCCTGCCCGGCCGGCTGAAGCCGCCGAACACATAGATCTTGCCGTTGTGCACGGTCGTCATGGCGTGATGGAGTGCCAACGGCATCGGATTCCTCTTGGTCCATTCGCCGGAAGCGGGATCGAAGACATAGACGACGCCCATGGGTTGGAAGCCGCCGTCGGTCAGGCCTTGGATGACATAGAGTTTGCCGTCAACGGCGACGCCGACCGGCTCCTCCATCGGCATTGGGAAGGCCTTGGCAGGCTCCCATTTGCCCTTCGCGCTTGCCGTCTGTGCCTTCTGCGCTGCATCCAGACCGCGTGTTACGCCCTCTTCTTCACGCCGCTGCGACTGTTGTGCGCCTGCAGCAGACGCGGCGACCGCGACCGCGACCAATATGCTCGCTGTCGGCAGCCTCTTCAGGATACGCATCGTTTCCTCCCGTGATGATTGTCGTTGGATTTACCCTATGCCGATCACTTCTCGGCCGGTAACGCCATCACTTCCGACGCCAGCTCTTCCCAGTTGGCCATTTCCGCCTTGATTTCGGTCGCGAGCTTTTCAGGTGACTCGCTGGTCGTGATCTCGGCATTGACCTTGGCGATCCCTTGCCTAGCCTTGGCAGAGCCCATCGCGTCCACCGCAGCCTTGTGCAAAGTGCGGATGATGTCCGGCGGCGTTCCGCGCGCCGCAAACAGACCCTGCCAGTTCGCAGTGCCGATCTGCGGATAGCCGGCTTCGCTCATGGTCGGCACATCGGGAAAGTTGGGAAGGCGGCGCGTGCTGGTGACCGCGAGCGGCTTATACTTGCCGATATTGGCGCTCGCCGTGGCAACGTTGAGCATCGCAAGATCGATCCTGCCCTCGACCAGGTCGTTGAGAATGGCAAGCGCGCCATTGGCGGAACGGATGCTGACCTTCAGGTCGGCCGCCTTGCCCAGCATGATGAAGTCGATGTCGACGTAGGTGCCGGGAAAGTCGGTGCCGAACCGAAGCGTGCCGTTGGTACGCTTGAGCCGCGCCAGCACGTCCTTGACCGTGTCGGCCGGCATCGCCGGCTGCGTCATGAGCACGCTGGGGAACGATGCCAGCTTGGTGATGGGCACGACTTCCTTGTCGTAGTCGAACGTTAACTTTTCGCGATGCATCACCGGAGTCATAGAATTGGTGATGATGCTGCCCACCATCAGCGTATAGCCGTCGGTCTTGCCGACAATCTCCTGGAGCGCGTTGATGCCGAAATTTCCGGTTTTCGGCTCGACCTTGACCGGCTGATTGACGATGCTTTCTATGCCGTCGGCCAGCACTTTGGCGGTGTAGCCGGTCGAGCCTCCCGGCGGGAACGGAATGACCAGGGTGATGGGCTTGTCGGGAAAGCTGAACGCGGCTGCGGGAACGAGGCCGAACACGACGGCCAGCGCGGCGACCCAATCTCGCCTTGTCATCGTCTCCTCCTCGATTTTTTCTGTGCCGCCATTTGACGCCCGGTCTCGACTGCCGACAAGTACCGTTCGATCCGTGCTGCCGGCAGGCCGGCGCACCAGGTTGCACCCGGCAGACGCTTCAGCCTGCGGTCTCCACGATCGGCTGCGACAGGATCCACAGGCTGCACATCGTGTAGCCCACCATGAGGAATAGCATCGGGATCTGGCTCACCAGCGCTGCGTGCCGGTCGCGAAACAGGCGCAGCGCCGTGACGTGGGCGAGATAGACGGCAACGACGTGACCGAGCACGACCGCGATGACCGCGACGGCCCATTGCAGGCGCGGATCGACGACACCGATATTGACCAGATAGGACGCCGTGCCGAACAGGTTCCAGCCCCAGCCGAACGGATCGGAGGCGAGCGGGACGACATATTGCCCGCCGATCAGCAGGTAGGAGAAATAGTGCGCCACGTGATAGGCGAGCGCGATCGGCACGAGGCTCAGCACGAAACGTCGCGCCAGATATGAGGCGCCGTGCGCCCGATCGTTCGACAGAGCCGCCATGCACCGGCACACCAGAAGATAGCCCGCGGTGAAGATCGCGACGAAACAGGGCAGCGCCAGCGTACGCACCGCACGCAACGCCTGGTCCTCGCGCAGGCCGAAAGTCGTCCATACCGGCGATTCTGGCGGTAGGTCGAGGATGGCGACGTCTATGCGCGCCCATAGCGGCGTTTCGAGAAAGCCGTCGAACGTCACCGTCGCAAGCAAAGCGATCACCAGCATCACCATCGACGGATGCAAGGGGCAGTCCATGGGACGGTCATCGAGCAGGCCGCTCGCTGGGGGCCGCAACACAGCGGTATCGCCCGGCCGGCACGGCCAGCGAACGGGCGCGAAGCGTGCGAAAATCCCGAACACGAGGTTGAAGACTTCGCCGTGCCGCAGCCAGACGTCACGGCCGAATGCGGCCATGCCGGCCCAGGTGATGGCGGAGTAGACGATGAGCGCGGCCGAAAGCTCGGCCGGAACATTGCGGCCGGCCCACACCAGCTCCATCCAGGCAAAAGCGATAAAGAACGCGAAGGTCGGCCAGACACCCAGCGGCTGCGGATAGCCGCGCCACGGCTCCAATCCACCGCCGAGCCTACGGGCGAGCCATTCCGCCGACCTGAACAGCGTGTCCCAGGGATTGAGGAATTGCCACACGTTGCCGACCAGCGATGAGAGAAAGGCGATGCCGACCCAGCCGATGATCCAGATCATCGCCGGCGCAATGTTTCGGACGGGATTCGCTTCGCCCAGGAGACCGGCCGCGACGACGACGGCAAACACGATGACGCCGATGACGCGCATCATCGTCGCCAGGGCGAAGCCCGCCGCGCGCCAGCGGCTTGTCGCGGCGAAGGCAATGCCGGGAAGCGATTGCGCCGCCCATTGCGCGTTGAGGAATAGTGCAAAGATGGCGAACGAGAAGGCGACGACCGCGCCGGCGCCCCAGAGATAAAGCGACAGCGGGAGAGGCAGGTCGTAACGCTGGCCGAAGCCGTGAGCGTTTGCCGGTGCGGCGTCGGCGAGCGCGACGAAGACCGCAAGCGCGACGAGCAAACCGACACGTCGACGCATGACAATCATCTATCGCGGAAGGACTTCGAGGTAGAACAGCACGAGATGCATGCGCTTGCCGGCGCTGCCGAATGAATGGGCCTCGAGCGCGAAGCGACCGGCGATATTGGCTTCGATGCGCAGCGTTCCCGGCTTTCCCGGCACGACCGACATCAACTTGTCGTAGCCGTGCAAATGCAATTCGGCGGCTTCGTCGCTTGAGACCTCGAGCTCGACACGATCGCCTTGCGACACGCGCAGGAGCTTCTGGCTGGCATCGATCTTGCGCTTGTTGATCGCGATGGTGTGGTGCACGGTTTCGGCGGCGTTGGCTGGGTGCGCGACATGATGACCAGCGACCGCGCCGAACCAGCCGATCGCGAGCCCAATCGATACCGCGCGCCAAAACCTCATTGATCGGCGACCGGCTTGAATTTTTGAATGCGGCGGCCCCAATTGGTTTCCGCCACGTAGACGCTGCCTTTGGAATCGACCGCCAGGGTGTGTCCGTGGGTGAAGCTGCCGATCTGATGACCCGGCCGGCCGAACCCGCCGACGATCGTGCCGCTGGCATGGTCGAGGATATGGACCACTTCATTGCGACCGTTCATGACGTACATGTATTTCTGTTGCGCGTCGGGTGAGAATTCGACCCACCACGCGGTGCCGCGCGGGTCGGGCAGTTTGTCCGTTCCCGTCCTGATCCAGATGTTTTTGACGAAGGTTCCACTCTTGTCGAAGACCTGAACCCGGTCGCCCTGCCGGTCGCAGACATAGACGAGGCCGGTCCTGGCGATCGTCACGCAATGCACGACTTCACTGAACACGCCGCCGACCCCGGCTTCGGTCTCGGCATCGGTCGCCTGTCGGCCCCACTGACGCAGGAATTTGCCGTTGCGATCGAACACCGCGATGCGCCGATTGCCGTAGCCGTCGGCGACGAAGATGTCGCCGTTGTCCGGGTCGATGGCGACGCCGGACGGATTGAAGAAGCGGTCTTGCGCGGCGTTCAGACCCTTGCCACGCCGCGTGCCGTCCGACGAATCGAACTGGCCGCGCGTGCCGATCTGCAGCAGCAGCTTTCCGTCCGTGCCGTATTTCTGGATGATGCCATCGGAGTTGCCGGCGACCCACACGCTGCCATCGTGGTCGACGTAGCAGCCGTGGATCGACCGCGGGACGACGTTGGGATCGCCCCACGAATTGACCACGTTGCCGGCAATGTCGAACATGATAATCGGCGGCGCGGACTTCGAGGTTTCCTGCTCCTCCTCGGTGATGTCGCGGCGATTGACAACGATGATGCGGTCCTGGGCGTCGGCGCAGACGCCGCCGAGCTGACCGGTGATCCAGCCGTCGGGCAACGGCTTCGGCCACGACGCATCGACCTCGAATTTCGGCACGGTCTGTGCCGGCGCCGCGAGCGGCCACAGCGCCAGGGGGATGGCGAACATCGCCGCACTCAACGCAGACGTCGTGTTCATCGTATCACCATTATTCGAAGGCCCTGCCGCCGAGATAGACGGTCTCGATCGTGCGCATGTTTGTAATGGCGTCGAGCGGATTTTTCTCCAGCACCAGCAGATCCGCCGCCTTGCCGGTGGCGAGCGTACCGAAATCCTTGTCGATGCCGAAGGCTTCGGCCGCATTCTTCGAAAAGCTCTGGATCACCTGCATCGGCGTGAGACCGGCGTCGACCATCAGCTCCATTTGCCGATGCTCGAAGAAGCCCTGGATGAAGAAGCGGTTGGGATCGCCGCCCGAGTCCGTGCCGAACACGATGCGCACGCCGGCGTCGGACAGCTTCTTCAGGTTCTTCTTGTCTATGTCGAAGGCGCGGGTGAAGTCCGGCCGCTTGGGATCACTGGCCTGCTCCTCGCGCTTCCGCGTCCTAAGCATCGCCAGCCGTTCCGGCGTCAACCCTTTCTGAAAGAACGGGTTGTCGGTGAAGCTCGGCCCGTCGCCGAACACGAACATCGCCTCCTCGCGCGCGAGCGTCGAGATCACGGTAACGTTGCGCGCCTTGAGCTTGGCGATGAACTCGTCGTCGATCTCCCGGTCGCGCACGTTGTGGGCGAGAATGTTGACGCCCTCGTCGACGATCATCTTGGCGTCGTCGAGCTCGACGATATGCGCCATGGTGATCCTGCCGTGCTTGCGCGCCTGATCCATCACGGCAGCGCAGAACTCGCGGCTGAGCTTGGGATGGCGGCCGCCCTGGGCGTCGATCCACACCTTCACCATGTCGGCGCC